>Ga0075425_100008819_pt1 | contig 10717 bp, 11 predicted proteins | sample SoiMethybrSBSTD4_FD_75300 | JGI IMG/M metagenome (GOLD analysis project Ga0075425, IMG submission 75300) | Bulk soil microbial communities from a Populus tree surrounding site in Tennessee, USA - Soil MetaG P. TD hybrid SBSTD4 | ecosystem: Environmental > Terrestrial > Soil > Tree plantation...
CGCCGCGAGCACCGAGCCGAGGACGAATGTCATCGAGATGATGCGGTCGGTCGGAATGCCCATCAGCGACGCGATCTCGAAGTTGAACGACACGGCGCGCATGGCGCGACCGAACTTCGTGCCGTAGATGATGTACTGCAACATCAGCATGAAGATCAGCGCGACGACGAGCACGATCAACTGGTAGTTCGTCGTGGCGATCCCGCCGAACGTGATGATGTGTTTCGGCACGAGTGTCGGGAAGAATTTCGGATCGGCGCCGAACACGAACTGGCCGCCGTACTCGAGGAAGAACGAGACACCGATGGCTGTGATCAGCGATGCGATTCGCGGCGCATTTCGCAGCGGACGGTAGGCAATCCGTTCATTCAGATAACCAAAGAGGCCGCAGACGATCATCGCCAGCAGCATGATGCCGGCCGCCGCCAGCGGCGAGTTCGCCTCGCCACCGCCCAGGCGCGCGGTGACCGCGCGTCCGGCGTAGTAGCCGACGAAGGAGCCGAGCATGAAGACGTCGCCGTGAGCGAAGTTGATCAGCTTCAGGATGCCGTACACCATCGTGTACCCGAGCGCGATCAGGGCGTAGATCGAGCCCGCGGCTATCCCGTTCAGCAGGTTCTGCAAGAGAGTCTGCATTCAGTAAATGAAAAGCCCGGCGAAAACTACTCGCCGGGCTGCGCCTTGTAAAGAGAAAGTTCGGTTTCAGTGTGTGGCAGTCGTTGCAGTGGTGGAAGTTGCGGGCGCGGCCCCGCCGCCGGTCGGGGCGACGGTCGCCTTCAACGTCAGCATGCCGTTCTTGATCTCCTCGATCACGAGCTCCTTGCCGAAGGCGTTGCGATCGGGACCGATGTTGATGGTGCCGGTGACTCCGACGTGTCCCTTCGTCGCCGCAATGGCGTCGCGCAGGTCGCTGCCGCCCTTGCCGCCGGAGTGCCCCAGCGCCTCGCCGAGAACGTGCGCCGCGTCGTAGCCGAGGGCTGCGAGCGAGTCGGGCGTCGCGCCGTAGCGGTCTTTGTACCTCTGCACGAAGTCATGCACGACCGGCTTCGTGTCGCCGTAGAAGTAGTGGTTCGAGTAGTACGAGCCTTCGAGCGACTTGCCGCCGATCTCGATGAGCCTCGGCGATTCCCAGCCGTCTCCGCCGACGAGCGGAATGTTCATGCCGAGGTCGCGCGACTGGATGGCGATCTGTCCGATGTCGGTGTAGTAGCCGGGAACGAAGAGGATCTGCGGATTCGCGGCCTTGACGGACGTGAGCTGCGACTTGAAGTCGGAGTCGCCGTTGGCGTAGCTGGAGCGCGCGACGATCTGTCCGCCGTCCTGGGTGAAGCGCTCTTCGAAGAAGTGAGCGAGTCCCTGCGAGTAGTCGCTCTTGACGTCGGTGAGGATGGCGGCGCGCTTGACGCCGAGAGTCTTGCCGACGTACTCGCCGAGGGAGTGGCCCTGATAGTCGTCGGTGAAGCAGATGCGGAAGATGTAGTCGCCCTTCTTCGTCACTTCGGGATTCGTGGACGAGGGCGTGATCATCGGCACTTTGTTCGCCTGGCAGATCGGCGCGGCGGCGATCGATGCCGACGACGCTACTTCGCCGAGCACGGCGATGACGTTGTTCTGCGAGATCAGCTTCGTGACGGCGTTCGCCGCTTCTTCCTGCTTCGACTGATCGTCTTCGGTGATGACTTTGATCTTGCGGCCGTTGATGCCGCCCTTGGCGTTGATCTCGTCGACGGCCATCATGATGCCGTTGTGCGTCGACTGACCGAATGTCGCCTGCGGACCGGTCATCGAGCCGTATTCGCCAACGAGAATCTCGCCGCCGCCACCACCGCCCGAAGTGGTCGACGTTCCGCCGCCGCCTTCGTTCTTCGGCGGGCAAGCGGTGAGGATCGCGACGCTGATCGCCGCCGCAATCACTACGATTGTGTTCTTTCGCATATTCGTCCTTCTCTCCGAAAGTCGCGCGGATTCTATAGCAGCCGCAGCAGCGTGCGTGCACGCCTCGCGCCCGGTTTGACTCGGCGTCGCGATTGCTCGCAACATTTCCTCATGGCTGTCGCCACACGATGGACCTACGAGGACCTCCTCACCTTCGGCGAGGACGGCTTGCGTCACGAGATCATCGACGGCGAACACCGCGTGAATGCATCACCGAATCTTCGACATCAACGCATCGTCCAGCATCTCGGCTTCGAGATGATGTTGTGGCTAAAGCTTCATCCTATTGGGGAAATCTGGTGTGTAGCGGTCGACGTCGTCTTCACGAAACACGACGTCGTGGTGCCCGACATCATCTATGTGTCGAACGAGCGGCGCGACATTTTGACGGATGCGAACGTTCAAGGCGCGCCCGATCTGGTCGTCGAAGTGCTGTCGCCGTCGACGCGAAAGTGGGACCAAATCAACAAACGGCGACTCTACGCACAGAAGAATGTGCCGGAGTTTTGGATCGTCGATCCGCGCACGAATTCGGTTCGCGTGATCGGGCACGGCGAGGAAATCGCGCAGCTTTCGGAGAACGACACGCTCACGACGACATTGCTGCCGGGACTCGAGATCGAGCTCGTCGAGATCTTTGGGGTGTGACGATGTACGACGAATACGTCGCGCTGCCGGACGATGGGAATCGGTACGAGCGCTCGCGTCTATCGCCGCCGCGATGAAAAACTGAGATACGTATCCGACGAGTTGACGACGCCGCTTCTGCCCGGCCTCACCGTCTCACTCGCGGAGACCTTCGAAGACTAAAGCGCGACCCACACGCTCTTCGTCTGCGTGTATTTTTCCAGCGCGTCGCGGCCTTGATCGCGGCCGAATCCCGACTCCTTGAAGCCGCCGAACGGCAGTGCGGGATCGTAGAGGTTGTACGTATTGATCCACACGGTTCCTGCTTTGATCGACTTCGCGATGCGATGCGCTTTGGAGATGTCGCGCGTCCAGACGGCGGCGGCGAGTCCGTAGACTGTCGCATTCGCTTTCGTGACGGCGTCGTCGGCATCGTTGAAACGGATCGTCGCGAGCACGGGACCAAAGATCTCTTCTCGCGCAACGCGCATCTGCGGATCGACGTCGTCGAAGATCGTCGGCTTCACGAAGTAGCCTTTGCCGGTTCCGATGTCTGCGCGCTCGCCGCCGGCGACGAGTTTCGCGCCTTCGTTCTTGCCGGCGTCGATGTAGGACATCACGGTGTCCATCTGCTCTTTCGACACGATGGCGCCGAGGCGCGTTTTCGGGTGGAGAGGATCGCCGGCGACCATCTTGTTGGCGCGGTCGATCACCTTCGACATCAGCTCGTCGTGCGCTGACTCTTCGACGAGCAGCCGCGAGCCTGCGGCGCAGACTTCGCCTTTGCCGTAGAAGATCGCGTTGAGCGCGCCGCGCGCAGCGGCGTCGAGATCGGCGTCAGCGAAGACGACGTTCGGCGATTTTCCTCCGAGCTCGAGGGAGACTTTCTTCAGCGTCTTCGCCGCGCGCGCCATGAGGCCCTTGCCGACTTCCGTCGAGCCGGTGAACGCGATGGCGTCGACGCCGGGATGATCGACGATGGCGTTGCCGACGACGCTGCCGCGTCCCGGCACGACGTTCAGCACGCCCGCGGGAAGGCCGCACTCTTTCGCGTACTCGGCGAATTTCAGCAGCGACAGCGACGTGTTCGACGCCGGCTTGATGACGACCGTGTTTCCGCACGCCAGCGCTGGCGCGATCTTCCAGACGGCGAGCATGAGCGGGAAGTTCCACGGCGTGATGGCGCCGACGACGCCGACCGGCTCGCGCAGCGTGTAGGTGAATGCGTTGTCGGCGATCGGAATCGTGTCGCCGGTGACTTTGCCGCTCCAGCCGGCGAAGTAGTAGAGACACTCGGCCGCTGCGGGGGTATCGACGAACTGCGATTCGAAAATCGGCTTGCCGTTGTCAATTGTCTCGATGCGTCCGATCTCGTCCGCTTTCGCAGTGAGCATCTCGGCAATGCGAAACAGGATCTTGCCGCGATCGCGCGGCTTCATCTTCTGCCACTCCGAACCGGGCTCCATCTGCGCGCGTGCGGCACGCACGGCAGCATCGACGTCGTCGACTCCCGCGGACGCGACGTCCGTGATCTTCTCCTCGGTGGCCGGATTGAACGTGGCGAACGTCTCGCCCGACTTCGCGTCGACGAATTCGCCGTTGATGAAGAGTTGATTCTGCATGGGCGCGCATCGTACAACGACCGTTCATGAAGCACGCAGCGATCGCATTTCTCTTCACCGCAGCCGTTGCCGCGCAAACGCATCAAACGCTTGCACCGACGCCGACGACCGTCGCATGGGGCTACTACGACGCGGCGGCCGCGCCCGCTCTGCGCGTGAAGTCGGGAGACATCGTCGAGGTCCGCACGCTGTTGACCTCGAGTCCCGCACGTCTCGAAGGTGCGGGCGTCGCGCCGGCGGACGTCGAGCAGTCGCTGCGCGACATCTTCCGCGACGTCACGAACAAAGGACCGGGAGGACACATCCTCACCGGACCGATCTTCGTCGAAGGCGCCGAGCCGGGCGACGTGCTCGAGATCCGCATTCAGAAAATCGATCTCGCGGTTCCGTACGCGTACAACGGATTCCGTCCGGGACGCGGCTATCTTCCCGAGGACTTTCCATACTCGCGGATGAAAATCATCCCGCTCGACAGGACGCGGATGATCGCCAAATTCGCTCCGGGCATCGAGATCCCGCTGCATCCGTTCTTCGGCAGCATCGGGGTCGCGCCGCCGGAGAACGTCGGCCGCATCGACAGCGCGCCGCCGTGGATTCACGGCGGAAATCTCGACAACAAGGAGCTCGTCGCCGGAACCACGCTCTATCTTCCCGTGCACGCCAAAGGAGCGCTGCTCGAGATCGGCGACGGACACGTGGGACAGGGCAACGGCGAGGTCGACATCACCGCGCTCGAGACGTCGCTCGTCGGCACGTTTCAACTCGTCGTCCGCAAGGATATGCACCTTCGCTGGCCGCGCGCGGAGACGCTGACGCACTACATCACGATGGGTCTGCACGAAGACCTGACGGAGGCGACGAAGATGGCGATTCGCGAGATGATCGACTACCTCGTCACCGACCGCCATCTGTCTCGCGACGACGCATACATGCTCGCGAGCGTCGCCGCCGACCTCTCGATCACCGAGCTCGTCGACGGCAACAAAGGCGTGCACATGATGATCCCGAAAGCGATCTTCACGGGCGCGGCAAAGTAGCGCTAGGCCGACACTGCTTCTTCCACGTACGGCTTCACGTCGAAGTTGCGCACGTACATCGCGTGGATGCGCTCCATCTCGTCGTCATTGAGCGGTGCATGCTCCGATGCGCCGGCGAACTCGTCGAGCTGCTCTTCGTTGTAGATGTTCGGCAGCGCCGACAAGATCGACGGATGCGCGTAGAGCCAAAGCAGCGCGAGCTGTCCGATGGTGACGCCGCGCTCGTCGCAGATCGGCTTGAGCTGATCGATCTTCTGCAGTCCTTCGACGAGCCACGCCCGCGGACGATGCGAGCGGTGATCGTCCGCATCGAACTTCGTATCGATCGTGTATTTGCCTTCGAGCATGCCCGACGAATGCGTCACGCGAATCAGGAACTGCTCTGCCGGATTCGCTTTCCAAGCGCGAAACGAGTGATCGAACGCGTTCGTCGGCGAGCACACCTTCTTGTTCGTCTCCGCGCGCATCGCCTCGGCGACCGCGGGATACGACGCGCCGCGCTCCGCAGCGAGGATGAACTCGCGACCGGGATCCTGCTCGAGGACGTTGTAGATCATCTGCGTGACGGGCGCATTGCGTACGGCGTTGGAGTAGATCCCTTCGTCGCGCCATCCGATCGCGGGACCGAGCGACGGTCCGTACGACCGAATTTTCCCTTCGCGCTTCAGCGACTCGAGCGTGTCCCAATGCTCGTCCTGCATCAGCGTCGTAACGCGCGGATTGTGCGGCTGATAGATCGCGATGTGGTCGGTGCCGAGGCGCTGGAGTGATTGCTCGCAAGCGAAGCGGATGAACTTCGGCGACATGTCCTGCGGCAGCTCGCGCTGGCCGCGGGGACGCTCGGGATTGTTGTAGAAGTCGTAGCCGAACTTCGTGCCGACGATCAGGTCGGGATGATCTTTGAGAATCGGCGCGAGCACGGTCTCGCCGCGGCCGTTGCCGTACGCGTCGGCGGTATCGATGTAGTTGATGCCGCGATCGATGGCGCGGCGGATGATCCGCTGCGCTTCTTCGTCGGTGTAGGTTCCCCACCATCCCGTCGAAACGGTCCAGGTGCCGAAGCCGAGCTCCGAGACTTCGAGATCAGTGCCATGGAGATTGCGATAGCGCATAGACGAACAACGATAGCAAATCCGGACCGGCGCGGCTGTCGTACATCGTCGCGGAGGGTAAATCGATGGCGACCGTCATGCTGATGCATTGGCCGGAGGCGACGAAGGAGCAGTACGAGCAGGCGCGTCAGGAAGTGCGATGGGAAACGGAGCATCCGGACGGCGCGAAGTTTCACGTCTCCTGGTTCGCAGACGACGGACTGCACGTCCTCGATCTGTGGGACTCGGCCGAGCAGTTCGGAAAGTTCGTCGAAACCCGACTCGGCCCAGCCACGAAGAAGATCGGGATTCAAGGCGAACCGAGAGTTCAGTTCGCGGAGGCACACGCGATCTTCGCGCCGAACGTTTGACTCTTCACGGTCGATCCTGGATGGCCAGCCATGGCGGCCGGGACTCCAACGCAGCCAAGCATGGAAGCGCGATCGTTGTCGCGCTTCCTTCCACCGTCACCGGCTCGTGCGCTGCGCAGCGAGAGAAGTCGACGGGAAACGCGATGGTGATCGTCTTCCGCGGCGCGGCACCCTCGCCGAGGCGAATTACTTCCTTTTGGCCCTCGCGCCTCAGCGAGTAATTCGGTGTTTCCGCGCGCCACGCCGTCCGGCGGAACGGACCGTCGTTTTGAAACTCGACGGCCCTCACCGGGGCGCGCAGTATCAGCGACGCGTCACGGAGTTGCTGTTACTTCCCGGCGAATGACGGCTTGCGCTTCTGGTTGTAAGCGCCGAGTCCTTCCTTCGCGTCTTCGCTTTGGAAAAGTTGCTGCTGCAGTTCGCGCTCGACCGCGAGCGCGGACTCGAGGGGGATCTCCCATCCGGTCTGCACGCTTCGCTTGATGCGGCCGACGGCTTTCGCTGCTTTGTTCGGCGGGCAGAAGCTCCACGCGTAATCCATCACGCGATCCCACCACTTCTTCCCGTTCTCTTCCGCTTCCCAAACGTAATTCACGATGCCGAGGCGCTGCGCTTCTTCGAAGTCGAAGAGTCCGCCCTCGATCATCAGCTCGATCGCTTTCGTTTTTCCGACGAGGCGCGAGAGCCGCTGCGTGCCGCCGGTGCCGGGAAGGACGCCGAGGGAGACTTCGGGAAGTCCGACTTTGCCGGCGCCTTTGAGGGCGATGCGAATGTCGGCTGCCATGGCGATCTCGAGTCCGCCGCCGACAGTGTGTCCGTTGAGCGCTGCGATCACGAGCTTCGGCGTGTGCTCGAAGCGGAGCAGCGTCTCGTTCGCATGCAAACAGAACATGTATTTGAAGCCCGGCGTGACTTCGGAAAGCATCTTGATGTTCGCGCCGGCGGAGAAGAACTTCTCTCCTGCGCCGCGCAGCACGATCACGTGGACGTCGTCGTCCATGCGCGCGCGGAGGATGCACTCATCCAACTCGCGGTTCATTTCGTAGGTGTAAGTGTTTGCGGGCGGATCGTTCAATTCGAAGATCGCGACGCCCTTTTCCACTCGGTAATCGATCAAGTTTCCAGACATCATTGTCTCCTTAGCAAATTGGAGCGTGCATTCTATGCAAACGACGCTTTTGATGGGATCACTGCTTGTGGCTGCCGCTCTTTCGGCAGCGGAACCGGCACCGATCGCGATCCATTCTCGCCATGTTCTCGATGTGAAGAGCGGCACATCGTCCGACGAATACATCATCGTGCGCGGCGATCGCATCGCATCGGTCGCGAAGACTCCGCCCGCCGGCGCGCGCGTCATCGACCTCGGCGACGCGACGGTCGTTCCCGGCTTCATCGATTGCCACGTTCACCTTCTCTTCGATTGGAGTGACCTCAGCGCGACCGGATGGCTGCGACTCACTGCAGGCCAACGCACGCTGTGGGGACTCCGCAACGCGCAGGAGTACTTGCACAACGGCTTCACGACGCTGCGGGACGCCGGCGAAGGCGACATGTCGTATGGACAGGTCGCTCTTCGCGACGCGTTCGCAAAAGGATGGTTCGATGGGCCGCGCTTGTCCGTCGCAGGAATCCCGATCTCGACGACAGGCGGCCACGCGGACATGGACTTGCTCGCGCCCGACTTCCGCACTCCGCCAACGCCGAACATTGCCGACACGCCGGATCAAGTGCGCATCGCGGCGCGTCACGATCTGAAGTACGGCGTCGACTGGGTGAAGATGATGGGAACGGGCGGCGTCACCGATCCGCTGAGCGACTTCAACACCCAGGAGATGAGCGACGAGATGTTCCGCGCCGCCGTGGAAGTCGTGCATCGCGCGCATCGACGCGTGATGGTGCACGCCGAGGGAACGGACGGAATCAAAGCCGCTGTGCGCGCAGGCGTCGACACGATCGAGCACGGCACCATGCTCGACGAAGAAGGCGCGAAGCTGATGGCGGAGCGCGGCACGTGGCTCGTCCCGACGCTCGAGACGTTTCAGCGCGGCATCGAAATCGGTCTCTCGCAAGGACAAGAGCCGGTCATGCTGGAGAAGACGAAAGCGATTTTGAAGTACCAGCAAAAGGCGTTCGATTACGCGCTGAAGTATCGCGTCAAGATCGCGTTTGGACTCGACGACGAGCCGCGCGTCGTCGCGCGAGAATTCGACGCGTTGGTGAAAGCGGGACTCACGCCGCTCCAGGCATTGCAAGCCGCGACGATCAATGCCGCCGAGCTGCTTCAGATGTCGAGCGACGTCGGCTCGCTCGAGCCGGGGCATTACGCAGACGTCGTCGCGCTGGACGGCGATCCGCTGCGCGACATCAAGTCGACCGCGAACGTCGTCTTCGTGATGAAAGGCGGCAAGGTGATCCTATCGCCCGTCGCCAAATGAGATCCCGACGCTGCGCGCGGTGTGCACGATCGGGCCGTCGGGATCGACCGACTTCGGATTCGACACCGCGTCTTTGATCCACACCGGCACGATGTCTTCGCCGCGCAAGGCGACCATCTTGCCGAAGTCGCGGGCGAGCACGAGATCGGCTGCCGCAGCGCCCAGTCGGGTGGCCAGAACGCGGTCGAACGCGATCGGCGATCCGCCGCGCTGGATGTGGCCGAGGACGGTGACGCGAATCTCGAGGTCGATGTGCTGGGCGATGTCGGCGGCGACTTGATACGCGATGCCGCCAAGGCGGCGCGAATTCTTGTCGAGATAGACCTCTTCGCCGCCGAGACGCTTCGCCCCTTCGGCGACGACCACGATGTCGAACTTCGATCCTTCTTTTTGTCGCGAGCGGATGGACGACACGATCGCCTCGGGATGGTACGGAATCTCGGGAATCAGGATGATGTCGGCGCCGCCGCCGATGCCGCTGAAGAGCGCGATCCATCCGGCGTTGCGTCCCATGACTTCGAGAATCATCACGCGGTCGTGACTCTCGGCGGTCGAGTGAAGGCGATCGACTGCGTCGGTGGCGACAGCGACGGCGGTCATGAAGCCGAATGTGTAGTCGGTCGCGGCGAGATCGTTGTCGATCGTTTTCGGCACTGCCACCATCGGAATGCCCATCTCGCAAAGCCGCTGCGCGATGCGAAGCGTGCCGTCGCCGCCGATGGCGATGATGCCGTCGATGCCGAGGGCGTGAATGTTGTCGACGACCTCGGCCGAACGATCGACGCAGGAGCCGTCAGGTCCGGGATATTCGAATGGATTGCCGCGATTCGTCGTGCGCAGCAACGTGCCGCCTTTCGGCAGGATGCCGCGAATTGACTCGGCGGTCAGCGGGACGACCGCATTGGTCAGTAGACCCTCGAAGCCGAACTGAATACCGACGACCTCGCTGTCGTCGCGATTGAGCGTTCGCGCCGCCGCGCGGATCACAGCGTTGAGTCCGGGACAGTCGCCCCCACCGGTCAGAATCCCAATTCGTTTCTTCGACATCTGAATCACTCGTGGCAAACCAAGAGCCACTCAGTCCTCAGCACTCAGTCGTCATCACTCATCACTCGTGGCTGGCATTTGTTGTGCTCATCCATACCTCGTGAACCTGGAGGACACATGAATATCATCGGATGGCTGTTGTTCGGTCTCATCGTCGGCGCCATCGCCAAATTCCTCATGCCCGGGCGCGACCCTGGCGGATGGATCGTGACGATTCTCCTCGGAATTGCAGGCTCGTTCGTCGGCGGCTTTCTCGCCTCCACGCTGATGGGGCACCAGGAGCAGACCGCCGGCTGGATCGGGTCGATCGTCGGTGCGATCGTCTTGCTGTTCATTTACCGGCTGATCGTCGGCCGGCGCACCGTGGTCTAAACCCGACTCTTCCTCTCCCTGGTGTTGTGCGGAGGCCTCGCGAAATGCGAGGCCTTCGTTTTTCCTTCAACAATTTGTGACGATGCGCGTAAGCGAATGTGGAAGCGAAACTGGCAGTTATTACGTTCGTCATACACGGTGACGGCGGTGGTTTGCGCATCGCCGTGCCCAGAGGTGAGG
>Ga0075425_100008820_pt1 | contig 10715 bp, 6 predicted proteins | sample SoiMethybrSBSTD4_FD_75300 | JGI IMG/M metagenome (GOLD analysis project Ga0075425, IMG submission 75300) | Bulk soil microbial communities from a Populus tree surrounding site in Tennessee, USA - Soil MetaG P. TD hybrid SBSTD4 | ecosystem: Environmental > Terrestrial > Soil > Tree plantation...
GTGTGGGAAGGCGTGCCCATCCGGGAGATCCTCAAGCGCGTCACGCCGCGGCCGGAGGCTCGTTACGTCATGCAGCACGCCGATCCCGACTACACCACGAACATCGCCCTCGAGGACCTCGTCGACGACGACGTGTTGCTGGCGCTGAAGCACAACGGCCGCGACCTCGAGCCCGACCACGGCGGCCCCGTCCGTCTGGTCGTCCCCAAGCTCTACTTCTGGAAGAGCGCCAAGTGGCTCCGCGCGTTCGAGTTCCTCGACGTCAATCCGCCCGGCTTCTGGGAGCAGAACGGCTACCACATGCACGCCGACCCCTGGCGCGAAGAGCGCTACTCCGACCAGGAAACCACCGCGATGCAAAAGATGCGCGCCGAAGCCGCCCGCAAACTCCGCGATCGGGCCTAGAAGCCGAGAAGACCAAGAAGAAGAGAAACATCTCGCGGCGGGTGGGGCGGACGGGGGTCGGGGCCGGTCAGCGATCCGTGTCGTAGGGGTTGCCCACCCCACTTACGATTGAAGAAGCGTGGGCGCAACGCTCGAACGCGCCAGTCAGCCGGATCGCCGACCGGCCCCGACCCCCGTCCGCCCCACCCGATACGCGAAGCTGCGATACTGGGCGCGAAATGAGGATTCTCGTCGTCGAGGACGAGCGCAAGGTGGCGAGCTTCATCCGTCAGGGCCTCGAGGAGGACGGCCACACCGTGGAGATCGCCGCCGACGGCGTGACCGCGCTCGAGCTCGTCGAGGCCGACCCGGGCCACGACCTCATCGTGCTCGACGTCATGCTCCCCAAGCGCGACGGCCTCGACGTCCTCAAGACCATCCGGGCGCGCGGCGTGACGACCCCCGTCCTGATGCTGACCGCGCGCGACGCCATCGCCGACAAGGTCGCCGGCCTCGACCTCGGGGCCGACGATTACCTGACCAAGCCCTTCGCCTTCGAGGAGCTGCTGGCACGGGTGCGCGCGCTCCTGCGCCGCGGCACCGACCAGCGCGCCGCGGTGCTGCGGCTCGGCGACCTCAGCCTCGATCCGGCCACGCGGGAGGCGCGGCGCGGCGCGCGCCACATCGCGCTCACCGCGCGCGAGTATTCGCTGCTCGACTACTTCCTGCGCAACCCCGGCCGGCTCCTGACGCGGCCGATGATCGCCGAGCACGTGTGGGGGCTCGACTTCGACGCCGAGAGCAACATCATCGATGTCTACGTCGGCTACCTGCGACGCAAGGTCGACGCGCCCGGTGAGCCGCGGCTGATCCACACCGTGCGGGGCAGCGGATACGTCATGAAGGCCGAGGACCGACGATGATGCGCTGGCCCCTCACGCTGCGGACCCGCCTCACGCTGTGGTACACGGGCGTGCTGGTCGCCATCCTGCTCGTGGTGAGCGCGCTGTCCTACTCGCTGCTCCGCTGGAGCGTGCTCCACGACGTCGATCAATCGCTGGTCACCACGGCCCAGGTGGTGCGCGAGGCGAGCGAGGAGGTGGCGGCGAGCACGGTCATTCCTGGCCCGGAGGCCGCGCTGCGCGAGCTGCTCGGGCCGGAGTTCTACGACAAGTTCTTCCAGCTCATGGATCCGGAGGGGCACCCGCGCGCGCGCTCGCGCCTGAGGCGACACGGGATGCTGCCGCTGTCTCCCCAGGCGCGCGCCAACGCCGCCCGCGGCCGGCCCACGTTCGAGACACGGGATCTCGGCGAGGGGCCGGCGCGGCTGCTCACCGTGCCCGTCGTGCGGGGCGGACGGGTCGTGGAGATCGTGCAGGTCGGCATGTCGCTGGAGGCGGCGGAGCACACGCTGTCGCGGTATCTCACGATCCTCCTCGTGCTGGTGCCGGTCGCCGCCGTGCTCGCCGCCGGCGGCGGCCTGCTCCTCGCGCGACGCGCACTGCGCCCCGTCGACACGATGTCGCTGACCGCCCGGCGCATCACCGCCGAGGACCTGTCCCGACGGATTCCGCGCCGGGCCACCGGCGACGAGCTGGACCGGCTCGCCGAGACGCTGAACGAGATGCTCGATCGGTTGGAGAACGCCTTCGGTCACGTCCGGCGCTTCGCCGCCGACGCCGCCCACGAGCTCCGCACGCCGCTGACCGCGCTCCGGGGAGGGATCGAGGTGGCCCTGCGCGGCGAGCGCACGCCGGAGGAGTACCGGCGGGTCCTACGCTCGAGCCTGGAGGAGGTCGAGCGGCTCACGCATCTGGCCGAGGACCTGCTGTTGCTCTCGCGCTTCTCGGTGACGGTGAGCGCGCCGCGCCAGCGGGTCGAGCTGGAGCCGCTGGTCATGGATGTCCTCGACGTCGGCATCCAGCTCGCGCACGGGCGCGGCGTGTCGATCGTGTCGACCGAGCTGACGCCGCTCACGGTCGTCGGCGACGCCGGCGCGCTCCGCCGGGCGCTGCTGAACCTCGTCGACAACGCTCTCAAGTACACGCTCCCCGGCGGCAAGGTCGAGGTCTCGCTCGTTCGCGAGGACGGGCGCGCCGCAATCGTGGTGCGGGACACGGGGCCGGGGATCGCGCCCGCCGACGCCGAGCGCGTGTTCCAGCCGTTCGTGCGGCTCGACGCGGCCCGCGAGGACGCGGCCGATGGCACCGGCCTGGGGCTGTCCATCGCGCGGTCGATCGTCGCCGCCCACGGCGGTGAGCTGACCCTCGAGAGCGTCGCCGGCGCCGGCAGCGTCTTCACGATCCGCCTGCCGCTCGCCGCGTAGCAGCCCGCTGAAAAGCGGCCTGGCCATCCCTTTTAAGAAATTTCTCATGTGAGTTTCATCGGGGACTCATGTTCGTCCACTACGCTCGGGGTGGGAATTCAGACCTCGGTCGTAGGCGAAAGGAGACCTCGATGAACGGTCAACGGTGGTGGCATCGGTGGGCATGGCCGCTCGGCGGCCTCGTGGTGGCGGTGGTGGTCGTCATGCTGGCCCCGCAGTTCGGCTTCACCAAGGCGACGCGGGCGCCCCTGTGGACGGAGCGGCCGGCCGCGTCGGCGCCGGCGCCGGCGGCGAACGACGGATGGGTCCGTCTCGCGCGCGAGCTCAAGCCGGCGGTCGTCAACATCAGCACCAAGCGGACCGCGGAGGCGCCGGAGGCGATGAGCCCGTTCGGCGACGACGAGCGGTTCAACCAGTTCTTCAAGCACTTCTTCGGCAATCAGCCGCGCCGTCCGGCGCGGAGCCTCGGCTCCGGATTCATCATCAATCCGGACGGTCACATCGTCACCAACAACCACGTCGTGGACGGCGCGACCGAGATCAAGGTGAAGCTGTCCGACGGGCGTGAGCTGTCGGCGAAGGTGGTCGGCCGCGACGCCAAGACCGACCTGGCCCTGCTCAAGGTCGAGGCCACCGGGCTTCCGGTGATTCCGCTCGGCAACTCGGGCGAGCTGCAGGTCGGCGAGTCCGTCATGGCCATCGGCAATCCGTTCGGCCTCGAGCAGACGGTGACCACCGGCATCGTGAGCGCCACGGGCCGCGTCATCGGTGAGGGGCCGTACGACAACTTCATCCAGACCGACGCATCCATCAACCCGGGCAACAGCGGCGGGCCCCTCATCAACACGCGCGGGCAGGCCGTCGGCATCAACAGCGCGATCTTCACGCAGACCGGCGGCTCGGTCGGCATCGGCTTCGCGATCCCGATCGATCTGGCGAAGACCGTGGTGACCCAGCTGGCCAACGGTGGCCAGGTCGTCCGCGGGTATCTCGGCGTGTCGATCCAGCCCGTGACGCCCGATCTGGCGCGCAGCTTCGGAATGCCCGAGGCGACCGGCGCGCTCGTGTCCTCCGTCGTGGAGGGGTCGCCGGCGGCGAAGGCCGGCGTCAAGGCCGGCGATGTCATCACGGCGTACGACGGCCGGAAGGTCGGCCGCTCCGAGGATCTGCCGCGCGCGGTCGCGGAGACGCCGGTCGGTCGTGAGGTGTCCCTGACCGTGATGCGGGACGGCAAGGCGGTGCCGCTGCGCGCGACGGTCGCCCGCCTCGACGAGCCGCAGACGCGCTCGGCGATGCAGGCCACGCCCACCAAGGACGCGCTCGGACTGTCGCTGGCGCCGCTGACGCCGGCCGAAGCGCGTGAGCGCGGGCTCGGCGACCGCGGTGGCGTGATCGTGCGCGGTGTGCAGGACGGCAGCCCCGCGGCCAGCGCGGGCCTGCAGCCCGGCGACGTCATCACGGAGATCAATCGTGCGCCGGTCCGGAACGTCGAGGACGTCAAGCAGGCGATGGACAAGCGGGCCAAGGACAAGCCCGCGCTGTTCCTCGTGCACCGAAACGGCGCGAGCGTGTATATCGCCGTCAATTCGAACACGGCGGCGTCGTAAGCGCTCGAGGCCGTACGCTGGCGGGGGGCTCCTCACCCCCGCCAGCGTCCCTGCCTCCCCCTAGGAAGGATTGCGCGGGCGGAGCCCGCGCTCGGAGCGGTGATAGCATCCCGGCGATGGAGCATGGCCACGTCCATCGGGAGACGGCGGCGGGGCGGTCGCGGGGAGCGCTGATCGCCTCCCTCGTGGTGACGGGGAGCTTCCTCGTCGTCGAGGTGGCGGGGGCGGTGTGGACGGGAAGCCTCGCCCTCGCGGCCGACGCCGGCCACATGCTGACGGACGTCGGCGGCCTCGCCCTCGCGCTGTTCGCGGTATGGGTCGCCGCCCGCCCGCCGACGCCGGAGAAGACGTACGGCTACTATCGCGTCGAGATCCTCGCCGCCACGGTCAATGCCCTGCTGCTCCTCGGCGTGGCCGGCGTCATCCTCTTCGAGGCGTATCAGCGCATCCGCTCGCCCCGCGAGGTGTACGGCGGGGCGATGCTCGTCATCGCGGCCGTGGGACTCGCGGCGAATCTCTTGGCCGCATGGCTGCTGCGTCGCGATGCCGCCGAGAGTCTCAACGTGCGGGCCGCGTATCTGGAGGTCCTCGGAGACGCGCTGAGCTCGATCGGCGTGATCGTGGCGGCCCTGATCGTCATGCGGACCGGGCTGACCATCGTCGATCCCGTCGTGAGCGCGCTCATCGCACTCTTCATCGTGCCGCGGACGTGGCGCCTGCTCCGGCAAGCGGTGAACGTGCTCCTGGAGGGCACCCCGAGCCACCTCGATCTCGGCGAGATCGAGACGGCCATGACCCGCGTGTCCGGGGTCCGCCGCGTCCACGATCTCCACGTCTGGACGCTCACGTCGGGGCGCGAGGCGATGAGCGCCCACATCGTCGTCGACGACGTGCGCGAGAGCGAGCGCCTCCTCGAGGCCCTGCACGCGATGCTCCACACGCGGTTCGGCATCGATCACACCACCATCCAGCTGGATCCCGAGCGCCCAGTACTGCGGATCAAGGCGCCTGGCGGGGTATAGTGCACCCGGAGGTGGTGATGGCCACGCATGCGCTGACCGACAAGGCGATCGTGCTGAAGCCGGAGGACGACGTCGCGGTCGCCCGAGCGGGACTGACGGCCGGGACCGTGCTCGAGGATGGAGCGACGCGCATCGAGGTGCGGCAGGACATTGGCCCAGGGCACAAGGTCGCGCGGCGCGCGCGCCGCGTCGGCGAGGCCGTGCGGCGCTACGGCCAGGTCATCGGCTTCGCCACGCGCGACATCGCGCCCGGCGACCACGTCCACAGCCACAACCTCGACATCGGCGAGCTCTCCTCCGACCGCTACGAGGTCGGCGTCGACGTCACGCCGGTGGAGCACTATCCGCCCTCGGCCATGCGCACCTTCGAGGGCTTCAAGCGCGAGGACGGCCGCGTCGGCACGCGGAACTACGTTGCCGTGATCTCCGGCGTCAACTGCTCGGCCAGCGTCAGCCAGTTCGTGAAGGACCGTTTCCGCGACGTCCAGCGCGACTATCCGAACATCGACGGCGTGCTGGCCATCACCCACAAGTCCGGGTGCGGGACGAAGCTCTTCGGCGAGGACCACCTGGCGCTGCAGCGCGTGCTGGCCGGCTACGCCAAGCATCCGAACGTCGCCGCCTACATCCTCATCGGCCTGGGCTGCGAGGTGAACCAGGCCGCGGTGATGGTGCAGCGGCAGAAGATGTCGGCGCCCGGCCATCCCGAACGCAAGCCGTTCCTGGTGAACATCCAGGAGGCGGGCGGGATCCGCAAGACCGTGGAGCGGGCGACGGCGGAGATCGCCAAGCTCCTGCCGATGGCCAACGACGTCCGGCGCACGCCGCAGCCGATCTCCGAGCTCACGCTCGCCACCAACTGCGGTGGCTCGGACGCCAACTCCGGCATGACGGCCAACCCCGCGCTCGGCTGGGCCGTCGATGAGCTGGTCCGCTACGGCGGCACCGGCGTGCTCGCCGAGACGCCCGAGATCTACGGCGCCGAGCACCTGCTCATCCGCCGCGCGATCGACGAGGGCGTGGCCAAGAAGCTCCTCGACCGCTACAAGTGGTGGGAGTGGTACTGCCGCGGCATCGAGGCCATGGACAACAATCCCGCGCCCGGCAACAAGGCCGGCGGGATCACGACCGTCTTCGAGAAATCGCTCGGCGGAGTGACCAAGGGAGGAACGACGCCGCTGATGGACGTCTTCCTCTACGGCGAGCCGATCACGACCCGTGGCTTCGTCTTCATGGACACGCCGGGCCACGACCCGGTGTCGATCACGGGGCTCGTGGCCGGCGGCTGCAACGTGATCTGCTTCACCACCGGGCGCGGCTCGGTCTTCGGCTGCAAGCCCGTGCCCTCCATCAAGCTCGCCACCAACTCGCTCATGTACCGCCACCTGGAAGAGGACATGGACGTCAACTGCGGCGTGATCCTCGAGGGCACGCCGCTGCCGGTCGTCGGGCGGGCCATCTTCGAGGAGATCATCGCGGTCGCCTCCGGCAAGCGGACGAAGAGCGAGCTCAGCGGCGTGGGTGAGGAGGAGTTCGCGCCGTGGATCATCGGCCCGGTCATGTGACGTGCTGCTGCTGAGCCTTCTCGGCGCCGTCGTCGTCGGCCTCGTCGGGCTCGTCGTCATGGTGCGCCGGCGCTCGCTGGCGGGATTCGAGAACGGCTTCCTCCTGACCATCGCCCTCGTGCTCGCCGGAACGGGCGTGCTGTCCGCCGCGCTGGCCGGCATATGGCTCTACCTCAACGCGGCCACCCGGCTCGTGCAGGGCGCCGTCACCGACCTCTCGCACAACGCCGATCTCATCGAGGCGACGGCGCTGCGCGACGTCAACATGACGGTCGACCAGATGGTCCGGGTGGCGGCGGCCGTCGGCGCCGACGTCCCCCGGGGCGCGATGAAGGACATCGAGCTCGCGCTCAGGACGTTCCAGCGCGTCGACCCGATGCTGCTGGAGCTCGACGTCGTCGACGCCGAGGGGCGGCTGCTCGTCACCACGTCGGCGCGCGGGCGCCGTGAGCCGCTGAGCCGCATCGCCATCGCGTTCGCCCTCGAGGGCAAGCGCTTCGTGTCGGACCCGACCCCGTTTTCTGAATTCAAGAAGTCGCTCTTCGTCATCGCCGTCCCCGTGCCCGGCGCCCAGGGCCGGGCCCCGACGGCGGCCCTCGTGGCTCTCTACGATCAGCTGAATTGGTTCGACGACATCGCTCGCGCGATGAAGTTCGGCAGATCGGGCTACGCCGTGCTCGTGGACGACGACGGCCGCGTGCTGGCGCATCCCGACTCCGCGCGAACGCGGGAAGACATGTCGGGCTACACCGCGGTGCGCGAGGCACGGGCGGGGCGCAGCGGGTGGATCGTCGAGGAGAACACGGCAGGCGTCCGCAGGCTGTTCGTGTACAGCCCGGTGAAAAACCCGGCGACGGTCAGTCCCCGCCCGTGGATCGTGGTAGCGGAGATGGACGAGACGGAGGCGCTGGCGCCGCTCCGCAGTTTCCGTCATCAGATGCTCGCCATCGCCGTCGTGGTCGTGGCCGTGTGCGTCGGTGTTGCGTACCAGGTGTGGCTCTACCTGAAGCGGCCGGTCAACGACCTGCTGCGCTTCGCCCAGCGCGTCCGCGCCGGCGATCTCACCGCGCGCGCGCACCCGAAGGGACGCGACGAGATGGCGCGCCTGGAGACGGCGCTGAACGAAATGGTTCTCGGCCTGCAGGAACGCGACCGCGTCAAGGAGGTCTTCGGGCGATACGTCACGACCCAGGTCTCCGAGGAGCTCCTGAAGGGCTCGGTCAGCCTCGGCGGCGAGCGGCGGCGCGTCACCATGCTGTTCTCGGACATCCGGAACTTCACGAGCATGGCCGAGATCATGCCGGCCGAGCAGATCGTGGAGTTCCTCAACGACTACTTCTCGGAGATGGTGGACGCCGTGTTCGAGCACGCCGGCGTCCTCGACAAGTTCATGGGCGACGGCATGCTCTGCGTGTTCGGCTCGGTCGGCGCGGACCCCGACCATCCCCGCCACGCCGTGATGGCGGGCCTCCGCATGAAGGCGCTGCTGGCCAAGATCAACGGCGAGCGGACGGTGGCCGGCAAGCCGCCGATCGCCATCGGGATCGGCATCCACACCGACGACGTGGTCGTGGGCAACATCGGCTCCCGGCGGCGGCTCGAGTACACCGTGATCGGCGACGGGGTGAACACCTGCCAGCGCGTGGAAGCGGCCAACAAGGAGCTCGGGACGACGATCCTGATCACCGAGACGACGTACGAGTCGGTGCGTGACCAGTTCGAGTGTCGTCCCATGCCCGACGCGACGATGAGGGGCAAGACCAAGACGCCGCGCCTGTTCGAGCTCCTGAGCGCCCGCGCTTAGCCGCCGGCCGCCGCCTGCGCGAAGGCGGCGATCTGGTCCGGCAGGCCGAACACGCGCACGGTGTCGCCCGTGCGCACGACCGTCTCCGCCGACGGATGGAGGATGCGCGTAGCGCCGACGCGGTCCACCGAGATGACGGTCACCCCGAAGCGCTCGCGGATCCGTGCCTCGCGGAGCGACTGGTCGGCCAGCCCCCCGTGGCCGATCACCACGCTCTGCACGCCGGGCAGCGCCTCCGTGGGCACGTCGCCCGCGACGTCCATCGCGCCCCGGAACCGCTCCAGGTAATCGAGGACGGCGTCCCGCGGCAGGTCCAGGCGTCGGAGCACGTGACGGATCAGCGTGGCGGCGGCCTCCAGCTCCGGCTGGATCACCTCGCTGGCCCCCTCGGCGATCAGCCGCGCGCGGGCACCGGACTCGTGGGCGCGCGCGAGGATCGGGGCGTCGGGGTTCAGCATGCGCACGTGCGCCACCGCCTGGTGGACGCGCTCGACCTCGGGCAGCGCGATCACGACGAGCGCGACGCGCGCGGCACCGGCCGCCTCGAGGAGGGGGCGACTCGCCGCGTCGCCGTAGACGCAGGGGATTCCGCGCGCGCGCAGGCCCTTGACGATCTCCGGGTCCGTCTCGATGACCACGTAGGCGCGGCCGAACGTGTCGAACGCCTCGGCCACCGCGCTGCCCACGCGACCAAACCCGCACAGCAGGATGTGACCGGAGAGCTCGCGCGGCGCGGCGGCGGCCTCGTCGCGAGCGGCGCGCGCGAGGCGAGCGCGGCCGATCCAGCGCGGGACGGTGCGGACGAGGGCGGCGTTGATCAGGATCGTGATGAGCGAGGCCGCGAGAGTGGCGTTGTAGACGTCGTCGCCCACGTGACCTGCCTGGCGCGCGACCTGGATGAGGATGAACGAGAACTCGCCGATCTGGGTGAGACCGACGGCCACGGTCAGCGCGGTGGCGAGGGGGTAGCGGAAGATCCGGACCACTGCCGTCCAGATCACGAGCTTGCCGACGACCACCAGCGCCACGATCGTGGCCAGAAGCCCGGGGTTGGCGATGACGCTGGAGGGGTCGACGAGCGCGCCGACGGTGACGAAGAACAGCGCAACGAACACGTCGCGCAGCGGCAGCAGCCGGGCCAGCGTGTGGTGCGCGTAGTCGGAGCCGCTGATCATCAGGCCGGCGAGGAACGCGCCGAGCGCGAGCGATAGCCCCACCGCTTGCGTCAGCGCGGCGGTGCCCAGGCCGAGGGCGAGCGTCACCAGCAGGAACAGCTCGTCGCTCCGGGTGCGGGCGACTCGCTCCAGCAGGCGTGGCACGACCTTGGCCGCGAGGTAGACGAAGGGGACGAGCACGACGGCTGCGGTCAGCAGGGCGCGACCCACCGCGAGGAGCCGTCCCGCGCTCAGCGCGTCGCCGAGCGTCGGGATCAGCACGATGAGCACGACCACCGCGAGATCCTCGACGAGCGTGATGCCGATCATCACGCGGCCGTGTCGCGAGTGGAGCTCGCCCCGATCGATGAGCAGACGGGCCATGACCATCGTGCTGGCGACGGAGACGACCATGCCGACGATGAGGCCCTGCACTGGCGGCCAGCCGAGCACGGCCCCGACGGCGAGCCCGAGCGCCGTCGAGAGCACGATGCCGAGCGGGCCGCCGACGATGGCCACCCACTTCACGCGCAGCAGATCGTGCAGCGAGAACTCGATGCCGATGGAGAACATCAGCAGCACGACCCCGATCTCGGCGAAGAGCTCGAAGGTGTGCATGTCGGAGAGCGACGGGCCCGGGGTCAGCGGGCTCACCACGAGGCCGCCGACGACGTAGCCGAGAATCAGCGGCTGGCGGGTCAGCCAGGCCAGCGCCCCGCCGAGGACAGCGGCGACGAGGACGTAGGCGAGATCCGTGAAGAACGCGGGGTCGGCGGTCAGGTCTTGCGAGCCGCAGGAGGTCGCAGGGTTGGGGTCCCGCCCTCCGAGGCGAGCATCATGATTGGACGACCGT
>Ga0075425_100008822_pt1 | contig 10715 bp, 10 predicted proteins | sample SoiMethybrSBSTD4_FD_75300 | JGI IMG/M metagenome (GOLD analysis project Ga0075425, IMG submission 75300) | Bulk soil microbial communities from a Populus tree surrounding site in Tennessee, USA - Soil MetaG P. TD hybrid SBSTD4 | ecosystem: Environmental > Terrestrial > Soil > Tree plantation...
CGCCGCGGCCTTCGTGCCGAGCGTCGAGGAGATATATCCGAAGGGCGACCGCATGCAGGTCGAGCCGGGTCCGATCGCCGAGCCGCTCGAGGGTGCCGCGCGCCAGGGGCACTTCACCGGCGTCGCGACGGTCGTCGCGAAGCTCTTCGAGATCGTCCGTCCCGACATCGCGTACTTCGGTCAGAAGGACTTCCAGCAGCTGCGGGTCATCCAGGAGATGGCGAAGGACCGCTACCCCGCGATCAAGGTGATCGGGTGCCCGATCGTGCGCGAGCCCGACGGCGTCGCGATGTCGTCGCGCAACGCCTACCTCGACGGGGACGACCGCGCCGCGGCGCGAGTGCTCTCCCGCGGGCTCTCGGCGGCGCGCAGCGCGTGGTCCCGCGGTGAGCGGCATCCCGAGCGACTCCGGACCGACGTCCTCGAGGTCATCGAGAGCGAGCCGCGCGTCGCGCTCGAGTACGTGTCGGTCGCCGATCCGATCACGCTCGCCGAGCTGAAGCATCCCGCGAACCGGGCGGTGATCTCGCTCGCGGCGCGCGTCGGTCCGGCGCGGCTCATCGACAATGTGCTGCTCGGCATGGACGTGAGCGACCTCCGGTGAGTCGACGCGCCCTCCTCGCGGCCTTCTCGGTCGCGCACTTCGCGCACCACGTCACGAACAGCCTCTTCTCCGCGCTCGTGCCCTTCATCCGCGAGACGTTCGTGATGAGCAACACGCAGATCGGCTTCGCCGTGACCGCGTACGCCATCGCGTCGGGCCTGAGCAACGCGCCCCTCGGCGTGCTCGCCGACCGCATCGGCGCTCGTCGCGTGATCGTCGGCGGCCTTGTGCTCATCGCGCTCACGAGCGTGGGCATCGGCCTCTCGGGCTCGTACCCCTGGCTTCTCGTCGGCCTCGTCGTCATGGGCGTCGCGAGCGGCTCGTACCACGCGCCGGCATCCGCGCTCATCGCCGAGACGTTCCCCTTCGCCCGGCGCGGCGTCGCCCTCGGCACCCACACCACGGCGGGACATCTCGCGTTCTTCGCCGCGCCGCTCGTCGCGGGCGCGCTCGCGCTCGCCGGCACGTGGCGGCTCCCCTACGTCGTCTTCGCGCTCGCGCCCCTGCTGTGCGCCGTGCTCCTGCTGCGCGTCGCGCCCCCCGGCGAGCGCTCGCGGGAGAGGCACGAGTGGCTCGCGACGTTCACCGACATCGGCCGCGTCGCGCGATCGATCGGCCCGCTGGTGTCGATCTCGATCGTCGGTCAAGTGCTCATCTCGAGCGCGCTCGCGTTCCTCACGCTGTACCTCGTCGACGCGCGTGGCGTCTCCCCCGCGATCGCGGCCGGCCTCTTCGGCGTGCCGCAGCTCGCCGGCCTCTTCGCGGCGCCGACCTCGGGCATGCTCTCCGACCGCTTCGGGCGGCCGGCGGTGCTGCTCGGCGCGATCGTCGCGAGCGCGCCGGCGGTCTGGCTGCTCGTGGCGCTGCCGATCGAATTCGTGGTGCTCCCACTGCTGCTCATCGGCGCGTGCCTCTCGTTCCGCGCGACCGCGACCGAGGTGCTCATCATCGACACGACACCGTCGACGCGGCGCTCGACGGTGCTCGGGACGTACTACCTCGTGAACCAGCCGGTCGGCGGCATCGCCGCGCCGCTCTTCGGCGCGATCGCCGATGCGATCGGCATCGGGAACGCCTTCGCCTGGCTCGCCGCTGGCTTCGCGGTGCTCGCGGTCATCGCGCTCGGTGCGGTCGCTGCGGGCGGCGCGCGGATGCGGGCGGCCTCCTCCGCCTGAACTCGGCTCGCGCCGGCTGGGTACTGCGCAGCAGAGAGACTGCACGCGAGAGGGATGGGGGCAGGGGCCCCTGACCCGTCTCCGGCCCCGAGGACCGGCCGTCCGCGGCGGCAGACGTGCGACCTGCGGCCGTGGAGCGCACCCATGCGCCATCGCGCCGTCGTCGCGTTCGCGGTCCTCGGCCTCATCCCGGTCCCGGCTGCCTGCACGCCTGCACCGCAGGCGGCGCCGTCGACGACGGCGCCGTCAAGCAACACGAGCACCCCGGCGTCGGCGAGCCCGACGCGCGAGCCCGTCCCGGCTGGCGCGCTCCGCTTCGCGGTCGTCGCCACGCGGTCGGTCGCGACGATCAGAGTGAACGAGGTCGTCGCCGCGGTGCGGGTGCCGGGCGAGGCGGTCGTGAGGACGTCCGTGTTCAGCGGCTCGCTGGTCCTGCTCGGCGACGGCACCTTCGCGAGCGGATCTCTCATCGCGGCCGACCTGGACGCCCTGAAGAGCGACAACGACCTGCGCGACGAATGGATCAAGTTCAACACGCTCAAGACGAGCGTGTACCCGCGCGCCGAGTTCGCTCCCGAGCGCGTCGTCGGCGTGCCGCTGCCCCTCCCCTCGACGGGCACGTGGAGCGCCACCATCGAGGGGACGATGAAGATCCACGGTGTGGAGCGACGGCTCGAGTGGCCCGTCGAGGTGAGGCGCTCCGCCGGTGAGGTCGGCGTGCGCGGCACGACGCGTTTCAGGTTCGGCGACTACGGCATGGACGTGCCCGCGAACCGGCTCATCCTGTCGGTCGTCGACGACGTGCGCCTCGAGATCGACGTCGTCGCGCGCGACGACTAGACGCGCCCGATGACCTCGCCTCGCTGCCACACACGCCGCGCCACCTCGAGCGCTGCGACGTCGAAGGCGATGAGCGCGACCCCGAGCGCGAGCAGCGGCCACCCGTCGGCGAGCTGAGACGACGCGAAGCCGAGCCCGGCGAAGATCGTGACCGAGAACGCGATGACCAGCCCGGCGATCTGCTGCGCCGCGCGGCTCGAGCGGACGCGCGCGGCGACGATCATCGCGATGCTGCCGGTCGTGATGAGATACAGGAGCGACACGACGAGGAGCGCGTAGAGGAGTTCAGGCGTGAGGACGCGCGCCACACGTTCGGCCCCGTAGCGGTAGCTCGCGAGCGCATAGGCCGCGGCCAGGGTGACGGCGCACGAGGCCATGACCGGAATGACCATGCCGATCAGCTTCCCCAGCACGATGTCGAAGTCGCGGATCGGCGCCGCGAGCAACGGCACGAGCGTCCCGTTCTCCTTTTCGGCGCTGAACGTCGCGGCGATGAGCGCCACGCCGCCGAGCGATGGGAAGAAGACGCTCTGAAGCGCGAGACCGACGAGCGCGAGGTCGCCGCCGGCACCTGGCCCGACGCCGCGGTTGGAGAAGACGAAGAAGATCGGGATGACGACGAAGAACGCGGTGCGGACCAACGATGCGCGGTCGAGGAACACCTCCCAGCGGATCTCGCGCCAAGCGATGAGCCACCACTTCATCGGATCACTTCCGCGCCTCGGCCAGGATGGCGAGGTAGGCGTCTTCGAGCGTCCGCTCTTCTGACGCGACGGTGATCACGCGCAGGTCCGCGTCGAGAAGTGCCCGGAGAGCCTGGGGATTGGTGCGCCGCGGATCCTCTGTCGCGAACCGGATCGCCGAGAGTCCGTCCTCAGGTGGCAAGACGGACGCGTCCAGGCCGAGCCGCGCGAGCGCGTCGCGCGCGACCGCGGGGTCTCCCGCGAACGCCACGCGGTAGCTGGGCCGGGCGCCGGCGCGAAGCTCGCTCGTCGCGCCCGTGCGCACGACACGGCCACGAAAGAGCACGACGACTCGATCGGCGATCCGCTGCGCCTCATCGAGATCGTGGGTCGTCAGCAGGATCGCGCGATGCCGCGCTCGCAGCGAGACGATGAACGCGCGAAGCACCTGCGTCATCTCCGGGTCGAGGGCTGTCGCCGGCTCATCGAGCAACAGGACGGGCGGGTCGTGCACCAACGCTCGCGCGATCGCGACCTTCTGCCGCATCCCACGCGAGAACGCGCCGAGCCGCTTCTCGAGCACGTCGTCGAGCCCGAGGAGCTTGGCCAGCGCGACGGCGCGGCCATCCGCGTCCCGTACGTCGTAGAGGCGCGCGAAGAAGCCGAGGTACGCGCGGAGCGGCATGCGGTCGTACAGCGACGGCTGGTCGGTGACGAAGCCGCATCTCGCGCGGACCGCGTCCGCGTCCGTGCGGACGGAGAGGCCATCCACGAGGACGTCCCCCTCGCTCGGCGCGAGGATGCCGCCGATGATGCGGCTCGCCGTCGTCTTGCCGGCGCCGTTCGGGCCGAGCAGCGCGACGATCTCGCCGGGTCGGACCTGGAACGACGCGTCCTCGAGCGCGACGACGTCAGCGAATCGACGCGTCAGATGTCGTACGTCGATCACTACACGAGGATATGCGCGAGATCCGGCCGCTCCTTCACGATGTGTTCAGTCCCGCGGGATGGCAGACACCAACAGCGTCATCGCCTGATTGAGCGGCGCGGCGACACCGGCGCGCTGACCCTCGCGGTAGACCGCGCCGCAGATCGCGTCGACCTCGGTCGGGCGCTTGGCCTCGACGTCCTGCAGCATCGAGCTGCGATTCGCGCCGGTAAGGTGCGCCATGTCGCGCCACCACGTGACGGCGTCCGTCTCGGCGATCGGCACGCCGCGCGCGGTCGCCACGCGGGCGACCTCGCGCGCGAGACCGTCGGCAATGCGACCCGCGGCGCGATCGCGGAGGAGCTCCTCATTCACGCAGCCGAGCAGCGCGGTCGTCGGATTCACCGCCGCGTTCGTCACGACCTTGCGCCAGACCGACGGCCACGGATCGTCGACGATCGCGACGGTCATGCCGCCTTGGCGCAGCGCGTCCGCGAGCGCGTCGAGCTTGACCCGCGACGGCGTTCCGATCGGATAGCCGAGCTCAGCGCGGCCCGGACCGGTCGCGTGGAGCTCGCCCTTCTCGTCGAGTCGCGCGCCCACGTAGATGACGCCGACCGCGGCGCGTCGTTCGCCGATCGCGTCGCGCAGGACCTCGTAGTTCCCAAGACCGTTCTGGATCGTGACCGCCACACCATCACGGTCGACGATGCGCTGACAGACCTCGGCGGCCCACTTCGTCCCGTGCGCCTTCACGCAGATGACCGCGGCGTCGACCGGCTGCGCGCCCTCGCGGAGTGCCGCCTTCGTCCGATCGACGATGAGGATCTCCGCGCGCCCCTTGAGCGCTCGCTCGATGACGTGGCCGATCGCGCCATATCCGACGATGCCGACTCGGATCGTCAGCGCTCCCCTTCGCTCACGCTCACTTCGTTCGCTGAACAGGGGCCCCTCCCCCTGGCCACGTCCTATACGGCGCGCGGCCGAGCGAGGTTCTGACGGAGCGCGTCGAGCTCCGACTCCTTCATCGAGAAGGAGTGCTCCTCGTCGGGGAACGTCCCGGCGCGCACCTCGCGGTCGAACGCGCGCAGCGCGTCGGTGACCTGCGCGCCGATGTCCGCGTAGCGCTTCGCGAACTTCGGCTTGAAGTCGCCGTACAGGCCGAGCACGTCGTGGAGCACGAGCACCTGTCCGTCGCAGTCCGGGCCCGCGCCGATCCCGATCGTCGGGATCGAGAGACGCTCGGTCACGATCGCGGCGACCGGCGACGGGATGGATTCGAGGACGATCGAGAACGCACCGGCGTCCTCGAGCGCGACGGCGTCGTCGATCAGGCGCCGCGCGGCGCGCGCGCTCTTCGCTTGCGTCTTGAACCCGCCCAGCATCGCGACGCGTTGGGGCGTGAGGCCGACGTGCGCCATCACCGAGATGCCGTTGTCGACGAGCGCGCGCACGGTGTCGACCGTCTCGTGGCCGCCCTCGATCTTCACGGCGTCCATGCCCGCCTCCTTGAGGAAGCGTGCCGCGTTGCGGAGCGCGTCCTGAGCGCCGGCTTGGTACGAGCCGAACGGCATGTCGCCGACGAGCACCGCGCGGCTCGCGCCGCGTGAGACCGCGGCCGCCATGCGCACCATGTCATCCATCGTCACCGGGACGGTGTTCGGGTGACCGAGGACGACCATGCCCGCCGAGTCGCCGACGAGGATGATGTCGATGCCAGCGTTGTCGACGAGGCGCGCGAACGCCGCGTCGTACGCGGTCATCATCGTGATGCGCTTTCCGTCGCGCTTCATGGCGACGACCTCGGGGATCGTCAGTTTCTTGGGCGCGGACGCGCCGCCGTATGTGGAGTCGTGTGAACGCTCGACCTTCTCGGTCATCGCTGCACCTCCGTCCAGGCCGGCGATGTGCCGGTCCCGGCGACTGACCACATGCTACCGCTCGCTACCGTATCGGAGGACTCATTCCAAGCTGCGGATCGAGGGCACGAGCAGTAGGAGCGAGACGATCGTCGCGGCAAAGAGTCCTCCGAAGACGAACGCCTGTGAGGGGCCGACCGCGGAGATCACCGCCGCGAAGACCACTGGAGCGACCGGCAGGAGAAGCGTTCCGCCGAAGTAGTCAATGCTTATCACGCGTCCCATCATGCTCGCGGGCACGTGCTTTTGGACGGCGGTCGTCCACAGGATGCCGATGCCGACGAACTGCGCGCCGAAGATCGCGACGAACACTGCTGCGACGCGCGCATCCGCGACCAAGCCCATCGCCGCGACCGCGAGACCACCGGCGATGCCGAATATGCAGATGCCGATACCGAGTCGTCTGACCTTTACCTGCGCGAGCACGAGCCCAGTGACTACCTCGCCGGCACCGAGCGAAGCCGTGAGGATGCCGAAGAGGCGCGCGTCGCCTCCGAGCACATCGCGAACGTAGAGCGGCAAGCCGACGTTGAGCGGGCCGACCTGCCCGAAGAGCACGAGCGCCCACGCGAAGATGAAGATCCAGAGCCAGGGGACCGAGAAGGTGTACGCGAGGCCCTCGCGCACTTGACCGAGCAGCGGAGCCGCTGCCGGGGGCTCACGGCGCGCCGGTCGCGCCAGGAAGAGGACGAAGAAGCTGAAGAAGAACGTTGCGGCGTCGACACCGAAGGCGAGCGGTGGGCCCGCGAGAGCGACGAGGAACCCACCAATGACGGGTCCGGCGAGGAGGGCGATCTGCCGGGAGCTGCCGCGGAGCGCGTTACCGGCTTGAAGTACGTCCTGAGGGACGAGCTCGGGGATGAGCGCACTGAGCGCGGGCTGAAAGAAGGACTCCGTCGCGCCAAAGAGGGCCGCCTCGACGTACAGGTGCTCGATGCGGAGCAGTCCGGTCGCCGCGAGAAGCGCGATCGCGCCGACGAACACGCCGGCGAGCAGGTCGGTGACGAGGATCACGACCCGTCGCGGGAAGCGATCGGCAAAGGCGCCGCCGAAGAGAAGGAATACGAGCGAAGTCACGCTGAAGATCGAGCTCCAGAGGCCAAGCTCGAGGGCGCCACCACCCAGGCCGAGGATCTGAAAGGGCAGCGCCACGTTGTGGATGAAGTTCCCGACGACAGAGACGGTCTGCCCGGTCCACAACAGACGGAAGTCGCGATGACGCAGGGGCTCGAACGCTCGTGGGAGTGGCATCGGTAGAGTCTCGCGGATGCGAAAGCGCGATCTTGCGGGTCACCTGCAGCGGACGGAGGGGATCATCATCGCGTCGTACCTCGATCCTCATCCGCGCCGCCGCCCGCGCGACGTCCGTACGCGTGCGATCGACGGCATCATCTGCCTCGGGACGACGGGCAGCGAGTTGCCGTTCCTCAACCGCGCGCTCGGGTTCGGCACGAGCGCCGACGCGAGCCCGCGTCTTCTCGATCGGATCGAGCGGCACTACGCCGCGCTCGACCGCGCCCCGCGCCTGGCCATCGCGACGAGCTGCGTTCCCGCGGCGGCGCTGCGGCTGCTGGAGCGCCGTGGCTACCGACCGCTCGACGAGGATCCGGAGCTCATCTACTGCTACGACCGCCGCACGTTGCCGAGGATGCCGTCGATCGACGGCTTGCGCATCGATCCGGTCACGGCGAGCGAGGCGCGGCTCTACGCGCGCACCGCGTTCGACAGCTTCCGCGAGCGCGGGCCACGGTTCCTCGCGATCATCGAGACGATCATCCGCACGCGCCGCCGCGTGCGCGGGTTCCTCGGCCGCGTCGACGGCGAGCCCGCCGCCACGGGTCTCTACTACGACGTCGCGCCCGTCGGCGGTCTCGGCAACGGCAGCGTGCTGCGGCGCTTCCGCGGACGCGGGATCCAGAAGGCGATGATCGTGCGCCGCATGGGGCACGGCTGGGAGCGCGGCCGCCGGATCTTCTTCGGCCAGACGCAGAACCCGGCCTCGGCGCACAACCTCGACGATCTCGGGTGGCACAAGCTGTACGACGAGATCACCTGGGAACGCTCATGAAGCGGCGAACGTTCCTCGGCGCGCTCGGCGCGTCGATCGCGGCGTGCGCGTCGCCGCCCGCGATCTCGTCGCCGTCGCCCGCGCCGTCGCTGTCCGCGACGCCGTCGGCGAGCACGGTCGTCACGCCCGCACCCGCGCGTCCCGATTGGGCGTCGCTGCGCGCGTCGCTGCGCGGCTCGCTCGTCATGTCGAGCGACGTCGGGTACGACGAGGCGAGGGTCCTTTACAACACACGGTTCGACGCCATCCGGCCCCTCGGGATCGCGCGCTGCGCTGACGAGCGAGACGTCCAGACCTGCGTGCGCTTCGCGCGCTCGAGCGGCGTGCCGCTGCGAGTGCGCAGCGGCGGCCACAGCTACGCCGGATGGTCGAGCGGATCAGGGCTCGTCGTCGACCTGCGCGCGCTGTCCGGCGTGACGATCGACGGCGATACCGCCACGGTCGGCGCGGGCGCGCAGCTCATCGACGTGTACGACGCGCTGTCATCGGGCGGACGTGCGATCGGCGCCGGCAGCTGCTCGACGGTCGGCATCAGCGGTCTCACGCTCGGCGGCGGGCTCGGCGTGCTCACGCGCGCGTGGGGCCTCACCTGCGATCAGCTCAGCGCGGCGCGCGTCGTGCTCGCGGACGGCAGCGCCGTGACGGCCGACGCGAACAGTGAGCCCGATCTCTTCTGGGCACTTCGCGGCGGCGGCGGAAGCTTTGGCCTCGTCACGTCGCTCGCCTTCGCGACGCGCGCCGCAAGCGATCTCGCGCTCGGATTCATGATCTTCGACTGGAAGGACGCGGCCGCAGTCGTCTCGGGATGGCAGCGCTGGATGCGCGGCGCGCCCGACGCGCTCTGGTCGACCCTGCATCTCGAGGGCGGCGAGGGCGAGAAGGGCGTCACGACGCACGCCGTCTACCCCGCGCGGGCGTCCGACATGGCCGCCGAGCTCGGCCGGCTCGTCGCCACGATCGGCCGCGCGCCAAGCTATCGCGAGTCCGGCGTTCGCACCTACCGCGACGTCATGCTCCTCGAGGGAGGCTGCGTGAACCGTCCCGTGTCGGCGTGCCATCTCAAAGGCACGACGCCCGACGGCGTGTACGAGCGCGAGACCTACGCCGCGAGCTCGATCGTGGCAAATGAGGCGCTCAGCGATCTCGCGATCGACGTCCTCGTCGCCGGTGTCGATCGCGCGACGAGCGGCGGCGCGTCGGTGCTCTTCGATTCCCTGGGTGGCGCGGTCAGCCGCATCGCGCCGGACGCGACCGCGTTCCCGCACCGTCGTGCGAGCGCGGTCCTCCAGCTCATCGCGTCATGGCGTGCGGGCGCGAGCGGCGACGCGTCCCTGCGCTGGCTCGGCGACACGACGGGCATCGCGCGAAAGAACATCGGCACCGACGCGTACGCGAACTACGCCGAGCCCGACCTCACTAACTGGCCGCAGGCGTACTACGGCGCGAACTATCCGCGGCTGCAGCGCGTAAAACGGAAGTACGATCCCGATCGCGTCTTCGACTTCCCCCAGGCGGTCGTGCCCGCCTGACTACCTGCGGCCGCTAGCGCGGCACGACCGTGACGCGAGCCCAGTGGCGACGTGACCATCGCGCGAGGAACGCGTAGAGCCTCTTCGACCGGCGCAGAGCGTGCCGTTTCGCAGCGAGCTTCCCGAGCCGGCTCTTGCGGGTGGCTTGCTCGTCCATGGTCATCCTCCCTTGACCGAAGCATGACCCTGCGAGCACGACGAAACCGTCGTCGTTGACACGCTCAGTCCGTGATTGTCGATGCGTCGGGGCGCTAGTGAGCGAGCCGCTCCGCGAGCTTCGCCACCAGCCGCCGCGCGACCTCGGCCTTCGGCAGGACCGGCAGCGCCTCAGCGCCATCGGCGCTCACGAACGTCACGCGGTCGGTGTCGCTCCCGAACACGGATGAGGGATCGGTGATGTCGTTGGCGACCACGAGGTCGACCTTCTTCTCGCGCAGCATCCGCTCGGCCTCCGCGGTCGCCTCGCCGCTCTCGGCCTTGAAGCCGACGACGACCGTATTCGGCCGGCGAGCGGCGACGATCGCCTTGAGCACGTCGGGGTTCTCGGTCATGCGGATCGTGAGCTGCGACCCGGCGTCGCGCTTCTTGATCTTGCGCTTCGATACCTCGAGCGGCCGGTAGTCCGCGATCGCCGCGGCCATCACGACCGCATCCGTCTCGGGCAGGACCGCGAGCACGGCGTCCTTCATGTCCTCTGCCGACTCCACGGGGATGACGCGCACGCCGTTCGGGGCGCGCAGCGCGGTCGGCCCGGTGACGAGCGTCACCTCCGCGCCGGCGTCGCGCGCCGCGTGCGCGATCGCGTATCCCATCTTCCCGCTCGAGCGGTTCGAGACGAAGCGCACCGGATCGATCGGCTCGACCGTCGGTCCCGCGGTGACGATGACGCGACGTCCCGCGAGCGTCGCGTTCGCGGAGACCGCGTCCGCGATCGCCGCCTCGATCTTCTCGAGCGACGCGAGCCGTCCA
>Ga0075425_100008823_pt1 | contig 10715 bp, 10 predicted proteins | sample SoiMethybrSBSTD4_FD_75300 | JGI IMG/M metagenome (GOLD analysis project Ga0075425, IMG submission 75300) | Bulk soil microbial communities from a Populus tree surrounding site in Tennessee, USA - Soil MetaG P. TD hybrid SBSTD4 | ecosystem: Environmental > Terrestrial > Soil > Tree plantation...
TGCGGTCCGGTAGCGACGCCGGGTCGACCTCGTCGATCGCCACCGCACGATCCCCGATCAGCAGCCGCGCGAACCCTTTCTTGCGAAGCACCGCGAGCGTGGAGGCGATGGCGTTGGTCGATGCCGCCGGCGCTGCGGCGGCCTTTCGACTCTCGCCGCGTCCGCCGCTGAGCGGCAGCGCCGGCGCGGCCGTCTCGACATCGTCGGGCTGATCGACGACCTCGGCCAGCTCGTCCACTTCGACGGCGTCGCTGCTAACGGCTGAGGCCTCGACGACCGGCAGATCGAAGCCGACAAGCAGACGCGTGCCCGCGACGAGCTCGCCAAGCTGAGCGGCGACGACTTCCGCTGTCTCGCGGACGACTTCGCGTCCGCAGTTGCGGCAGAACGTCCGCCCAACGCGGGCGAACAGCAGGCGCATGTAATCGTGGATTTCGGTAGTGGTGCCGACCGTCGACCGCGGGTTGCGAACGCTGTTCTTCTGGCGGATGGCAATCGCCGGCGCGATGCCGTCGATCCGATCGACGTCGGGCTTCTCCATCCGCTCGAGAAACTGCCGCGCGTAGGCGGACAGCGACTCGACATACCGGCGCTGGCCCTCGGCATAGATGGTGTCGAAGGCCAGCGACGACTTGCCCGAACCGCTCACACCGGTGACGATCACCAGCTTGCCGGTTGGCAGCGTGAGGTCGATGTTCTTCAGGTTGTGCGTGCGCGCGCCGCGTACAACGAGATCGGCGCCTTCGGCCGCAGTGGTCTCCACAGTGCGCTTTCCTGGGGAATGCTTAAACCCCGATCGTAGCGCACCGCCGTGGGCGCGGCAACCTCGTTACGCGATGACGGCGCGCAGCGAGCTGATCTGTTGCCGACGGAGCCAGGCAATCGTCAACGTTGCACCGACCAACAGGATCGGGACGAGCGGATTGCCGCCGATGATGACGAGATGCGTCGTGACTGCGCCGACCATGACGGTGGCCAGCAGCAGCGCCGCGTAGCTGGCGACTGCGGGCACGAACAGCCCGATCGCGCCGCCAACCTCGAGCAACCCGGTGAAATATCGGAACCACTGACCGATTCCGACCGCCGCGAACAGATCCACCTCCATCTGCACGCCGGCGAGCTTGAGCGTGCCGGCGAGCAGGAACATCGCGGCCGAGACGATCGTGAGGAGCCACAGCGTAACGCCTCTCATTGTTCTCTCCTTGAATATGCAGACATGAACTATCGTCGATCAAAAAAGAACCCGAAAACATTTACCGCGCAATTTTCTCGAGCAACTCGTGCAACGCCGTCGACTCCTCTCTACTGAGGCTGCCGAAGATCTCACGTTCGGCGCGCTGCTGAATGTGCATGCCTCGTTCGTAGGCGCTCTTCCCGCCCTCGGTGATCACGGCCAGACGAGACCGGCGGTCGTTGGGATCCGCGGCACGCACGACCAGGCCGTCGGCTTCGAGGCGGTCGACGAGTTGCGTCACGTTTGATTTGACGCACGCGAGCCGCTCGGCGAGCTGGCCAAGGGGCAGCGAATCGCCGGCCTGTGACAGCTGATGGAGCGCGGCGAGCTTCGGCAGCGACAAACCGACTTCGGCCAACTGCTCTTCGACGCGCGCCTCCAAGGCGCTGGCAGCGTGGAGCACCGCGAATAAAGGGGTTCGGCCGGATCCAGCCATCTAGTTCAGGTATGTAATATATCACAATACGCGCCGGGGCGGCTGCCGCGCCGAGCTGGGCCGTATTAGCACGAGCAAAACGTCCAGCGCCACCGACTGCCTACTTCGGGGAGACCTATGAGCGTATCAACCGTCACGCACCATCGCTGGAACGACATCATTCCCGAGCAACTCACGCCGGCCGTGTCACGGCGCTACCTCACTGGCGAACGAGTGACCATTGCGCGGTTCGAGTTGACTCGCGGCGGCGTCGTGCCGATGCACGCGCACGAAAACGAACAGGTCAGCATCGTGATGAGCGGCGCGCTCCGGTTCACGATCGACGGACGCGAGTTCGTGGTCCGGAGCGGCGAAGCCATGCAGATTCCGCCGAACCTGCCGCACGAAGTCGAGGTACTCGAGGACACGCTGGTGTTCGATGTGTTCAGTCCGCTCCGGCAGGACTGGATCGACAAGACCGATACGTACTTTCGCAAGTAACCTGCGTCGCTGGTGTCCGGCTTCGCGCGGGTCGTGATCACATGATGAAACGTTTTGCTGCAGTCTTTCTGCTGTCGGTCGCGGCGTATTGGGCTCTTCCCGCACACGCCCAGGTCTCGTCGCGCGACGGCGCGGTGTTTGTTGCGTACTTCTGGCGCGCAAAGCCAGGACAGGCCGACGCGTACGGCGACTACATCCGCAAGACGGCCGAACCGATCGACGAGAACGCGCGGCGTGCCGGCGCGTTCGAAGAGGTTCGTACTGTGACACCGGCGCCCGGCGTCACCGCCGACTGGACGCACCTGCGGATCTTCCGGGTGAAGAACATCGCGGCCGCCGATGCGCTCGCGGGCGCGCTCGACGCCGCGACGACGCGCGCGGTGCCGGACGAAGCGACGCGCAAGGCGAACAGCGAACGGTCCGCCGGTCTGCGCGACTTCGTGCGACGAGAGGTGTGGACGGAACTCAAGTGAGCCTCAAGCCGCAAGCCTCAAGCCGCAAGCTCAATCGCGAATTGCATTGCGGCGCGAGGCTTGTGGCGCCTTGTGGCTGGAGGCTGATTTGGGCGTGCTAGAATACTGGTTTCACGCCTGGCCGGCGTAGCTCAGTTGGTAGAGCAGCTGATTCGTAATCAGCAGGTCCGCGGTTCAAGTCCGCGCGCCGGCTCCATAGAATCCTCAGTAAATTTCCTTTTCGCTATTGGCGAGCGCCGTGCGGGTGGTGACTAACCCTTTGCGTCATTCCGCCGTGAATCGCCAAGATCCTATCAAGCTCGCCTCCATTTCACAGGGCGACTGCCGCTCGCGGTGGCCGACGCAGATTGCTCACTCGCGCCGCACATCAGTCGCATCTACCGGAGGCGTTCCGTAGGTGTGAAAAGATTCGACGGTCTTCAATCCCCAGGCCTGACCCTTTTTCCGGTCGGCTTCCGACCATGTAATCGGTTTCCAGTCGGGCGCCAGAATGAGACGAGCACCGGCATTCGCCACTTCCACGCGGTTGCCTCCCGGCTCATACACGTACAGAAAGAACGTCTGCTGGATGGCGTGCTTGTGTGGTCCGGTCTCGATGTAGATGCCGCGGTCGAGAAACACGTCAGCCGCACGCAGGACGTCTTCGCGGCTGTCGACCGCGTAGGTGAGATGGTGAAAGCGGCCGTGCGTCCGAGTGTGGTCGGCCGTATAGGCGAAATCGTAGCTCTTGTTGCTGACCGTCAGCCACATGCCGCTCTCGGTGCCGTCGTTCAGGACGATCTGCTCCGTGAGCCGGCATCCGAGGTAGGTCTCGAAGAAGATCCGGTTGGCTCGGATGTCGACGGCCAGACAATTGACGTGGTCAAGCCGCCGGACATTGACGCCGCGTGCCGGAAAACGCTGCGCCTGGTTCCTCAGCGCCGGTTGTAGTTCCGCCGGCGGCCGGTACCATTCGGTCTCGTAATAGAGTTCGATGCGATGGCCGTCGGGATCGTGGCACGCGAATGCGCGGCCGTGACCAAGATCGCCCTCCGTCCACCCGATGCCGTGTCCGGAGTCCTTCAGCGCGGCCACGCGCCGTTCGAGAGCCTGCGGGCTTCGCGCGCGGAACGCCATGTGGCCCATGCCCGACGTCCTGGACGCGGTGAGCTTGAGCGTGTGGTGCTCGTAATCGTCCCATCCGCGGAGGTAGACCGATTCGCCTTGCCGCGCTGTTTCGGTCATGCCGAGCACGTCGACGAAGAAATGCAGGCTTTCGTCCGGCTTGGGCGTCAACAGTTCGACATGGCCAAGATGGGCCAAATCAAAGATCGGTTCGGCTGTCACGAGCAGAGTCTAAATCCGAAGGCGTAGCAACGCGCTTGCCGAATGTTGTCGGCTCCGGTATCCTCGCCGGCCGATACCGGGTTCCGACCTGTCGGAAGGGAGACCGCTGCCTATGCGCATCGCGACGGCGTGCCTGGCGTTTGTCGTCCTCCTCTCACTGCCGGCGCCGGCGCTGGCACAAGCATCCGTCACCGGCATCGTTCACGACCCCTCAGGCGCCGTGCTGCCGGGCGTCACGGTCGAGGCCGCGAGCGCGGCGTTGATCGAGAAAACGCGCTCGGCGTCAACCGACGGGTCGGGCCAGTACCGCATCATCGACCTGCCGCCCGGTACCTACGTGCTGACGTTCACGCTCAGCGGCTTCAGCAGCGTCAAGCGCGCCGACATCGAACTGTCCGGCAGGCAGACGGTCACCATTCCGATCGAGATGCGTGTCGGCGCCATCGCCGAGACCGTGACGGTGACTGGTGAGACGCCGCTGGTCGACGTCCAGAACGCCAAGCGCGAGGTCGTCATGAACCAGAACGTCATCCAGGCGCTGCCGGTCGCGCGCGCCGTCGGCGCGCTGCTCAACGCGACACCGGGCCTGAGCGTCGACACCAACGGTCCGGCGCTGTCGCCGACGATGACGTTCTTCAACGCGCACTCGAGCACCGCGAACTCGGCGTCGGTGGCCGGCGAAGGCCGCATGACGGTCAACGGCATGACGATCGCTGCGGCGCGCAGCGGCGGCGTCTCGTCGTACGTCTACGACACGCCCAACTCGGAGGAGATCGCGGTCACCGTCGGCGCCGGCCTTGGCGACAACGACATCGGCGGCCCGGTGATGAACCTGGTGCCGCGGTCGGGCGGCAACAAGTTCTCCGGCATGGGCTTCTTCAACGAAGCCGGCAACTGGTCGCGCGGCAACAACCTCACCGACGACCTGCGCGCGATCGGCCTCACGCAGACGCCGGGCATCATCTCCGCGTACGACGCGAGCGCCTCGGTTGGCGGCCCGATCGTGCGCGATCGGCTGTGGTTCTACGGCAGCTACCGCAATCTCGATACGCAAACCGCGATGGAAGGGATCACTGCCAACGCGAACGCCGGCAACGCGTCGCGCTGGGACTGGGTGGGCTCTCCCCTCAATGCGCGCCTCGTGCAGGACCGGCAGATGTACATCGGCCGCGTGACCGGCCAAGTCGGCAAGAACCGGATCTCGTTCAGCTCCGAGTATCAACATCGCTGCGAGGGCACGCCGCTGCAGACCGACACGAGCGGCTGCCACAATCGCGGCAGCGACTGGATCGGACTGGGCAACAACGCCGCGCCGTTCCAGTCGCCGGAAGCGACGTCGACGGCGGCGCGCGGCTATTTCGACGCGCCCTTCTACGTCAATCAGCCGCTGTGGACGATGGCCGCGAACAACAAGCTGCTGCTCGAAGCGGGCTACACCGCGTTCCGCTACAACCCGATCTTCGGGTTTCCGCCGCCCGACGGCATCACGAACCTGATCACGGTCACCGAGCAGTCGAACGCGGTCAATCCGGCGACGGGTCAGCGCTACGCGCCGCAGCCAACCTACGCCTACCGCGGGGTCGAGTCGTGGGGATGGGCGGTCGGCAAGACCGATGGCTGGCGCGCGTCGGCGTCCTACGTCACCGGCGCGCACAACCTGAAGGCGGGTTATCAGGGCAACCGGCTGGACCAGCTCGATCAAACGATCGCGAACGACGCTCAGCTTGGCTACCGCTTCAACCAGGGCGTTCCAAATGCGGTGAGCTACTACCTGCCCGATTTCGGCCGCCGCACGATCACCACGATTCACGGCATCTTCGTGCAGGACAGCTGGACGCGCAACCGGCTGACACTGCAGGGCGCGCTGCGCTACGACCGCGCTTCGAGCTACGCGCCGGTCGAACAGAACGGGACGACGAAGACCTCGTTCCTCAACCCCACGCCGATCACGATCCAGGAGACACCGGGGGTCAGCTCGTACAACGACATCACGCCGCGTGTGGCAGCCGCCTACGATCTGTTCGGCAACGGTAAGACGGCGGTCAAGTTCAACTGGGGCCGCTACCTCGCTTACGCGGCGAACGATCCGCCTTATACGTCGACCAACCCCGGGTTCACCGTCGTCCGCAACGTCACGAACCGCGGCTGGACCGATTCCAACGGGAACTACGCCGTCGACTGCGACCTGCTCAATCCGTCGGCGCAGGATCGATCCGGGAGCGGCGGCGACATCTGCGCCGCAGCGGTCGGCAACCAGGCCAACTTCGGGAAGGCCGGCGCGGCGACCATCGTCAACCCCGACGTGCTGCATGGCTGGGGGAAGCGTCCGGGCGACTATCAGTGGGCCGCCACGGTGCAGCAGCAAATCCTTCCGCGCCTCACCGCGGAGTTCAGCTACACCCGCCGCGACTTCTTCGGCTTCTTCGTCACCGACGATCTGAACCGCAACGTCAACACGGGGTACGAGACCTACACGCTGACGGCGCCGCTCGACACGCGGCTGCCGAACGGCGGCGGCTATCCGATCACCGTCTACACGCCGACCGCAGCGGCCAACGCGGTTCCATCGAAAACGTATTTAACCTGGGAGAGCGACTTCGGTCCCGAGCGGACCAGCTACTGGCACGGCATCGACATCACGTTGAACGCGCGGCTGCGCGAAGGCTTCACGACGTCGATCGGCACGAGTACGGGGCGCGCGGTCCTCGACGACTGCGCGGTGGCGACGCAGTACAACCAGGTCAACACCGTCACCAACGTCTCCGCCGGCCCCGATCCGCGCGGCTGCCACAGCGTCGATCCGTTCCAGACGACGGTGCGCGGGCTCGCCACCTATATCATCCCGAAGATCGACGTGCTCGTCAGCGCGGCGATTCGATCGCAGCCACCAGTGCAACTCGGCATTCCCACCAACGGCGCCGCCATCGCCGCCGGCGGCAACTCGGCGCAGTGGATCGTGCCGAACTCGATCATCGCGGCGGCGCTCGGTCATCTGCCGGTGGGTGCGACGCCGACCGGCACGACAACCATCCAGATCGCCGACAACGTCAACCGCGTCTACGCGGATACGCGGCGGACGCAGATCGACATGCGCTTCGCAAAGGTGCTGCGCTTCGCCCACACACGATCGGACATTGGCCTCGATCTGAACAACCTGCTGAATACGAACTACGCGACCGGCTACAACACGACCTACACCTACAGCGTTGGCAACACGGCGCAGGGCGGCACGTGGGCAAACCCGACGAGCCTCTACACGCCGCGATTCATGCGAATCAACTACACGATCAATTTCTGATAGGAGAAAAAGCAGGAAGGCAGCAAGGCAGGAAGGCAGGAATTCACAGCAGGAAGGTTGGAAGGCGCAGAAAAGACGATGGTGGGAACGCGGGAAGGCGGGAAGGCAACGAACGCCCGCCGTCCTGCCTTTCCGGCGCGCTCTCAGTCGCGCGTGAGCTTGAAATCGCCCTTCGTGCCGCCCGAGGTCCAGGTGCCGCTGAGCGTGCGGTTGTACGATCCGAGGTTGGCGAGCTTGCCGTCGATCACGTAGTGAACTGCCGCAGTCGCGCCTTTGGCCGGACGTTCAGCCTCGACGTGCACGGTCCACGTGCTCGAGTCGAGCGTCGCGGTCTTGAACGCCACGGCATCGGGTCCCGGGTCGATCGTCCCGCCGATCGCTTTGCCGTCCCACGTCATCACGACGGTGACGTCGTGCCGTTGCTGCGGCGTCGGCCCCCAGTCGCCGTACCACGTGCCGACCAGCGGATGCCCTTCCTGCGCGTGTATCGGCGCGAGCAAGGCGAGAACGACGAGGGCGCACAGCCAGCGGGTCACGGCACAATCGTCCGCTGGCGCGACACCGAGCCTTCCGCGCCGACCATGCCCTGCGGCGAGCGGTTGTTGTCCTGGCAGATGTACTCGAACAGCTCGGTGCCGGGACTCCATCGCAGGATGAAGCCGCCGGTCCACTCCGCCGTGTAGGCGCCTGGATCGTCGACGGTCGCTTCGTATTTCAGCGAATTGAAGTCGGTTCGCGTGAAGCGTTCGACGAGATGCAGCCGCTCGGTGTGCGGCGTTCCCTCGCGGTCCATCCAGAACTTCGTGTTGTAACCGACGGTGTCGACGACGAGCGACTCGCCGTCCCAACGGCCGACCGAATGTCCGTAGTAGCTCGGATCGAGGTCCTTCGGGTGTGGCCGCGCGTCCATGTAAATGGTGCGGAAGGTGTGCGGTCCGCCGACATCGAAGATGTAGATCCGTTTCGTCTCCGGCATGTCGACGAATTCCACGCCGTACGGCGTGATGAACTCGCGCGGACCGCCTGAAGCCTTGCAGCGCGTGTGCGGTTCGTCGCGCTCGAAATTGGCCTGCCGCGCCGCGTGCAGCGCCCGCGCCCAGGGTTGGAACGGCACATCCTCCAGGCTGATGTTGTTGGGGAGATGGCTCGTCGGGTTCGCGCGGTTGACGCTCTTCGGGTTGAGCGACAGCTGCACGATGCCAGGCGGCGTCCAGATGCCCTTTTCACCCGGTGGCGGCCCGAGGTTGACGCGACCATCGGGCCAGTGCGGCGTCGGCTTCGCCGGCGGCGGCGGCGCGCCGCCGCGGCGCTGCGCGGTCGTCGAGATGGAGGTCGAGACCGCCGCCACCGAGACGATCATCGCGGCCGCGAGCCGCGCTGCGGCACGTCGATACGTCATTGTTGCCGCGTCGTCGGATCGCCGCTCGATGCGGCCCCCAGCGTCTTGCCATCGGCAGTCGTGACCAGTCGGGCATTGGCGCGCTTCGATCCGTCGCGCGCGAGGCTGCCCTCCACGGTGACGACATCGCCGACCTTCATCGTTTGGCGCAGCCAGCCGCGTTGCTGCAGTTGATGCGGGGCACCCATCTCGCAGCCCCACCGCGTCGTATGGCCCTCCTCGTCCTTCACGGTGATGTAGAACCACACGTGCGGGTTCGCCCAATCGATCTGCGTGACGGTGCCCTTCAGCGTGACCGGCTTGCTGCCGTCGAACTCGGCAGCGAATGAGTGATGGGCGCCGGCCGGTGTCACCGAAACGGCGATCAGCGCTGCCGGCGCGACGAGTGCCGAGGTCAGGAATCGCATCTTCATGGTCGATTGTCCTGGCAGAAATATTCCGGCATGTCCTCGCCGGAGACCCAGCGCAGCGTCCAGCCCGCGGACCACGTCCGCGTGTAGGCGCCCGGATCGTCAATGGTCACATCGTAGCGCAGCGTGTCGAAGTCGGGACGCGAAAAGCGCTCGACGAGGTGCAACTGCTGGGTGTGCGGCAAGCCGCCGTTGGCGAACCAGAACCGCTCGTTGAACCCCCGGGTGTCGACCACCAGCGCATCACCTTCCCACTTCCCTACGGCGCGGCCGAAGTAGAGCGGGTTGTCGGCGTCGCCCTGAACCTGCCCCTTCTGTTCGCGGCCGTCGGTGTATATCAGACGCCAGTTCCGATTGCCGCCGCCCATCATCACGAAGATCCGCTGGCGATCGCGCTGCTCCAACAACTGGAAGCCGAAGCGGTTCTGGAACTGGCGCGGGCCGCCCGGCGGCAGGCAGTGCAGGAACATCGGATCGTCCTTGAGCAGCGCCCGCTGACGATACACGTAGAGGTCGCGCGCCCAGGTCTGGAACGGGGCCACGCGCGCCGCATCGGCGACGTTGGTCAGCAACCCGCTCGCATCGGCGTCTACGGTCGCGCCGCGTTCGACGAGCGTCGTCGCGCTCGGGCTCGCCCAGTAGCCCGTTTCACCGGGGACGGCGCCGAGGCGCGGCTGGCCATCCGGCCAGCGCGGCGCCGGCTTGTGCGTGGCCGGCGGCGGTGCCACGGGCCGTGAGAAGAAAACACGCTCGCCGGTGCGCGCGAGGACCATCGAAAGCGACCACAGCTGCTGGCTGCCATCGCGCGCGGCGATTCCGTCGACGGTCACGACGTCGCCGATGCTCACCGTCGACGACGTCCATCCCTGGCGGCGGAGATCGACCGGGCTCTCCAACTCGATCGCCCAGTTCACGGTCCGGCCGCCGCCATCGGCGGCATTGATGAAGACGTGCGCGTGCGGGTTCGCCCAATCGATTGCCGTGATCGACCCGCGCAGCGTCAGCGCCCTGGCCGGGTCGAATTTCGCCGCGATGACATGGTGGGCGGCCAGCGGCGCGACGCCGATGAGGATCACGGCACAGCGGCCCAGCCATCGCGAGGTCAGGTGCGTCACGGGATGCGTATACACTCGGTCCCTCGCGCTCAATTCGTCAGCGGCCGCGCCGGCCCCCGCCCTGGGAGCGTTCGAAGCGCTCCTGGATCTGCTTGTCGATCTTCTCGAGCAGCGCCTTGTCACCGGGATACCAGTATTCGATGTGGCAGGTCTCGCAGGCCTGATCGAGGTTACTGCCGGCGTCCCATAGCTCGTCGGTCTTTCTCTTCTTGACGATGTCGAGGACTTCCAGGCCGACGTTGCGCAGCGCCTCGATCTTCGCGTTCCAGAGGACCGGATCCGCTTCGAGCTTCGCCTGGATTTGCGCCGGTGACAATTCAGTCGCACCGGGGCCGCTGTTGTTGTTGTCTCCGGGCGGAGCGAACGGCCGCGGCACCTTCAGAAGGTAGACGCCTTCCGCGATCGTGACGGCGCCCATCCGGATCCGGTCCCAGTCTTCATCGGTTTTCGGCGAGGTCTCGACTGCGCCGGTCTTGGTGTAGACGACCTTGACCGCGTCGAAGATGAAGTCAGACGCCGGGTCGAGCATGTCGCGCATCAATTC
>Ga0075425_100008824_pt1 | contig 10714 bp, 7 predicted proteins | sample SoiMethybrSBSTD4_FD_75300 | JGI IMG/M metagenome (GOLD analysis project Ga0075425, IMG submission 75300) | Bulk soil microbial communities from a Populus tree surrounding site in Tennessee, USA - Soil MetaG P. TD hybrid SBSTD4 | ecosystem: Environmental > Terrestrial > Soil > Tree plantation...
CGATGGACAGGCCCTCGCGGACGAGACGTCTTCGCCGTGAGCGGGCGCGACGGGACGGGAATCGACACCTTGTGGGCCGCGATCCGGGGCGCGGCGGCCGAACATCGCGCGCATTCACGGCAACGGAAAGGCTGATCACAAATGCCGGACACCGACGAGCAGGTCAAGCAGGACGAGAAGCCGGCCGACGCTCTCCCCGAGCGCGAAGCCGTCGAGGCGCGCGTGGAGAGTCCGGCTCCGGCGCCCGCGGAACGCGTGGCAGAGCGGACGGAAGCGCGAGTGGAGGCGCGGACGGAAGCGCCGCCGGAGGCCCGCAGCGACGGCGGGGCACGGGCCGAGCGCACCGACCGGCCGGAACGCCACGAGCGCGGACCGCGCCCGGAGCGGCCCGAAGGCCGCGGGGGCCGCGGGCACGAAGGCGGCGGGCGAGGCCGCGACCGCGGCGACCGCCACGACGGCAACCGCGAGCGCGGCAACGGCGGCGGCAACCGCGGCGATGGCGGCCCCCGTCACGACCGCGCCGATCGCACCGAGCGCCCCCACCCCGTGGTCGAGGTGGCGAACGAAGAGGAGACCGCGCGCCTGGTCGAGGCGAGCGAAGGCCGCGGCCGCGCGCTCGACCTCTCCCAGCTCAAGGAGATGAACATCCAGGCCCTCAACGCCATGGCCCGCGAGCTGGGCGTCGAGGGCGCGGCGGGGATGAAGAAGCACGACCTCATCTTCCGCATCCTGCAGAGCCAGACCGAGAAGAGCGGGCTGCTCTTCGCGGAGGGCGTGCTGGAGTGCCTGCCCGACGGCTACGGCTTCCTGCGCGCGCCGGAGTCGAACTACCTGCCCGGCCCCGACGACATCTACGTCTCGCCGTCGCAGATCCGGAAGTTCGACCTGCGCACGGGCGACACCGTGAGCGGCCAGGTGCGCCCGCCCAAGGAAGGCGAGCGCTACTTCGCGCTCATCAAGGTCGAGGCCATCAACTTCGAGCCGCCGGACGCGGCCAAGGACAAGGTCCTCTTCGACAACCTGACGCCGCTCTACCCCAGCGAGCGCATCCGGCTGGAGACGGGGCCGGACAACCTCACCGCGCGCGTGCTCGACATGATGACGCCGCTGGGCAAGGGGCAACGCGGCCTGATCGTGGCCGCCCCCCGCACCGGGAAGACGATGATCCTGCAGAACATCGCCAACTCGATCGCGGCCAACCATCCCGAGATCACGCTCATCGTGCTGCTCATCGACGAGCGGCCGGAAGAAGTGACGGACATGCAGCGTTCGGTCAAGGGCGAGGTCATCAGCTCCACCTTCGACGAGCCGGGCACGCGCCACGTGCAGGTCGCGGAGATGGTCATCGAGAAGGCCAAGCGGCTGGTCGAGCACAAGCGCGACGTCGTGATCCTGCTCGACTCCATCACGCGCCTGGCCCGCGCCTACAACGCGATCGTGCCGCCCTCGGGCAAGGTGCTGTCGGGCGGCGTGGACTCCAACGCGCTGCAGCGGCCCAAGCGGTTCTTCGGAGCCGCCCGCAACATCGAGGACGGCGGGTCGCTCACCATCATCGCCACCGCGCTCGTGGAGACGGGGTCGCGCATGGACGACGTGATCTTCGAGGAGTTCAAGGGCACCGGCAACAGCGAGATCGTGCTCGACCGCAAGATGATCGACAAGCGCGTGTTCCCCGGCGTCGACATGAACCGCAGCGGCACCCGCAAGGAAGAGCTGCTGCTGCCCAAGGACGAGCTGAACCGCATCTGGGTCCTGCGCAAGGTGCTCAACTCGTTGTCGCCGGTCGAGGCCATGGAGCTGATGCTCGAGCGATTGGCCAAGACGAAGTCGAACAAGGAATTCCTGGACTCGATGTCGGCGGGGTAGGGCAGGGGCAACGATCAATAGCTGACCGCCGACCCGGCCACAACCTCGTGTGCTAACCGTGTCGATCGCGCTCGTTGTCCGTTCTTACCGCCGGCTCCCTCTGCTTCTCTGCATCCTCGCGCTCGCGCCCTCCGCGCGCGGCGAAGACTGGGTCCGCGTCCGGTCCGCGCACTTCGAGGTGCTCAGCGACGCCGCGCCGGAGCGCGCGCGGGGCGTCGCGGTGGCCCTGGAGCGATTCCGTCGCGTCATGGCGGCGGTGCTCGGCCGCGGCCCGGGCCGCGTCGATCCCCCGACCGTCGTCGTGGCCTTTCGGGACCAGGACTCCTTCGCTCCCTTCCGCCCCGTCTACCGCGGCCGCTCCCAGGAGGTCGAGGGCTACTTCCAGGCCGGGTCCGACCGCGACTACATCGCGGTCAGCCTCGGCTCCGATCCTCGCGACGCCGGCGAGACCCTTTTCCACGAGTACGCCCATGTCCTGCTGAATCGCACCTTGAGCGCGCAGCCCTTGTGGCTGGCGGAGGGGCTGGCCGAGGTGTTCTCCCGCTGGTCGGCCGGCGACGGGGAGGCGCTGGTGGGCCGCCCGGCCGCCGACCACCTGCGCCGCCTCCAGCGCGAGAAGCCTCTACCCATCTCGCGCCTGGTGCAGCTCGACTACACTTCGCCCCTCTACAACGAGGGCGACGAGCGCGGGATCTTCTACGCGCAATCGTGGGCCCTCGCCCACTGGGCCCTCCTCGGCCGCGGGGCCACCGGTCCGGCGGACCTGGAGTCCTTCCTCTCCGCCATCGCCGCCGGAGTGGAGCCCGCGCGCGCGTTTGCTTCCGCGTTCGGGGCGAGCGTGGAAACGGCCGAGACACTGCTCGCCGCCTACGTCGCCGCTCCCCTGCCCGTCGGCCGCTTCCCGGTCGTGGACGTGGACGCGGACATCACGGTCGAGAGCGCCGCCCCCCCGCGGGCCGAGGTGGAGTTCCGCCTCGGCGATCTCCTGCTCCACGGCGGGCGGCTGCCCGAAGCGCAGCGGCATCTCGAGCGCGCGATCGAAAGCGACCCCCGCTTCGGTCCCGCGCACTCCGCGCTCGCCCACGCCGCCGTCCGCCGGGGACGGTGGGACGAAGCGCGGCGCGAAGTGGGTCTCGCCCTCGCCGCCGATCCCACGGATGCCGTCGCGCTCTTCCATTACGCGGAGCTGCTCGTGCGCGAGACCTCGGCTCGGGGCGAGGTGCTCTCTCCGGAGCGGGAGGCGGAGGCGGTAGCCGCCCTGGAGCGGGCCCTGACCCTGGACCCGCAGCTCGCCGATGCCTGCGAGCTGCTGGCCCGCCTGCGCCCGCAACCCTACGACGTGCGGATCGCGCAGGTCTCGGCGGCGCTCGCCCGCGATCCCTCTCGCGCCGACCTCGGCCTCACCCTGGCCTCGCTCTATGCGCGCAAGAACGACTTCGCGGCCGCCCGGGCGACGCTCCGGCGCACGGGCGCCCTGGCCCGCGACGACGTGAACCGGTTCCTCAGCCAGCATCTCCTCGCGCGGCTGGAGACGTTCACGGCCGGTACGGCCGAGGTGAAGGGCACCCTGCTCGCGCTGGACTGCCGCCCTCACGGCGTGCTCCGCTTCGTCGTGGCCGGGGGCGGAGGTCCTTTGAGGCTGGAAGCGCCGTCCGCCACCGGCGTTTTCCTGTATGGCCGCGACGGCGGCCAGCTCGAAAGGACGTTCACGTGCGGGGCGCAGGGTGAGCCGGTGACGGCGCGCTATCGCCCCATCCCCGCCCGGGCGCCGGATGGGGCCGACGGCACGTTGATGTCGCTCACGTTCGAATCGCGCTGAGCGCCGCCGTTGGCACCGCTCTTGCTTTTGGGATGTCGAGGGGCGGGGCGCGCCCGCTCCTCCTGCTAAGGAGATGCGAATGATTCCACGCAAGGCTGCCATCGGCGCCGCCGTGGTGGCGCTGGCTGGCCTCGGCGCGGTGGCCTACTATTCCTCCACCGCCCGGGCCTCACAGTCCGCGTCCGTCGCGCCGGCCACCGCCGTACCTGGCACTTATCTCGATCCCGTGGCCAACGCTCCCGCCGCCATCCCGCCCGCGCAGGCCTTGGCGGCACCCGGGGCCGGCGCCGTCGCCGTTCCCGTGGCCGCCGCCCCCGTACAGGAGCGTGTCGTCTACCGCGACCGCGTCGTGTACCGCACCAGCGCCGCCGCCCGTCCCCGCTACTACGTTCACACCCGGTCCAAGAAGCACAGCGCGATGATCATCGGCGGGTCGGCGGTCGGAGGCGCCGGCATCGGCGCGCTGGTGGGCGGCAAGAAGGGCGCCCTCATCGGGGGGCTCGTCGGCGGAGCGGGCGGGACCATCTACGACCGCAAGACCCACAAGCAAGTGAAACCGCAGTAGGCACGCGCCGCGCCGGGCGTCCGCAGGGGGCGCCCGGCGTGCGCGACATCCTTGACACCCCCCGGGCTCTAGCCTCTAATGCCACCGGCCCTCCGTTGAATCCACTGGCTTGAGCTCGGATCCCGAGGAAGTCTCGCCGGAGCCGCAACCGGAGGCCATCGCCCCGGACTTCCCCCCTCGTGTCGGCAAGTACGAGATCCTGGGCCGCCTCGGCTCGGGGGCCATGGGCGTCGTGTACCACGCCCGCGACCCGCTCCTGGAGCGGGACGTCGCCCTCAAGGTGATGCTGCCCCAGATCGCGCGCGACCCGGAGCAGAAGCACCGCTTCGAGCGCGAGGCCCGCGCCGTCGCGCGCATGATGCACCCCAACGTGGTGACGGTCTTCGACCTCGGTTACCACGCCGACGGCTCGCCCTACATCGCGATGGAGTTCCTCAGCGGGAACGACCTCTTCCACATGATGCGGGCCACGCCCCCCCTCAGCCTCGAGCGCAAGATCGCGATCGTGGTCTCCGTGCTGGAAGGCCTGGCCCACGCCCACAAGGTCGGGATCGTCCACCGCGACATCAAGCCCGCCAACGTCTTCCTCACCGAGGAGGGCGGAGTCAAGATCATGGACTTCGGCGTGGCCCGCTTCGCCATGGGCAACATCACGGGTACGGGAATGGTGGTGGGCACCGCCGAATACATGTCCCCGGAGCAGGTGCGGGGCGAGGTCGTGGACGGCCGCAGCGACCTCTTCGCGGCGGGCGCGATGCTCTACGAGCTCGTGCGCGGCTCGCGCCCGTTCCATGCGGACGGGATCATGGCCATCTTCTACAAGATCACCCACGACGATCCCGCCTTCGACTTCCCCTACACCCCGGAGTACCGCGCCCTCATCCCCATCCTCGGCAAGGCCCTGGCCAAGGACGCGGCCGCGCGCTACCAGAACGCGACCGAGTTCGCGGACGCCCTGCGCCCGTTCACGACGGGTCTGGGAATGCGCGCGCCCGCCCCCACCGTCGTCTCCACGCCCGCGCCCGCGCCCGCGCCGGCGCCCGCGGCTCCGGCGCCCGTGCAAGCGAAAGAAGAGGTGCCCGCGCCGCCGACGGCCGCCCTGCCTCCTCCCGTCCCCGCCATCATCGAGGACCGCCGCACCATCGTCGATCCCAGCCCGCTCTTCCAGCTCATCCGCGACATCTTCGTCGGGGGGCGCACCGGCCACCTCCACTTCACGCGGGCCAAGGAGTGGCGCAGCCTGCGCTTCCTCAAGGGCCAGATCCTCCACGCCACCAGCGACGTGGAGGGCGAGCATCTCGGCGACGTGCTCGTGCGCTACGGCCTCCTCACGCAGGACGACCTCGAGAAAGCGCGTAAGGTGGTCCTGGCCGAGCGCAAGAAGCTCGGCACCGTGCTCGACGCCATGGGCCTCATGGCCAAGGGAGAGCTGGAGAGCTCGATCAAGCTGCACGTGCGCGAGGTGCTGTTCAACGTCACCGAGATGCCCGACGTGAAGTTCAGGTTCGAGGAGCTGGGCGAGGACACGTTCCTGGAAACGGAGCTGCAGTCGCGCGTCGCCCCCGGAGAGATGATCCTGGAGGCGGCGCGGCGCATCCAGGAGCCCGCGGTGGTGACGGCGGTGCTGGGGGACATCGATCGCGTGATCGCGCCCGCGTCCCACCCCGTCCTGGGCGCACAGAAGCTCACCTTGACGCCCACCGACGGGTTCGTGCTCTCGCGCGTCGACGGCACGCTGACCGCGCGCGAGGTCTTCCACCTCACGCCCCTCCCCGCCGAAGACACGGAGCGGAGCCTCTTCGCTCTCCTCTGCACGGGCGCCGTCGAGTACCGGGCCCCCGTTCCGCGCCCACGCACGGGAGCGCGCTCCGCGGAGGCCACCTCCAGTCCCGGCACCGCGTCCCACAACGTCCCCCCGCCGAGCGTGCCCCCGCCGGCCCCGGCTCCGCCCACGCCACCTCCCGCTCCCGCCGCCGCGCCGCCCGCCGCGGCCAAGCCTTCACCGCCTCCCGCGCCCAAGACGGATGCGGCGCCGCCGTCGGAGGCGGCGCGGCGCGCGATGGCGGAAGCGCGGCGGCGCGAGATCCAGGAGCTGCACGACGGCCTGCGCTCCAAGGACCACTTCGAGGTCCTGGGCATCGCGCGCACCGCGACCGCGGACGAGGTCAAGGACGCGTACTTCCGACTGGCCCGGCCCTACCATCCGGATGCGTCGCTCGACCCCTCGCTCGAAGACCTGCGGGACAAGCGCAGCGTCGTCTTCATCCGCCTGGGCGAAGCCTACGAGACGCTGCGCAATCCGACGTCGCGGAAGCGCTACGAGACCGCGTTCCCGCCGCGCCGGGGCGCCCCCCGTGCGGAGCCACCCAAGCCCGAGACGCCGGCCATCAAGCCCGAGCCGCCCGATCCCGCCATCGACGAGCGGAAGGCGGCGCAGGACTTCGCGAAGGCGCAGCGCCTCATGGGCGAGGAAAAGTACTGGGACGCCATCCAGCTCCTCGAGGAGGCCATCCCGCGCCTGGAGGCGACGGCGAGCCGGCGGGCGCGAGTGATGCTCGCGCGCGCCTACATGAAGAACCCCAAGTGGCGGCACCGCGCGGAAGAGGTGCTGGGGCAGGTGGTGCGGGAAGCGCCGGACGCGCCCGAGCCCTACCTGGTGCTGGGCGAGCTGTATCGCGGGGCCCAGTTGCGGGCGCGCGCGGCCGCGATGTACCGCAAGGCGCTCCAGCTCTCGCCGCGCAACGAAGAGGCGCTCAACGCGCTGCGGGCCATCGATGCGGAAGACCGGCCGCCCACTGGCGAGAGCCCATCCGGCAGCAAGGCCCGCAAGCGCTGAGACCGCGCCCGCTCAGCGCGTCGTCTTCGGCTTCGGCAGACCCTCGGCCCCGAACAGCGGCGCCGACCCGACCAGTCCCAGCTCGGCTTGACGGCCCGCGAGGTCCTTCTCGGCCTGGGCGACAGCGGCGTCCGTGGTCGGCGCGACGGCGACGACGGGAGTCCCGTGGGGAGCAGTCAGGTGTGCGTGCGCGTTGGATGACGGACGTGCGGCGAAGGCGGCAGCGCCCGCGAGTGCGAGTACGGCGATCAGTCGGCCCATTCACAACCTCCGCTCTCTAAGACGAGCCTCGGTTGTGAAAGGTTGCCTAATGTAGGGCGTTCAAGGCGTTGGTCGGCCTCAGCAGGTCCGCACGTCGCGCCACTCCCGACGCCGCTCGCGGCGGACGTCCCCGGGCAGGATCGGCACGAGCGTGTTCGTGCGCCGCTCCACCACGCGCCCCGCGAGCTCGTCGACGATGGCGATCAGGTCGCCCGGCGCGAACGGCTTCGGCACGTGGCGCTGGAAGCCGGCGCGCCGCCACTCGGCGAGGCGCTCCGGAAGGCACGGGCACGCGGTCAGGGTCGCGGCGGGAATGCGGCCGCCCTTCTCCGGCGAGAGCGTGCGCACCTTGCGAATGAGCGAGAGGCCGTCTTCCCCCGGCATCGCGATGTCGACGAGCAGGACGTCCGGCATCACGCCCAGCACCGTGGACAGCGCCTCCCCCGGCGCGCTCACCCCGACCACCTGGGCGCCCTGCGCGCCGAGGATGGCGCGCACCAGGTCGAGCGTGTCCAGGTCGTCGTCCACCGCCACCACCTTCGAGCCCCAGATCCCCATGGCGTGCCCCGCTCCCGCCCGGGGAATTGCAACCGGCAGGCCAGGCGGAAAATGCGGCCAGGGCCGCGAAAAACGGGCGCTCGGGGGAAGGCCGTGTCCCCGCCGTGGGTCAACACCGGTGCGCGCGTGCTGCGGGACGTGCGACAGCGTCGAGCGTTACAGCCCGCCGGTGTAAGATGGCTCGTTTAACATGATCAGAACCTCCGCTGCTCTCTCCCTCAGCCTGGCCCTGGCCGTCGCCCTCTCCGGTTGTGGAGGCGGCTCTTCCCCGTCCGGCCCGACCCCTCAGCCGTCGCCGTCGACCGTCCCCGGCGCCACCGTGGTGGCCACCGTCTACTACGACGAGAACCAGAACGGACGCGCGGATGCGGACGAGGGCATCCGCATCCCCGACGTCGAGGTCAGCATCGGCGGCCGCAGCGCGCGCTCGGAGAAGACGACGGGGCGCGCGGTGGTGACGGGCGTCCCGGCGGGCACGCAGAGCGTCACCCTGCGCGCGGACACGCTGCCCCCGTTCTACGCCGTCGAGCAGCCGTCCACGACGGTGCAGGTCGCGCTGCCCGACGGCGGGCAGGTGATGGTCCCCCTCACCCTGCCCATCGAGAGCAACTTCACGAACACGTACATGGCCTTCGGGGACAGCATCACGCGCGGGGACGGGGGGACGGCGGGCGGCTATCCGGCGGACCTGCAGAACCGGTTGGCCGCGCACTTCGGCGGGGCGTCCGTGAACAACCGCGGCGCGGACTCGACCAACAGCTTCGAGGGCGTCGAGCGCGTACGACGGAACCTCAACAGCCGTCCCGCGTACACGCTGATCCTCTACGGGACCAACGACTGGAACGCGCCGGAGTGCCAGGACAACCCGAACTGCCACACCGTCGACAACCTGCGCTTGATCGTGACGAACGTGAAGCTGTTCCGTAGCCTGCCGTTCCTCGCCACCATCCCCCCGGCGAACCCGACCATGAACCCGGAGAGCCGCAACAAGTGGGTGGCGGACGTGAACAACCTCGTGCGCCCGATGGCGCTCCAGCAGGGCGCCTTCCTGGTGGACGTGGAGAAGGCCTTCCTGAACCAGGGTGGTGATCTGAGCCGGTTCTTCTCCGACCACGTCCATCCGAACGACGCGGGGTACCGGCTCATCTCCCAGACGTTCTTCGAGGCCATCGCCCACGGCCGGGCCACCCCGACCTCGACCGCCGTGCCGCAGCTGTTCGCGCCCTTTCCACGATGAAGCTGCTCTGGTCCTACCTGCGCCAGTACATGGGCCTGGTGGCGCTGGCCCTGGTCCTGGCCGCGGTGAACCAGGTCTTCTCGCTCCTCGACCCCCTCATCTTCCGCCACGTCATCGACAGCTACGCGATGCGCTTCCGTGAGTACTCCACGGGGGCGTTCCTCCGCGGGGCCGGGCTCCTGCTCCTGGCCGCGGTCGGCGTGGCGTTCGTCTCGCGCGTGGCCAAGAACTTCCAGGACTACTTCATCAGCGTGATCACGCAGCGGCTGGGAGCCCAGCTCTACGCGGACGGCATCCGCCACACCCTGGCCGTGCCCTACCAGGTCTTCGAGGACCAGCGCAGCGGGGAGACCCTGGGCAAGCTGCAGAAGGTCCGCACGGACGTCGAGCGGCTGATCAAGGCCTCCATCGACATCCTGTTCACCACTCTCGTCGGCATCGTCTTCGTGACCGTCTACGCCCTGAGCGTGCACTGGATCATCGCCCCCGCATATTTCCTTTGCGTCCCCGCCCTCGCCCTCCTGAGCTCGACGCTGAGCAAGAAGATCAAGACCGTGCAGTCCGCGATCGTGAAGGAGACGGCGGCCCTGGCCGGATCCACCACGGAGTCCCTGCGCAACATCGAGCTCGTGAAGAGCCTCGGCCTCGCCGCCCAGGAAGTGCGCCGCCTCAACGCGACCACGGACAAGATCCTGGCCCTGGAGTTGCGCAAGGTGCGCTACCTGCGCAGCCTCAGCTTCATCCAGGGCACGGCCGTGAACGCCCTGCGCACGTCCATCCTCGGCCTGATGCTGTATCTCATCTACACGCAGCGGATCTCCGTCGGCCAGTTCTTCTCCCTCTGGATCTATTCGTTCTTCATCTTCGGCCCCCTCCAGCAGGTGGGCGACGTGATCGCGATCTTCCGGGAGACGGAGGCGAGCCTCGCCCAATACGAGGCCATCCTGGCCATCCCGGCGGAGAAGCGGCCCGAGCATCCGGTGGTCGTGGATCCGCTGCGCGACCTCGGCTTCGATTCCGTGAGCTTCACCCACCTCACCGCGTCCGGCCCCGCCCTCGAGAACGTGACCTTCTCCGTGCGCCGGGGCGAGACCATCGCCTTCGTCGGCCCGTCCGGCGCGGGCAAGACGACGCTGGTGAAGCTGCTGGTCGGCCTCTACCACCCGCAGACGGGACAGATCCTCTACAACGGCCATCCCGAGGACGTCGTCGATCTAGACCTCCTGCGCGAGCGGCTCGGCCTCGTCACCCAGGACACGCAGCTCTTCTCCGGGACCATCCGCGAGAACCTGCTCTTCGTGCGCCCGACGGCCACCGACGCCGAGATCCTCGAGGTGCTGCAGCAGGCGGCCTGCCAGTCGCTGCTGGCGCGCGCCTCGCGCGGGCTCGATACCGTCATCGGCGAGGGCGGCGTCAAGGTCTCCGGGGGCGAGCGCCAGCGGCTGGCTATCGCGCGGGCCCTCCTGCGCCGGCCCCATCTGCTCGTGTTCGACGAAGCGACGTCTTCCCTCGATTCCCTCACGGAGGAAGACATCGCGCAGACCATCCGAGAAGTGGCCACGACCGGCGATG
>Ga0075425_100008825_pt1 | contig 10714 bp, 8 predicted proteins | sample SoiMethybrSBSTD4_FD_75300 | JGI IMG/M metagenome (GOLD analysis project Ga0075425, IMG submission 75300) | Bulk soil microbial communities from a Populus tree surrounding site in Tennessee, USA - Soil MetaG P. TD hybrid SBSTD4 | ecosystem: Environmental > Terrestrial > Soil > Tree plantation...
GACATCTCGCCGCCGACGAGCGAGACGTGGCTCGACGCCGGCATCTCCATGGATCAAATCGCCGCGAGGGAGATGGGCGCATCGACGCAGCTGGCCTCTCTTGAATTGGCGGTTGAGTCTGGTGAGACCGCGGGCGCATGCGACGTCGGTTTTGCCTGCGCGTACACCAACACGATTTCGTGGCTCGGCCCCGCCACGCCGCTGCCGACCGAGAACAATCCGCGGACAGTGTTCGAGCGCCTGTTCGGTGATAGCGGCAGCACTGACGCACGAACCAGGCTCGCGCGAATTCGCCAGGACCGCAGCGTCCTCGACTCGGTCCGCGACGAGGTGGCGCACCTGCAGGGTGCGCTCGGCGCCGGCGATCGCACCAAGTTGGTCGAATATCTCGAGGCAATTCGCGACGTCGAACGCCGGATTCAGAAAGCCGAGGAACAGAGCGACAAGGAGCTCCCCGTCGTCGAGCACCCGGCCGGTATCCCCTCGAGCTACGACGATCACGTCAAGCTGATGTGCGATCTGCAAGTGCTGGCGTATCAAGTCGACCTCACGCGGATCGTCACGTTCATGCTCGGCAGGGAATTCAGCGGCGTCACCTATCCGCAGATCGGCGTTCCCGACGCGCATCACCCGATCACCCACCACCAGCAGGAGGTGGAGAAAATCGCGAAGGTCGTGAAGATCAATCACTACCACGTCACGCAGCTCGCCTACCTCCTGGAGAAACTGCAGTCGACACCCGACGGTGACGGTTCACTTCTCGATCACACGATCATGATGTATGGCACCGGGATGGGAGACTGCAACGCGCATGACCCGCGCAACATCCCGGTGCTGCTCGCCGGCGGTCGCTCCGCACAGCTCAAGGGTGGACGTCACCTGCGATACGCGAAAGAGACGCCGCTCGCAAATCTCCATCTGACGCTGCTCGACAAGCTTGGCGTTCACCTGGATCGCATCGGAGACAGCACGGGGCGGCTCGACGACAAAGCGTTGGCCGGGATTTGAGGAACCGCCGGTGACCGTGATTGCACGTGAACCAGTTGGAATTTTCTCGGCGCCTCGGAGCCTCGGTGTGTCGTTATCGGCGTTGATCGTGGTACTCGCAATGGCCGTGACGGTTACAGCGGCAGGTGACCTCCGCCTGATCGAAGCCGTAAAAACGCGCAACGCCGAGACCGTTCGCTCACTTCTCGAACAGCGAGTCGACGTCAATGCGCGCCAGGGCGACGGCGCCACGGCGCTGCACTGGGCCGTGCATCTCGACGATGGGAATGTCATTGATTTGCTTCTGCGGGCGGGAGCGAACGCAGACGCTTCGGACGACACCGGGGTCACACCTTTATATCTCGCATGTCTGAATCGACAGGCGGCGCTGGTCGAGCGGCTTCTGCAGGCGCAGGCCAACCCGAACGCTGCGACCGTCAGTGGCGAGACCGTTCTCATGACATGCGCGCGCACGGGCGAGGCGGCTGGTGTGCGTGCGCTGCTGACTCGCGGCGCCAAAGTCAACGCGACCGAGCCGGGGCACGATCAGACGGCCTTGATGTGGGCCGCCGCGCAGGCGCACCCGGAGGCGGTCGATGCGCTGCTCCGCGGCGGCGCCGAGGTGCGTGCGCGCTCGCGACGATACAGCCAGACGGTCACGAGCGAAGTCACCCAGCGCGCCGGCCGCGAAGAGTTGAACTACACGGTGCCGCGCGGCGACAGCACGGCGCTCCTCTTCGCCGCGCGTTCCGGTGATGCGGAGTCGGCGCGGCTCCTCATCGCCGCGGGTGCTGACGTCAACGATGCGCTCCCCGATGGCGCCAGCGCGCTGGTCGTCGCGGCGCACAGCGGCAACCGCCCAGTCGCGGCGCTGCTGCTCGACAAGGGGGCCGACCCGAATGCTGCGGACATCGGTTACACCGCGCTGCACGCCGCTGTCCTGCGCAGCGACCTCGAGCTCGTGAAGTCACTGCTGGCACACAAGGCCAACCCGAACACGCAGATCACCAAGGGCACGCCAGTCAGACGCAACAGCCAGGACTTCGAACTACCGAAGACACTGATCGGCGCGACGCCGTATCTGCTGGCCGCCAAGTTTCTCGAAGCCGACATCATGCGCGCGCTCGCGGCGGGCGGTGCCGACACACGACTGCCGATGAAAGACGGCGCGACGCCATTGATGGCGGCAGCCGGCATGGGCATCGCCGCGCCGGCACAAGACGAGAAGCGCGGCACCGATCGCCGCGGTTTGGCCATTCTCGACGGCGGGAAGGCCGAGCCAGACAGCCAGGTACTGGGCGCCGTATCAGCGGCGTTGACGCTCGGCAGCGATGTCAACGCGGTCAACCCTGCGGGTGACACGGCCCTGCACATCGCATCGGCGCAGGGCTACATCGACGTCGTCAAGCTCCTCGCCGCGCATGGCGCTGACGTCAATGTCCGCAATGCCCGTGGCTTGACGCCGCTGGCGGTACTGACGGGGCGGACAGGTCCGAAACGTCAAAGCATGATCGATCTGCTTCGATCGCTCGGTGCGACAGAATGACCATGACGGACTTGCGTCGACGTTCTCTGATCGCAGGCCTGCTTGCGTCGACCGGGCTGGCAGCGCACGACGGCGTGGCACGCCTGCTTGCGCTGGCACAGTCGCCCGGCGCGACGAAGCCGTACCGGATCGACATCCACCATCATTTCGCTCCGCCGGCGTGGGTCACGGCAGTCAAGGGGCGGCCGCTCCTTCAGCCCGCCAACACCACGTGGACACCTGCGAAATCGGTTGAGGACATGGATCGCGGCGGTGTTGCCGCGTCGATGGTGTCGATCACGAACCCCGGTCTGTGGTTCGGCGACGCGCCGATGACCAGACAGCTGGCGCGAGCGTGCAACGAGTACGGCGCGAAGCTCGTGCAGGAACATCCGACGCGATTCGGACTGTTCGCCGCAATGCCGCTGCCCGATGTCGATGCCACGCTGGCCGAGATCGCATACGTCTACGACACGCTGAAGATGGATGGGATCGGACTGTTCACCAGCTACGGCGACACCTGGCTCGGCAACGCAAAGTTCCGGCCGGTGATGGAAGAACTGAACCGCCGCAAGGCGGTCGTTCATGTGCATCCGACAGCCGCCAATTGTTGTCGCAACCTGGACTATGCCACGGGCGTGGCACCGGGCAGCATGGAATACGGCACCGACACGACGCGCGCGATCATGGGTGTCGCCTTCAGTGGCGATGCCGCGCGCTTTCCCGACATCCGTTTCATCTGGTCGCATGCGGGCGGCACGGTGCCCTTCCTGGCGGGACGGATCGAAGGCGCATCCAACAACGCAAAGGATCGGCTGCCGAACGGCTTCATCGCCGAAATCCGGAAGTTCTACTACGACCTCGCGGGCGCTTCGAATCGCGGCGCCGTGGCTTCGCTCCTCGAGTTGGTCAAGCCATCGCAGGTGTTGTTCGGCACGGACTTTCCGCCGGGCGGCACGAGCGCCGAATACGTCAAGGCACTGGCCGAGTTGAAGATGTTCAGCGAAGCCGATCTGCGGGCCATCGATCGCGATAATGCTGTGAGGCTGTTGCCTCGACTCCGGCAGTCCTGAAAACGCGTCAGCGCCCAACTTCCAACTCCCAACTCCCAAGCAGCTGTTTTATTGGGAATTGGAGGTTGGGGGTTGGGAGCTGACACAGTTCTCGCCGCTAGTCGTAGAACGCCGGCGCCTTCTTCAACTTGGCGTTCGCCACGAAGTCGTGCTCGATCCAGATCTCCGTCTTCGTCCGCTTCAGGTATTCCTCGATCATCACGCGCGACGCCGCTGACTGCTGAACGTTGAACTCGGTGTCCGGCGGCGGGCGATGCAGCGTGCGCTCCTGTGGATAGTGATACAGGTCGCCGGCCACCATCACGCGTCCGGTCTTCGCGAGATTGAGCACGAGGACCTGGTGTCCCGGTGAATGGCCAGGCGCGGCCTTGAGTACGACTTTCCCATCGCCGAAGACGTCGTACTCGTCCTTGTCGAGACTGATCGACTTGGAGTCTTTGATCTTGTCGAAGAAGGTGCGGTTGACGCGCATGTTGCCCTCTTCCCACATGAACGCCCGCTCCGCCGGCCTCGCCAGCCACGTCGACGCGGCAAACAAGTTGGCGTTGGCGTTGTGATCGACGTGCGCGTGCGAGAAGGCGAAGTACATGATGTCGGCAGGACGGTAGCCGAGATCCGCAAGCTGGCTCGCCAGCGTCCGCGGCACAGTCGTCACCGCGGCGGACGTCGCTGTCGGATTCCCCTGCTCGCCGCGGGCCCGCGCCTCGACGGTGTCATCCGGAAGGATGCCGAGGTCCCACATCAACGTGCCCTTCGGGTGGACGACGAGGAAGCACGGGACCGAGAAGCGCGTCTCCCCCACTTCTTCCGGCGTGACCTTATAGCGTTCCGTGCCCGCGCGATTGACGTTGATGACGCCGCAATCGAACACGTAGAGCCGTACGGTCTTGGGTGGCTGCGGCGGCTTCGCCGGGGCCTGCCCTGCGCCGAGCTCCACTGTCGCGAGGGCCGCGACTATCGCACACGCCGCGGACCATGAACCAACCAATCGATACCGCATCGCTTATCTCCTGAAGTCGGCAGAAATGATACGGAGTCAACGGCAAACCGCGGAGACGCGGAGACGCGGAGGCGGCCACGCCGGTGACGCGCTTCGCGCGGAATGGATAGAGCGGCCGGCCAATGGCCGGCCTCACCGGCGTGGCATCGCCGTTCGCCCTCCGTTTCTCCGCTACTCCGTGGTGAGCCGTTTCCTCCGACCTCTCCGTTACTTTCAAACCCGACTCAATTAACGATTGCCTGACGAATGGCGTTCTCCACATCGGCGCGCATCTGCCCACCCGATCCGCCCTGGATGAAATAGATCGACACGAGTTGCTCGGCAGGCTCGACCCAGAAGCTGACGCCGGTGCCGCCCGCCCAGCCGTAGGCGCCCTTCGACACGCGAAGATCGGCAGCGACCGGATCCATGACGACCTGCATGCTCAGGCCGAATCCCATGCCTCGTGGTGGCCGGCCGAACTGTCCGTTGACCATGTCACCGGTGTGATTCGACGTCATCAGCGCGATCGTCTGCGGACTGAGATAACGGCGGCCGTTCAACTCGCCGCCGTTGAGCATCATCTGCGCAAACTGCAGGTAATCCTCGGCGGTGCTCATCATGCCGCCGGCGCCAGAGAAGTACACGGTCGAATCCGTTCGCGCCACAGCGCGCAATCCGTTGGGTGTCGACTCGGACATCGTCACGACTCTTGCCGCCTTGCCCGCGGGCGCAAAGAAACCGGTGTCCTGCATGCCGAGTGGACCGAGCAGCCGGTCCTGCAGGAACTTGTCGTAGGTTTGACCCGAGGCGATTTCAACGACCCGGCTGAGAACATCAAAGCCGGCCGAACCGCTGTAGCGCCACAACGTGCCCGGCTGGAAGTCCAGTGGAACCGCCGCGAGCTTGGGAATGTACGTGGCCAGTGTGTCCGCCGGCGTGCGCGGCGCGAGGCGAGCCGCATCCGCCGCGCCCAGGCCTCCGCTCACCAGGCCCGATCCATGCTTCAACAGGTCGGCGATCGTGATTTGACGATTGGCGGACACGATGTCGTACTGCGGCGCGGCGGCCGCGCCTCCCTGTCGCCCCTGCGGCGCCGCCGGCGCGCCGGGTCGCGGTACCGCCACTTTGTTGAGACTGGCGAACTCCGGGATGAATCGAGAGACCGGATCGTTGAGACGAATCTTCCCTTCCTCGACGAGCATCATCACCGCCACGCCGGTGATCGGCTTGGACATCGATGCGAGCCGGAACAGGTTGTCCTTGGCCATCGGCTTCTTGGTGTCGACGTCCATGACCCCCTGGGCTTCGAAGTGAGCGATCTTGCCGCGACGAGCCACGAGCGTCACGGCACCAGCAACATCGCCAGCCGTGACGTGGCGCTGAACGGCTTCACCAATGCGCTTCAGCCGCTCCGTGGACATCCCGACGTCTTCGGCTTTGCCAATCGGGATCGACCCTGCGGCGAGCGGCAAGCCGGCGAGAACGACGACGATCACTGGAAGCCAAGCTCTGAGTAATGGCTGCATAGGCGGCCTTCCTTGAATGAATGCGCTTGACCGGGATTTTTTCGTAGAGGCGGGTATTTCGCGCGCTTTTCAAATCATGTAGCGCGAGTCCTTGGACCTTCGTTCTTGGTGCTTGGTCCGTTCCGTGATCCAAGGTCCTCTGGTCCTCAGCCGCGCCGCAGCGGGACCAAGGACGAGGAACCAAGGACGGACCAGGACCAGGCACGAAGGCCCAGGGACCAAGGACGCCCGCAAACACAGCCGCCAGTCTACCCTGTCGAGAGTTGACGCGCGACGGCCCGAGAAGCACGATGGTGCTTACCGAGGAGAACCACGACTGCAGATCATCGGCGTCCTCGACTTGCTGGGCGGACTCGCCGTGCACGCGCGAGCCGGAGCGCGCGATCGCTACGCGCCGGTACAGAATGCCGCCGGCTGGCCGATCGATCCGGGCAACGCCCGGACCCTGGCTGAGATCTACACCGACGTCCTGGGGATCTCGCAGATCTACGCGGCTGATCTCGACGGCATCCTCCATCGGCGGCCTCAAGACGACATGACGCGGGGGCTCGCCTCCCTGAGTGCGCCGCTCTGGCTCGACGCAGGTATCCGATCCGTCGATGATGCGCGGCGGGCGATTGCCCTTGGCGTGAGTCGCGTGATTGTCGGACTCGAAACGCTGCCGTCCTTCGATCTGCTCTCGGACATCTGTGCCGCAGTCGGCGGTGACCGCGTGGCATTCAGCCTGGACCTGCACGACGGTCAGCCGCTCATCACCAGCGGCGCGGCTCGCGTTGATAACTCGGCCCGCGTTGGGGACGCACAAACACCCGAGGAGATCGCCGCCCTGGCGGCCATCTCAGGAGCGAACACGGTGATCGTCATCGACCTGGCGCGAGTCGGAACGGGCCGTGGGATCGATGTCGGTCTCTTGAGCCGCATCCGCTCGGCCGTGCCGGGACCGAGTCTGATTGCGGGCGGCGGCGTCCGCGGGTGGGATGATCTCGTGCTGGTCGCTCGAACAGGCTGCGATGCGGCCCTCGTCGCCACGGCGCTACACACCGGGGCGATTTCAGCTGAACAGATCGCTGCAGCTGCGACTTTGAACTTCGGGACCTCTGACTTGTGAACCTGAGACCTGAGACCTGAGACCTGAGACCTTTGACCTAAGACCTTTGACCTTACTTTTGACGTTTGACCTTTGACCTTCGTCTACTTCCCATCTACAGAGAACGCGAGAAGCACATTGCCGGGCATGAAGCCGATCGTGCTGTAGCCGGAATTGACGAACACCATACCGCCGGCAATCGTCGCACCCGGACCGTTGATCGATCCGCCGCGCGCGGGCACGTCGTTCACGGTGTCGTACTCGTTGATCGTATTCACATCGAGAACTGTTTTACCGCTACTGCTGTCGTAGGCGCGGAAGTGGCCATCCAGGCTGCCGGAGAAGACGACGCCCGGAATCGATGACACCGCAGCCGGCTGCCCGGTGCTGCACCCCTGGCGTCCGGAGCACGTGTCCGTTGGCGGCGGCGCCGCCCACCGTTGCGACCCGTCAGCGACGTTCAGTGCCACGAGACCCCCGGCTTGGCCTGGTTTCTTTTCCATCGCGCTCGAGAGAGACGCATATACGGTCGATCCCTCGACCGAGAAGCCCCATTCGATTCCACCAAGCACGCCACCGTCGCCTGCCTGTGTCTTCCACATCACGTCGCCCGTATCCGGGTTGATGCCGAACATCGTGCCGGACTTCTGCCCGGCCAGCAACACGCGCTGTCCGCCCGTGACCGTGACGAGCGCCGGTGAGCTGCCGAAGTCGTGATCGGGACCTGCCTGCGACGGACAGTTCACCTTCTCTGACGCGACATTCCCGAAGCAGCCCGTGTTCCACGCGTCGCCAGCGAGTGTCTGTCGTATCCACAGGACCTTGCCGCTATCCAAGGCGAGCGCCATGATCGCGTCGCTCTCAGGCGCGGCCGGGCTTGAATAGCTGTCCCCGGTCGTGATGTAGAGGCGATTGCGATCCGGATCCAGTGCCGGTGCCGACCACACCCCGGCTCCAGATGGCGCGCGAAGCTGAGTACCGACGCTGTTCTTGCCCACCGGCTCAGGAGCGCGAGGAATCGTGTACGTCTTCCAGATCTGTTTGCCGGTTGCCGCATCGAGTGAGACGACGCTCCCTCGGAAGGTGCAGCACTCGTACGACGGAATCACCGCCGTTCCTTCCTCGAGGGATGACACCGGCACGTAAAGGCGTCCGTTGTGGAAAACGACGCCGCCCGTGATCATCGCGTCGAGGTGATCCTCCACTTTCACCTTCCACTTGAGCGCGCCCGTTCCGGCATCGAGGGCGTAGACCTGCGCGTGCGCATCGCCGAAGTACACGGTGGCGCCGCTGCCACCGGTGCTGCGCATCACGACAGGCGTTGACCTGGTGCCGGCATCGGCTTCGAAGGCCCACACGAGGCAACCGGTTTGCCGGTCCAGCGAATACATCACGCCGTTGCGACTGCCCACGAACACGCGGTTCCCTACGATTGAAACCTGCGAGCCCGATGCCGATGCGCCCGCAAATCCAAACGACCATTTGAGCTTGAGGCGGGGAACGTCAGCCGCTGTGAGCCCAGCGGCGTCCGCGGGCTGATGCCGCGAGTTCTGCAGATCGATTCCCCATCCATTCCACGAGGCGCCATTCAGCACATCGCCGGCTGTTGCGCCAGTCGTGCTGCAGTACGCGCTCTTGGGAATGACGGCGATCGGCGATCGATACGATCCCGCAGGGCGGCCGGTGAGGAACTCCGCCACCGCGCGGCGTTCGGCAGGACTGAGCGCGGCACCCTGCCGGCGCATGCTGAACGATGCCAGCTCGCTTTCGATGTGCTCGGGTGACATTGCGCCCAGGGCCTGCCGCGTCGGCATTCGGGGCAGCGAGCCTTCGTGGCAGCTCGCACACCGCTGCTTATAGACGGCGGCGCCCGGCGGAGCGGCCTGCTGCGCTGCCGCCACACAGGGCCACAGCAATACCAGGGACACACTCGCGAGCGTCGTCCAGCGCATAGATCTCGCCCCTCATTCTCTACGTCAACGTCACTCGATAGACAGCCGATTGGCCGAAGTTCTCTTCCACTTCCATCTCGATCGCGGTCAGGTCGCGCGCGCCCATGGACTGCAGCTCACCGTGCAGACGTTCCGTCAGCAACTGCGCCAGCATTTCCACCGTGGTGTTCGGGATCGGCAACAGGGCACAGTCTTTACGCGGGAACACGTATCGGGGTTTACCGTCAACCGACACCGCGACCGATTCGCCGTCTTCGACGACGCGAACACGCTCGCTCTTGAGTGGAAGCAGCACGAGATGGTCGATCTCGTCGCAGAGCCGCTTCATGATCCGTTTGAGCTCGACGAAGTCGAAGACGAACCAGCTCTCCTGGTTGAGCGCTCCTTCAACCGTGACGCTCGCGCGGTAATTGTGGCCGTGCAGTCCTTCGCAACGATGACCCGCGAAGGTGATGAAGTGCGCCGACGCGAAGACCAGATAATCCTTGGTCACCGAAACGCGGAAGTTACCGCGTCCCTGCATGAAGCCCTCAGCCTCCACTTTTCACCTTTGACCTAACTTTTGACCTTTGACTTTTGACCTTCGTAACCGCCGCCCAGCAGCACGACGAACAGCGCGGCGGCTGTGAGGTCGGCCGTGGTCCCGGGGTTGCCGCTGTTTCTCTCATCGCGCAGTTCACGATCGAACTCGTCGAGCGCCCGTCGTCCGGCGTCAGACCGGACACCTCCCGCGGCAAGCACTGTGCGTGCGCGCGTCGAGACGTCGGCGGCAAGCGCCGCGCCACTCCGCCTTCCGATGTGCGTATCGGGGACGGCGGCGAGAATCGTCAGGAACGTTTCCACCACGGCATCGTCCCAGGAGAGCTCCGCGCGGCGGGCCCGCTCGAGCGCAGGCACCGCCATTCCGAACGTTACCTCAAATCCCGTCGCGTACTCGGACGCGACAGTATCTCGATGCGCCGCCAGTCGCATCACCTCAACGAGCGTCATCGTCGGCTCGGTAGACACATCCTGCGCGTCCACGCGATCCAGGCCGCCAGGGCTGGCGAGACGGATCGCCGCATATGCCTGCCTGGCGTCGTCAACGGTCGTTGCCGCGAGCACGTCGCGGACTTTTTCCTGGAGGCTTCCATCTGCTTGCGCTAGAGACGCCGCGCGGGCCAGCGGAGCAAACAGCAGGACAATGCCGAGGTTCGTATTGGATCGCGACCATTGCGCGGTGGCTTCAATGGCGTGCCGCACCGTCTCGCCGACACCGTGCTCACCTGCAGCGGCGAGCGGTTCTCCAATGGCCAACGCACTGGCGAGAAAGTCCTCGTAGCGAAGATCGGCGAAGTGCCGCCCTGGTGAGACATTTCCCGGCTTCGGAGCGCTCACCTCGAGCAGACAGGCGAGTTGCGCCGCCAGACCGACGTTCACCGGCCGGTGACGTCGATCTACTGCCAGCAGCGCCGAGGCCAGATCGCGATGCGCACTGCTCATGCTGGTAACGCTTCCTCCGGACGATGAGAGGCCCCTCCGGGATTTACGCATCGGTCCATGTGCTCGACGATCGCGGCGGCCACATCGACGCCCGTGGCCT
>Ga0075425_100008826_pt1 | contig 10712 bp, 8 predicted proteins | sample SoiMethybrSBSTD4_FD_75300 | JGI IMG/M metagenome (GOLD analysis project Ga0075425, IMG submission 75300) | Bulk soil microbial communities from a Populus tree surrounding site in Tennessee, USA - Soil MetaG P. TD hybrid SBSTD4 | ecosystem: Environmental > Terrestrial > Soil > Tree plantation...
GCGAGATGCTCTCGAGCACGCCGGGAATCATGATCTCGATGAACACCGCGCCGTAGACGAGCGCCTTCCCAGGCATATTGGTGCGCTCGGTGAGCCAGGCGAGAAAGACGCCGATCGCGAACGCGACGCTGCCGCCGCCGAGCGCGAAGACGAGCGAGTTGGAAAAAGCGCGGTAGAGCTGCGGATTGGAGAACGCCTGGATGTAATTTTTCAGCGTGAAAGCGGACGAAGCGCCGGGCGGGCCGTCGCGGAAGCTGCCGTAAATCACCATGAGGATGGGAATTAGCGTGAGATAGATCACGACGGCGGCGACGCCGACGAGGAGTAAAAAGCGGGCGTCGAAACGCCGGCGGAGAGGTGGCATGCTCGGCAAAAGCCCGAACGATCAAGAATCCTGGATTCCCGCTTCCGCGGGAATGACTTTAAGAGGTTGTCGGTGAGCGTGACCTCCCTTGTTCGTCACCCCCGCGAAAGCGGGGGTCCAGGTTTTAAGGATTCGGGATTTAGCCCGCATCTCGAATCTATACGCTGATAAACTCCAGCGGCCGTTTGCCCAGCCGGCGCGCGCCGCCGGCTTCGATCGCGACGGTATCGCCGGCGCGGATGGAATCGCGCATCGCGCCTTTGCGCGCCGCGGGCTTGAGGATAAAAACGTGGCCGGCCTTGAGCTTCTGCCGCGCTTCGGGGAAATCGCTGACGCCGCCCCAAACCATCGGCGCGTCCTCGCCCAGACCGCGGCCGTGCATCAGCGCCTCGCCGGGCTCGTAGCCCGCCGCGCGGACCTCTTCCTGGTAGAAGGCCACGATCTCGCCGAACGACACGCCGGGCTTCAACAGCCTCAGCATCTTATCGAAAATAATTTTCGTCGCGGCGTACATTTTCATGATCGCGTCCGGCCGCGGTCCGAGGGCGATCGGCTGGAGCGCCTGCGCGATGTAGCCGGCGTAGCGCCCCTCGACCTCGGTGTTGATGAGATCGCCGCTTTTCAGCGGCCGCGCCGTGAAGACGCGCTGCGCCCACGGCACCTCGGGACCGCCGGCGCCGAACAGCAGCATCGTGATCGGCTCGCCGCCCTGGCGCGTCATCTCGCGCAGCATCTCGGCGATCAGATGATTCTCCGGCACGCCGGGGCGGGCGATCTCGATCATCGCACCGATGGCGTTGCCGATGATTTCAGCCGCTTTCTCGATGAACGCGATCTCCTCGGCGCTTTTCACTGAGCGCGCCTCCTGCATGAGATCGGTCGCGTTCTCGAATTGAACGCCCGGCAGCGCCGCGCGGATCTTCTCGTACGTGCCCCAGGGCACGACGCCCTCCGGCGCGCGCACCATGCCGGATAGGCCGATCACGCCGACGCGCTCGGCGCGGATTTCTTTGAGGCGTTGGATCACCGGCTCGCCGTAGGAACGGCGCGATGGCCGCAGATCCTTGATCCAACCCTGCGCCAGGCCCCACCACTCGATCTCGTTCGCGCCGCGCACGACCACGGTCGGCTCGGCTTCGAGCGGAAAAACCGCGGCGACTTCCGTCTGAAAGCCGCCGACCTGCGTAAGATAGCGGATGTCGGCGCCGAATTGGTCCCAGTGGCCCTGGTTCGGCAGGCCGATCACGCTGTCGAGATTCGCTTTCTTCATCTCGCCGCGGACGGCGGCCCAGCGCCGGTCGCGCTCTTGGAGAGAAAATGTCGGGATGATGGGCTTGTCCATAGTCTGGGCTCGGTCTGATCGGACGGATCGGACCGATCGGTCTGATTTTACTTCCTTCTCCCAGCGTCGAAACTCGATATCCCCTTTCCCAGCTTCGCGCGGTTCTCCTGAATCCGTCGCCACTTCTCCTCGTCCGCCAGCAGGTCCCAGTTCTCCGTGCCGTGCGCGGTGATCTGGAGATAGTTGTTGTCCGTGTCGAAGAAGTAGATGCTGCGCTCGCCGGGCGGCCGGAGGCCGTCTTCCGAGCGGTGGTCGCCGAGCGAGCGGCCGCCGAGCTCGGGAATGGCGACGAGCATGCGGTCGAAATCCTCCTGGCTGACGTTGAAAGCGACGTGGCAGGCGCGGCCGTGTTTTTTGGTCCGCTCGGACAGCTCGTTCACCTGCTTGACGCCCAGCATCTGCCCGTTTTGAAATTCGAAGAACGTCTCGCCGCGCTCCGCGCCGGCGGGCTTGAGCCCCAGCGCGTCGGCCCAAAAGCGCGACGCCTTGGCGAGGTCCTTGGTCTCGAAGACGACGTGGCTCACGCAAGGCGCGGACGGGCCGCGGCGCGTGAGGCAGATCTCGATGTGATTGTCGTCGGGATCGATGAACGTGAGCGATCTCACGCGGAACGAATCCGCCGGATGCTCCACGATTTCGCCGCAGGGAAGGCCGCTCGCCTTAATTTCCTTCGCGGCGCGCGCGAAGCCGGCGTCGGAATCGAGGGCGATGCCGTAGCGCGGCGCCTCGCTCTCCGACGGCGGCACCTGGACGCCGGGAAGCGTAAGCCCGACGATATTCTCGCCGGCCAGAACATAAGTATGGCGCGGCGAGCCGTCGGCGTTTTTCCGCTGCGTATGGAACTTGAGTCCGATCGTCTCCTGATAGAATTTCTCCGAGCGCGGCAGATCGCGCACCGGGAAAGCGATGTGGTCGAGTGTCTCGGCGCCCATAAATCAATCCTCCTGCAAAACTTTCAGCGCTTCCGTCCCAAAACCGCTTCGTCGAGGATCTTCAGGCTGTCGTTGTAGAACTGCGGCGCCTCCTCGGCGGTGTTGATGTGCACGCGCGCGGTGCCGAGGAGCTGCTTCAGCTCCTTCATCTTGGGAAAGATCGGCTCGATCTTCGGATCGGCTGCGATGCGCCCTTCGGACGCAATCATTTTCTGGCCCGCGTCGGATAAAAGAAAATCGTAAAACAGCGCCGCCGAATACGGATGCGGCGCATAGCGCACCATCGTCAGCGGGTAGAGGAGCCCGGGAATCATATCCGGCGCGACCCAGTCGACCGGCGCCTTCTGCGCGCGCATCGTCTCCATATTGTACGGATAGACCGTCACGGCGAGCGGCGCTTCGCCGGCCGCGAGGAGGTTCGCGATGGTGTCGCGGCCGCGGCGGATGAGGAGATTTTCCGACAGCTTCTTGAAATAGGCGATCGTCTTTTCCTTCCCTTTCATCGCGAGCCAGGTGACGACCTCCTCCTGGGACGATTCGTCGAAGAGGATCTTGCCCTTCCACTTTAGGTCCAAAAGCTCTTCCCAGCTCTTCGGCGCCTCCTGGCGCGAGATCATGCGGTCGTTGAAGGCGAAGACGCGGAACTCGTAATTGAGATTGGTCCAGAGCTCGCCCTTCGCGTGCGCCGGGTAGGAGGCGCGGATCGGCGATTCGTAGCGGCCGATGAGCTTCTGCTCGAACAGCGGCGGCAGCAGGTTGGTGGAATTTTTGACCACGTCGGCGAGATAGACGCCGGCGCGCGCCTCGGTCAAGAAGCGGTCGCTGATGGTCCGGCTCTTGGCGCGCCAGACCTTGGCGTTGACGAACGGATAAGCCTTCTTGAAGGCACGGATATAATTATTCGCGTTGTCGATGCCGGTATTGGTGTACCAGAGCATCTCCTTTTCGCTCTTCGCGCCCTCGATGAGGCGCTTCTGGCGCTCCGCCGGCGGCAGCTTCTCCAACTCCTTCCAGACCTCTTCGGCGCTCTTCGGCGCCGCCGCGGCGCCGGCAAGCGCGGGCGCGAGCAGCGACACACCCAGAAAGAAGGAGAAAAGGGCGCGCAGAATTTTGTTTACGCTTCTTTCCATTCGTAGATCTTCGTCCCGGCGCCCCCGTAGGTCGCGCCGAGGCGCTCCATCGCTTTTTTGTGGCTCTCCGCGTCGGGATACTTCGCGGAAAATTCGAGCTGGTAGCCGTCCGGGTCGGAAAAATAAATCGATATGCTGGTCGAGCCGCCGTGCACTTTGGGGCCATCGAACGGGATGTTGAGTTTCTGGAGCTTCTGCAGCGCGGCGTCGACCTCGTCGGGACGGATGTTGAAGGCGAAGTGCAGATACCGCGCGCGCGGGTGCGGCGGATCTTTCGGGTCCTGCACGAAAAGATCGAAGCCGTAGTCCCCGACTTTCACCAATGTGTGCACCGGCCGGCCCGCGGTTTTGTCTTTCTCGTTGAAGCCGCGCGAGCGGCCGACCTCGCCGTTAAAGACGTCGCGGTAGAACGCAACGGAGCGCTCGAGGTCCTTCACCACGAACGCGATATGATCGACTCTGGGCTGCATCACCTTTTCCCTCCTTTTTCTTTTCTTCTACCTTGAGGCTCGGGTTGTGTCGAAGGCCCGACGGGCTTCGACGAAAAGTTTAGAGCGTGTCTCTCGTCAAGCGTAGCGCAGGCCCATCGCATCGAGCCGGGGAGATGCTCCCGAGCCTCATCTTTTCTCCTGCTGCAACTTCGCTTCCTGAAGCAGACTGTGATCGACGAACTGCTCGAAGGTGATCTTCGGCCGCACACCCGTGCTCGCCTCCAGAATATCGAGCGAAGCGGTCATCTGCTCGCGCGTCATGTAAGGATATTGATTGATCACGCCGTCCTGATACGCCGCCTCGAGCACTTTGGGGTTGTTGATCTTCATGTATTTTTTGAGCAGCCGAAGACCGGTCTCCCGGTCCTGGTTGTGCCTTCGCGTCGCCTCGGTAACCGCGGCCATGAAAGCCTTGAGCGGCTCGCGCTTTTGCAGCGCGATTTCTTTGCGCGTCGTATAGGTCGCCGGCGGGAACGGGAACTGCGGCGTCTCCAGGAGCGCGAGCTTTTTGAAGCCGGCTTCCTCCAGCGCGAGCGAGTTGTAGGTATTGAAGACGCTGCCCTGCACTGTGCCCGATCTGAGCGCGCCCGCGCGGTCGCGCTGCCCGCCGGCGCTGATGAAAGCCACTTTGGCGGAGTCGACGCCGTGGCGCTTGAGAATGATGCGCGCGTAGCCCTCGTCGGCCGCCTTCGGCCGACTCGTCGCGAGGCTTTTGCCGATAAGGTCCTTCGGCGACTGGATCGACGGCGCGACCATCAGCCAGTGCTTGGAGTTCGATTCCCACGAGCCGACGGTCACGAGCGGCGGCGGATTGGCGACGTTCATCGCGAGCAGCGTCTCCTGCGGCGTGCCGAAGATCAGATCGACCTCGCTCGCGACCAGCGCGAAGGTCGAGAGCGTCGATTGCAGCCAGATGAGCTCGACGTCCAGGCCGCGGCGGGTGAAGTCGCCCTCCTCCTTGGCGATCCAGAGCGGCAGCATGCTGGAGCCGATGTATAGCGTCGCGACGCGGATTTTCTGCTGCGCTTGCGCCGCGGCGGGGAAGAAAACAATCAGCGCCGCAAGCGCGATCCCACCTTTGCGCCTGTAATGTTTCATCAACATCGTCGAGGGCTCCGCGAAAACATTGAGAAGCTAGCCCCCGGGCGGCGGCTTGTCAACGAAGCTTGCTGGCGGCTACTTTTTACTCTCCATCTCCTTCAGAAGGCGCTCCACGGTTTTTAACTCTTCGCCGAAGGCGGCCCAATTCCCCTGCCTGAGATACTCCTGCGAGCGGTTGAAGTGATCGAGCGCCTGGCGCGCCGTGTTTTTCGCCGCTCCGGCGGCTTCCGGCGGCGCGGCGGCGGCCTTCGCCTGCGCAGCCGCGATGCGCCCGCCGAAGATGCGATCGAGCGACTGCTCGAGCGTCTCTTCCATCGCGATCTGGTTGCCGAAGGCGACGATCACCCGCTTGAGCTCAGGGAGCGATCCCTTTTCCGCGGCCAGATAGAGCGGCTGGACGTAGAGAAGGGATGCTTCGATCGGGATCGCCAGCATGCTGCCGCGGATGACCTGCGAGCCGCGCTGGTTCCAGAGGCTCAGCTGCTGCGAGATGACGGGATCCTGATCGATGCGCGCGTCGATCTGCTTCGGGCCGTAGATGAGCTTCGCCTTGGGAAAATTTAGCGCGATGAGCTTGCCGTAATTCGGCGGGTCGCTGCGCGCCGCGAGCCAGGCGCGCATGTTGTCGCGCTTGTTCGGCGTAAAGGGCAGCAGCAGGATGAACTCCTCGCGCGTTTCTCCGGGAAGGCGCATGATCGTGTAGTAGGGCTCGATCTCGGTCTCGCGGCCGCCGATCGTCCGGTGCGGGATCGCGAGGACGTCCTCCTTATTGTAGAAAACCTGCGGGTCCTGCATGTGATACGTCGCGTACATGCGCGCCTGCACGGTGAAAAGATCCTGCGGGTAGCGGATGTGCGCGCGCAGGACTTCCGGCATCGCGTCGAGCGGCTTGAACATATCCGGGAATATTTGCGCGTAGGCGCGGATTATCGGATCGTCCGCGGTGCTGATGTAGAAGCCGACCGTCCCGTCGTAGGCGTCGACGACCGCCTTGACGGAATTGCGTATGTAATTGCCCAGACCGCGCACGGGCTCGGCGTAGGGGTAGTGTGCCGACGTCGTGTAGCCGTCGATGATCCAAAAGATGCGTCCTCCCGCGATGACCGGGTAGACGTCGCGGTCGAATTCGATGAACGGCGCGATCTTCCCCACCCGCTCGCGCACCTGCCGGTAGTAAAGGATGCGGCTCTCGCCGCCGGTGTCGTTCGACAACGCGATCCTCAAGGTCGCGAAGCGGGCGGAGAAAACGAGCTTGCGCCACAGCGAACCCACCGGCACGCCTCCGCGCCCTTGATAGTCGGTGTACACATTGCGGTCTCCGGCGGGATAATCGAGCTCGCGCGCGCGCGTTTTGACGAAGACATAGTCGTTGGCGAGCTCGCCGAAATAAATCTCGGGGCGGGTGATTTTGAGCGCGTCGATCGACGCGACCGGAGGAATGTCCTTGATGAAGAACTCCGGCAGCCCTTCCGGCGTCACCTGGTTGACCGGGCCGAAAACGGCGCCGTAGCCGTGCGTGTACGTCAGATGCTCGTTGATCCAGCCTGCGTTATTGAGGTGCTGGTGCGACAGCTCGCGCACGGAGAGCATCACCTGACGCGGAACCCCGCCGATCTGGTAGCGGTCGTTGTCGACATCGACGAATTTATAGTAGGTGCGGATTTCCTGGAGCTGCGCGTAGGTCGCCAGCAGCGGACGGTGCTCCCACAAACGGATGTTTTTGATCGTCGTCTCGTTTCGCTTCAAATCGGCCGCCGTCAGACGCTCGTCCGCGGCAAACTCCTGGACCTCCAGCTTGTCGAGTCCATAGGCGCGGCGCGTAAACTGGATCGTGCGCTCGATGAACGGGCGCTCGGCGGCGATCTCGTTCGGACCGACGCGGAAACGCTGCAAGAAGGCCGGATAAAGCCCGAGCCCAACGACATGGACGAGGATCAGCGCTGCCCCCGTAAACGCGACATACCGGATTCCCGGGCGCCAGATCTGGAACAGCAGGACCACGGCGCCGATCACCGAGAGTGCGGCGAGCAGGCGCAGGATCGGCAGCGTTGCGTGCAGCGCGGTGTAGCCGGCGCCGTAGGCCGCTCCGGTCGGCGAATAGAGGAGCTGGAAGCCGTCCAGATAATATCCGGCGGCCTTCGCCAGCAGGAAAACGGCGGCGAGCGCGAGCAAATGCGATTTTGCCCGGGCGCTCAAAGAGAGGCCGCGCGGGCCGTATTGCACGCCGCGATACAGCACGTACATAGCGGCGGTCGCGACAAGCGTAATCGCCGCGAGCACGATCAGCCAATGATACACCGCCACGAGAAACGGCAGCCGAAAGACATAAAAGCCGATGTCTTTGGCGAAGACGGGATCGTTGAGGCCGAACGGGACCGCGTTGAAAAAAAGCAGCGCGTTCTCCCACTGGCCCGCGCCCTGGGGGCCAAAGATCAACGCGAGCACAATGCAAGCGGGCAACAGCAAGCGCCGGACGAGCGGATCGATCAGCTCGGGGTTGGGCAGTTCGAGCACGTTTTCATAATTGAAAAAAGGAACGCCGCGCGACGGCCTGCGCGCCGCGAATATCAGGTTGAGATACAGAACGAGAAAAAAGAGTCCGCCCGACAGGAGCGCGAGCAGCAGTTTGACTCCGAGGATGGTCGTAAAAACGCCGGTATAGCCGACTTCCTGAAACCACAGCCAGTCGGTGTAAAATGCGATGGTTTGGCCGACGGAGAAGAGCAGGATAAATGCGCCGAAAAACAACAATCTGGTCACACGTCTCATCGCGGCCTCCGGGTAACAAACAGCTTGAGCGCGACGATGCTACAGAAGCGTATGGTTGAAAGCAATGCGTCGCGCGAAGGTAAATCTCGGGCTGAAATAAGCGTTGCACAAGGCGCCTGCTGCTGTTAACTAAAATGGAATGATCTACAAGCTGATGTTTTGGTGGATTTTCGCCCTGTTGTTACTCACCGGCTGCGCCGTCGAGACCGCCCGGCGCGAAACGCCGGCGGGGGCGGCGAACGAGCAGCAGCCGGGATCGAAAAAAGACGCCTATCCCACCTTCACGTACCGGCCGGGAAGCTAGGGTCGCGAAGAATACCGACAATAAAAAAAGGGCGGCCGTTTAGGCCGCCCTTTTTAAATTTCTGCCTGTAGGATCGATTTTAGGCCGCGCCGACTTTCGGCCGCCACTTGTCGAAGCGGCGCTCGAAGCGGTCGATCATTTCGGTCGCGGCCATGCCGGAGATCGCGAAGATGAGCACGCCGACAAAGACCTTGTCGGTCTGGAAGGTCGCGCCCGCGACCGTGATCATGAAGCCGATGCCCGCGGTCGCCGCATAGAGCTCGCCGACCATGACGCCGATCAGCGCGCGGCCGACTGCGAGGCGAAGGCCGGTCAGGATAAAAGGCACCGTCGAGGGCAGCACCACATTTTTGAAGATCTGCCATTCGGAGGCGCCGAAGCTCCGCGCGGCGTTCAGCAGGTTGGCCGGGGTCGTCTTGACGCCGTCGCGGGTGTTGATAAGGAGCGGGAAAACCGCGCCCAGGAAGATGATGCCCACCTTGGAGAGGATGCCGATGCCGAGCCAGATGATGACGAGGGGCAAGAGCGCGACGCGCGGCGTCGCGTTCATGGCGTTGACGAACGGGTCGAAGAGGTACGCCATTTTTTTATACCAGCCGACAGCGATGCCGAAGGGGATCGCGACGACGACCGAGAGGACGTAGCCCCAGGCGAACTCGATGCCGCTGACGTAGAGGTCATTCCATATCTCGCCCGAGCCGAAGAGCTGGACCGCCGCCTTCCAAATAAACGAAGGCGCGCTCATGAACATCGGGTTGACGACCTGGTAGACGCCCCCGATAAGCTCCCACGTGACTAAGAAAACCGCGACGGAAAGCGTCCCGAGGATCTTGCGCTCCTGATTGAGATAAAACTTGTAGAACCAAGAAGCTTCCGCGACCCTTACGTCTAATAATAGCTCCTCGCCTGCTTCGTCAGCCATCTTTTTCCTCCTGGGCGCCCCGTACGGGGGTTTAATCTGCTGCTTCCTAGCAAGGCGCGAATTAAATGTCAATAAGGAAGTCCCCGAAGTCTTCAAAATCAATATCGGATTTCCCTTATACCTTTGGCCGCCCGCATAGCGGCTCTCAACGGAGGCCGCTGCGAAGACGCTTTGGAGCGCGAATTCGGCGTGTAAAGTGGCCTTATATTTAGGTCAAAATCGGGCTCTTTTTTGCTTTACTTTGGCTTCCATTTTAGGGTAGAATTGTAGAGGTTCATAAATTAACTAACCCCTAGAGATTAAAGAGAAAAGTTAAACTGTTCTCAAGCTGAAATATGGCTTCGGACAAAACCACACCTCCATCCGATTACAACGCCGATAATATTAAGGTTCTCGAGGGGCTCGACGCCGTGCGTAAGCGCCCGGGAATGTACATCGGCGACACCGGCGAGCGGGGGCTGCATCATCTCGTCTACGAAGTCGTGGATAATTCCATCGACGAGGCGCTCGCCGGGTTCTGCAATGAGATCGAGGTCAAGATTCACATCGACAACAGCGTGACGGTGATCGACAACGGCCGCGGCATTCCCGTCGATCTCCATCCGACGGAAAAAGTTTCCGCCGCCGAAGTCGTGCTCACGAAGCTTCACGCCGGCGGCAAGTTCGACAAAGCGTCGTACAAGGTCTCCGGCGGTCTCCACGGCGTCGGTCTTTCGGTCGTCAACGCGCTCTCCGAGACGCTGGAAGTCGAGATCAAGCGCGACGGCAAAGTTTATCAGCAGCAATACAAGCGCGGCGTGCCGCAGGCGCCGCTGGCGGAGATCGGCAAGTCCAAGGACACCGGCACGCGCGTCACCTTCAAGCCCGACACCGAGATGTTCCAGGTTGTAGAATTGAGCTTCGACATCCTTTCCCAGAGGCTCCGCGAGCTCGCCTTTCTCAACAAGGGCGTGCGCATCACGATCGAAGACGAGCGCAGCCAGAAAAAGCACGAGCTGGAATACAAGGGCGGCATCGTCTCGTTCGTCGAGCATCTGAACCGCGCGAAGACGGCGATTCATCCGCAGGTGATTTACCTCCAGGGCGAAAAAGAAGGCGTCGACATCGAGATCGCGCTCCAATGGAACGACGGCTACACCGAAAACACCTTCTCGTTCGCCAACAACATCAACACGATCGAAGGCGGCACCCATCTCATCGGCTTCAAATCCGCGCTGACGCGGACGATCAACAACTACGCCATCGAGAGCGGCGTCCTTAAAAAGGACGACGAGAACCTCCAGGGCGAAGACGTTCGCGAGGGGTTGACCGCCGTCATCAGCGTCAAGGTTCCCGAGCCGCAGTTCGAGGGCCAGAC
>Ga0075425_100008827_pt1 | contig 10712 bp, 10 predicted proteins | sample SoiMethybrSBSTD4_FD_75300 | JGI IMG/M metagenome (GOLD analysis project Ga0075425, IMG submission 75300) | Bulk soil microbial communities from a Populus tree surrounding site in Tennessee, USA - Soil MetaG P. TD hybrid SBSTD4 | ecosystem: Environmental > Terrestrial > Soil > Tree plantation...
TGGCCGTACCGGCAAGAGGTACGAGGATGTTCGTGAGCTTCACCGGGCGGTGAGTGTAGGTGGGTCTAGTGGGGTGCGTCCTCGTCTTCCGGATGGAACGGTACGTCGATGACGCTCGTGTTCTTGCGGGAGAACAGCGCGAGCTTGAGCCGCAGCGCGGTCTGATTGTGCAGCGCGTTCTCCCACCAGTGGCTCGGGACGAATTCGGCGAGCGCGATGATGACCGGACGGCTGCGATCGCCGTCGTCGATCGCGTCGAGGTAGCTGAGCAGCGGCGCGACCAGCGCTCGGTAGGGTGAGACGATGACCTCGAGCGGCAGCTCCGGCCCGACGACCCGCGACCACCGCTCGCGGAACGCCGCGGCGCCCTCCTCGTCGTAGGAGATGTGCACGGCCGCCACGTCGGCGCAGATCGCGCGGGCGAGGCCGAGCGTGTTGAGCGAGCTGCGATCGAGCCGGGCGATCGGCACGATGAGCCGCGGCTTCCGGACCGCCAGGTGCACCTGCGTCGCGCGCGGGATGAGGAGCTCGTCCTCGATCATCTGGTAGTGGCGTCGCACGCGCCACATGCCGTAGATGAGCAGCGGCATGATCGCGAGCACCAGCCACGCGCCGAGCAAGAACTTCGTGTACGCGACGACGAGGGTCACGATGCCGGTGACCACCGCGCCCAGCGCGTTGATGCTCGTCGAGAAGCGCCAGCCGGGACCGCGTTCGCGCAGCCAGTGCCGCACGAGCCCGGCCTGCGACAGCGTGAACGCGATGAACACGCCGATCGTGTAGAGCGGGATGAGCCCGTTCACGCTGCCCTGGTAGACGACCAGGAGGATCGCCGAGACGGCGGCGAGGACGAGGATCCCGAACGAGTAGGCCAGGCGATCGCCACGCTGCGCGAACTGCCGCGGCATGAACCGGTCGGTCGCGAGGATCGACGCGAGCCGCGGGAACCCGGAGAAGCTCGTATTCGCCGCGAGCACCAGGATGATGGCCGTCGCCGCTTGCACGACGTAGAACAGCGCACCCTGGCCGACGATCGATTGCGTGAGCAGGCCGATGACGCTCTTCGTCTCGGTCGCATCCACCTGGATGCCGAAGCGCGTGGCGAGGAACGAGATGCCGAAGAACAGCGTGCCGAACAGCGTGCCCATCGCGATGAGCACGATCGACGCGTTCCGCGCGGACGGCTCGCGGAACGCCGGAACGCCGTTCGCGACGGCCTCCGTGCCGGATAGGCCGACAGAGCCGGAGGAGAACGCCCGCAGCACCAGGAAGATGCCGAGCGCCTCGTTCGCCTGGACGGCCTGCGGCGGTGGCACGGCCGCGGGAATGTCGCCGGTGATGAGCCGGTAGAAGCCGATGGCAAGGACGATCGCGATGCTCGCGACGTAGAAGTACGTGGGTCCCGCGAAGACGACGCCCGCCTCGCGGATCCCCCGTAGGTTGCCGATCGTGAGCAGCGCGATGAACCCGACGCCGACCCAGACCTTGATCGGATCCACGCCGGGGAACGCGGTCGTGATCGCGAGCACGCCGCCCGCGACGGATACCGACACCGTGAGCACGTAGTCCACGAGCAGGGCCGCGGCCGCGAGCAGCCCGGGGATCATCCCGAGGTTGCGGCTGGCGACGACGTAGCTCCCGCCGCCGTTCGGGTACGCCTTGATCACCTGCAGATACGAGGTCACGACGATCGCGAGGATCGTGACGATCGCGACCGTCAACGGCATCGTGAACGCGAGCCCGGCCGCGCCGGCGAGCGCCAGCGCACGCATCGTCTCTTCCGTCGCGTATGCCGACGAGGAGATGTTGTCCGACGCGAAGATCGCCAGCCCGGTGATCTTGGTGAGCCGCTCCTCGGACTCGCGCTCCGTCGGGATCCGCTTGCCGAACAAGATCTCGCGGGCGACGCTCAACATGCGACCGCCGAGGCCGGCGGACTCGAGCGATTCCTCGGTCGCGACGATCACCCCGCGGCCTCGGCGGAAACCACGACGCCGGACGATCTTCACCCGTTGGTCGCCGATCCGGCGGCCCGGCGCGCGCTCGAATCGCTCCGGCACGTCGGACGGGCGCTGCGGATCGTCCGGAGGAGTCACATCGTCGTCGCTCATCGGAAGTCCTCGAGATCGTCGAGGTGGTGCGGGACGTCGACGACCGCCGTGTTGCGCCGCGAGAAGAGGTCGAGCTTCAACCGGAGCGCGGTCTGGTTGTGGAGCATCGTGTCCCACCAGTGCCGCGGCACGAACTCGGCGAGCACGACGATCACCGGCCGCGCGGGATCCCCGTCGTCGATGGCGTCGAGGTACTTGAGCAGCGGTCGGGTGATCGCGCGATACGGCGACACGATGACCTCGAGCGGGACCCCGGTGCCGAGCCTCGTCCAACGCTCCTTGAACGCATTGGCGCCGTCCTGGTCGAACGAGATGTGGATCGCCGACACGTCGCCGATGAGCCCGGTGGCGAGGCTGAGCGCCTCGAGCGCGCTCCGATCGACGCGGCTGATCGGCACGATGATCCGCGCGCGCCGGTTCCCGAGGGCGGTCCGGGTCGTGCGCGGGACCATGAGCTCGTCCTCGACGCGGCGGTAATGCTGGTGGACCTGCCACATGAGGAACACGATCACCGGCAGGATCGCGAGCACCATCCATGCGCCCAGCGCGAACTTCGTGACCGCGACCAGGACCGCGACGACCCCCGTGACCGCCGCGCCGAGACCGTTGATGGCGGCGCGCACTCGCCACCTCGATCCGCGCTCGCGCTGCCAGCGACGCACGAGACCGGCCTGCGCGAGCGTGAACGCGATGAACACGCCGATCGTGTAGAGCGGGATGAGCCCGCTCACGCTGGCCCTGAACGCCACGAGGAGCGCCGTGGCGATCACGGCGAGGGCGATGATCCCGAACGAGTACGCGAGCCGGTCGCCCCGCTGCGCGAACTGCCGGGGCAGGAAGCGATGCGAGGCGAGGATCGAGGCGAGCCTCGGGAAGCCCGAGAAGCTCGTGTTCGCGGCGAGGATGAGGATGACGGCGGTGGCCGCCTGCAGGACGTAGAAGTAGACCCCATCGCCCACGACGCTCTGGGCGAGCAGGCCGAGCACGCTCTTGGTCTCGGTCGCGTCGACCTGGATCCCGAGGTGTGTCGCGAGGTACGAGATCCCGAAGAACAGCGTCGCGAACAGCGCCGCCATGGAGAGCAGCACGATCCCGCCGTTGCGCGCCTCCGGCTTCTTGAACGCGGTGATGCCGTCGGCGACGGCCTCGGTACCGGTGAGACCGACGGAGCCCGACGCGAAGGCCCGGAGGATGAGGAACGCGCTCAGCGCCTCTCCGCCCTCGAGCACCTTTGGCGGCGCGACCGCGACCGGCGTGTCGCCGGTCACGACGCGATAGAAGCCGATGGCCAGGACGCCGAGAACGGCCGCCGCATACAGGTACGTCGGCCCCGCGAACACCACGCCGGCCTCGCGGATGCCGCGCAGGTTCGCGATGGCGATGAGCGCGATGAACGCGACGCCGAGCTGCACGCGCAGCGGATCGAGCTCCGGGAAGGCCGTGGTGATCGCGAGCAGCCCGCCGGCCACCGACACCGAGACCGTGAGGAAGTAGTCGATGAGCAGCGCGGCCGCCGCGATGAGCCCGGCGATCACGCCCAGGTTCTCCTTCGCGACGATGTAGCCGCCTCCGCCGTTCGGATACGCGCGGATGACCTGCAGGTACGAGGTCACCACGATCGCCAGCACGAGGAGGATCGCGACGGTGATCGGCATGGTGAGCGCGAGCGCCGACGCGCCGGCGAGGACGAGCGTGCGCATCGTCTCTTCGGTCGCGTACGCCGATGACGAGATGTTGTCGGACGCGAAGATCGCGAGCCCGGTGATCTTGGAGACACGCTCCTCGGCCTCGTCCTCGGAACGAAGGCGCCGGCCGAACAGGACGCCCCGGAGGCGGTCCGTGACGCGGCCCATCGGCGTGTGCGGCTCGAGCGCCTCCTCGGTCGCGACGACGTAGCCCCTGCGCCGCCGGAACTCGCTGCTGCGGACGATCTTCACCCGCGCATCGCCCGGGAGGCGGCCCTTCGCGCGCTCGACGCGCTCGAGGCGGTGATCGGGCCGGTGAGGCGACTGCGGGTCCGTCCGGTCCGGCGGGTCGCCGTCCGACTGGTCGGTCAAATCCGGCGAATCTTAGGCCGTGATCCGCGCGCGCTCCGCGCCGCTCTGATCCACCAGCACCACGACCCGGACCCCGCGCACGAGACCGTCGTCCACGGAGACGGTCTGCGCGGGATACGTGAGCGCCTGGGTGACGATCGCGCCATCGCGCGGTGCCGTGATCTCGCAGCGCATGGTGAGGGTCGGGCCATCGCGGGTGATCCGCCGCACGCGGATCCCGTACCCGCCGGTGCGGCGCTCCCCCAGCCGGACCGTGAGACGCACGCGCCCGCCGCGCGGCAGCTCGTACTCGAGCGGCGCGTCACCGGGGCGAGTGCCGAGCTCTTCCCGGAACGCGATCTCGCTCACAGGCCGAACGCCAATCGCTCGGCAAGCATGTCGGGCAGCTTCAGCGCGCGCATCCGCTTCTGCGTCTCGGGGACGTCGTAGGCGACGCGATGGAAATCGACCGTCGCGCGGTCGACGTCGAGCACGGCATACGAGGCCCGCGGGTCGCCGTCCCGAGGCTGGCCGACGCTGCCCGGGTTGATCATCACCTTCGCGTCGCCGACCGGGAAGCGAGCGGGCACGTGCGTGTGACCGACGCAGCACCTCGGCACGGCGAGGCCGGCCATGGCGTATCCGGCGGCGCGTGCGTCGAAGATGTATTCCCACAGCGGGTCGCGCGGGCTGCCATGGCAGATCGCATAGCCGGCCGCGGGCTCGAGGGTGAGCGGAAGCCCGGCCAGAAAGTCGCGGTCCGCCCCGCCAAGCCACGCGCGATGGCGTTCCGCTGCCGTGCGCGCAGCCGCGTTGAAGAGCTCGAGCCCCTCACCGGTGGCGACGGCCCGGTCGTGATTCCCGGCGATGAGCGTCGCGCCACGCTCGCGCAGGAGCGCGAGGGTCGGCGCCGGATCGGGTCCGTAGCCGACCGTGTCGCCCATCACCCAGATCCCTGACACCTCGGGCAGGTCGCGCAGCACGGCCTCGAGCGCGATGACGTTCGCATGGATGTCGGATAGCAGTGCCACGATCATGCGGCGGCCGCCTTCGCCTCGGCGACGGTGAAGCGCCGCGCCGCGAGCGCGCGGCCGAGCACGACCGACGCCGCGCCGAACCGGGCGAGCGCCGTGACGTCGGCGAGGTCGCGCACGCCGCCGCCCGTGTGCAGCGCGACCGCCGCGGCGCGCGGTCCCAGGGCCTCGCGGATCTGCTGGAGCAGCACGATCGGCGGCCCGCCGAAGCCGCCGTCGGTCTCCAGGTCGACGACGTAGAGCGCCCGGATGCCGGCATCGACCGCCGCCATTGCCGCGTCGACGCTGTCGCGCCCGAGGGCCCGGGCGACGAGCTCCTCGCCGCCGCCGCGAGGAGCCAGCCCACCGCGCTTCGATTCGATCTCGACGATGGCCCGATCGGCGATCGTCGCGATCCCGCGGAGCAGCGCGTCGTCGCCGAAGACCGCAGAGGAGAACAGCACCCCGGCGAACCCGGCGTTCAGGATCCCGGTGGCGCGCTCGAGGCTCGACAGCCCACCAGCGAACCGGCAGGGGATGCCGCTCGCACGCGCGATATCGGTGAGCAGCGGGACGTTCAGGTAATCGCCCCGTTCGGCTCCGTCGAGGTCGACCAGGTGCAGCTCGTCGGCGCCGTCGGCGACGAACGCGGAGGCCAGCTCGCGAGGCTCGACCTCGAGATCCACATTGGAGCGAAATCTCACGCGCCCGCTGCGGACATCGATCGACGGCACGATCACCATGGGCGACGCCGCGCCTCGGCCGCACTCCGCGGGTATCGGTCCGGCGACGCGCGCACCTTGCGCATGACGACGAGGTTGCGGCCCGGCAGCACGTCGGCGACCCCGAGCTGGAGCGTGGACACGATCGCCGCGATCTCGCCACCGAGCGACGCGAGCGCCTTGCGCGCCGCGGCGAGCTCCGCGTCGACCTTTCCCTTCCACACGATGGCGTCGCCACCGATGCGGATGAACGGCAGGAGATACTCCGCGCAGGCCGCGAGCGTCCCCACGGCGCGGGCGGTCCCCACGTCGTACGCGGCGCGACGATCGGCGGAGTGCGCGAGGGTCTCGGCGCGCTCGTTACGGATCTCGACGTCGTTCAGGCCCAGCAGCACGGCCGTCTCGTCCAAAAAATGTGACTTCTTCCCCACCGATTCGATGCAGGTCACCTTCGTGTTCGGCATCGCGATGCGCAATGCGAGGCCGGGAAAGCCGGCGCCGCTCCCCACATCGACGACGCGCTCGCGGCCGGTCCACACGCGCACCGCGCACGCGGTGAACGAATCGAGGAAGTGCTTGATCGCAATGTCGTCGATCGCAGTGATCGCTGTGAGGTTCACGGTCGTATTCCGTTCGATGAGCGACAGGGCATATCGCTCGCAGAGCGCGACCTGCGCGCTCGACAGCTGGAGGCCGATGCTTGCGGCGCGCGCCGCGAGCGATCGGAACTCGCGACCGACGACCGCGGACACGCGGGCTATCGTATGCGTCTGAGTCGCACGTTCCGCGTCGCAGCGCTCCTGGTCGCGATCTGCGTGCTGCTGCCGAACGCGGCGCAGGCGACAAGTCAGACGGTCACCATCCAGGGCTTCGCCTTCTCTCCCTCGACGGTGACCATCAACGTGGGCGAGAGCATCACGTGGACGAACCACGACACCGTCGCGCACACCGCGACCTCGAACGACGGTACGACGTTCAACAAACCCCTCGCGGCGGGCGCCACAGCGACCGTCGCGTTCTCCGTCGCCGGCACATACGCCTACCACTGCTCGATCCACCCGTCGATGACCGGGACCGTCGTTGTCGGCACGACCGCGACCCCACCGCCGGCCACCACGCCGCCGCCACCGCCTCCACCGACGACCCGGCCACCGACCACTCCGCCGCCGACGGCACCCCCGACCTCGCCGCCGACGGCACCACCGACCGCTCCGCCGACGGACAGCCCGACGCCGTCGCCGAGCGCGTCGCCCAGCCCGTCGGCTTCCGCGACGCCAACGCCGACGGCGACCGGAACGCCGATCACGGTGCCGACGGGCATCGCGCTCGCGAGCCCGAGCCCGGTCGCCGGGGCGGGTCCCGACCTGGGCAGCGGTCCCGGTCCGGTGCTGGCCGCGGGTGCGCTGGGGCTGGCCCTGGTGCTCGGTGGCGCGGCGCTGTACCTGTACCGCCGCAGATAACGATCCGGTAACGCACGCGTGCCAAGTCATGGCAGCGGCTATGCATTCAGGCCTGCTCGTGAACGAATGGCTCGACGGCGTGTTCGGCACGGTCAGATGCGCGAACTGCGGCGCGGTGTACGGCCGCGATTCGATCGCGGTCGTCGGCAACCGCGATGAGTACTGGTTCGTTCGGTGCACGTGCGAGACCTGCGGCACCCAGGGGCTCGGCGTCGTGATCGTGAAGCGCGTGACGGAGGAGCCGCCGGCCATCGCGAGCGCCGCGTACGCGCTCGACGACGACGAGGAGCGCATCCACGTGGACGATGTGCTCGAGGCCCATGAGCTCCTGCGCGACTACGTCGGCGACGTCCACGGACTGTTCGAGAAGGTCTCCGGCCACTAGGTGCGACAATGGCGGTCTGATGACGACCGCCGTGAAGGGTCCTGCCGATGACATCGCCGAGATCCTCCTCGACGCCGACACCATCAAGCAGAAGGTCCGCGAGCTGGGTGCGCGCGTCGCGAACGACTACGCCGGCCGCGATCTGGTGCTCGTCAGCATCCTCAAGGGAGCGCTCCCATTCCTCGCCGACCTCATGCGCGAGATCCCGATCTACTGCTCGCTCGATTTCCTGGAGGTCTCGTCGTATGGAGCGGGAACGAGCTCGAGCGGAGTCGTCCGCATCTTGAAGGATCTGGCCAAGCCGATCGAAGGGCGGGACGTGCTCGTCGTCGAGGACATCCTCGACACGGGTCACACGCTGAGCTACGTGATCGAGCACCTGCGCGGCCAGCACCCGTCGTCGCTCGGACTGTGCGCCCTGCTCGACAAGCCGGCCCGCCGCGTCGTGCCGATCCAGGTCGACTACAAGGGCTTCGAGATCCCCGACAAGTTCGTGGTCGGCTACGGCCTCGACTTCGCCGAGCGCTACCGGAACCTGCCGTTCATCGGCGTGCTGAAGCCCGAGGTGTACGCGGGGCTCACGTGAGACTCGGGTCGGTCGTGTTGATCGTCGTCGCGAGCGTGCTCACATTCGCGCGACCCGCCTCCGCGACGAGCCTGCCCGCGCTGCCCGCGACCGTCAGGGTCAACATCGCGGGCCTTGGGACGTCGTACGCCGTGATCGCCTCGACCGGGACGATCTCCGCGATCGGCCCCGACGGGACGCTCCTGTACCGCGGCACCGGGAAGACCCTTGCCCGTACGAACGTCCGGAGCGTCGCGTCGCTCGGGGTCGAGCTGCCGTCCCACGACGCCGCCGCCGGGGCACTCTCTCGTGCCGATCGCGCTGCCCTCATCCGCGACGCGCGCCTCGCCATCGCCGAGAGCGGGCGGCAGGCGATCGTCACCGTGCCGTTCCAGTTCTCGCTCCTTCAGAGCGCGGACGACGATCTCGGGAAGTCGGTCCTGCAGGCCGACAAGATCCAGACGATCAAGTTCCAGACCAGCGACGGCCTCCTCACCGTGAACGGGCGAGCCTTCCGGGGCACGTTCGAGCTCGCGCCCGACGACGAGGGCGACATGGTCGTCGTGAACACGGTCTCGCCGCATGACTACCTCGCGTCCGTCGTCGGGTCCGAGGCGCCGTCGTCGTGGGAGGCCGAGGCGCTCGCGTCGCAGGCCATCGCGGCACGCACGTACCTCTACACGCACCTTGCGAAGCACAAGAGCTACGACCTCGAGGGCGATACGCGCGACCAGGAGTACGACGGTGTGGCGAGCGAGGACTCGCGGACCCGCGCGGCGGTCGAGCGGACCGCGGGCCTCGTCGTGACGTACCGCGGCGCGCCGATCGAGGCGCTGTATTCGGCGAACGCCGGCGGGATCACCGAGGACTCCGAGACGGTGTTCGCGAACGCCTTGCCGTACCTGCGCAGCGTGCCCTCACCCGGGGACGAGGTGGCGAAGGACAGCTCGTGGGGCCACACCAGCTGGGAGTGGACCAAGGAGATGAGCACGACGCAGCTGCGCGACTACCTGCGGCAGCGCGGGCTGTCGGTGGGAACGCCGACGGCCATCGCGCTGACCTCGGTCTCATCGACCGGCAGGGTCATCACCGCGACGATCACCGGGAGCGCGGGCTCGCAGCCGATCGGAAAAGACCGCGCGCGCTACTACTTCGGGCTGATGAGCTCGCTGTTCACGGTGAAGGTGACGCCGACCGGCGCGAACGAACGCGTGGACGTGACGAACACGGCGCGCATCAGCGCGCTCGAGCTCCTTGGCGCGCGCGTCGTGCAGACGAGCTTCGAGATCCTGCGCGATGGCTCGGGCAACGAGCTTGGTCTGCGGGTCACCGGCTACGTCTACGAGCTGCCGGCGACCTTCGTGTTCACGGGCAAGGGTTTCGGCCACGGGGTTGGAATGTCGCAGTGGGGCGCGCAGGGCATGGCCCTCGGTGGCTCGTCGTACCAGCAGATCCTCGCCCACTACTACATCGGCACGGCCCTGGTGGCCGTCGGCGGCGGGTGAGCCGGGCTAGCTGACCATCGCGGCGGCCGCGCGGATCGGGACCTTCACCTGCAGCACGACCGTGCCGTCCGGCCGGGCCTCGTGCGTCGACTCGCCCTTGAGCAGCTCGAGCCGCTCGCTGCGGCGGAGGCCCGAGGCGAGCTCGCCATCGGACGGGAGATCCTTCCCGTCGCTCTGGAGGAGGATGTCGAGCTGCTCGTCCTTCCAGGTCATGCCGAGGACGATGTCCTTCGCGTCGCCCTTCTCGATCCGCTCGACGAGCGAGTCCTGGATGAGCCGGAAGATCGCGACCTCGTCGTCCGACGGCAGGCGGCGATCGCGGCCGGTGCTCGAGAAGTCGATGCGGATGCCGTGCTTGTCCATGAGCGTCTGGATGTAGCGACGGAGCGTCGGCACGAGCCCGAGGTCGTCGAGGATCATCGGGCGGAGCTCGAAGATGAAGCCGCGCAGCTCCTGCAGGGTCTTGTTCACCATCTGGCGGAGTGCCGCGAGCTCCTTGCGCGAGCGATCCGGATCGACGCTGTAGAGACGCTCGCTGATCTCCGACTGCAGGACCACGTTCGCCATCGCCTGAGCGGGACCGTCGTGGACCTGGCGCGCGATGCGCCGGCGCTCCTCTTCCTGGGTGTCGACGACCGCCTGCAGCAGCTTGTTCTCGTCGAGGACCGGCGCCATGTTGGCCGGCATCGGTGGAGCGCTGAACTGGGCGAGCTGGTCGCGCGCGCCGGCGACGAGCGTCTGCACCCGATCGAGGAGCTTGCGCTTCGCCTGGAGCGAGCCCATCTGACCTTCCATCGTGAGCCGCCGTCCCTGGGCGGAGGCGAACTCGTCGCCGGCCGCGACGGCCTCCGGGTTCGATTGGTGCGCGCGGATGCCGTCGAGCTTCGTCCGGGCACTGTCCTCGCGTTGCTTGAG
>Ga0075425_100008828_pt1 | contig 10712 bp, 9 predicted proteins | sample SoiMethybrSBSTD4_FD_75300 | JGI IMG/M metagenome (GOLD analysis project Ga0075425, IMG submission 75300) | Bulk soil microbial communities from a Populus tree surrounding site in Tennessee, USA - Soil MetaG P. TD hybrid SBSTD4 | ecosystem: Environmental > Terrestrial > Soil > Tree plantation...
CTGTTCATCGCGCACGATCTGGCCGCCGTGTCCCACCTGAGTCATCAGACCGCGGTGATGTACCTCGGCAAGCTCGTCGAGGTGACGGACTCACTCGAGCTGTGCCGCGTGCCGCTGCATCCGTACACCAAGGCGCTGTTCGCCGCGTCGTTGCCTTCGCATCCGGACGAGCCGAAGGACGAGATCGTGCTCACCGGCGAGGTCCCCAGCGCGCTCAACCCGCCGTCGGGATGCCGATTCCATCCGCGTTGTCCGTTCGTCATGCCGCGCTGCTCTGCGGAGGAGCCGAAGCTCGCCGAGGTCGCCCCAGGCCATCGCGTGGCCTGTCATCTCTATTAGGGCCGTCGCTACAATATCGGTATGAGCACGACGACCGAGCGCCACGAGTTCCAGACCGAGGTCCGGCAGCTGCTGGACCTCATGGTGCACTCCCTCTACTCCCACAAGGACATCTTCCTCCGCGAGCTGATCTCGAACGCCTCGGACGCGCTCGACAAGCTCCGGTTCGAGGCCGTGACCCGCCCCGAGCTCTTGCCCGCGGGGGAGCTGGAGATCCGGCTCGAGGCCGACCAGACGGCGCGGACCCTCAGCGTTCACGACAACGGCATCGGGATGACCCGCGAGGAGGTCGTCCAGAACATCGGCACCATCGCGCGCTCGGGCACGAAGGAGTTCCTCCAGGCCTTCCGCGAGAGCCAGGGGCGGGCCTCGGCGCCGGAGCTGATCGGCCAGTTCGGCGTCGGGTTCTACTCGAGCTTCATGGTCGCGGACCGCATCACGCTGGTGACCCGGCGCGCCGGCGAGGCCACGGGCACCCGCTGGGAGTCGACGGGGGAGGGCTACACGCTCGAGGACGCCGAGCGCGACGTCGCCGGGACGACGGTCACGCTCCACCTCAAGCCGAGGGACGAGGAGGACGGGCTCCGCGACTACACGGACGAGCACGTCCTGCGCGAGGTCGTCAAGAAGTACTCCGACTTCGTCGCGTACCCCATCCGGCTCAAGGGCGACACGCTGAACTCGATGAAGGCGATCTGGGCGCGCCCCAAGGACGAAGTCACCGAGGAGGAGTACCGCGAGTTCTACAAGCACATCGCCCACGACTGGCACGACCCGCTCGAGCACATCTCGGTCCACATCGAGGGCACCTTCGAGGCCCGCGCGCTGCTCTACATTCCCTCCAAGGCGCCCTTCGATCTCTGGCGGGAGACCGGGCATCGGGGCGTGCAGCTCTACGTCAAGCGCGTCTTCATCATGGACGACTGCAAGGAGCTCTTGCCGCCGTCGCTGCGCTTCGTGCGGGGCGTCGTCGCCTCCGACGATCTCTCGCTCAACGTGTCGCGCGAGATCCTCCAGCAGAACCGACAGATCCAGGCGATCCGCAAGCACCTCGTGCGCCGCGTGCTGGCCGCGCTGAAGGAGATGAAGGACTCGAACGCCGACACGTATCGGACGTTCTGGGCCGAGTTCGGCGCGGTGATGAAAGAGGGCTTGCTCGGCTTCGAGGAAGGCGCCGAGCGCGTGCTGGAGCTGGCGCTGGCGCCATCCACCTACGTGCCGGCGGGGCTGACGTCGCTCGGTGACTACGTGGCGCGCATGAAGGAAGGCCAGGAGGCGATCTACTACATGACCGGCCCCTCGACGGCCGCCGTGGAGCGCTCGCCCCAGCTCGAGGCCTTCCGCGACAGGGGCTACGAGGTGCTCTTCTTCACCGACCCGGTCGACGAGCTCTGGCTCCGGCTGCCGCGCGAGTTCGATGGCAAGAAGCTCGCCTCGGCCGCCCAGGCCGACATCGCGCCCGGCTCGACCGAGGAGACCAAGCAGGCGGAGGAGCAGCGCGAGGAGCAGGAGGCGAGCTTCAAGGATCTGCTGATGGTCCTGCGATCGAAGCTCCAGGATGAGGTCAAGGACGTGAAACTGTCGAAGCGCCTCATCTCGTCGCCCGCATGCCTCGTCGGGGAGGCGACCGAGCTGTCGCCGCACATCGCCGAGCTGCTTCGCCGGACCGGCCAGGACGTGCCGAAGGTCAAGCGCACGCTCGAGCTGAACGCCGGCCATCCGCTGCTGCCGAAGCTCCGCGCGATCGTCGAGCGGGACCGGAACGATCCCGCGCTGGCGCAGTACGCCGAGCTGCTCTACGGCCAGGCGATCCTCGCCGAGGGCGGCCAGCTCCCCGACCCGGCCGCGTTCAGCCAGCGCGTCGCCGAGCTGCTGCTGCGGGTGGTGTGAGCACGGACAAGCACTGGCTCGCCGTCGTCGTGACCGTCGGCTTCAGCGCGCTGGGCGTCGTCGCCGACTACTTCCTGAAGCTGGCCAGTGCCCATGACAACGTACTGAAGACGCCGGCGTTCTACGTCGGCTTCGTGATCTACGCCTCGACAGCGTTCGGCTGGGTCTTCGTCATGAAGCATCTCAAGCTGGCGACGATCAGCGTGGTGTATTCCATCTCGATGGTGCTGCTCCTCACGGCGATGGGCCTGGTGTTCTTCCGGGAGTCGCTGAGCTACTCCGAGGTCGCCGGGCTCGTCATGGCGATCGTGTCTTTGATCCTGCTCATGCGCTTCGCCTAACATGAAGGCATGAACGCTTCGATACGCCGCCTCCCGAGGTCGAGGATCTGTTCCAGCGCATCTGGGGCGTGGGGCCGCGCGTGGAGGAGCCGGTCTGAACCACGCGGAGGGTCCTCATGAGCCCATCACGTCGCTCCCCTGCTCGTACCGGCCGCGGCGCCGACCTCGATGCTGCCGCCAAGCGACTCCTCGCCGAGGGCGCGGCCGAGCACAAGGCCGAGCATGCGCTGCTCGCCCGGCGGATGCTCGACCGCATGCGGCGCACGGTTCCCGGCGCCCGTCGTCGGGACGCCCTCTTCCGACGCGTGGCCGCCCGCGTCGGCTTCGATGCCTCGGGGATGACCGCGCTGCACGCCCGCGACTACGAGACGGCCAAGAAGCAGGTCGCGGCGCAGCGGCAGGCCGTCCGCGCGCAGCTGCGCCGTCGCGTGGTTGAGCAGCAAGCCTTGCTGCGTCACGTGCTCGAGAACCGTGAGCGATTCGAGCACCGGAGCAGCAACCCCATCACGCAGATCTGCGTGTGGCGGACCTCCGCCCCGCCTCCCGCTACCGTGGAGACCGACGCGGGCTCGGGCGGCTCCGTCGACGTCGACCCCGCGATGCAGAGCGCCAATCCCGTCGCCGGCACGAATCGCGTGACCCTGAGCGCAGTCTGTCGCGGCGTCTGCCTGGTCACCCTACGGACCCACCACCTGTTCGAGTCGACCGCGCCCCATGACGGCGTCCTGAGCGTGAGCGCCTTCTTCGCGCCCGTGGGCAGCTACAGCTTGACGGCGGCCGGCGGCTGCTTCGGCGCTCACGGCCTGTCCTTGCTCGACCTACGAGCCCGCGTCAAAGTCCGGGTTCGGAACGATGCCGGGGACGTCATCCGGGCGCCGAACCCCGGCTTCTCGCTGATCGTGCACGATCAGACGGACGCCGGATGCGAGGCGGACGCGAGGGCCGGTGCCTTCGACCTCAACGCCGAGGCCTTCGAGGCGTCGCGACCGCGTGTCATGAACGTCCTCAGTGGCGATCGCATCCTCGTGACCGCGCAGTACAACCTGCTCGTGTCCACGACCACGCTGGACGGAGCCTCCGGCGCGGAAGCCGACTTCGACCTGTCGTCGGCCGGCCACGGCCTCAACGTCCCCGTCGTGCTGATGACCGTCGAGGACTGAGGGCCCGTGCAGATCCTGTAGCCCGTTGTAGTCCTGACGGCGCGCGCCACGGTGACACCGCTTCGCGGTCGGAGCTGTCCAAGTGGAAATGGTCTGGTCTCCGGATTCCGATCCCAGCGTCTGGCCGCGATAGTCCGCGTGCTCGTCGGGGGACGTGATCCACTTCCCAATCGACATGCCGTGAATCGACCCCGCCAGCGCGGTGTGCTCAAAGCTTAGGCGTCGCCGAAAGCACGAAGCCTGCGCCATGAGCAGGCACGACGGCGGCGCCGTCGATGTCATTGATTCCACGTAGGCCGGTGTGGAACACCGTTTGCTCCAGTCTGCGCCGCCGACAGATCTTCCTGGAGGAGATTCATGACCCGACGCCGCGTCGTTATCGTCCTCGCCACCATCCTCGCTCTCGGCTTCGGGGCCAGCAGCGTCGTGCTGTCGCAGAGCGCCCCCGGCAAGGTCGCCATGCTGCTGCCGGGCAGCGTCAACGACCAGAGCTGGAACGCCGCGGGCTACGCCGGGCTTCTCAAGCTCAAGGACACGGGCGCGGAGATCGCGTACTCGGAGAACGTCCAGGCCGCCGACCACGTCGAGGCCATGAAGGACTACGCGCGGCGCGGGTTCAGCCCGGTCATCGGCCATTCCGGCCGCTTCCTCTCCGCGGCGCAGCGGGTCGGTCCCGAATTCGGCAAGACCACCTTCCTCGTCGGCTCCGGCTCTGGCGGGCAGGCCAACGTCATCTCGCTCGACGTCGCCAACGAGCAGTACGCCTACGTCGTCGGCGTGCTGGCGGGCAAGATGACGAAGACCGGCAAGGTCGGCGCGGTGGCGGGGCTGGAAGGCCTGCCCAACATGATCGCCAGCATGGGCGGCTTCCGGCTCGGCGTGAAGAGCGTCAAGCCCGACGCCGAGGTGAAGATCATCTATCTGCAGTCGATGGAGGATCCGGCCGCGGCCAAGGAGGCGACGTTCTCGCTCATCGCCGGCGGCGCTGACGTCATCGGCGGCAAGCTCAACGCCGGCCACGCGGGCATCATCCAGGCCGCCAAGGAGAAGAACGTCTACGCGACCGGACGCTCGGTCGGCCACACGGCGATCGCGCCCGAGCGCGTGCTGACCAACATCGACGAGAAGTGGGCGGACATCTACGTCGCCGCCGTGACCGACCTGCGCGCGGGCAAGCTGACCGGTCACTACATCCCCTACGGCTACAACACACCGACGGGCGGCGCCGACCTCCGCTATTCATCCGACCGCGCGCTGAACCCCGTGGTGCCCGCAGCGGTCGCCGCCGAGCTCGAGACCATGAAGAAAAAGATCGCGTCCGGCGATCTCAAGATCAAGCCGACCAAGGAAGACGCGCGCGGCGGCGTCTGAGCATTCCCCGACCGCGATGAGCGTGCACGGAGCAACGATGCTCCGCATGCAGGGGATCTCGAAGTCGTTCGGGCCCGTGCACGCCAATCGGTCGATCGACCTCGAGATCCCGGCCGGCCGCATCGTCGGCCTGCTCGGCGAGAACGGCTCGGGCAAGACCACGCTCATGAACGTCCTGTTCGGCATGGTCGCGCCCGACGCGGGCTCGATCGTCTTCAAGGGACGCCCGCTGACCGGTCACTCGCCCCGAGAGGCGATCGCCGCCGGGATCGGCATGATCCATCAGCACTTCATGCTCGTGCCGGCGATGACCGTGACCGAGAACGTCATGCTCGGCTGGGAAGCGACCGGACGCTGGCTCCGTCCCGCCGCGGTCGCCGCGCGCATCCGTGGCGCCAGCGCCGCCTACGGTCTCGGTCTCGAACCGGACGCGCGGGTTGAGCTCCTGCCGCTCGGCGCCCAGCAGCGCGTGGAGATCGTGAAGGCCATCCTGCGCGGCGCCGAGCTGCTCGTCCTCGACGAGCCGACCTCGAGCCTCAGCCCGCCCGAGATCGCGAGCCTGCTCGGCGTGCTGCGTCGACTGCGCGACGAGGGCCGCTCGGTCATCTTCATCTCCCACAAGCTCGGCGAGGTCCTGGAGGTGTGCGACGAGGTGATCGTCCTGCGCGACGGCCAGGTCGCCGGCCGCGCCGAGGTCGCCGGCGTCGGCCGCCGCGAGCTCGCCCACATGATGGTGGGCCGCGACGTCGGCGCGCCCATCGACCGGGTGGCGCGCGCGCCGGGTGATGAGCGTCTCGTGGTGGCCGATCTCGCCGCGTCCGATGCGGCGGGCGTCGAGCGGCTCCGCGGGGTCAGCTTCTCCGTGCGGGCCGGCGAGGTGCTGGCCATCGTCGGCGTCGACGGCAACGGCCAGGCCGAGCTGGCCGGGACGATCGCGGGCGTCATCGCGCCCTCGCGCGGCGCGGTCTTCGTGGACGGGGCCGACGTGACGGCCGGCGGCGTCGCCGCACGCCGCGCCGTCCGCCTCGCTCACGTTCCCGCCGACCGGGCGACGACGGGACTGGTCGCCGAGATGACCGTCGCCGAGAACCTCGCCCTGCGCGCGTTCGACGATCCACCGTTCCGTCGCGGTCCGTGGCTCGATGCGGACGCGATGAGCGCGCTGGCGCGTGAGCGGATCGCGGAGTTCGCCATTCGCGCCTCGGGGCCAGGAACGGCGGCGAGCACGCTGTCCGGCGGTAACCAGCAGAAGATCGTGCTGGCGCGCGAGCTGGGCGGCCGGCCCGGCGTTCTCGTCGCCGAGCAGCCGACGCGTGGCCTCGACCCCGGCGCCACGCGGTTCGTGATCGATCAGGTGCTCACGCTCCGCGAGGCGGGCGGCGCCGTCGTCTACATCTCGACCGAGCTCGAGGAGGCGCTCCTCGTCGCCGACCGGATCGGTGTCATGTACGGCGGCCGCATGGTGGGCCTCGTGCGACGCGAGGACGTCGACCTCTCCCGCCTCGGCCTGATGATGGCCGGCGCGCTGCAGGAGCATCCGGACGCCGCCGCGCTCTACGGCGTGCGCGCGCCGTGAGGGCGGCGCTCGCCGTCCTGCTCGCGTTCGCGCTGACCGCGCTGCTCATCATCGCCGCGGGGAAGAATCCCCTGCTCGCCTACGCGGCGCTCGTGCGTGGGGCGATCGGCTCCTGGGATCGCGTCGGCGTGGGGCTGAACAAGGCCACACCGTACATCCTGACCGGCGTCGGCGTCGCGCTGTGCTTCCGCGCGAAGGTCATCAACATCGGCGGCGAGGGCCAGATCGCGCTGGGCGGGCTCGCCGCGACGTGGATGGCGCTGACGTTCCCCCGGATCCCGCCCATCGTGCTGCCGCTGCTCGCGCTCGCCGCCGGTGCCGTGGCCGGCGCGGGCTGGGCGGCGGTGGCGGCGGCCGTCCGGCTACGGCGGGGCGTGCACGAGGTGCTCGTCACGCTGCTGCTCAACTTCGTCGGCGTGCTGATCGTGAGCGAGGCGCTCCAGGGCAGCCTCGGCGAGCCGGGCGCGGGCTTCCCGCAATCGCCGTTGCTCCCGGCCGCGACGTGGCTGCCTCACCCGCTGCAGGGCAACGATCTCCACGTCGGCATCCTCGCCGCGGTCATCGCGATCCTCGCCGGGCACGCGCTGCTCTGGCGGATGCCATTCGGCTTTCGCCTGCGAGTCATGGGCGCGAGCGTGCCCGCCGCCGTCTACGCGGGCATCTCGCCGCCGCGGACGTTTCTCGGGGTGATGTCGCTCGCCGGCGCGCTCGCCGGGCTCGCCGGCGGCATCGAGGTGCTCGGCGTCCACTACCGTCTCATCGACGGCTTCTCGCATGGCTTCGGCTTCAACGCCGTCGCCATCGCGCTGCTCGGCGCGCTCAACCCCGTCGCGATCCTGCCGGCGGGGCTCTTCTTCGGGTTCCTCGAGACGGGAGCGCAGGCGATGCAGCGGGCCGTCGGTGTGCCGACGCCGCTCGTCTCCGTGATCCAGGGCCTCACGATGGTGTTCATCCTGTCCGCGATGGGCGTCTCCGCCCGTCGTCCTCGCGTGTGAGGCGATGGACTCGGTCGCTGAATTGCTCGCCGCCTCTCTCCGCATCGCGACGCCGCTGCTCTTCGCCGCGCTCGGCGGGATCCTCTCGGAGCGCGCGGGTGTCTTCGCCGTCGGCCTCGAGGGAATGATGCTCACGGGCGCCTTCGCGGGTGTGATCGCCACCCACGCGCTCGGTCACGCGGGACTCGGTCTCGTGGCCAGTGCGGTGGGTGGCGCGCTGCTCGCGGCGATCGTTGCGATCGCGACCGTGAGGTTCTGCGCGGACCAGATGGTGACCGGCCTCGCCGTGAACATCCTGGCGCTCGGCCTGACGAGCTTTTTGCTGCGCGGCCTCTTCGGCCGCGGTGAGGCGCCGATCATTCGCGTCACCCCGCTGGCGCCCCTTCCGATCCCCGCGCTGAGCGATATTCCGATCGTCGGCCCGCTGCTGTTCCGTCAACCCGCGCTCACGTACGTCGGCCTGGCGCTCATCGTCGCCATGTTCGTCCTCCTCCACCGGACACGCGCCGGCCTCACGCTGCGCGCCGTCGGCGAGAACCCGACGGCCGCGTTCGCCGGTGGCGCCGATCCCCTCCGCGTCCGAGCGGTCGCCGTCGTCTCTGGAGGCGCGCTCGCCGGCATCGGCGGCGCCGTGCTGTCGTTGCAGCAAGTCGGGACGTTCACCGACGGGATGACCAACGGCCGCGGCTACCTGGCGCTGGCCGCCATCATCGTCGGCCGCTGGTCCCCCGCCGGCGCCTTCGTGGGCTGCCTGCTCTTCGGTGCGACCGACGCGCTCCAGCTCCGCATCCAGGGCCTCCGCCTGCCCGTCAGCTCCTACGTGATCCAGATGCTCCCCTACGTCGTCTCCCTCGCCGTGCTCGCCGGCCTCGGCCGCGGCGCTAAACTACCCTCCGCCATCGGCACCCCGTTCGTCCGTCGCTGACGCCCGAAAGGAGAACCACCGTGCAACGAGTCGACGTCCACCGCTTCCCCACGTCTGCCCCGGACGACGTCTCCGGCCTCGCCTCGATGCTGGACTCCGGCGCCATCGACCCCGGCAACGTCATCGCCGTCCTCGGCAAGACCGAGGGCAACGGCTGCGTGAACGACTTCACGCGCGGCTTCGCGACGACGTCCTACGCCGGCCTGCTCGCCTCGCGGCTTCGCACCTCGCCCGCCGAGATGGAGAAGCGTGTGCAGTTCATCATGTCCGGCGGTACCGAAGGCATCATGACCCCGCACGTCTCGGTGTTCGTGCGCCGCGACGTGCCGGGCGGCCGCCGTCCAGGCAAAGGCCTGGTCGCCGGGATTGCCAGCACGCGAGACATCGAGCCCGAGGAGCTCGGCACGATGGCCCACGTGCGCGAGGTCGCCGCCGCCGTGCAGCGCGGGATCGCCGACGCCGGCATCACCGATCCCGCCGACGTGCACTTCGTCCAGATCAAGTGCCCGCTCTTGACGGCCGAGGCGATCACCGACGCGACGGCCGCCGGCAAGCGCGTGGTCACGACGAGCACGTACCCGTCAATGGGCTACTCGCGCGCCGCCGCCGCCCTCGGCGTCGCTCAAGCCCTCAACGAGGTCGGCGCGTCCGCGCTGAGCGACGCCGTGATCGCCAAGCGCTGGGATCTCTTCTCGCGCGTCGCCTCGACGTCCGCCGGCGTCGAGCTCGCCCACAACGAGATCCTGGTCCTCGGCAACGCGGAGCGCTCCGCCAGTGACCTCCTGATCGCACACGACGTGATGGAGGACGCCATCGACCAGTCCGCCGTCCGCCGCGCCATCCGCGCCGCCGGGTGCGAGACCAACCCCGACCGCATCCTTGGCGTCTACGCCAAGGCCGAGGCGTCTCCGTCGGGGCGCATCCGCAACCGGCGCCACACCATGATCGACGACTCCGACATCAACCACACCCGCCACGCCCGCGCGGTGGTGAGCGCCGTGATCGCGTCCGTCGTCGGCGACCCGATGGTCTACGTCTCCGGAGGCGCCGAGCACCAGGGGCCGAGTGGCGGCGGGCCTGTCGCGGTCATCGCGCGCCGCGCGTGAAGCCGGGTGTAGAGTGACATTCGAACACCAGACCGCGACCTGCCCGTGGCGGAGGGAGGTCCATGAACCACGACCTCCAAGACAGCGATGTTTCGACCGTATTGAGCGAGATGTCGCTCCTCACGGAGGAGACGAAGCGCGTGTTCGGCTCGCTCTCGGGGCAGCAAGTCAACTGGAAGCCGAGCGAGGATGACTGGAGTATCGGCCAGTGCTTCGATCATCTGCTCATCTCGAATCGGCCGTACGTTGTGTTGGTCGAGGAGCTTCTGGCCGGCCGGCGCCCCAGACGTGCCTGGGAGCGCGTGCCGCTGGTTCCCCGGCTCTTCGGCAGACTACTCATCAACACGCTCCGCCCCGACTCTGGACGCACGTCCAAGGCGAGACCCGCCTTCCGCCCTTCGACGAGTCACATCCCTCCGTCGATCATCGCGACGTTCCTCGACCAGCAGGAACAGTTACGGCGTCTCATGGAAACGAGCCACACGCTCGATCTGGATCGGATCGTCATCACGTCGCCCGTGGTCAGCTTCGTGACGTACAGCTTGATGGACGCCTGGCGCATCATCGTCGTCCACGAGCAGAACCACTTCGTCCAGGCGACGCGGGTCATGGAGTCGCCCGGTTTTCCGGTTTGAAGATGAAATATGAAGATCGTGAGTGAATTCGCCCGTGCTGATCAGCTGTTGCGCGACGCGATCGGGACGAGACGGCTCGTGAGCTTCACTCTTCACGGCCGGCGGCGGATCGGCGAACCGCACGACTATGGGATCATCGACGGCGTCCGTCGACTCTTCTTTTACCAGGTGGGCGGCGAAAGCCGATCCGGCCGACCCTACGGATGGCGCTGGGGCGACGTCTCGAACATCTCCGACCTGAAGATCCTCGGCGAACGATTCAGTGGACCGCGTCCTGCGCGGTCCGGCCGGCACGTTCGCTGGGATGTGCTCGTTGCCACCGTCTCGCCGAGGCTCGGGCCTCACCGAGCGCCGGGCGGCTGAGGGGCGGCGCC
>Ga0075425_100008829_pt1 | contig 10712 bp, 9 predicted proteins | sample SoiMethybrSBSTD4_FD_75300 | JGI IMG/M metagenome (GOLD analysis project Ga0075425, IMG submission 75300) | Bulk soil microbial communities from a Populus tree surrounding site in Tennessee, USA - Soil MetaG P. TD hybrid SBSTD4 | ecosystem: Environmental > Terrestrial > Soil > Tree plantation...
CGGCGGTTCCTGCTCACGCTCGTCGAGCTCGGGTACGTGCGCGTCGACGGGCGGCTGTTCCGCCTCAGCCCGCGCCTGCTCGACCTCGGCCGGCCCTATCTCTCGAGGCTGACGCTCCCCGAGCTGGCCCTGCCGCACCTGCGCAGGTTCACCGCCGATGTGCGGGAGTCGTCGACGGTCGCAGTGCTCGACGGGGCGGAGATCGTCTACGTCGCCCACGCTCCGGCGCGCCGGATCCTCTCGGTCTCCGTCGTCGTCGGCAGCCGCGACCCGGCCGCGGCCACGGCGCTCGGGCGCGCGCTCCTCGCGTGGCAGCCGGCGGAGCGCGTGTCGTCCCTCGAGCTCCAGGCGTTCACGCCGCGGACGATCGTCGATCACCAGGCGCTCCGGGCGGAGCTCGACCGCGTCGCACGCCGCGGCTACGCCCTGGTCGACCAGGAGCTGGAGGACGGACTGCGCGCCGTCGCCGTGCCGATCCGCGACAGCCGCGATCAGGTCGTCGCGGCCGTGAACGTCGCGGTGCACGCGAGCCGGTGGCCGGTGGACGCCGTGCGCCGTGAGCTGCTGCCGCGTCTCCTGGAGACCGCGTCCGCGATCGAGGGCGACGTGCGCGCCGCCGTCTGAGCGGCACTTGCGCCGCGCTGCGCGCGTCGGGTCTGACACCAGCAGCGGCGGGTCAGACAGCTTCTGCGGCTCGCTTTCGTCGATAGGCGCGCCAGGTCGTGGCCCAGCGCGCGGGATCGTCGAGGCCGCGCGGGTCGAGCTGGTGCACGACCTGGCGGTGCGGAGCCGTCTTCACGGTCTCCGGGTCGGCGTACGCCTCCTCGCAGACGTGGGCGAGGACCGCGATCCAGTAGTCGATGTCCTCCTTCGACCACATCTCCCCCGCCTCGGGCGTGAAGGGCTCCGGGACGAGCCACGGCTCGTGGCTCAGCCAGAAGGCGTCGACGCCGAAGTCGACCATGCGGTTCTGTACGTCGACTGCCGTCACCCCCGTGTCGCGCGTGAGGTCGCCGAGGCTGTAGCGCGTCATCTCGAGCCGGTTCGCGGTCACGTGCGGGTGCGACTTGCTGACGCCGCGGATCTGCAGGAGCTTCTTCTCCATGTAGTTGTTCGCGAGCACCGACAGGTCGGAGGCCAGGCCGATCGCCTCGCCGCCCATCGCGCGCACCCAGGCGTAGGCCTTCACGATCTCCGGCACGTTGCCGAGGAACTCGCGGACGCGGCCGACGCCGTCCGGCGCCCCCTCGGTCAGCCCGTAGCGACCGCCCTCGAACGACACCAACGGGCCGGGCAGATACGGAGCCAGCCGCTCCGTGCAGCCGTAGGCGCCGACCGCGGGCCCGCCGCCTGCCTTCGGCACACCGAATGTCTTGTGGAGCATGAACATGCACGCATCGAAGCCGAGCTCGGCTGCCCGGATCTTCCCCATCACGCCGTTGAAGTTCGCGTGGTCGTAGAAGCAGAGACCGCCGGCGTCATGGACGACGTCGACCCAGTCCGTGATCTGCGGGTTGTAGATCCCCATGTCGTCGGGGTTGTTGATCATCAGCGACGCGGTCCGTTCCGAGACGGCCGCCTTGAGCGCGTCGAGCGATGGATAGCCGTTCTCCTCGAGCGGCAGCGTCACGACCTCGAAGCCGGCCGTCGCCGCGGTCGCCGGGTTGCACGGATGCGCCTGGATCGAGGTGATGATCTCGGTGCGCTGGGCGAGCTCTCCGCGCGCCGCGTGGTAGGCGCGCGTCACGCAGGCGTGCAGGTACGCGGCATCGGCGCCGCCTCCGGGCTGGAACACGAAGCGGTCCATCCCCGACAGCTCGCAGAGCGCCTGCTCGAGCCGACTCACGATCTCGAGCACGCCCTGCAAGGTCTCCTCGTCCTGCAGCGGATGAAGCTCGGCGACGAAGTGCTCGGACGCGAGCCTCTCGTTCACGCGCGGGTTGTACTTCATCGTGCACGTGCCGAAGAGGCTGATGCCCATCATCCCGAGCGTCTCTTGCGAGAGATGGAGGTAGTGGCGGAGCACCTCCGGCTCGGAGAGCTCGGGCAGCGCAGGCGCTGTCTCGCGACGCGCGCCCGGCGGGATCAGGTCGGACGCGGCACCGACCTCGGCCTCGATCTCGGGCTCGACCGGCGGCACTTCGATCCCGCGTGCCCCGGAACGCCCCAACTCGAGGACGATCGGCTCGTCCCAGACGGCGGCGTGGTAGCGGCGGAGCGCAGTCATGCCGTCACCTCCCGCAGCGCGTCGACGAGTCGATCGAGATCGTGCTGCGAGTGGACCTCCGTGACGCAGTAGAGCGCGCTCTGACCGAGCTGCGGATGACTGCGCGAGAGGTCCTTGCCGCCGAAGATGCGTCGCTCTCGCAGAGCGCGGTTGATCTCGGCGACGGTCCTTCTCGTCGCCCCGAAGTCGACGACGAACTCCTTGAAGAAGCCGTCGCTCCACCTGACGTCGACTCCCGGGAGCTCGTCGATCTTCCGCGCGGCATAGTGGCTCCGCTGGAGGATCGCCTCGCCGATCTCGCAGAAGCCCTGCGGTCCCATGAGCGCCATGTAGACGGCGTTCGCGATCGCCCAGCGGTACACCGAGTTGCCCGTCCAGTCCTTGCCATTCTCGCGCGAGCCGTACGACGTCTGCTCGAACAGGATCACGCCGAAGCCACGCTCGCCAGGCTCGACCGTGTCGCAGATGGAGACTTGCAGCGTCGGGTACTCGCGCGCGTAGTGCTCTTCGTCGCGCGTGGCGATGAAGCCTCCCACGCCGCCGCCGCAGCTCATGTGCACGCCGAGGGGCTGCGTGGTCCCGACGACGATGTCGGCTCCCCACTCCCCCGGCGGTGCCAGCACGCCCAGGCTGATGGGGTCGACGCCAACGATCGTCTCCGCTCCCGCCGCACGCGCGAGCTCCGCGGCCTGCGGCGCGTCGGCCTCGATCACGCCGAGGTAGGAGGGCGTCTCGACGTAGACGGCGGCCGTGCGGGAGGACAGCTTGCGACGCAGATCGCTCAGGTCGAGCCGGCCGGTCTCGGGAACGTACTCGACGGGGGTGACCTCGATATGGCCGTGCACGTCGACCGGCGCGCAGTAGTTGTGGATCACGGCGAGCCGCTCGGGGTCGATGCCGCGCGGCACGAGCAGCTGGTCGCGCCCCGTGAGGCGTGCGGCCATGCGCGCGGCGTTGCCGGCGGCGCAGCCCCAGCTGTAGACCGGGAGGCCGACGAAGTCCAACCCCACCAGCTCGCCGAGCTGGCTCGCGTACTCGAACCACGCCTGGTTCCGGCCGTAGTCCGAGGCGGGAGTACCCCAGACGGGCGTCAGGAACTCGCTGCGCCCGACGATCTCGTCGCAGACGGCCGGCACGTAGTGCTGCCAGCAGCCTGCGCCGAGGAAGCTGAGGGAATCGGCGCACGAGACGTTGCGCTCGAGGAGCTCGGTGAGGTGCCGCCGCAAGGCGGCCTCGGCGCGGATCGGTCGCTCGAGCGCGAGCGGGCGCGTGAGCCGGTGCGCCTCGGGGATCTGCTCGAACAGCGGCTCGACGCTGTCGAGCCCGATCTCCTCCAGCATCGCAGCCACGACGCCGGGCGGAGAGATCGCCATGTAGGGATGAGCATCTTCGGAGATCAACCGCGTCGCCAACGCAAGCCTCCCGTCTCTCGTGTCAGATCAGCTGCAGGACGATTGTGCGACCCGGCGCCACGCGGACGCGCCGGTACCCGCGGAGCAGATGCTCCTCCTCGCCGTCGCCGAGGTCGACCCGCAGGACCGGCGGGTCGAGCGCCGCCACCTTGTCCGCCCCGGCGATGATGACAATGTTGTCGGGCCGGACCGCCCGGACGACGCGCGGCGAGATCTGCTGGTTGCCGCGCCCCAGCAGAAACCCCTGGCCTCCGATGACGCCGAGGACGAGCGTCGCCGCCCCCGCCTCGCCGACGAGCCGCAGGATGCCGTTCTCGTCGAGGTCCGACGCGATGAGCTCGCCGTCCAGCACCGCGTCGACGCCGAGCGGCGTCCCCTCGAGGCCGAGTGCGGCGAGGACGCGGCCGGTCGTCGTCCCGGGGCCGAAGAGGTACAGCCGTGACGGCTCGAGCTCGCGGGCGATCTCGCTGCAGAGCGCGGTCAGCGCAGCATCGTCGGAACGGGGCGGCGCGGCTTTGCCACGCTGCAACCGGCCCTCGATGCGCGGCACCCTTGCGACTCCGAAGAGCTCGCTGTCGAGGGCGCCGTCCCCCGCGTCGAGGACCTCCGCCTCGACGGTCGGCCACAGCTTCGGGTTCGCGAGAAACCGCCCCGATGCGTCACCGGCCGCCTCGGGCGTCGTGCCGAAGACGGCGGAGCGCATCTTGACCCCGCACGGGACGCCGAGCACCGGTACACGCGTCCCGACCGTGTCGACGACGTCGCGCGCGGTCCCGTCACCGCCCGCGAACAGGACGAGATCTACCGCTCGGTCGGCGAGCTCGCTTGCGGCGCTGCGGGTGTCGTCCGCGGTCGTCGGCGTGCCAGGGCGAGACTCGAGGGCCGTGACGTGGAAGCCGGCCCCGACCGCCTCGTCTCGGCCCATCTCGCCGGCCGGCGCGAGGATCTCCACGTCGGGCGCGAGCGTGCGGAGCACCCGCAGCGCTCGACGGGCACGCCCCGCCGCAACGCGCGGCGCACCCTCGGCGACGAGCCGCGCGACGGCCGCCGCGTTGTCGCTCCCCTTCAGCGCGTACCGGCCGCCCACGCCGGCGACAGGGTTCACGATCAGTCCGGCACGCGTCATGCCGACCGCAACTCGACGGCCACCACGTCGACCGCCTCGCGTGCGCGGCTCACCATCGCGTCGATCTCCTCCTCCTCGACGACGAACGGCGGCGAGAACGCGATCGTGTCGGCGTCCGGCAGCGCCCGGGTGATCAACCCGCGCTCGAGGCACTTCCGCGCGACGAGGGCACCGACCCCAAGCGCGCGGTCGAACGCGACAGGAGGCTCACGCTGCGCAACGAGCTCGACGGCTGCGATGAGACCGAGACCGCGGACCTCGCCGACGAGAGGATGGTCGTCGAAGGCGGCGTGCAGCTGCGCCTGCAGCCGGGCTCCGCGCCTCGCCGCCTGCTCGACGAGGTCGTCGCGCTCGATGAGATCGAGGTTCGCGATTGCTGCTGCCGCGGCGACGGGGTGCGCCGTGTACGTGTAGCCATGACCGAACACGCCGGGCGTCGCGTCGGCGAGAACCGTCCACACGTGGTCCGAGACGATGCACCCCGACAGCGGGACGTATGCCGACGTGAGGCCCTTGGCCACCGTCATGAGGTCGGGCTCGACGCCGAGAGGCTCGCTGCCGAACCACGCGCCGGTGCGCCCGAACCCGCAGACGACCTCGTCGGCGATCAGGAGCACGTCGTGTCGCCGGAGCACCTCCTGGATCGCCGGGAAGTACGCAGGCGGCGGCACGATCACGCCCCCCGCCGCTTGAATCGGCTCCGCGATGAACGCCGCGACGGTCTCGGGCCCCTCGCGCAGAATCTGCTCGTCGAGCTCGTCGGCGAGGAACCGGACGAACTCCTCGTCCGTCGCCCCCGCGCGCTTCTCCCAGAGCCGGTGCGGGGCGCGCGCGTGCCTGATCATCGGCAATGGCAGGTCGAAGCCGTCGTGCAGGTTCGCGAGGCCCGTCAGCCCGGCCGAGAGCACGGTCACGCCGTGGTAGCCGCGCCGTCGTGAGATGATCTTCTTCTTCTCCGGCCGGCCGAGGGCGTTGTTGTAGAACCAGACGAGCTTCGCGTGCGTGTCGTTGGCGTCCGAGCCGCTGTTCCCGAAGAAGATCTTCGTCATCGGTACGCCCGTCGATGCGCGCACGCGCTCCACGACCCGCTCAGCGAGGAGCGCCGGCGCCTCCGTCGTCATCGACGAGAACCCGTGGTAGTACGAAAGCCGCTCGATCTGACGCGCGATCGCGTCAACCATCTCGGGCCGGCCGTAGCCGACGTTCACGCACCAGAGACCCGCCATCGCGTCCAGGTAGGCGCGGTTCTCGTCGTCCCAAAGGACGCAGCCCTCGCCCCTGACGATGAGCAGGCCGCCTTCGGTCTCGTGGCGCCGAGGCGCGGTGAACGGGTGGAAGACGTACCGCCGGTCCACCTCCTCGATCGACTGAGTCGGGTTCCTCATCATGCGAGCCCACGTCCGCCTATCGGACTTTCGGGCGCTGAACGAACATAGATCCTCGCAGGATCGATGTCCAGGAGCGCGTCAGCTCGCGAGGCGCGCGCGGATGGCGGCGCGGATCCGGTCGGCGACCGACGGCATCTCGCGCTCCATCTGCTTGAACTCTCGCCCGAACATGACGATGACGCGCATCGGAGTCGTCGCGACGACGTCCGCCGTCCGGCGTTCGGTCTCGAGCAGCCCGATCTCGCCGAAGAAGTCGCCGGGGCCGAGCTCGGCGATCGTCTCGCCGTCGTGCGTGACGTCGGCGGAGCCTTCCTCGATGACGAAGAACTCGTGCGCGAACTCGCCCTCGGTCGCAAGCCTCTCGCCCCGGCCGACGGAGATCTCGTCCGTCCACTGAGCCAGCTTCTTCAGCTCCTGCTTCGAGAGCCCCGAGAAGAAGCCCACGCCTTCGAGCCGTTTGGCATCCATGAGGGCGATCATGTCAGCCGACGGCGGTCTTGGAAAGGAACCGCTCCACGTCGGCGACGTCGAGCCGAAGCTCCCGGGCGGCCGACCGGCTCACGCGGGCGAACGGCGGGTCGAGCTCGACGCTCCCGTGCTTCAGCCCCCACGTCGCCACGGCCCGGCCGCCAACGTAGGCGAACGGCCGGTAATGAGCGGCGACGTCGTCGCGCCGCGGGTAGTCGGCGAGCAGCGTCTCGCGGGAGCGCCACCCGACCAGCACGGGATCCCATTGATCGAGGAGGATCGGCCTGGGCGCGCCGTGCTCGTCGTCCCCGGCGAGCTCGAGCAGTCCGTCGTCGCGTTCGACGAGCGACGAGCCGACGCCGCGCAGGCCTGCGCGCGCGTCGCGAAGCGGCAGCCCCGCCCACTTCGCCAGGTCGCGGTCGTCGGCGGGCGCGTGGCCCGCGAGGTAGCGCCTCGCTAGCTCGACCAGTGCCCGCTCGCGGTCGGCGGCCGAGCCCGGCGGCAGCCAGTCCCGGGCGAGGACATATGCGTGGCGTCCGTCGACGAACGGCCCACGGATCGCCACGCCGCGCAGGCACGCGAGCATCAGCAGGTGCACGAGCGCTTGACCGGCCGTCGGCACGCCGGCCGCGGCGAGGCGGTCGCACAGCTCGTCGCGCGTCAACGGCCCTTCTTCGGCGAGCGCCTGCTCGACGAGCGCGACGCCCTTCTCCGCCGCGCGTGCGCCGACGCCGGTCTGCTCCAGGCGACGTGCGTTCCCGGTGAAGAGCGGCGGCGTCGTGAGCCCGTGCAGCCACCGGTAGTCCTCGGTGCGCACGAGCTGGAGGGTGCCGCGGTTCAGCCAGCCGATGACGAGTGACCGCTCCTGGGTGAGCGCTCGGTCGACGTCGCCCGCGAACAGACCGGACGTCCGCGCCCGCACCGCGAGGCGGGCGCTCCGCAGGTCCTGCGCCTGGACGGCGAGCAGTCGATCGGCGACCCCGAGCGCATGCGGCGCACGCTCGGAGCCGAGGAGCTGTCGCTCGAACCTGGCGGCGAGGGTTTCCACGCGTTCATATTCCGCTGAACGTGGGACGAATCGTCCCAGGCTCAGCCCTCTGTCCGGCTGCCACAATCGTGACATGAGCAGCGAGCTCGGTCTGTTCCTGCGCTCCCGTCGCTCCAAGCTGGCTCCGGAGGACGTGGGCTTGCCGCGCGGGCGCAACCGGCGCGTGCCCGGGCTCCGTCGAGAAGAGGTCGCGGTGCTCGCGTCGGTGAGCGTCGACTACATCAGTCGGCTGGAGCAAGGACGGATCTCGCCTTCGAACGCCGTCCTCGACTCTCTCGCACGCGCATTGCGGCTCGAAGGACCGGACCGCGTCCATCTCTTCGCCTTGGCCTGCCGCACCGTGAGCGCCCAGCGCGAGCTCCGAGAAGAGGTCCGCACCGGCCTGCTCCGGCTCCTCGTGGCGGTCGAGCCGCTGCCCGCATACGTCACCGGGCCCGCACTGGACATCGTCGCGTGGAACGGAACCGCGTCGCTGCTCCTCGGCGGTCTCGAGCGCCGCTCGCAACGCGAGCGCAACATCGCCCGGCTCATGTTCCTCGATCCGGAGTTCGCCGAGATCCTCGGACCGCCCGAGGTCGTCGGCCGAGACGTCGTTGCCGCGCTGCGCGTTCTGCACGCGCGCGGTCGGCGGGATGCGGGCGTCGAGGCGCTCATCGCGGAGCTTGCGGAGACCTCGCACGCCTTTCGTGACCTCTGGGAACAACACGTCGTCGCGATGAGGAGCAACGGGCAGAGGATCTTCAAGCACCCCCAGGTGGGCGAGCTCGCGCTCGACTGGGAGCGGCTCATGGTGCCGAACGCAGGCGGACAGGCACTCGTGGTGTACAGCGCGCCGCAGGGCAGCCCCTCGGCGACAGCGCTGAGGCTGCTCGGAACGCTCGCCGCTACGGTCGCGCAATCGAGTTGATCGGGAGCGGCCCGCCGCCCTGTCGATGAGACTGCTCGATCCCGAGCACGCGAGCGGCCATCTCGACCGGCTCTACCGTGCCGCCTGGGCGCTGTCCGGCTCGCGCGACGATGCGGAGGATCTCGTCCAGGAGACGTACGCCCGGGTGCTCGCACGCCCGCGCTTCCTACGCAACGACGACGACTTCGGCTACCTCCTTCGCGCGCTCCGCAACACGTTCCTGGCGCGGCTGCGGGCGGAGCGGCGGCGCCCGCGCACCGAGCCGCTGCGCGAGGAGACCGAGCCCGCCGCGGGCGTCACGCCTGAGGACCGCCTCGACGCACGGCAGCTGTTCGCGACGATCGCGAAGCTCCCACCTGACTTTCGCGACGTCCTCGTCGCGGTCGACGTGGCGGGGCTGTCATACAGGGAGGCGGCCGACTCCCTGCGAATCGCCGAAGGCACGGTCATGAGCCGGCTCTACCGCGCGAGGCAACAGGTCGTGCGCTCGCTGCCGGAGCTCGCGTCAGAACGCCACGGCGCCGCCGCCTCTCCAGGCGGCGAGCTTCAGCAGCGTTCGGCGCGGGACGCCACTGCCGGACAGCACACACGTCCGGCCACCGCGTAGCCACGTGACGACGACGCGGCCCCCGGTGTGGAACGTGCCCAACACCGTGCCTGCGCGCCGAACCGACGTGGCCGCCCGCAGGGCCGGGAGCGGCGCTCCGTCGACGATCGTGTAGCCGATCCGGCGGCCGTCCTTCGCGTAGTAGACGGTCGCCGTCCGGCGGCCGTCGAGGTTGTCGGCGCGCTGGCCCGCCGTACGCCAGCCGAACGCCCGCTCCCAGGCTGGAAAGGCAACGCCGCCGACGTCGGCGGCGAGAAGCTTCGGCCGGCGGGGGGCCGGCGCCGGCGCCGGGCTCGTCGCGCCGCGCTGCGCGATGGTCGCCGCCTCCGCGACGGTCGGGCCGCCCTCCGACTCCGGCAGCGCGAGCAAGAGAACGAGCGCCAGCACAGCAGCCGCTGCGACCGCGGTCGCGAGGACCGGCCGCCGTGGGCGCCGGCGTTCCCGCTGCCGCTCAGCCGCCAGGCGCGCGCGCAACTCCGGCGGCGCCGTCACCGTCGCGCTCAGCTCGCGTATGAGCGACACCTCGCGCTCCTGCTCGCGCAGAAGGGCTGCGAGCTCGGCCGCGCCGGCCGCGGCTCCCGCGGAACGGGGCTTCCTCCTCCAAGACATCTCGACCTGAACGATGCCGCCGACCTCGCATCTATTCCCGGGAATAACTCAGCCCCGCCGGAGTCCTCCTGTACGACAGCAACTCGACTCGAAGGAGTACTCATGCGTTGGCACAGGACGCTCTTCCCCGCGGGGGCCGCCGTCATTGCACTGGCAGTGACCACGGGCGTCGCCGCGGGCGGGAGCGGCAGGTACGACCACGGTCACAAGAGGCACGACGAGAGAGGGAAGCAGGTCAAGGCAAAGATCCACAAGGGCACGCTCATCATCAGGGGAACGAACGGCGACGACAGCCTCGTGCTGGCCCTGCGCGCAAGCGATCCGTCGACGCTCGACCTGATCGTCGGCGGCAGCCGGTTCGACTCGTTCAGCCGGGCTCGGTTCGGCGCGATCGTCGTCGACGCTCGGTCCGGAGACGACAGCGTCGCGATCGACGAGAGCAACGGCGCGTTCACGACCGCGACGCCCACGACCATCGCCGGGGGACCCGGGAACGACCGGATCGCCGGCGGGTCGGGCGCCGAGACGCTGGTCGGCGGTGACGGCGACGACAGCGTCGACGGCAACCGCGGCAACGACGTCGCCCGCCTCGGCGCCGGCGACGACACCTTCGTCTGGGACCCCGGCGACGGCAGCGACACCGTCGAAGGCGAAGACGGCACCGACACCATGCTCTTCAACGGCGCCAACATCGCCGAGCGCTTCGTCCTCAGCGCCAACGGCCCACGGCTCCGCTTCACCCGCGACATCGGCACCATCACCATGGACACCGCCGGCGTCGAGATCGTCGACACCAGAGCACTCGGCGGCGCCGACACCACCACCGTCAACGACCTCAGCGGCACCGACGTCAAAACCGTCGACATCGACGACGGCGGCAGCGACGGACAACCCGACCAGGTCATCGCCAACGGCACCGC
>Ga0075425_100008831_pt1 | contig 10711 bp, 10 predicted proteins | sample SoiMethybrSBSTD4_FD_75300 | JGI IMG/M metagenome (GOLD analysis project Ga0075425, IMG submission 75300) | Bulk soil microbial communities from a Populus tree surrounding site in Tennessee, USA - Soil MetaG P. TD hybrid SBSTD4 | ecosystem: Environmental > Terrestrial > Soil > Tree plantation...
AGCAAACCGGTTTACAAGGTAACCGGCGAACAGCTAGACAAAGCACGCGCCTACGTGAATCGACAACTGCGTTTCGAGTTGGCTACAGCTGCTTACGGTAGTCAGGCCGCAATTCAGGTCTTCAACGACGTCGATCCACAAGTTAACAAGGCCGTTGACTCGATGCCACGGGCTCGCGAACTTGCATCGGCGGCGCGGCGCGCAAAAGTGCGCTCATAGCGACACTACTCAAACAGCAGCACAATTTTTCCAAAACCTTCGTTGGATTCAAGACGTGCGTAGGCCTTACGCACGTCTTCCACTTTATACACAGTATCGATAACGGGTTTGACCACACTTTGTTCAAGCAATGGAACAACTTGATTAGCAAACAGCTGCACGGCTGCTGCCTTTTCTTCATTATTCCGGCCGCGGAGGACCGTGCCTCTAATAGTTAGCCGCTTGCTCATGACGACATTGAAATCGAATCCAGCGTTTGCTCCCGACGTAGTTCCCACCAACATCATTCTTCCTTTTCTTGCGAGCGCAGCCAGGTTCGCCTCGAGATAACGCGCTCCCACCAAATCCAGAACTACGTCAACGCCGCGGCCGCTGGTCCATCCGCTCACCGCTTCCACAACTACTTTCGGGTCCTCGGCGATTACAATGGCTTCGTTAAGTCCAAGGGCTCTTGATCGGTTGAGTTTTTCAGCCGTGCGAGAAGTGCCGAAGACTCGCGCGCCGGCTGCTCGTGCTAACTGTATAGCTGCCGTTCCAACACCCGAGCCGGCGGCATGGACCAAAAGGGTCTCGCCGAGCTTCAATTTCGCCTGAGTATTGATCGCATCATGCGCAGTAATGAATACCTCAGGAACTGCACCTGCTTCGGCCCAACCGAGGTTCTGCGGTATAGCTGCAAGATGATTCTCAGGAACAACAATATACTCCGCCTGCGCACCGCCGGCGGTAATACCGAAAACTCTTTGGCCAACTTTCCATGAGCGCACTTCGGGCCCAAGCGCCTCGACCTCACCCGCAAATTCGAGCCCGGGAATATCCTGTGGATAGCCGGGTGGAGCTGGATACCGGCCTCGAAGCTGCAAGAGGTCGGCTCGATTTAAACCAGCGGCATGAGTTCGCACGCGCACGCGATCGGCGGTGGGCGGAGGAGGATGATCGATCTCGCGAATCTCTAGTCCTTCGACGCCTGTATGATTGATTATGCTTACGGCCTTCATACTCGATCCAAAGATTACACGGGTTAAAGCAAAAAGCAGAAGGCACAAAGCAGTAAGGAGTCGCCCCAGTAAGTAGTAGGCAGCAGGCGAATTAGTGTTGTTTCGTGTGTTTCGTGGATTCGTTTGTCGTGAGCAGAAAGACGATCCACGAAATCACAGAAAACAACACCAAAATACGAAATGCGCTTTCTGCCTTCTGCCTTGTGCCTTGTGCTCTCTAGCTTTCTCCTTTCTGCCTTAATCCGTGTAATCTGTGGAATCTGTGGACCGTACAGATCGAACCCTAATAATCGTGAATCATGTCGCAGCAAAGGCGCGCCGCGCATGGCCACTTGTTCACACTCGCCTTCGAGATGCCGGGATCTCATTCGACATGCACGAAACGACGCACGCCGGCGATGCAACGGAACGCACCCGATCAGCCATTCACCAGGGCTATCGCACAATCGCGGTCCTTGGCGGTGATGGAACCTTGAGTGAAGCCGCACAGGGTTTCTTTGAATTTCGTAGTGAATCCACGCAATCAATAAACCCTTTGGCAGCACTTGCTGTACTTCCCGCGGGTACTGGCGACGATTTCGCAAGAGGTTTGAGGGGCCAGCGTGCACCTCTTAATGATTGGATTCAAACGCTCATCGCACACTTGCAAACTCAACATCACACTCACATACGAACAGTTGATGTGATCAGTGGGCGCTCAAACAATTTCACGCAGCCATTCATTTCTCTAAATGCTTCCACCTTGGGAATCGGAGGCGAAACCGGAGCTCGCGTAGCAGCTCAGGGTGGATTCATGCGTCGGTTTTCCGGGGAAACTCGTTTCTTGTTCGCGGCGGCAACTTCTGTGGCAATGTGGCGCGAACGACGAGTTCGCGTCATCGTCGACGAGGAGGCACTGGCTGACGGTCCAATGAACCTGGTGGCGGTCGCGAATAACGCCTATGCAGGTGCGGGAATGATGCTGTCACCTAAGGCGACAATCGACGATGGCAAACTGGATGTAGTGATTGCGACCGGGTTGAGTCGCACGAATGTGATCCGTGAGCTGCCACGATTACATTCGGGCGGCCACGTTGCAAACCCGAAGGTGAGGATCGCCCAGGGAACTTACGCGCGCATCGAAACATTCTCGGAAGACGATGCTTTGTTGATTGAAGCGGATGGAAACGTGCGAGGTCGCACGCCGGCTGATTACCGTGTTCTTCCGGCTGCGCTTAGATTCGTCGTTTAGTCCAATCCACGGATTGAATCAACGAGAGGATTCAATCCTGGCAATCTTCTCCAAACGCCGGCGATGTCGCTCTTCGCCCGTGAATCTCGCCGCGACGAAGGCGCGCACAATGTCCAGTGCCAGCTCCGGCCCGGTTACTCGAGCCCCGAGACATAACACATTGCAGTCATCATGTTCGCGTGATTGATGTGCCGAGTACGTGTCCCCGCACATTGCTGCACGAATACCAATTAGTTTGTTTGCAGCTACCGATGCCCCAATACCACTGCCACAAACAATAATTCCAATGTCCGCATCGCCTTCCTGCAACGACTCGCCAACTGCAAGCGCATAGTCCGGATAATCATCCGGGCGCGAGCCATCATGAGTGCCGAAATCTATTATCTCGTGACCTCCGGATCCTAGCTCGGAGATGATGCGCTCGTTCAATGGATAACCACCATGATCAGCGCCAACTGCAATTCGCATTAGAACCTCACAACAACGCTTTTGCCCGGTTTATAACATTGTCCACGTTAAAGCCGAGTTCACGAAGAACAACGTCACCAGGAGCCGAGGCGCCAAACCGCTCAATAGACAAAACATCTCCCTGCAGGCCAACGTACCGGTACCAGCCCTGAGAGATGCCCGCTTCCACTGCAAGTCGCGCTCCCGTTGCCGGTGGCAGCACCTGATTTCGATATTCCACTGATTGCTCGTCGAAAAGCTCCCAACACGGCATCGAGACTACTCTGGTGGGAATATTCTGTTTTTGCAAAACATCACGCGCGTCCAAAGTCAGCGAAACTTCAGATCCCGTTCCGATGAGAATCAACTTCGGGGCAGCTTTTGCACCTTCCGCAGTTTCAGCTTCGGCGAGAATGTACGCTCCACGCCGCAGGCCTTCTGCTGCCGCATATCGCTTGCGATCAATGATCGGTACTTTTTGTCGCGTCAAAGCAAATGCCGTCGGAGCGTGACGGCGCAGAATCGCAATTCGCCACGCTTCACTCACCTCTGCCGGGTCCGCAGGCCGAATTACGAACAGGTGTGGGATCGCGCGCAATGCCGAAAGGTGTTCAACCGGTTGATGGGTTGGTCCATCCTCTCCGAGCCCAACAGAATCATGTGTGAAGACATATATGACCTGCGCCTCAGAGATGGCCGCGAGTCGAATCGCCGGGCGCATATAATCTGAGAATGTTAAGAATGTTCCACCGAATGGTATTAGACCTCCATTCAATGACATTCCCGTGAGACTGGCGCCCATCGCGTGTTCGCGTACACCAAAATGAATAATCCGCCCTTCGTAGAAACCGGGCTCAAAATCACCGCCACCCTTGATATCAGTATTGTTGGAAACTCCGAGATCGGCCGAGCCTCCGATTAGCATCGGAAGGTGTGGCGCGAGTGCATTGATCACTTCGCCACTTGCTGCGCGCGTGGCCATGGGTTTCGCATTCTCGAATCGAGGCAGATGCATTTCCCAGTCGTCGGGTAACTTGCCCTCCATCATTGTTTGCCAGACTCGACCAAGGTCCGGGTACTTCTTCCGGTATTCTTCTACCAGAGCATTCCACTCCGCCTCATATTTCTGACCTTTCTCGATCGCCTCGCGGAAATGGGCCAGCGCTTCGTCCGGAACATAGAACTGTTTGTCTTCGGGCCACCCTAACCGACGTTTTGTTTCCCGGACGGCTTCTTCGCCCGGAGCATCGCTATGTGCCTTTCGAGTGCCCTCTGTCGGCATCCCGTACCCGATGATTGTTTTGACTGAGATCAAGGAAGGCCTGTCAGTGACGGCGTGCGCCGCTCGGATTGCCTGCTCTATGGCATTTAGATCATTTCCGTCCCTAACAGTTTGTGTGTGCCAGCCATAGGCCTCAAACCGTTCCGGCACATCCTCACTGAAGGCAAGACTGGTGAAGCCTTCGATGGTCACGTGGTTGTCGTCATACAAATAGATCAGCTTGCCCAGCTTCAGATGGCCCCCGAGCGAAGCCGCTTCCGATGCGACGCCCTCCATCATGTCGCCGTCGGACACTATCGCGTACACGCAGTGATCGATAACGGGAAATCCATCTTTATTGAACTTTGCTGCCAGATGGGCGGCGCCCATTGCCATCCCTACGCCGTTTGCAAACCCCTGGCCCAGTGGTCCAGTCGTGACCTCAACTCCGGGAGTCAAAACGCTCTCAGGGTGACCTGGAGTCTTCGAACCCCATTGTCGAAATCTTTTGAGTTCCTCGAGTGGAAGGTCGTACCCCGTTAGATACAAAAGAGAGTACAACAGCATGGAGCCGTGCCCCGCTGACAGCAAAAAGCGATCTCGATTGTGCCACCTGGGGTTTCTTGGGTTGTGTTTGAGAAACTTCGTCCATAGCACGTAGGCCATGGGCGCTGCTCCCAATGGCAGGCCCGGATGACCGGACTCAGCCTTCTGCACAGCATCGAGTGTTAACGCGCGAATCGTGTTAATGCAAAGTTGATCGAGATCGGTCATGCTTTCGGATTCTTTTTGTACCGGTGCGCTCATCTGTAAGTGTTTGCCCCCTCATTCCTCCTGGCGATTCGCAGAAAACACTGCGTCATAATACTTTTGCTGACGCGCAATAGCTTGCTGGTATTTTTCATGTCGCACTGCGTCAGGTTCAAAAGTTCTTTCAATCGGCAAAGAAAATTCTTCGATATTCTGTATTTTGCCCGCGGCTTCAAGGGCAAGCAAGGCGGCGCCGCGAGTCGAAGCTTCGCGTAATCCACTGACGGCGATTGGCCGATTCAAAACGTCAGCCAATATCTGCACCCAAACGGGTGAAGAGCGTAAGGCATTTCCGGATGCGATGATCGAGGCGTTGGGCGCAACCGGATCGAGCGCATTTAGAATCAACGCAAAACGATAGGCTATGCTCTCCATCGCCGCCCGCAATATGTGAATGGGTTCCGTATGAACGGATAAGCCCAGTATTGCTCCGCGGGCGCTGGCGTTCCAGCCCGTACTTCGCTCGCCAGCCCAGAACGGTAAAACCGTGAGACCCTGGGCGTCTGGTTCCATCTGTGCGAGTTGCGTTTGTAACGATCCGTCGGATGTATTTCCCAGTCGCAATGACGCAACGAGCCATTGGTATAAACCACCGCCATCGGATAAAGCTCCACCAACTACAACACGCGTGCGGTCCGCACGATAACACCAAAGCTCACCGGGCAATTCTGACGGCGGCTCCCCTTCGTAAAGAACCCGCATAGCGCCGGACGTGCCTATCATCAATGCCGCGTCCGTCCGAGACACACAACCCGCACCAATGTTGTTTGCCGCCCCATCGCCGATAGCGGGAGACAAGTGCGCTTCACTCAATTGAGGCCAACGCAATGCAAAGGTCTCCGTTAACGTGCGACGACTCAGATTACAAATCGCAAGTGGCGGTAGCGTCTCAGGCGAAACATCCAATGTTTGAAGCAAAGCCTGGTCCCACTCTCGAAAGTACTGATTAAACAGCCCCGTTGCAGACGCCATCGAAACGCTTGTCGACCGCAGTCCAAACAGGCGCAGGCCGAGGTATTCGCCGAAACCTATCCAAGATCGTGTCGCTGCAAAAACGTTAGGCTGCTCCTTTCGCAGCCAAAGGATTTTTGCCGGCCAGTAACTCGGATGAAAGCGACTACCAGTTCGGGCGTGCATCTCTTTCTCATTGAACAGCGTGCGCAGTTCGTCAACAACGGATATAGAACGCGTGTCCGCCCAGGTGAGAACTGGCGTCGTTGCGTTTCCATCATCGTCGACACCGACCAGGCTGTGCCAGAAACAGGAGACTGAAATGAATTCAATTTGGCTGTCGACGGCCTCGGGTAGCGCCAGAACGTCATCAATAGTTTGCACGACGAGGTCGACAGCAGCTTCCGGATCCAATTCCGCAAAACCGCTGCGCGTTGAGAGGTCACGCATGTTCTGCGCGCTTGCGCCGGGTATTTCCCGACCCTGCTCATCAAACATCGCGGCACGCACACCGGAGGTGCCGACATCGAGACCCAGAATTGCTGGTGTTTTTTTTGCCACCATCACCGACACGATTTCAGGTGATGGTTCGATTCGTTCCGCGATCTCATCGAGGACGCTACTCATTTTTAGGCCCGGGTTTTAGTTTGCAGGAGCGGGCAAACTTGAGTCGGCTGTGGCACGATAAACTCGCGCAGAGCATGGCATACGTTCTCCAGCTAGTCCAGCAACCAATATGAAAGCCGTTTAGAAAAGTGTCTACTCATCCGTGCGTCAGGTTGCTAAAATGACGTCGTGCAGGCCGAAACGCTAAATTGCCCGATGTGTGGTGCGGCAACTTCGACGGATGCGCCGATTTGTCAGTATTGTGAGTCGCGCCTGGCAACTGTTGCGTGCCCCTCTTGCTTCGGGATGATGTTCATAGGCAGCAAACACTGCCCGCGTTGTGGTGCGGCTGCAGCGGCAGTTGGATCAGTGTCGGAGCTTGTGCCACGAAAATGTCCGCGCTGCAAAACAGACATGCAAGGTGTGACGATCGGATCGGTAGCGGTTCGAGAGTGCGATAAGTGTTTAGGTTTATGGCTGGACGTCCCGGCGTTTGAAAAGATCTGCGCGGATCGCGAGGAGCAAGCCGCAGTTCTCGGCGCGGCGTCTCTCGTCCCGCACCACTCCGTGCCTGCGACGACTGCCAAGGTCAGCTATGCACCGTGTCCTGAGTGCTCACAATTGATGAATAGGATCAACTTCGCCCGCTGCTCAGGCGTGATAGTGGACGTTTGCAAAGGACACGGAACCTGGTTTGATCGCGACGAGTTGAGCCGCATCGTCGAGTTTATTCGCGCCGGAGGACTAGAGGCTTCTCGAGCAAAAGAGAAGGCAGAATTAGAGGAAGAGCGGCGACTCCTACGCCAGGAACAGATGGCAAAGGATCTGCGAGAATCGCATATCCCTGGTTCTCACAGGACCGAGGAATCGCTGTTGGGGATTGCATCCGCTCGGGGCTTGTTGAAGATACTGCTCGACTGAGGCGATCCACCAAAATTTAAAGGCCGCGCAGCTTCATCACTCGGTCTCTGAAGTTCGCGAGTGGTTCGCGGCGATCGGGACTGTTAGTCAGCACAAACTCTCTTGCCTTCAGATCTACCTCAGCTTCACAGATCAATACTCGAGCGTAAGCGTCCTGTACTTTGATCCGTAATCGCCCCGGCTCCATAAATTCAACGCTGCCTTGACACCAGCCCCTCCACAAATCGACTAAGACTTCACCAGTGGCAACATCAATGACGCGAGGTTCAATTGTGACCGGGCCTTTTTCACCATCGCTGTAACCATAAATAACCTTAACAGCGCCATCAGGAGAAAAGACTTCGTCGCTATAGATGAAGCCGTATTTTTCGATTGAGTCTGATGTGTGGATGGGCGGAGCGGCTGTTCGTTGTCGGATTTCGTTTGGAAGAAGCTTACCGAACAGTCTTTCTAACCAACGAGACAAAATCATGGATATCTTCCTCGGTGGTATCAAAGGAGGTCATAAATCGAACCTCCGAAGTTTCTTCATTCCACACATAGAAGAAATATTCTTTTTGTAACTCCGGAACATATTGCGCCGGGATGACTGCGAACACTCCGTTGGCATCTACGCTTTGAGTGATTCTGATCTGGGGGATAGATCTTAATTCGGCAGCAAGAATCTGCGCCATCTGATTGGCGTGCTCCGCGTTCCACCGCCAAAGGTTGTCAGTCAAGAGTGTTTCGAACTGGGCCGAGATGAAGCGCATCTTCGAAGGGAGGTGAGTACCCTGTTTCCGCAGATACTTGAAATCTTTCGATAGATTCTGATCGAAAAAGACGACTGCTTCACCGTACATCATGCCGTTCTTTGCCCCACCAAACGAGAGTACGTCAACGCCTGCAGCGACCGTGGTCTCTCGCAACGATAAATTCAAACTGGCGGCAGCATTCGCTATTCGAGCCCCGTCCATGTGCAAGAGCATATTGTGTTCATGGGCAAAGCTCGACAACACTTTCAACTCTTCGGCTGTGTAAACGGTCCCCATTTCCGTGGATTGCGACACCGATATAACACGCGGCTGCACGTGGTGTTCAAACCCGACGCCATGAAGGAAGTGACGAATGCGCTCGATGGTAATCTTGCCGTTATCCGTGGACACTGACAGTAACTTGCAGCCGGTGAATTTCTCGGGAGCACCACATTCATCAACATTGATGTGTGCCGTTTCCGCGCAAATGATCGCGTGGTAGTTGTCTGTGACAGCTTTGAGCCCGAGCACGTTCGCACCCGTTCCGCCAAAAACGAAATACACATCTGTATTGTCGCCAAGTTCTTTGCGAAACCTGGCGATCGCACGCTCGGTGTATGGATCGTCCCCATATGCGATCACGTGACCTGCATTAGCAGCGGCGATCGCTTCCATAATCTTCGGATGCACACCAGCGTTGTTGTCGCTCGCAAAGCTGCGCTTAGGTTGAGGATCTTTCATAAATTTCCGGCCACGAAAAAACCAAGTGGGACCTAGAAGACCTATCGGACCTATTTTAAGTCCCTGATAATTTCGCGGCTTGCATTTGCACCTGGCGCGCCCGTGATTCCTCCGCCTGGATGAGTACCCGAGCCGCACAAGCACAGGTTTTCGATCGGCGTTCGATACTGCGCCCAGCCGATTAATGGACGAAACATGAACAGCTGATCCAGCGACTGCTCACCGTGATGAATATGGCCGCCGCTCAACCCATAGTCTCGCTCTAAATCCAGCGGGGTAACTACCTTTCGGGCCACGATTAATTCGCGCAAGTTGGGCATGTAGTCTGAAAGTACATTTACAATGGTGTCGCCCAACTCTTCTCGCCGACTGTCCCAGTCACCGTTCGCAAGCTTGTAAGGCGCATATTGAACGTAAACGCTCATCACATGAGCACCGGAAGGAGCAAGTGAATCGTCGACGATTGACGGAATAGTTACATCGAGATACGGATGCGGCGAGAAGTCGCCATATTTTGCCGCGTCAAACGCGCGCTCGAGATAATCAATCTCTGGTCCAATATGGATTCGTCCGCTCAATTTACTTTTTGCATCACCGTTTAATGATGAAAACTTTGGAAGTGCGGAAAGTGCGAAGTTAACTTTTGCTGAAACACCCAGGGAGCGGTAGTTCCGCATTTTGTTTAAGAAACCCGGCGTCAATTCGATCGGATCAACGAGATTCAAAAACGTGTTTTTTGGATCCGCGTTGGAGACTACGGCGTGCGCTTGCACTTCTTCCCCCGTGTTCAGCACGACCCCGACTGCTCGACCATTTTTCATCAGAACCTGCCGGACTGGGGAACCAGTACGAATTTCGGCCCCCGCACTCGTAGCAGCTTTCGCCAGCGCCTCGGACAACGCGCCCATACCACCCTTTACGAAAACAGTAGGAGCAACTGGATGACCATCGAACGCTGATTGCATTAAGAGTCCCGCGCTTGTTCCCGCCGACCATGGTCCGGCAAATTCGCCATAGATGCCGCGCGCTGCAACCGCTGCGCGCATGAGTTCTGTTTCAAACCATTCAGCCACAAGATCTGCAACCGCCATCGGCCCCCAACGCAGCAAACGATACTCGTCCTGTTTACCCAAGCCACGAAATGCCAAACCAAACTTGCCGAGGTTCCAAACCTCGCCCAACGCCGGTTTGTCTAACGGGGGTGGTGTCATGGACATAAGCGGGGCCAGAACACGGCCTATGCGTTTAAAGCTCTGCTCGAATTCTGAATAGTTTTTTGCGTCAGAAGTTGAGAGCCGTTGAAGCTCCGCAATTGTCCGTGATGTGTCATGATGTATACACACGGATGGACCACTCGAGTTAAGCGCAAGGAGACGAACATCTGACTTAATAAGATCCAAACCGTGCCGTATTAAGTTCAGATCCGAGACGACCTGCGGCAGAAGAGGACCAGCAGAATGTGCAAGAGCCGGGCAGTGGAAGCCTGGATGAATTTCTTCCGTAACGGCTGCTCCACCGACGACGCTGCGCTGCTCGAGCACTATCGGTTTCAGACCAGCCTTGGCCAGGTACGATGCGGCAACGAGACCGTTATGACCGCCGCCGATGATCACTACGCTGTTGTCGTTCTTTTTTTCTGTCATCAATAAATCATGCATCCAAGAATTGGCGACGCACTGGTGTTTTTTCGTGTGTTTTAGATCATTGTTGCGCGTGGGGACAGACGATCCACGAAATCACATGAATCGCAATCGCCACTTAGATCTTTCTGCGCTTCCAATCCTGCAAGAGC
>Ga0075425_100008833_pt1 | contig 10709 bp, 7 predicted proteins | sample SoiMethybrSBSTD4_FD_75300 | JGI IMG/M metagenome (GOLD analysis project Ga0075425, IMG submission 75300) | Bulk soil microbial communities from a Populus tree surrounding site in Tennessee, USA - Soil MetaG P. TD hybrid SBSTD4 | ecosystem: Environmental > Terrestrial > Soil > Tree plantation...
TGTCCTGCTGCGGTCCTGACCGGATGACCAACATCGAGCGGCCGTCGCCCCCCTTGGTCCGCCTCCAGGGGGTGTCGAAGTCCTACGGCGCCGGGCGAAATCAGGTCCAGGTGCTCGACGGGGTCGATCTCGACCTCCGGGCGGGCGAGACCACCAGCCTGATCGGCCGGTCAGGCAGCGGGAAATCCACCCTGATCTCGCTGATCGCGGGGCTGATGCGCCCCGACGCCGGACACATCGACATCGGCGGGCGGCGGACGGACACGCTCGACGAGGCCGGGCGGGCCGGCCTCCGGGCCGAGCGGATCGGCGTCGTCCTCCAGTCCGATAACCTGATCCCGTTCCTGAGCGCGGTCGAGAACGTGGAGCTGGCCATAGGCTTTGGGTCGCGTCGGGGGCGGCCGGGCCGGGCCCGGGAGCTGCTGGCCGAGCTGGGGCTTGCCGACCGCATGGGCCATCTCCCCCGGCAGCTGTCCGGCGGGGAGGCGCAACGGGTGGCGGTGGCGGTGGCGCTCGCCAACGAACCGGACCTGCTGCTGGCCGACGAGGTCGTCGGGCAGCTCGACTCCGCCACCGCGGCGCAGGTCACCGAACTCGTCTTTGCCGCCTCCCGGGACCGCGGTCTGGCCGTCCTGTACGTGACCCACGACGTATGGCTCGCCCGCCAGGCCCAGCACGCGCTGCGCCTCGGCGACCGCCGGATCGTGTCGGCGTGACCGTGGACGCATCGGTCCAGGTCGACTCGCTGGTGGTCGAGTACCGGGCGGCGGGTGGCCCGGTGCGGGCGCTCGACAACGTGTCCCTGACGGTCGAGGCGGGGTCCAGCGTGGCCGTCACCGGGCCCAGTGGGTGCGGGAAGTCGACGCTGCTGGGTGTCCTCGGAGGGCTGGCCGTGCCGAGCTCGGGCGTGGTCCGGATCGGCGGCGAGGAGCTCTCGTCGCTGTCGGAGCGGCGCCGCTGCGGCTTCCGCCGCACCCGTGTCGGCTTCGTCTACCAGGCCGACAACCTGCTCCCGTTCCTCACCGCCGTCGAGAACATCGCGCTCCAGCTGGCTCTGGCGGGAGCGTCCGCCGCGGCGGAGCGGCCCCTCGACATGCTCGGCAGGCTGGGCTTGGCCGACGTGGCGGACCGGCTTCCCGACCACCTCTCCGGCGGCCAGCGCCAGCGCGCGGCGGTGGCCCGGGCGGTCGTGCACCGGCCCCAGGTCATCCTGGCCGACGAGCCGACCGGCGCGCTCGACGCCGCCAACGCCGCCGCCGTCCTCGACCTGCTGCTGGAGGCCCAGGGCGAGATCGAGGCGACGCTGGTCATGGTCACCCACGACCGGGACGCGGCCGGCCGGATGGACCGGCGCATCGGGCTGCGCGACGGACGGATCGCATGATCGGCAGGTATGTCTGGCGCGACCTCGTCCGCAACCCGCGGCGGAGCCTGGCGACCCTCGCCGGCATCATCCTCGGCGTCGGCCTGTTCTCGGCCGTTCTCTTCTTCATCGACGGCTCCTCGGCCTCGATGACCCAGCGGGCCATCGCGCCGCTCCCCCTCGACATGCAGCGGATCCTGACCGACCCGCTGGGCGAGGAGGTCCGGCTGACCGAACAGATCACCCCCGCCGGGCGGCTCCGGCCCGGCGGGACCGCCCGGGTCGAGCTCATCCTCGCCAACGACGGCGCCCAGCCGGCCAACGAGGTGGTCATCCGGGACGAGCCTGCGGCGCCCCTCACCTATGTCCCCGGCTCCACCACGATCGACGGGGCTCGCCTTCCCGACCCGGGGGGCGGCAGCCCCCTGGCCCAGGGCGCGGCCAAGCTCGGCCTCAACCTCGGCACGGTCCCCCCGAGGGCGAAGGTGACGGTCGCCTACCGCGCCGCGGCGGGGTCGGGGGTGGACTCGGCCGCGTCGCTCGGCCTCCGCGGGTCCTTCTCCAGCCGTGAGATCGTCACGCCGGTCCAGGCCAACGGGGCCGGCCCGGCGAGCCTGGGCGAGCTGGCCCGCAGGATCGCCGAGGTCCCCGGCGTCGCCACCGCCGACCAGCTCTCCTTCGTCGACCTCGCGCCCGGCGCCCTCCACGCCGGGTCCAGGCAGGCCGCCGGTCCGGTACGTCTGTTCGGCTTCGACGACCGCTACCGCCAGCACAACGGCTCGATCGGGATCGTCAGCGGGTCCTACCGGCCGGGCCAGGGCCTGCTCAGCGCGGAGGCGGCCAGGGCGCTGTCGGCCGAGCCCGGCGACGTCGTCCGCGTCGACCTCCCGGGCCGGACCACGCCCCTGGCCGTCCGGATCAGCGGGATCACCGACCTGCTGCGGGCCAGGTCCCTGTTCTACAGCCGCCAGGGTCAGCAGCTCGAGCAGTTCGTCTACGTCCGGAACACGCTGGTGATCGAACCCGAGCTGTTCGCCAAGGAGGTCGTGCCCGCCTTCCAGAAGGCGGAGGCGACCGGGGGCGAGCTGGTCAAGAGCAGGCCGATCCTGGAGGTGGACGTCGCCGTGGAGCGTGAGCGGCTCGACGTCGACCCGGGGACGGCGCTGGCCCAGACCAAGGCGGTCGCCGGCGCCGTCACCCAGGTCGCGCCCGGCCAGGACGTGCTGGTCGACAACATCTCCAACACCCTGCAGGTCGCGAGAGACGACGCCCGCGTCGCCAAGCGCATGTTCGTGTTCCTCGGCCTCCCCGGGGCCCTCATGGCCGCGCTCCTGGCCGCCTACGCGGGCGGCGTCCTGGCCAGCGCCCTCCGACGCGAGCAGGCGGTCCTGCGCATCCGCGGCGCCAACCGCCGCCACCTGCTCCGCATGCACGCCCTGCGCACCCTGGCCCTGGCCGCCGCCGGCTCGGTGATCGGCCTCGCTCTGGGCATGGCTTCCGCCGTCGCCGTCCTCTCCGCCGACGACCTGGCCCGCGCCCCCACCAGCGGGCTGCTGGTCTCGGCCCTGCTGGGCGCCGGCGGGGGGTTCCTGGCCACCGGCGCGGCGCTGTATGCGGCCGGCCGCCGCGCCATCAACCGGGACATCAGCGAGGAACGCGCCCAGCTGTCGTCGCGGCCGCCCGCCTGGCGGCGCCTGCGGCTCGACCTCGCGGTGCTCTTGGTCGTCGTCATCGTCGAAGGGATCGCGGTGCGGGCCGGCGTCTTCGAGGGCGTGGCCGGCTCGGTCTACTACGGACGGGCGGTGTCGCTTCGGCTGCATCTGGTGATCGTCCCGATCGGCGTCTGGATCGGGGGCGTCCTGCTGCTGGCCCGGGCGGTCGGCTGGCTCTTCTCGCACCTGCCGCTGCCCGGCCCGCCCCGGTTCGGCCGGCCGCTCCGCGGGCTCCTGACCCGCGGCCTCCGCCGGCGCCCCTGGGCCGCCGCCGGCGGGGTGATCGTCGTCGGGCTGATCTTCGCCCTCGGGACCAGCGTGGCCTCGTTCACCGCGTCCTACAACCGGGCCAAGGCGGCCGACGCGAGGTTCGTCGTCGGGTCCGACGTGCGGGTGACGCCGAGCCCCCAGAGCACGGTCGCGCATCCGCCCGGCTACGTGCGGGCGCTCGACGTCCCCGGCGTTCAGACGGCGACCCCGGTGGTGTTCGGCCCGCTGAACGCCGTGATCCAGAGCGAGTTCAACGAGGACGCGGCCAACCTGGCCGCGGTCGATCCGGCCACCTTCGGTCGCGTGGCGGCGCTCGCCGACGCCAACTTCGTCGACCAGACGGCGGCGGCGGCGATGGACGCCCTGTCCAAGGAACCAGGCGGGGTCTTCCTCAGCACCGAACTCGCCGACTACCTGGCGGTCGAGCCCGACGACCGGGTGCAGGTCCTGTTCGCCCGCGGGGCCAAGAAGCAGAAGCTGTCCGAGATGCGGGTCATCGGGCTGTTCGAGCGCCTCCCCGGCTTTCCCGAAGGCGCCGACGTGCTCGCCAACCTCCAGCGACAGGTGCGCCTGATCCCCTCCACCAACGCGAGCTTCTTCCTGGCCCGGACCACCGACGCCGACGCCGCCACGCTGGCCCGGGCGGTGTCGGCCCTCCGCGACGGCCCGGGATCGGTCGACGCCCTCCAGATCGACACGCGGGCGACCGCGCTCGACAAGGACCAGTCGAGCCTGGCCGCGCTCAACATCCACGGCCTGCTGACCCTCGACTCGGCCTACGCACTGGCCATGGCCGCGACCGCCATCACGGTCTTGGTGTTCGGGCTGCTCCTCCAGCGACGGCGGGAGTACGCCACGCTGCGCGCCCAGGGGATGCGGGCCGGCGAGATCCGGGCGCTGCTGCTCCTGGAGGCGAGCGGGGTGGTCGTGCTCGGCTGCGTGACCGGCCTGCTGGTCGGCAGTGCCATGGCGTACTTCCTGGTCAACGCGCTCCGCCCGCTGTTCGTGCTCCGCCCGCCGATCCTGTTCCCAGGAGCCGAGATCGCGACCCTTGCCGCCCTCGTCCTCGGCGCGTCGCTGGTCGCCTCGCTGGCGGCCACCGCACTGGTCAACCGCCTGCCGCCCACCGAGCTGCTGCGCGACGAGTAGCGTTCGAGCCGATGCGCGCCGCCCGTGACCCGATGCTCGGGAGTCAGCTGGCGTTCAGGAGCCGGGTGGTAGCGTCGCCCGCATGACCGGGCAACCACGACCACGCCGTATGGTCGTCGCCGTGGCGGCCGCGATCTGCGTGGCAGCCACCCCCGCCGGATGTGACCGCCAGCGGTCCTCCTCGGCGGCGCCGACCACCACGGTCGCCCGCCGGGCGACGTCCACGGCGACGGCGGCGCCAACCGGGAAGTCCACGGCCACCACCAGGGCGTTGCGCCGGGTCAACGCCGACTCCGGCAGGTTCAACCGCAAGGACTTCGGCGCGCCGACCGGCGACGCCAACCCCTGGCTGCCGCTGGTGCCCGGCTACCAGTCGGTGCAGGACGGCACGCTGTTCCGCGGCCGCCGGGAACTGCACCACCGCCGCCGCGTCACCGTCACCGACGTCGTCAAGCAGGTGGACGGGGTGCTGACGGTGGCGGTCCTCGACCAGGACATCGACGCCGGCCAGATCGCCGAGCAGGCGCTGGACTACTTCGCCCAGGACAGACACGGCAACATCTGGTACCTCGGGTCGTACACCGAGAGCTACGAGGGCGGCCAGTTCGTGAACGCCAACGACGCCTGGCTGGCCGGCGTGAACGGCGCCATCCCCGGCGTCGCCATGATGGCCGACCCGAAGCTGGGGATGCCCAGGTACATCCAGGCCAGCATTCCCGGTCGCGAGACCCTCACCGCCGAGGTGGCCAAGCTCGGCCAACGCAAATGCGTCCCCTTCAAGTGCTTCTCCAACACGCTGGCCATCCTGGAGGACGGCACCGAGTTCAAGTACTACGCCCAGGGCGTGGGTGGGATCGCCACCGAGCCGAACTACTCCGGTGGCGAGCAGGAGAAGGAGGCGCTGCTCAACCTCATCCAGCTGACGCCCAAGGGGCTGGCCGAGGCGAGCGCAGAGGCGTTGAAGCTCGACCGGCACGCCAGGACCACCGCCGGCGAGGTGTTCGGCAGCTCCGCGCCAGCTAGGCGCTCGCGCTGATCGACGTCAGGGCGTACCAGCCGGCACGATGTGGGCTGCCCGTGGCCGTCGTCGCAGGTCCCCAGCTCCAGAGCAGGGTCAGAACGCCCATCAGGGGGCAGCCTGGTAGCTGAGCAACTCGGTCCGGCCCGAGCCGCCCCGGACGGTCTTCTCCAGCACCAGGCCGAACCCCTTGGCGTAATACTTCTCCTCCACCACCTTGGGTTCCAAGGGAGACCATTCCTGGGTCACCAACAACCCCTCAAAGGTCCGGAACGGCACCCTCTCGGACGCTCCGGTGCGGAGGACCTTGGCCATGTCCTCTGCCTGACCACGGTAGTACTCCTGCCGGTAGGCGTCTCCGACCCGCGGGTCGGCCTTCATGATCACTCCCGCCAGAGCCCCATCGACGCCCGCCTCCCAGCTCCCAGCTGTGGACACCACGTGGCCGTTCTCGTACTCCTTGGTGTCCTCACCCATGTACCAGACGTTGCCGTCCCGGTCTTGGGCGTACCAGTCGTAGGTGTCCTCAACTGGCTGACCCCCCTGCGTCTCAGTGTCCCGAACGACTGTCGCGGTGATCCCCAGGATCGTTCGGGTCTGGTGAGTCACCACCACCTCGATCCGCTGCCCCCTCGACCCGGTACAGCCACCGGTGGCCGGGAGTAAACGGCATCCATGGGTTGTCGATATCCGCAACGAAATCAGCTGGATCCAATGTAACGGAATACTGCCCCCCATCGCCCGGATCGATCACCGGCTCGTCAGGACCACCGCATCCAGCAAGCGCCAACCCCACCACCACGACAAGCTTGGTCAGGCGCATGAGAGACCTCCGATCCTGCATCGTTCTACTCCAGCGGCTCACCATGCCCAGGCACTGGAAGCTCACACGCAGCGCCCCTGCCATCACGATCGTGCCCTTCGCTGGCGCCTGCAGCGACGCCTGTCCAAGGCGACCGGCGAGTCGGCTACTACCATAGCTGGCACTGCAACAAAGGCAACGGAAATCTCGTCCGAAGATTCCCGCCAGCCGCCCTGCCGAGGTGGCATCAAATTGCACCACCTGCCTGGAGCCTGAGTGAAGAGGTTGGCCTGCCGCCGGTGGCCTAGGAGCGACGGGGGTGGCCCAGCAGAAGAAGGCGAATGTGCGCGGTTCGACTGCGGGCTGCAGCCATCCAGTGCGCCGCAGGAGTGAGGAGCTTGGTCGGCGTGACAGGTGCAGCAGCCGACCTTGTTGTGGCACCACCCCCGCCGGGAGCGTTCCCAGCTTGCTCATTGGATCACGGTTGGCCGGAACAGGTGCGCTCGTAGGGCAGCTCGGAGACATAGCGGGACCAGTCGCCGCGGTCGAGGCCTCCGGTGATGGAGCAGGCGAGGCCGACGGCAGCGTCGCGAAGGGCGTCGAGCTGGGCCAGGTCCCACAGAACGACCTTATGGTCCTCGCTGCCCGTGGCCAGGGTGCGTCCATCAGGAGCGAAGGCCACAGCGGTCACCTCGCCGGTGTGACCGCCGAGCACAGGCTCAAGGCGGGTCGGGTTGGTCAGGTCCTCGATGTTCCACAGGAGGACCTTTGTGTCCTCGTCGCCGCTGGCCAGGGTGCGGCCGTCGGGGCTGAACGCCACCGAGTTGACCGGCTCGCCCTGGCCACTCAGCGGCGCGGCGATCGCCGTCCGTCGTGGCACGTTCCACAAGAGGACCTTCCTGCTGTCGCCGCCGCTGGCCAGGGTGCGGCCGTCCCGGCTGAACGCTACGGTGTTGACCGTGCTGTTATGGCTCCTGGGCAACTGACCGATCCGCGCCCGCCGGTCCGGATCCAGCAGGACGATGTTGCCTGCCTCGTCGCCCGTTGCCAGGGTGCGCCCGTCCGGGCTGAACGCCAGCGCCGTGAGCTCGTCAGGCCCGACCCTGAGTGGTGGTCCTGACCGGACGAACTGGGCCAGGCCGGTCCTATTCCAGAAGATCACCGACCCGGCGGCGCCGGCCATGGCTAGCGTCTGTCCGTCGGGACTGAACCTCACGGCCGTGATCTCGTCCTGCTGGCCGTCGAGCACGGCCGCAGGCTTGACTGTCAGGCGAGCGCGGGCCAGATCCCACAGCAGCGTCGTGGCGTCGCCGCTGCCGGTGGCCAAGGTGTGCCCGTCCGGGCTGAACGCCAATGACCACACCGTGTCGTGGTGGCCGACCATTGGCCGGCCCAGGGGTATCCGGCGGGCCACGTCCCACAACATCACGGTCGTGTCGGTGCTGCCTGTCGCCAGGGTCTGGCCGTCGTGGCTGAACGCGACGGAGGCCACCTTGTCGTGGTGGCCGACCATTGGCCGGCCCAGGGAACCGGTGCTGGTCCGCGCCAGGCCCGAGGAAGAAGGGGGCGCGCTGCACGCGGCCGTGGCCGACGCCGTCACCGGCGAACTGCGCGCCCAGGCGCCGCTCCAGCCGGACCTCGGCGGATGATGGTCCGCCCAGCTCGGCCCGTTCGCCCAGGGGAGCCATCGCGTCACCGTCTGGGGCGACGGCGCGGTCGAACCCGTCAGCGACGTGTTCGCGGTTCTCCACGAGCATCCAGCCCGATAGACGACCAGGAGCGCAGCAGGATCATGGTGTTCGGCGCCCGGACGGCCATTCAGGGAGGTTTCAGGTTCGCTGGTCCATCATCGTCGCCTGAGGGGGAAGACAGTCCGGTGCGGGTGCTGGTGGTGCAGGACGAGCGGCGGCGGCCCGCCAAGGGGTTCGCGGTCGGCACGGCCCTGGACGGCACCGACGGGCTGCTGGTGGCCGATGGCGGCTGAGCGGCGCCGGAGCCTGGCCCGGCTGGGCACGGTCCGGGTCCGGACCACCCTGGCCGCCGTGGTGGTGGTCGGGCTGGCCATGACCATCGGCGGCCTGGCGCTGGTGGCGGCGCTGCGCGACATCCTCACCCGGGAAGTGCGGACCGCGGCCCGGCTGCGGGCCACCGAGGTGGCCACCGACCTCCGGTCGGGAGCTCTGCCGGCTGAGCTGGCAATCGGCAGTGACGCCGAGGACCTGCTGATCCAGGTCCTCGGCGACCGTGGCGAGGTGGTCGCCTCCAGTTCGAACGTGCGGGGGCTTCCGCCGGTGGCGCGCCTGCCTCCGGGAGCGTCAGCCACCATCGACGTGCCGATCGACAACGACGACTTCGTCGCCGTCGCGGTCAGCGCCACCACGCCGCAGGGCCGGCGCACCGTGGTGGTCGCGCGTGCCCTCGACGTGGTCGGCGACGCCACGCGGGTCGTCGCTGGGCTCCTCGCGATGGGGCTCCCGTTGCTGTTGCTGGTCGTGGCCTTGACAACCTGGAAGGTGGTGGGACTGGCGCTGGCACCGGTCGAGGGGATCCGCGTTGAGGTCGACGAGATCTCCGCTGCGCAGCTGCACCGACGAGTTCCGGACCCACCAGGCGACGACGAGGTCGCCCGCCTGACACAGACGATGAACCGTATGCTCGATCGGCTCCAGCGCGCCCAAGCGCGGCAGCGGCGTTTCGTCTCCGACGCCTCGCATGAGCTGCGCTCCCCCGTCGCCGCCATCCGCCAGCACGCCGAGGTCGCGCTCGCTCACCCGGATCGCGCCACCACCGCCGAGCTGGCCGGGACGGTCCTCGCCGAGGACCTCCGGATTCAGGGCCTGGTGGAGGATCTGCTGGTGCTGGCCGGCATCGACGAGCACGCGCTGGCGCCGCGCCGGCGGCCGGTCGACCTCGACGACCTGGTGTTCGAGGAAGCTCGCCGCCTGCGGGACGCCACCGATCTCCGGATCAACACCGGCGAAGTCTCCGCTGCCCGGGTCCACGGCGACCTCTCCGGGTTGCGGCTGGTGCTGCGCAACCTCGGCGACAACGCCGCCCAGCACGCCAGCAGTCGCATCCAGTTCGCGCTCGACGAGCGGACCGCCGCCGCGGTCCTGGCGGTCGACGACGACGGGCCCGGCATTCCCGAGGCCGACCGGGCGCGGGTGTTCGAGCGGTTCGTGCGCCTGGATGACGCCCGGGCCCGCGACGACGGCGGCAGCGGCCTCGGCCTGGCCATCGTGGCCGAGCTGGTCGCCGCCCACGGCGGCACGGTGGCTGTCGCCGTCAGCCCCCTCGGCGGCGCCCGCATCGAGGTCACGCTCCCCCACCGCTGACCGTTAGCGATCGTCACCGCCGCGGTCGTCGGGGAGCTCGAGCCAGGCGTCGGCTCCGGTGTCGAGGTTGGCCACGTGGGCGGCACCGCCGTGGGCATCGGCGATGACTTCGACGATGGCCAGGCCCAGGCCGGTACCGGGGCCTGGGCGGTGCGGGTCACCCCGGCTGAAGGGGTCGAACGCATGATCGATGAACTCGGACGAAAACCCTGGACCCTCGTCGCGGACGTGGAGCTCGATGCGGCCGCCATGGCGGTGGGCCTGCAGGAGGATGCGGCCGCGACCATGCCGGAGGGCGTTCTCGACAAGGTTTCCGAGCGCCTGCTCGGTCCGAAGGCGGTCCACCGAGAGCTCAAGGTGGTCGTCCGCGTCGACCTCAAGAGTCCGGTTGGCGTCGACAGCCCGGCGGGCATACCGCTGCCGGAGATCGGCCAGCAACCCGGCGGCGGCCAGCCGCTCCCGTCGCACGGGCAGCTTGCCACCGTCGGCGCGGGCCAGGACCAGGAGATCCTGGGCCAGCTGCGAGAGTCGCTCGGTCTCCTCGGCGGCCGACCGCAGCGCGCCCTCCAACTCCTCGGGCGTCCGCTTGCGGGCCAGCGCGAGATCGAGCTCGGCGCGGAGCGCCGCGAGGGGAGTCCGCAGCTCGTGGCTGGCGTCCGAGACGAAGCGCCGCTCTCGGGTCAAGGCGGACTCCAGGCGGGCCAGCATGGTGTTGAGGGTCTGTGCGAGCCGGGCAATCTCGTCGCGGGCCGGCGAGAGCGGGAGCCGCCGGCCCGGCTCGGCCGCGGACACCGCCTCCGCCTCGCGTCGCATGGACTCCACCGGCTGGAGCGCCGCCGCGGCCAGGCCGTAGGCGGCGAGCGACAAGAGGACGAGGGCTACCGGGCCGCCGATGAGCAGCTGGGTGAGCAGGCCCTCGAGGGCGTCCGCCCGCCCCTCGAGCGAGGCGCCGACGACGACGACGTAGGACGCTCCCCGGGCTTGGACAGGCGTGGCGAGCAACCTGACCGGGTCGTCCGATCCGGGGATGTTGGCACGTTCCACCCAGGTCGTGGTCCTG
>Ga0075425_100008835_pt1 | contig 10708 bp, 7 predicted proteins | sample SoiMethybrSBSTD4_FD_75300 | JGI IMG/M metagenome (GOLD analysis project Ga0075425, IMG submission 75300) | Bulk soil microbial communities from a Populus tree surrounding site in Tennessee, USA - Soil MetaG P. TD hybrid SBSTD4 | ecosystem: Environmental > Terrestrial > Soil > Tree plantation...
CCCGCGTTCTGGTGCAGCTGCGCCAGCTCCTCGAGATCGCTCGCCTCGCTCTGACGCAGCCCCTGCGCTCGAGCGGCGGCGAGCGCACTATCCAAGGCTGCCACGGCGAGGCGCGGCTCCCCCAGCGCGTCGTACGCCGTGCCGAGTTGACTGAGCGCGTTCTGCTCGCCCGTGGCATAGCCGATGGCGCGGTAGCGTTGCCGTGCCGCGTCGAGTACGGCAATCGCGGCACGCGGATCACCCGCACGAATGTCGAGCATCCCGAGATTCGTCAGCGCGTTGCCTTCGATGCGGGCGTCGCCTAGGCGGCGGCCCCCGTCTCGGGCCGCAGTGAAGCCCGCGCGCGCCGCCGCGAACTCACCCAGTTCCGTGTTGACGAGCGCCAGGTTGCTCGACACCGCGGCGAGGCCCTTGGTGTCGCCCGCCGCCCGAGCCGCTGCGGCCGCGCGGTCGAACAGCGACGCCGCGTCACCCCAGCGCGCCTCGTTCCAGGCCAGTAGCCCGAGGGCGTTGTAGGACTTGAAGAGATCCTGCTTGAGGTTGTGCTTGACCTTGAGCGCCAGCGCCTGTTCACCCAGCCGGCGGGCGGTGCGGTAATCCCCCTGCCGCCATGCCACCAGCCCGAGCCAGGTGAGCAGCCGTGCTTCAAGGGCGGTGTCCCCGGCAGTGCGCGCTCGCTCCAGCGCGCCGAGCCAAAGCACTCGGGCGCTGTCGTAAGCTCCTCGGTAGTAGACGCTCTCGGCGACCGCTACGCGAACCGGAGCTCCCTGGGCGGCTTTTGCGGCGGGCGAGCTGCTCGATTGGGAACAGGCGGCGAGGACGGCGAGCGTGGCGAGCGAGCGACGGCCATTTGTCATCGCGCTAACGTGAAGCGCCTTACCCGGCTCGTCGCGGCCGCTCCGTCGGGCAAGAGGGCGTCGATATACCAGAGGTAGCTCTTGCCGCTCTGCAGTCGGGCCGTAGGCGGCACACGCTGCAGGGTATCCGCGGACGCGCCCGTCCAGACGACGTCGCCCTGTTCGCTCGTCACCGTGAGGCGATACTGGGCGCCGGCTCCGGCCGGGCGCCAGACGAAGGCCAGCGATGCCGCGGACACGACCGCGCCCGGCGCTGGGCTCACGGCTGCGATCACGGGTATCCCCTCGTCGCCCCCGCGGACCACTGGTTGGTCGGATCCATCCTGAGAGTTCGGGCGAGCGATCACGAAGACGACGGCCGCTGCCGCAGCCGCGCCGAGGAACACCCACGCCCTGCGGCGCGGCAGCGGCCGCACCTGCCGCAGCGTCGCGGGCGCCCCGAGCTCGGCGCGGATCACCGATCCGAGCCGCACTTCTTCGCGGCAGGTGTCGCACGTGAGCAGATGCGTCTCCAAGTCCGAGACATCTCGCTCGGCGCTCAGCCGTCCCGACACATACAGCTCGACGAGTCCTCGTTGGGCCACCGCCTCACAGTTCAGGCTCCCGTTCATCACGTGTCGGGCCCTCCCAAACTGTCTGTCGGAAACGGGCGCTCGTCGTGACCTGGCGCGCGCCTGAAGGCATGCCGAAGGCGTTCGAGCGCGCGCGACTTGCGTTTGCGCACGCGGTCGGCCGGCTCTCCGAGCCGCCCGGCGATCTCGCCGGGGGAGAGCCCTTCGAAGTAGCACAGTCGCAGGAGCTCGCGGTCGGGCGCGGACAGGAGCGCGAGCGCGTCGCGCACCCGGGCCCGCTCTGTAGCGGACACGAGCGAGCTCAGTGCGTCGACATTGGTGGAGGGATGAGTGTCTGGGGGCAGCGTGTCGAGGGGAACCACGCGTCGCGCCGCGCGCACCATGTCCACGATCACATGGCGCGCGATCCCGGCGACGAACGCCGGGAGCTTCTCGGGATCGGATGGCCGGCCGTTCGCGAGCGCGACGACGGCGCGGGTCAGGGTCTCCTGGATCGCCTCGCGAGACGCGTCCACTGAGCCGAGCGTGCGGAGCGCTAACAGCTCAAGGCCGGGCCTGAAGTGCTCGAGCGCGTCCGCGGCACTTCCCCTCTGCTGCCCGGACTGCTCTGCCCGGAGTGTCACGCTTTGACCCTAGCCACGACAGAACTAAGTCGTCGCGGCCCGCACGCGTGCGGCCTTCGCGGTCAAACATCCCTCTCCGCGAGGGAGGGCGCAAGGAGCCTCGCTGTTGCCGCCGGCCCTGACAAATCGGAGCCCTCATGAATCGGCTACGCCGCACGTCTGTCTGCCTGTTGCTCCTCGGTTTCGGGTTCGCCTGCCGGCGCGACGGGCTCGCTCCCGAGCCCACCACTTCGACAGGCGAGCCACGATTCAGCACGACGAGTCCACCCGATGCGCTCGCGCCTCCCGGGCACATCGTGTTCGTACGCATCCTGCCGCCCTCCGCTCGCTGGGTGTTCAAGATGGACGCGACCGGAGCCAATGTCACCAAACTGGCCAACGGCTACGCGCCAACGTGGAAGCCTGACGGGACCAAGATCGCGTTCAACTGCGGCGCCAACACCTGCGTGATGAACAACGACGGCTCAGGGATAGTGCAGTTGACGTTCAACGTGCTGGCCGAGGCGCCGGCGTGGTCCGCAGCGGCGGCCGCATTCCCCGATGGCAGGATCGCCTTCGATCAGCAGGACGCGAGCGGCAATTGGCACATCTTCGTCATGAACCCGGATGGAACGGGCATGACGCAACTGACCGCTGACCTCACGATCGATGGCAACGCCGATTGGTCACCCGACGCGTCCAGGATTGCTTTTCAGCGACATGTCAAGGGCGGCGTGTCGCAGGTCTATGTGATGAGCGCCGACGGCTCGGGCATCACGCAGCTGACGACTGGAGGCGGCTCGAGTCCGGCGTGGTCACCCGATGGTACGCGGATCTCGTTCGACAGCAACCGCTCTGGCACGGGGCAGATCTATGTGATGAGCTCGTCCGGCGAGGCCGCTGGCGTCGCTCAGGTCACCGCGAGTGGCGGCTCGACCTCGGACTGGTCTCTCGACGGTTCTCGAATCGTCTTCAGCTGTCCTGCCGGCAAGGCAACCGACATCTGCGCGATCAACCCCGACGGCACAAGACTCGTGGATCTCACTAACTCTCGTGACACCGAGCAGTGGCCGAGGTGGGGCCCGTGACTCGTCGGAGCCGTGGTTTCCTGTCCGTGCGAGCCGCGCTGCCCGTGCTGGCTCTGGCTGGTTGGCTGAACGGCTGCGATGACGGCGCTTCAGCCGGCCCGACGAGACCCAAGATCTCGGCGCAGGGCATCGCCGCCCCCGGCTATGCGGTGACCGACTTCGCCACCGACTTTCCGTCCACCAATGCCGGCCCAATTGGCTTGGCGTTTGACGCAACCGGCAATCTGTTCGTGGGGGATTACGCGACTGGGTTCTTGTACAAGTTCGGGTCGGGAGGCGGCGTTGCCTCCGCGGCGACGCAGGTTAACGCTACGTCGATCGATGGCAATCCGGCGGGCCTGGCCTTTGGAAAGGATGGGAGCCTCTTCCTTGTGCGGCAGTCTTCGGGTGACCTGGTGCAACTCGATCCCTCTACTGGGACGATCATCCGGACCGTCGCCTCCATAACCTTCGCCACCGGCCTAGCGACAGACCCTCTAAGCGGTGACTTGTTCGTCTCCAATGTCTTCTCAACCGTGTTTCGAATCTCCGATTTCACGAGTGGGCCGGGAACGGTTGTCTCCTACCCTTCGACTAACGTAAACGTAGACGGGATCGCGTTTGGCGCGGACGGGACGCTTTTCGGGTCGTACGGCGGCGTGGTAGCACAAATCGCCGGCACGAATTCAGCTACGCCAGGCGCCGTGACCACCATTGGCACTCCGTTCGGTGACGGGGACGGGATGGCGCTCTCGGCCACCCCGGGCACGCCGTTCCTTTACATCAACCGGAACGGCGGGATCATCACCAAGGTCGACCTCACTACGACTCCTCCGACGTTCACCGACATCGTCACTGGAGGCAGTCGCGGCGACTTTGCGGCCGTGGGCCCCGACGGTTGCCTGTACGCCACGCAGAGCGATCGCGTCATAAAGGTGACGAACGCCGACGGCACGTGTCTGCCCCCGCCGCTCGGCCCCCTGGTGCCGACGACCCCGTCCTCCTTGCCTCCGGTCGCCAATTCCGGAGGACCGTATGCGGCGAACGAGGGCGCGGCGGTGGCCTTCGACGGCAGTGGCTCGTCCGACCCGGGTAGCTTCGCCCTCACGTATTCGTGGGACTTTGGTGACGGCAGTCCGGCAGCGACTGGCACGACTCCGAGTCACACCTACGCTGATAACCGAAGCACCCCGTACACCGTGACTCTCACCGTGACCAATGCCGGCGGCCTCACCAATGTGGCGAGCACGACCGCGACGATCTCGAACGTCGCCCCCAGCGTGAGTGCCATGAGCGGGGCCACGACAGTAGTGGGGCAGAGCTTCATCACGTCTGGCACCTTCACCGATCCTGGCCAGGACAGCTGGACCGCGACCGTGAACTATGGAGACGGTTCAGGGACGCAGGCGCTGGCGCTGTCGGGGGAGACGTTCCAGCTGAGCCACGTCTACCGTGCAGTGGGCACCTACTCCATCACTGTGACCGTGACGGATGACGACGGCGCGGCAGGGGTTGGCCAGGCGACCGTCATCGTGCAGAGTGCCCAGCAGGCGCAGCAAGCTCTGCAGGCGCTCATCAGCACGATAAGGACCCTGGTGACCTCGGGCGTGCTGTCGGCGGGCAATGGGAATGCGCTGATAGTCAAGTTGCAAGCGGCTATCGCTGAGCTCAACGTCGGCAACAACATCGATGCCGTCAGCGAGCTCAAGGCCTTCATTAACCAGGTGAACGCGCTGATTCGCAGCGGCCGCCTGGCCGCGGGCCAGGGACAGAGTTTGATCGACGCCGCCAATCAAATCATTCGCGCGATCAACGCCCCCTAGAGGGGAAGCTCGATGCCGCTACCGACACCTGGACGACGAAGGGGTGGTTTACCGATTCTTTGGAGGGACTCGTCATGTCGCGCGCTCTCGGACTCATGCTCCTCGGCCTCCTGTTGGCCGGTAACATCCCTGCACAGATCGGCTAGGATCCGGCGTGGTCTCCGGACGACGCGACGCTTGCACTGAGGGGTCCAATCACCGGCCGCAAGAGCGGCGTGATCGCGGTGACGCTGTCGAGTGGCGCCGCGCAGATGCTGGCCACGGGTGGCTCGTACCCTGATTGGAGACGGCTCTGGGGCGGAGTGACGACATGCGTCGGTGGATAGTATTGATCGCAGCGGTAGCCGCAGTTGATGGCTGTGGGGGTTCGGCCAACACCGGCACCGGCCCCACACAACGAACGCCTGCAGCGATCGGCCTAGTTTCAGGAGATCACCAGACTGGTACGGTCGGTCAGACCCTCGCGCAACCGCTCGTCGTCCGCGTCACAGACAAGGCCGGGGCGGGTATCTCGGGGGTGTCCGTCACGTGGGCGGTGACGGTCGGCGGCGGCAGCCTTTCGAATCCGGCGACGACGAGCGACGCGCAAGGTCAGGCGGTGCTCGTCTGGACACTCGGCCATACTGCCGGGTCCAACTCTGTCACTGCGGCCGTCGCTGGCCTCAGCGGCAGTCCCGTGCAGTTCGCCGCCATCGGTGCCGCTGGAGCCGTGAGCCGGTTGGTCTTCACGCGCCAGCCGACAGCCACGCCGGCCGGCTTCCCGATCACGCCGTCGGTGCAGATCACCGCGCAAGATTCGTTTGGCAATCCAGCGACGAGCTTCACCGATAACGTCATGGTCGCGATCGGTAACAACTCCAGCGGAGGGACCCTCTCCGGCGCGACGTCGGTCGCCGCAGTGGCCGGGGTCGCCAACTTCACGAACTTGAGTATCGACAGCATCGGGACGAATTACACGCTGACAGCAGCCGCGAGTGGGCTCGCTGGGACCACGAGTGCCACGTTCGACGTCACCCCGCTGCTCGCCTTCACCGTCCAACCCAGCGCGACCGTCATCGACTCACCGTTCACCCCTGCTGTTCAGGTCACCGCCGAGGATATCGCCGGCAACGCCGTCGCTGGGTTCACCGGCACGGTGACGGTTGCGATCGCAACAAACTCGGGCGGCGGCACCCTCGCGGGCACCACGAGCGTTCCAGCATCGAGCGGGGTCGCAACATTCGCGACGCTCCGCATCAATCATCCCGGACAGGGGTACACATTGCGCGCCAGTTCGGGATCTCTCGGAGTGGCAAGTAGTGACACCTTCAGCATCATGCTCGGCCGCCTGATCGCGGTAGCCGCGGGGGGACAGCACACGTGCGGACTCGTAGTCGACAGCACTGCCTACTGCTGGGGCCTCAATGCATTCGGTCAGATCGGCGACGGCAGCAACACGGACCGAACCAACCCTACGCCGGTGGGAGGCGGATACACGTTCCGGTCCTTGGACGCCGGAAGCCAGTCAAGCTGTGGCGTGACTACCAACGGTGCTGCGTATTGCTGGGGTTCCAACGGCGGTGGCCAGATCGGTAACGGAACGACGAACAATCAAAAGAGCCCGGTACCTGTTCTGGGAGGCATCACGTTCAGCTCTGTCAGCGTCGGCGGTGGCCACGCCTGCGGACTCACCGGCGCCGGTGCGGCGTCTTGCTGGGGCTTCAACTACAACGGTGAAATCGGAGACGGGACGACCACCGAGCGCAACGCTCCCGTGGCGGTCCACGGTGGGCTCACCTTTGCAATGCTCACCACTGGCGGCCACCACACTTGCGGAGTCACCACCGGAGGTGCCGCCTACTGCTGGGGAAAGAATGACTGGGGCCAGCTCGGCGACGGCGACACCACTGACAGCGACGTTCCCGTCGCCGTCCTAGGGGGCCTCGCCTTTGCCGGTCTGAGCGCCGGCGTTTACCACACCTGCGGTGTCACGACAAGCGGGGCGGCGTACTGCTGGGGCGGCAACGATGCAGGCCAGCTGGGCAATGGGAGCTCGGGCAACGGTCTCAAGACCAGCGACCCGCTGCCTGTCGCTGTGTTGGGTGGCCTCACCTTCGGAACAGTGGCCGCGGGTCTCGATCATACCTGCGGCGTGACAACCAGCGGAGCGGCGTATTGCTGGGGCCACGGCAATAGTGGCGAATTGGGCGATGGGACCACGAACAGCGAGACGAGCCCAGTCATGGTCGTCGGTGGGCTCACGTTCACCGCCGCGAGCACCGGCAATTCTCACACCTGCGGTCTCACTAGCGATGGTCGGGTCTACTGCTGGGGCGCTAACGCACAAGGCCAGCTCGGCAACGGGACGAACGCAAACTCGCCAGTCCCAAGACGAGTCCCCTAAAAGGCAGGTCTTGCCTCATCCCGCACTGGTGTCACGCCACACCCGTTCCCCCGACAATTAAGAGCAGCCCGACCAGGTCCATTGCCTGGATCTATCTGGATCTCCAGTCACACAATGGACGAGGTGCCCGCCCGTCTTCGGAGGAGTGCGCATGACGCGGTTTCGCGCAGGTCGCGACGTGCCGTTCCATGGGAGCATGGCGATGATGCGAAGACTAGCTTTGGGCGCTCTGGCGCTCACCACGATGATCGCGTGCAACCCGGATCGGTCAGCATCGACTAGTCCGGAGCACCCAGCGTACCTCCTGGTCTCCTCGCCGAACAGCTTCACGCAGGTGAGCGCCGGGGGCTCTCACACCTGCGCGCTCCGCAGCGACGGTGTGGTCGAGTGCTGGGGATACGACGGCAATGGCCAAGCACCCGCGACTCAAACCGCTGTCACCGGCAGCTTCACTCAGGTGAGCGCTGCGGCGCACCACACCAGCGCGCTCCGCAGCGACGGCGTGGTCGAGGGCTGGGGAATGAACGATTGGGGGCAGGCGGTAACGCGGACCGCCACCACCGGCAGCTTCACCCAGGTGAGCGCCGGCTACCAGGACAACTGCGCGCTCCGGAGCGACGCCGTGGTCGAGTGCTGGGGATACAACCCTTACGGGGGGGCACCGGCAACGCGGACTGCCACCACCGGCAGCTTCACACGGGTGACCGCCGCCTTGGCGACGTACAGCTGTGCGCTGCGCAACGACGGCGTGGTCGAGTGCTGGGGACACCCTGTCCCAGGCGACGACTTTGGGCAAGCACCGGCGACCCGGACCGCCGCTATCGGTGGCTTCATCCAAGTGAGTCCCCGCAGCTATCACAGCTGCGCCCTCCGTAGCGACGGCGCGGTCGAGTGCTGGGGACGAAACGACGAGGGGCAGGCACCGGCGACCAAGACCGCCGCCACTGGCAGCTTCACCCAGGTAAGCGCCGGTGGTTCTCACACCTGCGCGGTTCGCACCGACGGCCTCGTCGAGTGTTGGGGACGAAACCTCGAGGGGCAGGCCCCGCCAACGCGGACCGCTGCCAACGGCAGTTTCACCCAGGTGAGCGCTGGGGGCTCTCACACCTGCGCGCTCCGCAGCGACGGCGTGGTCGAGTGCTGGGGAGACAACACCTATGGGGAGGCACCGGCGACGCGGACCGCATCTCCGACCATCTCGCATGTGCTGCCCACAGCGACGTTCACATCCCCCGTCTCGGTCGTGTTGGGGAACGCGATCCCGCTGTCGCTCACCAATGCCCAGGTACCTGGCCATCCTGAGGCCACCAGCTTCACGTTCGCTTTCGACTGCGGCGACGGCGCGGGGTACAGCGCTTTCAGCGGCAGCAACACAGCTTCCTGCCCAACCAGCGCCGTCGGCAGCCGCGCGGTCCGGGGAACGGTACAGGACCAGGATGCCGACAAGCAGGAGTACACGGGCAACGTCAGCATCGTGTATAACTTCAGCGGCTTCGTCGCTCCGGTGGACAACCCGCCAATCGTTAACGTGACCAAGGCGGGGAGCGCCGTGCCCGTCAAGTTCAGCCTCCACGGGAATCAGGGACTGAACGTCCTCGGCGTCGGCTCGCCCAGCTCCAGGACGATCCTGTGCGACAACCTGGCTCCGCAGGACAACGTCGAGTCGACGGTCAGCGCCGGCAGCAGCAGTTTGTCCTACGATCCTGCCGCGGACCTTTACACCTACGTGTGGAAGACCGACAAAACGTGGGCGGGTTCATGCCGTGAGCTCACGGTCACGCTGAATGACAACAGCATGCACAAGGCCAGCTTCAGGTTTACGAAATAGGGCTCAGCGGGTGCAGCCCCATTCTTTGGAGGGACTCGTTATGTCGCGCGCTCTCGGACTCATGCTCCTCGGGCTCCTGTTGGCCGGCAACATCCTTGCACAGACGCCGTCGGTTCAGCAGCAGTTGATCACGCTAGAGAATGCCTGGAACGACGCGGCGGTTAAGAAGGATCGCGCGGCCCTCGAGCGGATCATGGCAGACGACTACTCGTACACGCAATCGAACGGCTCCGTATTGAACAAGACGCAAGACATCGCGGAAACGATGTCCGACGATGCGAAATGGACCAGCGCCAAGCTGGACGACGTGAATGTTCGTGTCTTCGGTGACGTCGCGATCGTCACCGGCCGAGTGACTCTCGAGGGAGCTCAGAAGGGCTATGTGAGCGGGCCGCGGCGCTTCACGGATGTCTTTGTCAAACGGGCTACTGGCTGGCAGGTCGTCGCCGGCCAGGCCACGCTCATACCACCGAACTAGGATAACCGAGGCTCCCTAACCCGCCCGGTGTGCGAAACGGCCCGGTCCCCGCCGGGCCATCGCCATCCCCACCCTCGCCAAGTGTCACGCTTTGGCCCCTTGACCGACATAGAGAGAGAGGGATCCACCGCGCATGGTGCAGACCCGCGTGGCCGCCCTCTGGGCTTTGCGTTGTAGCGTGCGGCCTGGCCCCGTCGGTGGGCGGCTGGCTAAGTGCGACACCCACAGGCCCGGTTTTCTTGTCTCCGGCCCGGAGGTTTGAGCGATGAGCGGTCTCAATTGCAAACCGACTTGGACACTCGGCCTCTTCTTCCTGGCGAATCTGCTATTGCTGGCAGGCCTCACTTTCGTCGTCGGCTGCGAGCGACAACCTCAGTCGGTTGAAGAGATTGCGGGCTCGAGCTTCTCCCTTGTTGTCCAGGGAGCTACTTTCAGCGAGTTCACGATCCCGACGCCTGGAAATCCCGCAGGCCTCACTGATGGGCCGGATGGAGCTCTGTGGTTCACGGAGCAGAGCGGGAACAAGATCGGCCGCATTACCACAGCCGGCGTTATCAGCGAATTCACTATCCCCACACCTGGCAGCGTACCTCTGCTCGTCGTAGCAGGACCGGATGGCGCCCTATGGTTCACTGAGCAGGGTAGTAATGCAATCGGCCGGATCAGCACGGCTGGCGTTATCACGGAATTCCCGATACCAACAGCGGGCGTATACCCCAACGGTATTACAGCCGGAGCGGATGGCTCCCTCTGGTTCACGGAGCAGTTTGGCAACCAGATCGGCCGAATTACTACCGCTGGAGTCATCACCGAATTCCCCATTCCTACGGCAGCGAGCCGGCCTCTCGGCATTGTTTCCGGCCCGGATGGCGCCCTCTGGTTCGCCGAGTTCGCCGGCAACCAAATCGGGCGAATCACGACTGCCGGCGTGGTAACCGAATTCAGTATTCCCACGATCAGCAGTGGGCCTGCCGGCATGACGGCGGGACCGGATGGCGCCCTCTGGTTCACCGAGTCCGGACCGTTGGACGGTGCTGCCGTTCCGCACGGAAGCACGGTCGGCCGTATCACCACAACCGGTGTCATTACCGAGTTCAC
>Ga0075425_100008836_pt1 | contig 10708 bp, 8 predicted proteins | sample SoiMethybrSBSTD4_FD_75300 | JGI IMG/M metagenome (GOLD analysis project Ga0075425, IMG submission 75300) | Bulk soil microbial communities from a Populus tree surrounding site in Tennessee, USA - Soil MetaG P. TD hybrid SBSTD4 | ecosystem: Environmental > Terrestrial > Soil > Tree plantation...
GACTTCGCGTTCGAGTCGGATGCGGCGTGTTACGCCGGCGTGCGGCTGGCACTCGCTGTTCCCCCTCCGGCGAGCGCGACGGTCAGCGCGACCTACCCGGCCGCGGCCGCGATGGGTCTTGCCTGCCGGGATTGAGAGCGGCGCGCGCGCGTTTCGCGGCCGTGGGCCGGCTGCTACGATGCATGCATGAGACTGGCGCACGCTGTCGCGCTCCTGGTGCCGCCTGTGCTCGCGGGCGGGTGCCCCCGGTGGAATCCGCCGCCGGGCGGACCGGACGGCGGCGCGAGGCCGCAAGTCTGCGGTGACGGGCTCCTCGACTCGCCCGAGCTCTGCGACGACGGCAACGTCGGTGACGGCGACACGTGCTCCGCGGCGTGCGATCAGGGCTACGCGATCGACCGGTGGGGGCCACCGACCGGCGCAGTCGACATCCTCTTCGTGGTCGATAACTCGGGCTCGATGTGCGAGGAGCAAATCGCACTGCGCGACGGCTTCCAGAGCTTTCTCGACGGCCTCACCGCGCGCGGCGACGTGGACTTCCACATCGGCGTCATCACGACCGACACGATGGATCCGGCGCAGCTCGGACGGCTCCAGAACATCCCGAATCCGATCGTGAACGACATGGACTGCACGGTCCCGCTGCCCCCGCCGCAGGATTGCACCACGGGGCTGCCGGACCCGTTGCCGAAGATCCTCACGCCGGACACGCCCGAGCTCGCACGCACGTTCGGCTGCATCGCCCAGGTGGGCATCGACGGCTTCGGTGCGGAGGCGCCGCTGGCGGCGGTTCATCTGGCGCTGCTCGGGCCGCTCGCCGACGACCCGGGCGGGAACGCCGGCTTCCGCCGGCCCGATGCGCTTCTCGCGATCATCTTCGTCGGCGACGAGGACGACTGCTCGGTGTGTAACGATCCCAACTGGCCGGGCGAGTGTCAGTTCATGCCGTCGATCACGATGAACCTCGACTGCGCGATCTTCCAGAACGCCTACCTCACCCCCGTGGAAACGTTCGTCCAGGATCTCCGCGCCGCCGGCAACGGCCGCGGCGTCTTCGTGGGCGCGATCATCGGCCTCGACGCCGCCGGAAACAGCCAGGGGCCGATCTACCCCGACCCGGACACGATCGCCTTTCCGGACCAGCTCGCCCCCATCTGCACGAGCGACGCGGGCCGCGCCGCGCCGGCACCGCGACTCGAGGACTTCGCGCGCGCCTTCGCCCCGCTGGCGGACGAGGAGAGCATCTGCCAGGCGGATTTCAACGCGTCACTCCTCGATGCAGGCGACAACCTGGGCGGGGCCATGGTCGGCGCGGGTTGCCTGTGGCGAACGCCGTGCCCCGGTCTCACGCCGGACTCCGTCAGCGTCAGCGTGGAGCTGAACGGAGTCGTGACCACGCTCTCGGCCGACGAGCTGAGCCTCATGCCCGACTCGACCTGCGGGGGCGGGATGCGGCTCAGCTTCCGCTCCCCGCCACCGCCGCGCGCGATCGTGACCGTCACGTACCCCATCGTGACGATCGCCGGCGAAGGCTGCGACGCGAGCTGACGATGGCCTTCCGCCTGCGCTCGGCAATCGCGCTCGCCCTCGTGGTGGGCGCCGGCGGCGCGTGCGCCTGTCACGGGCATGCCGCGACGGACTCCGCTCCGGCGACGGATGCGCGCGCGGCGTCCGATGGGGCGGCCGGCACGGACGCGGCGCCGCCGCCGCCGCCCGCGTGCGCGAGCCCGGGGCTCGCCTGCAACGGCGACCCGGCGCTGTGCGACCGCGCGTTCGACGCGGTCGTCTTCCCGACCACGCACAACGCGATGTCGAACGACGAGGAGGGCTGGCTCATCCCGAACCAGCACTTCGGGATCACGCGCCAGCTCGAGGACGGCGTGCGCGGGCTCATGCTCGACACGCACTACTTTCTGGGCGGCGCGTACCTCTGCCACGCCGTCTGCGACCTCGGCAACGAGCCGCTCGCCGCCGGGCTCGGCAAGATCCGCGCGTTCCTCGACACCTGCCCGCGCGAGGTCGTCAGCATCATCTTCGAGTCGTACGTGTCGGCGGCCGACACCGCTGCGGCCTTCGCCGAGAGCGGGCTCGACACCTACGCGTTCGCCTACCCGGCCGGCTCGCCCTGGCCGACACTCGGCGAGATGATCGACGCGGACACGCGCCTGGTCGTGATGACCGACTTCGAGCCCGGAGCCCCTGCCTGGTACCTCGACCAGTGGGCCGTCGGCTGGCAGAACGCCTACGCGTACGATTCCGCCGCCGACTTCACCTGCACCGCCGACCGCGGCGACCCGGCGAACGCACTCTTCATCATGAACCACTTCCTGACGAACCCGCTCGCCTCGCCGGCGAACGCAGAGATGGTCAACCACAATCCGCTCTTCATCGACCGCGCCCAGGGCTGCTGGACGGAGACGGGCCGGCTGCCGAACTTTCCGACGGTGGACTTCTACGACATCGGCGATCTCTTCGACGTGACGCGCACGTTGAACGGCCTCTAGGAATGCGCGCACGACGCGGCGCGGTCGCCCTCGCCCTCGCGCTCGCCTTCGCCGTCGCGTGGAGCGCCGACGCGCGCGCCGCCGAGCCCATCGGCACGCTCCGCCTCTCGGCCGACCTGCATCATTACTTCGACGGCGAGTACCGCGAGGGCTTCGCGTTCACCCTCGCCGGCGCCGGCGCCTCGGTCGCGTCGAGCCTGTTGCTCGAAGGCGGGTCGGACCTCGGGCGGGGGGCGTCGATCCCGCTCCTCGCGGTGGGCTTCATCCAGCTCGGCGCGGGGATCGTCCTGCACGGCCGCACGCCCAACCAGGTCGCCAAGCTCGACGCACTGCTCGCCGCGGATCCGGCGGCGCTGAAGGCCGTGGAGACGAAGCGGATGAAGCGGGTGGTCGTGCAGTTCTTCGCGCTCGAGGTCGTGGAGATCACGCTGTGCGCCGGGGGCGGCGCGCTCGCCGTGGCCGGCGGCGTGCTCGAGAAGGACATGCTGCTCGGCGCGGGCATCGGCCTCGCGATCCAGGCGGCGGTGATGCTCTCGCTCGACTACCTCGCGCACCGCCGCGCCAGCCGCTACCTCGACAGCCTCCGCCGCTTCGATCCGGCGCGCTGATCTGGAGCGCTGCGGCGCCGCGCGATACGATGGAGCCATGGGCAGCGCCACCGGCGACCGCGAAGCGTGGATTCCCATCACCGGCGTGCCCGCCGCGATGGCGCAGGGAGGCCCGCTCGCCGCCGTGTACGCCGGGCTCCGCGCCGCCGCCGCCGGTCGGCCGGCGATCTACAGCGCGCCCACCGGCGACGCGCCGAACATCATCCGCTGCCACAGCCTCGACCCGGAGGGCATGCGGCTCGCGTTCACTCTCTCGGGCGCGCTCCACTGGAGCGACGGCGCGCTGCCCTGGCGGCTGCGCGAGATGGTCAACACCGTCACCTCGCGCGCGAACGACTGCTTCTACTGAACGTCGTGTCACGCAGAGTTTCTGCGTGTCGCGTCGGACGATGCCGGGCTCGCCGTGCGGGTGGCGGCGGACTTCCGCGCCGCGGGGCTGCCGCCGCGCGAGGTGGCGCTGCTCGACTTCGTCGAGACGGTCACCCTGGCGCCGTTCCTGATCGAGCGGCGGCACTGGGACGGGCTGCGCGGGCACGGCTGGAGCGACCGCGAGATCGCGCGCGCCGCGGTCGGCTCGGCGCACTTCAACTACCTCAACCGCGTGGCGGACGGCGTGGGCATCCGGCTGGACTACCCGGTGAGCCTCGGACTGGCGCTCGCGCCGCGCGGCGCACCCGCCGCGGAGCCGCCGCGCGCCGCGGCGCGCGCAACGGCCGCCGGCGGGACCAGCGCCGCCGCCGGCCGCGACGACGACGCCGACCGCGGCGACGCACCCGAGCTCCTCGCCGCGCTCGACGTCCTCCCCGCCGCCGCGCCGCTCGTGCAGGAATGGCGCGCGCACCATCTCGCCGGCACCCCCGCGCTGCCCGACGCGTTGCGCGCACGCCTCGCCGCCTACGGCGCCGCGCTCGCCTTCTGCCCGGCGTCGCTCGCCTGGGCGCGCCGCCGCGCCGCGCGGCTCGGCGTTCCCGCCGCCGCGCTCGACACGCTCGCCGCCGGCGAGCCCGACGCCCCCTCCGACCGCGAGCGCGCCCTCTTCGCCCAGACGCGCCGCCTCCTCCTCGAGCCCGGTGCGGTGCGCGAGGAGCACGTCGACGCCCTCCGCGCCCACGGCCTCGACGACCGGGACGTGCTGCAGCTCACCGAGCTCGCCGGGTACCTCTCGTTCGAGCACCGCACGGTGCTCGCCCTCGCCGCCGCCCGCGCCTGACGCCCGTTGCGCTCCCCACGGCATCCTGCGTAGGATGCGCGCCGATGCCCGACGCGACGCTCCTCGAGCTGCAGCACGACCCGGCGCCCCGGCCGGGCAAGCGCGGCCCCTCCGCGTACGACCTCGCCAAGATCGGCTTCTTCCTCTTCGGCTTCCCGAAGAACGCCTTCGGCTCCATCGACGTGACGAACCGCTGCAACCTCCGCTGCCGGCACTGCTACTACTACGCCGGCCCCGAGGAGGAGCTGCCGGGCGAGCTCGACGCCGACGCCTGGGTCGAGCGCCTGGAGGCGCTCCGCCGCGAGAACCCCTTCTGGGAGTTCCCGTTCTTCAACTGCAGCTGGGTCGGCGGCGATCCGCTCATCCGCAAGGGCATCATCGAGCGCTGCAAGAAGTACTTCCGCTACAACACCGTCGTCACGAACGGCACCATGCCCATCCCCGACTGGCCGGACGTGAACTGGTACGTCTCGATCGACGGCGACGAGGAGCTGCACGAGTCGATCCGCGACCCCGAGCGGCGCTACCGCGGCAACGGCGGCAAGGGCATCTACCGCCGCATCCAGGACAACGTCGCGAAGAGCAAGCACCTCGGCATCTCCGTCGCGTACTGCATCAACCGCGAGAACGCGCGTTGCATCGAGTCGGTGGTCAAGGAGTGGTACGAGGCGGGCGCGAAGCACATCACGTTCGACTTCTTCACCCCGGTCGAGGGGCTCGACGACCGCCTGTGGCTCGACTACGCCGAGCGCGACCGCGTCATCGACAAGCTCCTGGCACTCCGCCGCCTGTACGGCGACTTCTTCGTGCTGCCGGCGCGCGCGTTCGAGCTGATGCGCTCGGAGAACTGCCGCGACGTGACCGACGCGTGCCTCCTGCGCACGAAGTCGTTCGCGCTCGACGCGTCCGGCAAGCCCAAGGGCAAGTGTGTCATGGGCGACACCGCCGACTGCGACCGCTGCGGCTGCGTGGTGCCGTTCTACCTGCGCTCGCTGACCGATCGCGGCATGATCCTGCGCGACCTCGGCGCTTCGGCGGTGGACGGTGCGCAGCGGCTGGCCGCGCGTGTGGGCTTCCGCTGGGCGGTCAGTGCGGAGCGGCGTAGCCCACGGGCGTGAGGTCGAGCACGGGGCGCAGCTCCACCGAGGCGCCCGCAGTGTCCGGATCGGACTTTCCCCGCGGCAACACGAATCCCGCCAGCGCGTCCACGATGCAGGCGCGCGCGCCGGCGCCGAGCGGCGAGACGATCACCGCCACGCCCATCACCTTGCCGCTGCGCGAGAGCGCGAGGTCCAGATCGGCGCGGCCGCCCACCTCCTCGACGTCGTCCTCGTCCGGATGCGGGAGCGCCTCGTAGCAGCGGCGCACCGCCTCCAGCCGCGCCGTGCAGAGCGTCTTGAACGCCTTGCGCCCGGCGGGCGTCTCCGGGACCTCGATGGACATCGTCACCGCCGCGCGCCACGAGTCGGCGCGCGTGCACGACGCCAGCACGTGCGGCGTCGCCAGCGGGCGCGGCGCGGTGACGATCGTGGGGGCGACCGGCGCCGGCGCGCCGGGCACGCTCGGCTCGAACGCGAACGGGTAGCTGATGCGCACGGGCTCGGTCGCGACCGGCGCGAGCGGGGGGAAGCGCAGGGCGCGCAGGACCACCAGCACGCACTCCTCCAGCGTCTTGCTGCCAATGGTGGAGGAGCGCAGGACCGCCTCGCCGACCGTCCCCTCCCGCACGATGGTGAACTCGACGACGAGCTTGCCGCGCGCCTCGTGACGCACCGCGAGCTCCGCGTCGTAGCAGGCGCGGATCGCGGGCCGCGCGCGCCCGATCACGTCGGCGACGGCCGCCTTGTCGATGCTGGAGGCGGCTGCCGGGGGCGGCGCCGCCAGCGCCAGGAGCAGCAACGTCACGCAGGCAAAGGGCTTCATGCGCCGATCGTAGCGAAGGGCGGCGCTCCGTTCCAGGGCGGCGCGGGCGCGCTGGAGCGCGGGCGGCGCGCCGCGGCTCTAGTCGTCGTCCGCACCGCCGATCGCGCGCATCTCCTCCGCGTCCAGCTCCAGCGCGTATGCGCCGAGGTCCTCCTTCATGTGCGCGGGGTCGGTGGTGCCGGTGAGCGCGACCATGCCGAGCTGCAGGCAGAAGCGGAAGACCACCTGCGCGGGGGTGCCGCCGTGGCGCGCCGCGATCGCCCGCACCGCGCGCCCCGCCGCCACGCCCGGATTCGCGGTCAGGAGCGAGAAGCCCTGGTAGACCAGCCCGCGGCGCGCGCAGATCGCGCGCACCTCGGCGTCCCAGCCGAGCTCGGCGTAGCAGCGATTCTGCACGAACGCGGGCGCCACGCGCGCCGCCGCGCAGAGGGCCTCGAGCTGGTCCGGCTGCACGTTGCTGACGCCCAGAAGCCGCGCGCGCCCGGCGTCGTGCTCCCGCTCCATCGCCGCCCAGGCCTCCCGGTCCTCCGGACCGAGCCCGCGGCCGCGCGACGGGCCGTGCAGCACGAACGAATCGAGCGCCTCGACTCCCAGGTGCTCGAGCGAGCTGGCCAGCGACTGGCGCACCTGATCGGCGACCGGCGCGGCCGGGTCGTACGGCAGGCGGTGGTCCTGCCCGGCGCGGAACGTGTACTTCGTCTGCAGGAACAGCGCGTCGCGGCCGAGGTCGCCGCGCGCCAGCGCGGCCGCGACCCCGCGGCCGACCCCGACCTCGTCGTAGTGCCGCCGCTGGTTCGCGGTGTCGATGCCGCGGAAGCCCGCCGCCAGCGCACCTTCCACCAGCGCCTGTGTGCGCTGCTCCTTCCAGGCCGTGCCGTAGAGGAACGTCGGGACCCGAACGCCGTGCACGTCGCGGAACCGATCCACCATGCGGCCATCCTACGCCCGCGCGTCCCACGACGCAGCGAGCGCCAGGATGCGCGCGTTGTCCGGAACGTTCTCGAAGAACGCGCGGCGCGTGGCGTCGTCGAGCGCGGCGGCGCGCGCCTGGAGCGCGGCGCGCGCGGCGCGCACGGACGCGGCGGCCGCCGCCCGATCCCCCAGCGCCTCCAGCACCTCCGCCTCGGCGAGACGGATCGCCGACTCGCCCGCCTCCACGCCGGCCGCGAGAGCCTGGACGGCCTGGGCGGCGTCGGCGCGCGCGTCGGCCGCGCGCCCGCCGGCCACGCGCAGGCGCGCGCGCGTGGCCAGCGCGTACGCCCGCAGCGCCGGCCGGCCCGCCAGGAGCTCGACCGCGCGGTTCGCCTCCGCTTCCGCCGCGGCGAGGTCGCCGAGCGCCGTGAGCACGTTCGCCCGGACGATGTGCGCGGAGCCTTCCTGCCGCACGTTCGGATGCCGGGCGTAGTGCGCGAGCGCGCGGTCCACGCTGGCCAGCGCGTCGCGCGGGCGCCCCCGGCGCGCCAGGACGATCGCGAGGTTCTGCGACGCGTTCGCCACCAGGTTCGGCAGCCCGCTGCGCTCGCCGACGTCGATCAGGCCGCGCAGGGCTTCGTGCGCCTCTGCGTCGAGGCCGAGCTCCAGGCGGAGGAACGCCGCGTCGTGGCGAAGCAGGTTCGACGCGCGCGTCCGGCCGGTGCGCTCGAGCACGGCGATCGCGGCGTCGGTCTCGGCGATCGCGCCGGCGAGGTCGGCGGCGAGGAGAGCGCGGCGCGCGCGGGCCTGGTGGAGGCGCGCCGCGTCGAGGCGCTCGAGCGGCCCGCTCTCGCGCGCGCTGGCCTCCGCCTCGGCGAGCACCGCCAGCCCCACGCCGGGCGGCCCCTGCACGCAGAGGTTCCCGGCGAGAACCGAGAGCACGCCGACGCGCAGGCTCGCCTGGCCGGGCGCCGGCTCGGCGGCGCGGACGCGCGCGGCCAGCGCCGCCAGCTCCGCTCCCTCGCCGAGCGCGGTCACCGCGATGCAGTGGGCCCGTGCGGCGAGGAACCAGCCCTCGGTGCCGGTCGGGAGGAGCGCGGCCGCGTCGGCGGCGGCGACGCGTGCGTCGGCCATGTGGCCGGTGTGGATGAGCGCCTCGGCGCGCACCAGCAGCAGGCGGCCGAGCGTCTCGCCGGAAGCGCGCGCGGCGAGCCCGCGCGTGACGCGATCGAGCGCGCCGGGGAGATCGTCGCGCTCCAGCGCCTCGCGCCCGGCGCGGAGGAACGCCGCGGCCGCCGCCGGCGCGCCGCCGCGCTCGTGGTGCTCGGCGAGCACCAGCGGATCGGTCTCGCCGGCGCGCTCGAGCCAGTCGCCCGCCAGCCGGTGCCCGGTGCGGCGATCGTCGGCGGTGAGCGTGGCGTAGGCGGCGTCGCGCAGCAGCGCGTGGCGGAACGCGTACTCGCGCTCGTCGCGGAAGCGCGCCGGCGTGCGGCGCGAGATGAGCTCGCCCGCCTCGAGCGCGGCGAGCCGCGCGTCGAGCCCCGCCGCCGCGAGCGGCCCGCCCAGCAGCGCCTCCACGCCGCCGCGCCAGAAGGCCGGCCCGAAGACGCTCGCCGCCCGCGCGAGCCGCCGCGTCTCCGGGTCGAGCGCCTCGAGCCGCGGCTGCAGCATGGCCATGACAGTCTCGGGCGTCTCGTCCCAGCGCCCCTCGGCGGCGGCGCGCACCAGCTCTTCCAGGAAGAAGGCGTTCCCGCCGGCCCGCTCGACCAGCCGGCGCACGCGCTCCGCGGGCGCGGCCGCCTCGCCGCCGAGCGCCGCGCGCACCAGCTCCTCGGCGGCGCGCGGCGGCAGTCCCCCCAGGCGGAGCTGTACGAGCGGGCGCTCGCCCCAGAGCCCCGGGAACAGCTCGAGCACGTCCGGCCGCGCCAGCGCGAGCACGAGGAGCGGCCGCTCCGCCAGATTGCGTAGCAGCCGATCGACCAGCTCGACGGTCGCGCGGTCGCCCCAGTGCAGGTCCTCGAGCACCAGCAGGAGCGGCTGATCGGCGGCGGCCGCGCCCGCGAGATCCTCGACGGCGCGGGCGATCTGCTCCGCCATGAGCGCGGGGTCGCGGCGCGCGTCGCGCAGTGGCGCATCGTCGAGGGCGGCGCCGACCAGCTCGCCGAGGAAGGCCGTGACGCGCGGCACCTCGTCGGCGGGAAGATGGCGGGCGACCCGCGCGCGCAGGCGGCGCCGCCGCACCTCCGGCGCGTCGCCCGCCACGACGCCCGCCGCATGGCGCACCGCCTGCGCCACCAGGCCGAGCGGCGAGCCTGCGGCCATCGGGTCGCCGCGCGCGATCCACACCTCGACCGGGTCGCCGCGGTCGCGGAGCCGCCGCACCAGCTCGTGCCGGAGCCGCGACTTGCCGATGCCGGGCGGTCCGGTGACCAGCACGGCGCGCGCCGCCGAGTCCGCCGCGCACTCGGTGAAGAGCGTCTCGATGGTCGCGAGCTCGACCGCGCGCCCCACGCACGGCGTCGGCTTCTGCAAGAGCGTGCGCACCGGCTCGGCGAAGTCGCGCGCCCCCAGGAGCACGAGCGCGGGATCCGCCGGCGCAGCGGCGGCGGCGGCCGGCGCGGCGGCCGGCCCGGCGGCGGCGGCGACAGGCGCGGCGGCCGGCCCGGCGGCGGCGCCGGCCGGCACGCCCCGCGCGCCACCCGCGCCGCGCGCAGCCGGCATCGGCGTCACCGGCACGAGCGGCGACGCCGGCGCGGCCGTGGACGTCACCGCGGCCGCCCGCACCGCCGCCGCCCCGGGCGCCGGCCCCGGCGCCGCCGCGAGCGGAAGCTCCCCCATGTCGAACCGCGCTCCCAGGAGCCCCGCGGTCACGTCGTCGACCCGCACCGCCCCCGGCGCCGCCGCGCGCAGCAGCGCGGACGCGCGGTCGATCGCCTCGCCCACGACCGCGCGCCCGCCGGTGACCGCGCGCCCCGTCACCAGCGCCAGCCCCGGCGGCGCGACGCGCGCCACCCCCGCCGCCTCCACCAGCGCGTCGCGCAGCGCCAGCGCGCACCGCGCCGCGTACGCCGCCTGGTCGGCCGGGCTCCGCGTGCCCGCCAGCACCGCGAGCAGCGCCCCGTCCGCCAGCACCTCGAGCCGCGCCCCGAACCGTTCCACCACGTCGCGCAGCGCGCGCCGCCCCTGCCGCTCCGCGCCACCCGTCGCCGCGACGACGCTCAGGACGCGCAGCTCCTCGCCGGTGATGGACTCCGCCCGGCGCGCCCGCGCCGCCCCCGCCACGCTCCGCCGCGCCCGCCCCGTCCCCGCCGGGAGCGCCGCCTCCACCGCGGCCAACCGCCGCGCCAGCTCCGTCCCGTCCGCCGGCCGCCGCGCTGCCTCCTTGGCGAGCGCCGCCGCCACCACCTCCGCGAGCGCCGGCGGCAGCCCCGGCACCAGCTCGTCGAGCGCCGGCGGCGCCTCCACGACGACCTTGAAGAGGAGCGCGAGCGGCTCCTCCGCCACGAACGCCGGCCGCCCGGTGAGGCACTCGAAGAGCACGCACCCGAGCG
>Ga0075425_100008839_pt1 | contig 10705 bp, 8 predicted proteins | sample SoiMethybrSBSTD4_FD_75300 | JGI IMG/M metagenome (GOLD analysis project Ga0075425, IMG submission 75300) | Bulk soil microbial communities from a Populus tree surrounding site in Tennessee, USA - Soil MetaG P. TD hybrid SBSTD4 | ecosystem: Environmental > Terrestrial > Soil > Tree plantation...
CGCATGGCCGAGGGCCGGACGACCGTGGTCGACGCGACGAGCGTGACGTCGTTTGCACGCCGCTCGCTCACCCGTCGCGCCGCCGCGCACGGCATCCCCGCGATCGCGATCGTGATCGATCTCGCACCGACGCTCGTGCTCGCCCGCAACGCCACCCGGCCGGGTCGGATCGTGCCCGAGGCGGCGGTGCGGCGCCAGCTCGCCGACCTCGGGCGGTCGCTGCGCCGGGATGCCTTCGCGACCGACGGCTTCGCCGCGGTCCACCACTTGCGAACCGCCGCCGAGCTCGACGGCCTGGACATCGCGCGCTAGGTCGCCGACCCACCGGCGATGAGCGCGACCGCGACGCCGGCCGCGGCGATGCCGGCCGCGTGGGCGAGCGTCACGCGCTCGCGCAGGACCAGCGCCGCGAGCACCGTCGTCACCACCGGGTAGAGCGAGCTCAGGATCGCGGCGATCGCCAGCGGCCCTACCGCGATCGCACCGAGATACAGCGCCGTCGCGGTCATGTCGCCGACGCCAACCGCCAGGAGCGCCGGCCAGAGCCGCCGCGGGACGCGCCAGGCCGGGCGCCGAAGGATGATCCAGGCACCGATCAGCGCGATCGAGGCGACCCTGATGACGATCAGCGGCGAGATGATGAACGCGTCATCGAGTCGGGACACCACGACGGTGAACAGCCCGAACAGGGTCCCGGCGCCGGCCGCGTAGGCGAGGCCGCTCGGGCGATCGTCGGCGTCGTCGGATGGCCGCGACACGAGCACGACGCTGGCCGCGGCGGCACCGATGCCGACGATCGCCAGGAGCGATGGCAGGCCCTCGGTGACGAAGCCGAAGACGACGGGGATCGTCGCCGTGAGCACCGCTGCGACCGGCGCCACGACACCCATCCGCCCCGTGCTCAGGCCTCGGTACAGGAGCACGAGACCGCTCGAGCCGAGGATCCCGCCGGCCGCGGAGATGCCGAGGTCGAGCGGACGCATCGCCGGCTCGTGCGCGATGAGCAGGAGGGGGATGCCGACCACGAGGCTCGCTGCCTGGCTGCCGCCGAGCACGCCGAGGACCGGCGCGTGCCGGCTCGTCAGGCCGCCGCCGAAGTCGCTGAACCCCCAGCCGATCGACGCGAGGAGGCTCAACCCGACGACGGCGAACGTCGGCGGGAAAGGGAAGTCGGGCACGTGCCTATCATCGCGGCTGCCCATGACACGCGCGGCCCGCACGCCCGCTCAGCTCGCCGCCGCGGCCCTCGTCGCCGTGGCGTGGCTGCTCGGCCCGGCCATGGCCGCCGGCCTGACGCTGCCACCCAACCAGCCCGGCGTGTACGTGTACGACTTCGCGAGCATCTGGTCCAGCCAGGCGGTCGCCAGCGCCCAGGCGACCGCGACGGCGATCCGCGAACGGACCCAGGCACAGATCGCAGTCGTGTCCTGGCCGAGCGACGACGCCGACGTCTCGACGGGCACGGCCAGGGCGGACGCGATCACGATCATGGATGCCTGGGGCGTCGGCCGGAAGGGCGTGAACGACGGCCTGGTCGTGCTGTTCGACATGGACGCCGGGAGCAAGCGCCACGGGCAGATCTATCTGTACGCGGGCAGCGGTTACCTCGAGCAGTACCTCAGCGAGGACGAGGCGGCGGGCATCGTCAACGACGCGATGCTGCCGAAAGCGAAGGACGGCGACCTCGATGCCGCGCTCCTCGACGGCCTCGCCCGGGTCGACCACGTCACCCAGCCGGGTGGCAACCCGGATCGACGGTTCCAGCCGATCATCAACGCGATGCTGGTGATCCTCGTGCTGGGGATCGCCGCCCTCGTCCTGGGCCTGTTCCTGCGAACGTGGTGGGAGCGCGGCCGCGACGCGACCGTGCCGCTCATCGACGACTCGGTGCTGCTGCCCGATCCTCCGCCGGGCCTGACCCCGGCCATCGCCACGGTCCTGCGCAAGGACAGCGTCGACAAGGACGCGTTCACCTCGGCGCTCGTTGACCTCGGCCACCGCGGCCTGGTCACGTTCCAGCCCGCGGACGGCGATGACAAGCACGTGGACCTCGTGGTGCCACCGAGCCCGCTGGTCGATCCCAACTCCCTCGAGGCCAGGCGCCGGCCGCTGGGCACGGCGGAGGCGAGACTCGCCCGGGACATCGATGGGCGCGCCTTCGGTGGGGTGCTCGAGTGGTCCAGGCTGAAGCGCGGCACCGGCCAGGAGCTGTGGGAGGCGTTCAAGAAGGACGCGGGGCAGGCGGCCAAGGAAGCGGGCTACTTCCGGGACGATCCGAACCGGCTGACCGGGCGCTGGCTGGCGGCGGGGATCGGGCTCGTCATCGCGGTCGCCGTGTTCGGCTTCCTGTTCGCGTTCGACACGAGCGGGGACTCGAACCTGTTCCGACCCGGTCGCGGGTTCCTCGCGCTCCCGATCCTCGTCGCGGGCGGCGCCGGGATCGCGATCGCCATCTTCAGCGGCAAGCTCGCCGCGCGGACCGCAGACGGGGCCCGCACGCTGGCGATGTCCCTCGCGTACAAGAACACGCTCAAGTACGAGATGGCGGCCTCACAGACGGTCGACCAGGCGGTCGAGAAGACCCGCAGCCGGCTGCCGTGGATCACGACCCCGGACCTGCTCACCGTCTGGGCCGTCGCCTTCGGACTGAAGGACGAGATCGACGACCTGATCAAGGCGACGTTCGCGGCGGCGCAGGCGTCGGGCGCCGTGGCGTGGTCGCCCGCCTGGTACTCGGGCACGTCATTCGACAGCCTCTCGGGCATGGTCGGCTCGATCAGCACGACTGCGGCCTCGTCCTCCGGCTCCGGCTACGGGGGCGGGTCGAGCGGCGGCGGCGGCGGTGCCGGCGGCGGCTTCTAGGTCGCGGCGGCCTCGACGGGGCTGGCCGCGGTTGGCCCATCGAGCTTCACCACCGCGTCCGCGGCCTTGTCGTAGCGGTTCGACGTCGTCAGGTAGATCACCTGGAAGTCGGCGCTGACGTCGCGCAGCAGCTCGAGGGCGCGCTTGGCTCGCTCGTCGTCGAGCGTCACGAACGGATCGTCGAGGACGAGCGGCGGCCGCCGGTCACCGGTCACGAGGCGGACGAGACCGATGCGCGCCGCGAGGTAGACGCAATCAAGCGTGCCCTGGCTGAGCGTCGAGACGTCGACCCAGTCGCCGCGTTCCGGGGCATACACCTTGAGCGACAGGTCCTGGTCGTCCACCTGGACGCGCCGGTACCGGCCTGCGGTCACGCGCTCGAGGTCGGTGACCATGCGCCGCTCGAGGTAGCGCGTCGCCGTTCGGATCGTTGCGCGCTCGGCACTGTCGAGCGCCTTGAGGGCCGCCTCGTACACGCGAGCACGGCGCTGGAGCAGGTCCAGCTGCTCGGCGAACGACGCGGCGCGCTCGGCGTGGCCCGCGACCTCCTCCGCATCGACCGCGTTCTGCTCCACCCGCGCCTTCGCCTGCGCCTCGGCATCCCGTGCCAGCCCGAGCGCGCGATCTGCATCGGTCACGGCGACCTCGAGCCGCTCCCGCGCGCGAGGCTCGCGGGCGATCGGGCCGAGCTGCTCCAGCGCGCCGGTCTTCTGCTCGACGTCGAGGGCGGCCTTGTCGCGAAGGTCGGGCAGGGTCTCGGCCGGCTCGCGCCCGACGAGCCCCTCGAGCTGGGCGCGCAGCCGCAGGATCTGCCCGATGTGCGCCTCCTCGGCGGCGACCAGCGCCTCGACTGCGGCGAGGTCCGGCAGCTCGAGAACGGCCAGGAGGTTCGTCAGGGTGACCTCCTCCATCGCGAGCTCCTGCTCGAGCATCGATCTGCCACGCAGCCGCCGCTCGATCTCCTGCGAGCGCATGTCCTTGTTCTTGCGGACGTCCTGGGCCCGGATGCGCTGCCGCCGGCCCACGACGGCGACGATCGCCCCGACGAGCACGAGCAACCCGGCGAGGAGCCCCGCGCCCGGCAGCACGATGGCGCCAGCGCCGCTGCCGATGCTGATCCCCGGCAGGGAGCTCGGCAGGATGTGCAGCTGGTCGGCGAGCGCGATCCCGAGCCCGGCGAGGATCAGCACGAACGCGCTGAGGGCCGTCGGGCGCCAGGCACGCGGCGTCGGGACCTTCATCTCGAACTGGACCTCGACCTCGCCGGCGAGGGCGGCGCGGACCTCGCGGATGCGCATGTCCGAGGCGCGGGCCTTGGTCAGCGCCTCGCGCAGCGCCGGCAGCCCGTTCGACGACGGGTGCGCCGCCTCGAGCTCGTCGATCTGGTTGCTCACGTCGACCGCGGAGCTGTAGCGCTCGAAGCGCTCCTTGGCCTGGTCGCGCTCGGCGATGAGGCGCTCGGCGAGCCGCGCCTTCTCGAGCATCGAACGCTGCTCGGTCAGCTCGGCCTCGGCGGCCACCCGATCGTCCCGCGACTGCGCGAGCAGGTCCCGATCCTTCTCGAGCTGGTCGAGGGCGGCCTCGCCATTGCGCTGGGCGGCTGTCGCCGTGGCGAGGTTCGCCTCGGCGGCCTTGAGCTGGCCGGGGTTCTTGTCGCCCTTCGCGTTCAGGACCTGGATGGCACGCTCGAGCTTGCGCCGGGCCCGGCTGGTGCCGCGATCCCCGCCGGAGATCGATGCCTGCAGCCGGTCGCGCAGCGCCGCCTCGTCCCGGGCGAGCCCGTCGAGCTCGTGGTGCCGGACCGACGCGGTCGATCGGAAGAAGGATTCGCTCGGGATGCCGGTGAGGTCGGCGAGCAGCTCGTCGGCCCGGGCGGGGTCCGTGATGGTCTCGCCGTCCGCCTCGAGCCTGACCGTGCCCTTGTTGCCGCGGAACGCCTTCTCGAGCGAGCCGGTGCGCGTGCCGTTCTCGATGTCTTCCTGCTCGAACTCGATGCGGACCCATGGGCGCTCCTCATCGCCCGCATTCCACGAACGCATCCCGTCCATGTCGCCGGATCCCGAGGTCACCCGCCGTGTCAGGGCGAGCTCGAGCGCCCGCTGGATGGTGGATTTGCCGGACTCGTTCGGGCCCCGGATGACGGTCAGGCCCGGGGAGAGCGCGAGGTCCAGATCGGCATGGCGCCGGACGTTGCGCAGCTGGAGGCGGGTGATCCTCACAGCGTCAGCTCGGCGCCGGACAGCAGCAGCCGTCCGAGGCGCAGGGCATCACGCAGCTCGCTCGCTCCGGCGTCATCGTCGGCGGCCTCGAGCTCGGCGATCTGGGCCTCGAGGTCGCGCACGAACGACCCCAGGACGGTGTCCGGCGACGCAAGCGGGCCCTCGGGCAGGGGCGAGATCGCCTTGTCCCGGACGCGGAGCTTCAGGAACCTGTCCTGGAGCTCGTTCTCGACCTCGTCGACGAGGACGTCCAGCTCGTCGGGGCGGACGCCGATGAGCTCGACGTCGAGCATCAGGTCGGGATCGGCGCGCTCGACGAGCTTGGCGACGAGGCTCGGTTGCGAGCCGACCGTGGCCGCGTCGAGCTGGACTCGCTCGAACCGGGTCCGGCCGACCTTGCGCTCCTCGACCAGGACCCGCTTCTTGGTGTCGGTCTCGTCCAGCGTGACCAGCAGCACGTTGCCGGCCCGGTCCTGGTCCAGGGCCACCGGCTCCGGCGCGCCCGAGTAGGCATAGGTGGTCTTGCCGGCACGGCCCTTCGAGGTGGAGTGCCAGTGGCCGAGTGCGAGGTAGTCGAGATGGCTGGCCTCGATCTCCTCGCTCGTGATGACCACGTCGTCGCCGTCGGTCTTGCCCTCGATCGCGAGCGCCGCGTGGAGCAGGCCGATGTGCCAGGTCGCGCGATCGTCGGCGTCCACGTCGAGGTCGAGGAGCGGCGAGTGCGGAGCGCGCTTCGTCGGGAAGCAGCGACCGTGGACGACGAGGTCGAGCGAGCGCAGGAAGACGTCCGGGTGGTCGGGATCGAGGACGGTCACGAGGTCCGAGCCCACGGCCCCGGCCAGGGCCGCCAGGTCGTAGGCGCGGTAGATCGAGGAGCGGTCGTACACGTCGTGCGTGCCCGGCGCGATGACGATTCGGATGCGGGCGTCGACGAGCCGCTTGAGCTGCGCGGCAGCGCGCTCGACCGACCTCCGCGGCTGCACGTTCGAGTCGAACAGGTCGCCCGCGATGAGCACCAGGTCGACCTTCTCGGCCAGCGCGAGATCGACGGTTGCCACGAACGCCGCGAACTGCCGCTCCCGCTGTGTCGCGGCTCGGTCACCGAGGTCCGCGTGCCGCGCCCCGAGATGGACGTCGGCCGTATGGAGCAGTCGCAGCACCCTGTGAGCGTCCTCCCCCAGCGCTCCCGAGTGCCGGTTTGCCCGGCGAGCGGGGCGCCCCCAATTGCTCCCCGCTCGCCTGTGCGAACGGTCGCCGGCAATTGTGACAGGTCGTTTGTCACGCTTCGACCGGCTGACGGACCCATCGGGAGATCCCGTGTATTCTTCGGCCCGCATTCACCCGGTGCGCCCCGACCAAGGGACTCCAGACGGCACCAAGGGTCGCGCGGGCGCAGGCTCGTTCAGCCGCTTCCGCGTTGCCGTCGGTCCCCTCCGGTGCACCACGAAGATCTGACCACGCGCTCCGGAGGACCTCGTGACCTACGCCGATCGAACCCTGACCTGTGTCGACTGCGGCTCCGAATTCATTCATTCGGCTGACGACCAGCGCTACTACGTGGAGAAGGGGTTCGCCTCGGACCCGAAGCGCTGCGTGAGCTGCCGCGCCAGCCGCCGCGCCGCGCGCGACACCGGCTACTCCGCCTCGGACCTCGGTGGGCCCCGCGGCTACGAGCGCAGCGCCCCGACCCGCGAGTACTTCGCCGTCCTCTGCTCCGAGTGCGGCAACCAGGCGCAGGTGCCGTTCCGACCGCGCATGGATCGGCCGGTCTACTGCTCAGACTGCTTCCGGAAGGCCCACCCGGACTGATCCTGGATGCCCGGCGCGAAGAGCGCCTTCGGCGGCAGATTCTTGCCAATTGCTCACCAGGTGAGGCCTTAGGCAGGCCGGGGGGTTTCCAGGCGCAGAGATCCGAGCTCCCGGGCACGAGATTCGCGCTTTGGTGTGCCTGGCCGACGAGATTCGCACGATCGCGCGGCATGGGAACCATGGCGTTGTGCCGAACCCTCCTGTGGTGAGCATTTGACAGATTCGGGCGGGCCGCCGGGCGGGAAGCCTCGCGGGCGGCTCCGACCCGGGCGGCACGGACCCGATCGGCTCCGACCCGAGCGCCTCCTACACTCGCGCCGATGACGAGGGCGCAACGCGGGACCCTGATCGCGGCCGTTCTCGGCTCGGCGATCGTGTTCCTCGACGGCACCCTCGTGAACATCGCGCTGCCGCGCATCGGCGAGCAGCTGCCGAACAGCATCCTCGGCCGGCTCGAGGCGCAGACATACGTCACCTCGGGCTATCTCGCGACGCTGGCCGCGTTCCTGGTCCTGGCGGGCGCTCTCGGCGACTACTACGGGCGTCGGCGCACCTTCATCATCGGCCTCGTCGGCTTCGGCGCCACGTCCGTCCTGTGCGGACTCGCCCCGAGCCTCGAGCTGCTCGTCGTCGGGCGCGTCCTCCAGGGCATGGCCGGCGCGCTCCTGGTCCCAGGGTCGCTGGCGATCATCACGAGCACCTTCGAAGGGCCCGAACGCGCCCGCGCCTTCGGGCTGTGGGCGGCAGTGACCGCAGCGCTGACCACGCTCGGACCGCCGATCGGCGGCATCTTCGTCGACAGCCTCGGCTGGCGCGCCCTGTTCCTGGTCAACGTGCCGCTGGTCGCCATCGCCGTCTGGTTCGCGCTGCGGTACATGGCCGAATCGAGGGACGAGTCGGCCAGCGGCCACTTCGACTGGCTCGGCGCCGTCGTCGTGGTGCTGACGATCGGTGGCCTCGCCTTCGGGGCGACCCGTGGCGAGCAGAACCAGTGGCACGATCCCATCGCGTTCGTCGCGATCGGGATCGGCCTGGTCGGCCTGATCGTCTTCCCGATCCTGATGGCCAGGCGCCCGCACCCGCTTGTGCCGCTTGGCCTGTTCCGGAACCGCCAGTTCGCGACGGTCAACCTGTCGACGCTGCTGATCTACGGGGCGCTGTACACGAACTTCCAGGTGACGTCGCTGTTCCTGCAGGGCACGCTCTTGTACAGCCCGCTCGGCGCGGCCATCGTCGGCCTGCCCGGGGGCATCCTGCTGACGTTCCTGTCGACGCGGGTCGGAACCCTTGCCGGGCGAATCGGGGTCCGGCCGTTCCTGGTCGGCGGGCCACTGATCATGGCGCTCGGGCTCCTGTGGTGGGTGCGGGTCCCGCCGACGTCCCAGGCCTGGGCCGCCTCGATCGCCGATACCGCCACGCTTTGGCCCCCCACCAGCGTGTTCACCGATCCCCTGCCCGCGACGATCCTGTTCGGCATCGGCATCTCGCTGGTCGTGGCGCCACTGACAACGGCGCTCATGGGCTCGATCCCGGTACACAACGCGGGCATCGCGTCGGCGATCAACAACGCGCTGTCGCGGGTGGGCCAACCGCTCGTCGGGGCGACGGTGTTCATCGTGGTCAGCGGCGCGTTCTATGCGACCCTGGCCGCCGCCGTCCCGGGCACGGACCCGAGCTCGCCCCAGCTGCGGGCCCAGTACGAGGCCTTCCATCCCCCGCCGAAGGACGCACCCCCGGCGCTCGCCGCGGCGGCGAAGACCGCGTCGACCGACGCGTTCCACCTGGCGATGATCGTCGGCGCGACGCTGATGGTCTCAGGCGCCGCTGTGAACGCGGTGGGCCTGCGCCCCTCCAGCTCGGCTCGCGCGGAGGCGGCGGCGACCTCGAAGTCGATCTCGGGGAGCACCGCGCAAGGCGGCTGACAGCAGAGCGGACAGCAGAACGGGCCGGGATCGCTCCCGGCCCGTTCGCTTGGGCGTTGGTGTTTGCCTCGGCGTCCGGGTGCTGCTCCCGGGTCGGGCTGCGCTGTTCGATCAGGCCGCCGGCGGCGGTGGCGGCGGGGCCGCCATCTTGGGCATCGCCTGGTAGTCCTTCCAGGCGCCGTACGCCATCATCCCGCACCCGATCGCGTTGAGGATGATGGAGAGCGAGTACAGGTTGATGCCGATGACCGCGATCCAGGTGACGAGCGCGATCACCGCAAAGAATGCGGCAATTGCGGCGATGCCGAGCACGATCGTCTGCGGCGGGATCGGCCAGTTGATCGGATTGGGCTGGTACTTCAGCCAGTAGATGACGGCGACGGCGACGGCGGCCGCCAAATCGCCGGACCCCGAACCCAGGAAGCCGTACCCGCTGATCGCACCGACCAGAAAGGCCACGACGACGAGGATGGCGCCGTAGATCACCTGTTTCTCGTTGACGTTCAGCTTGTTCATGAACTGCTGGGCCATGCGTTGACCTCCCTCGGTTCTCGACTGACGTCGGTCGAGCGGTGCGGCAGCAGCCCGCCGCAAGTTGCACGCGAGAGCGTAACCATGTGGCCGCGCCGCCGAAAGGGGTTCGAACCGCCTATCTGCGCCTGATTCGGTCCAGGTCGGCGGCGGTGTCGACGTCGAGCAATGTCTTCGCATCGGGATCGAGGGGCAGCCAGACCGACGGCGGGATCTCGAGGTGCGCCAGGCGCTCGAGGAGGGCCTGCAACGACCGATTGCCCGCATCGAGGGCCTCCACGGCGGCGCTCGAGGCGGCGCCGACGCGTACCGCGAGGGGCAGGACCGCGCGCCGCGGCGGCTGGCCCTCCGGGTCGACGACCGACGGCGGGCGGCCGAGCAGCACGGCGTCGACGGTCGGGTCGCTGGCGAGCCGATCGAGCATCGATCGGAGGACGGCCGGCACGAGCCGGGGCATGTCGCCGCCGACGACGATCGCCAGATCGGCGACCGGATCGGGATCGACCGCCGTGCCGAGCACATTGGCCAACCCCGCCAGGGGGCCCGCGAACGGATCGCGGTCGTGCACGAGCGCCACGGGCACATCGGCTGCGAGGAACTCCTCCGGCAGGCTCGACACGGCGACGAGCACCCCGTCGACCAGCGGCGCGACCGCGTCAACTGCTGTCGCGAGCAGGCTCCTGCCGTCCAGCTCCGCGGCGAGCTTGTCGCTCCCGAACCTCGACGATCGGCCGCCGGCGAGGACGATCCCGGTCCTCACCGGGGAACCGCCGCGGCTGCGCCGGCTTCCGCGTCCGGACGTGGCGCCCGAGGGCCGGGGATGTGCCCTTCGGGCGTTCGTTCGAGGATCCCGCGCCGATCGAGGTCCTCCAGGATGGCGAGCACGTATTTGCGACTCGTCCCCGTCGCGTCCCGGAACGCCGCCGGCGTGAGGGGCTGGAGTCGCGCCGCCTCGAGCGCGGCCGCCGCGAGGCGGTGGAACGTCACCGCCGACCAGGCGAGATCCGGCCCGACGCGGACGATCCGCCCGTCCGCCTGCAGCGCGCGCACTCCTTCCGGCGGGCAGCCGGCGGCGCTCGCAGCCTCGCCGAGCGCCGGCGGCGCCGACACGGACAGCGCGGCTTCGAGCCGATCCATCGCCGCCAGGAGCGGCGCCGGCAGGGCTTCTCCGCGCCCCGGGTCGTGCAGCGCGTCGCCGCGGCGCGCCAGCCGCCCGTCGGCGATGAGCTCGTCGAGCAGTCGCGAGATCGCAGCGGCGACGGCATCCGCGTCCCGCCGCTCGACCGTGGCGACCGAGCGCAGGCGTCGGCGCAGGGCGGAACGCGCGCGGGACAGCGGCAGGCCCGGGCTCAGCGGCGCGTC
>Ga0075425_100008840_pt1 | contig 10705 bp, 13 predicted proteins | sample SoiMethybrSBSTD4_FD_75300 | JGI IMG/M metagenome (GOLD analysis project Ga0075425, IMG submission 75300) | Bulk soil microbial communities from a Populus tree surrounding site in Tennessee, USA - Soil MetaG P. TD hybrid SBSTD4 | ecosystem: Environmental > Terrestrial > Soil > Tree plantation...
CGCTTCCTGTTCAAGGACGAGGTGCGCCAGCTCGGCCGCGAGCTCGGCCTGCCCGAGCAGATCCTCACCCGCCACCCCTTCCCCGGTCCCGGCCTCGCCGTCCGCATCCTGGGCGAGGTCACCGCCGAGCGGGTGCGGCTGCTGCAGGAAGCGGACGCCGTCTTCCTGCACGAGCTGCGGGAGAGCGGCTGGTACGACAAGGTGAGCCAGGCCTTCGCCGTCCTGCTGCCGGTCAAGAGCGTCGGCGTGATGGGCGATTATCGGACCTACGAGAGCGTGATCGCCCTGCGCGCCGTCGAGACGCCGGACTTCATGACCGCCGACTGGGCGCAGCTGCCGTACGAGCTCCTGGGGCGAGTGGCCAATCGCATCGTCAACGAGGTCAAGGGGGTCAACCGCGTGGTCTATGACGTGACGAGCAAACCGCCGGCAACGATCGAATGGGAATAGGCGAATGGGAATAGGCGAGTGGGAGTAGGGATGGCCACCTACGAGCTCGTCACCCGCGAGGGGTGTCACCTCTGCGACGAGATGGCGGCGCTGCTCGACGCCGTCCTCCCCGCCTATGGGCTGACCTGGTCCCTGCGCGACGTCGACGTCGAGCCGGAGCTGCGCGCCCGCTATACGGACGTCGTCCCCGTGCTGCTCCGGGACGGCCAGCCGGTGGCCAAGATCCGGCTCGACCGCTGGACTCTGGTGCGGATCGTCGAGGGCCGGCGCACGGTTTGATACCATAGGGTGCACAATCCGGTCATTCCCGGAGGAGTCGCTTGGCCGCGATCTTTCCGTCGCACCTGAACCTGGGTTATCTCGGGACCGTCATCACCCTGGTCGCGTTGGTGGACGCCATTCGTGTCAGGGCGGATTGGTACTGGTTCCTGATCATCTTTTCGTTTCCGGTGGTGGGGCCGCTCGCCTACTTCGTCGTGGTGCGGAGCCCCCTGCTCGGTGCCGGCAATCTGTCCATGATGTCCCCGGCGGCGGCGCGGCGGCTGCAGGCCCGCAAGCGCCTACGCACGCTGCAGGTCCAGCTCGCCCACTGGCGGGGCCCGGCGGTGCTGGCCGAGGCCGGCGAGGAGCTGTTGGTGCTCGGCAAGCTCGCCGAGGCCGAGAAGCTCTTGCGCGAGTCGCGCGAAAATGGCGGCGGCATCGAGGACGTCAATTTTCCGTTGGCCCAGGTCTACGAGCTGCAGGGGCGCTGGGCCGAGGCCGTGCCGCTGCTGGCCGAGCTCGTGGCGGCCGAGCCCGACGCCCGGCTCGGCCTGGGACCGCTCCATCTCGGCCGGGCCCTGGACGAGGCGGGGCGCAAGGAGGAAGCCGAGGAGGTCCTGCGCAAGGTCCTCGCCCGGCGGACGGTGATCGAGGCCCAGGTTCGCCTGGCCCGCATCCTTTTCCTCCAGGGGCGGCAGGAGGAAGCCGGCAAGCTCCGCGACGAGGTGCTGAACGACGCCAAGCTGCTGCCGCGCTATCTCAAGCGCCAGCATCGCGCGTGGATTCGCGCCGCGGCGGGCCTCAAGTCCGGCACCGCCCGCCTGCCGCGCCCGCGCGCCGAGAGCGTCTGAGGCAGCGGCGAATTTCTGGAGATTCGAGAACGTCACCAGGTTGTCTCCCCCCAGCCATGTTGCAGACACTCATTGAAGGGACGCGACAGAGTGTTTTGCTGTTCCGATGATTTCTGGAGGAGAGAGGGGGTTGAAATGTTCTGTCCCGAATGCGGCCTGGATTTCGAAGCCGGCTTGTCCCACTGTCCAGATTGTGAAGTGCCTCTCGTCGCCGAGCCGGAGGAGACCGGCGCGGCGGCGGAATTCATCCCGCTGCTCGAGGTGACGGACGTCGAGGCGTTCGCCGTCGTCACCTCCCGGCTCGAGGAAGAGGGCGTTGCCTGGTTCGTCCAGAGCGAGCCGTCCCTCGAATTGCGAACTCCAGATGCAGAGGTGGCGGTGATCTACGTGGCCGAGGACCTGCTGCCCCGAGCTCGCAGAGCCATCGAGGCGGTGAGCCTGATCGCCGCGGATCACGGCACCTGATCCCGGGCCCTGCCGGGAATGGCCGCAGCGCGGGCTCCGGTTGGAATCCGTGCATCGCGGAAGTGCGGAGCGGTCGCGCTCCGCCATCCGGGAGGGACTTGGCGATGATCTGGTGTCTGGGTGGCCCTTGGCTGTGGCTTGCCCTGCTGAGCGGACCGGGAGCGCCGGCGGCCTCGCCCATCGTGGCCTCCGGCTGGGAATCGTACGAGGAGGAAGGCGGCTGCATCGGCGGCAGCCGCTGCGGCGATCAGGGGAACGCGATCCGCATCGCCCTGGAAAACGCTCCGGTCCTCGGCGTCCGCTTTCATGCCCACGACCAGGTCGGCGAGAGTGCCGGCGGCCACCTGCGCGTGCGGCTGGACGAGAGTGCGCTGGCGCCGGACATCGACGTCGCGGACGCCGGCGAGGATTATGAGCTCCCCGTCAAGGGGCTCCGCGGCCACTTCCTGATCCTCGAGACGCGCACGGACGACGAGGTGGTCGTCGAGGATCTCCAGATCGAGTACGGCGGCGTGCGCCAGCCGCGGGAGCGCCGCGAGTGGCGGGCCTACCCCGAGGAGAGCGGCTGCATCGGCGGCGAGCGCTGCCGCGAGCAGGGCCGGACGATCCGCATCGCCCTCGAAGCGGCGCCTGTCTATGGCATCCGTTTCCATGCCCACGACAACGTGGGGCCGCATACGCGCGGCCGCCTGCGCGTGCGGCTCGACGGCCGCAGCCTGGCCCGGGACATCGACGTTCCGCGGGTTGGCGAGGTCTACAACCTGGCGGTCGGCGGCCTGCGCGGCCACACCCTCGTCTTCGAGGCCCTCACCAATGACGAGGTCGTGATCGAGGACATCGAGGTGCAGTACGCGGGCCTGCGGGCTCCCTGGGAGAAGGCGCGGCCCCGCAATCAATCCTGACGCTGCCGCAGCGTTACGGGACCGATCCGCTCCGGGTTCTTCTTGAGCTCCCGCGCCAGCCGCTCTCCCAGCCTCTTCTGGAGCTCGCGGCGTTCGCCGGGATCGCTCACCTTGCTCGCGTCGACCCAGCCGCCGGCGATCATTCCGTGGCCGCCTCCCTTGCCCCGGCGGCCGATGAGCCGGTGCATCAGGCCGGCGGCGTCCGCCCGTGTGTTGGACGTGCGGATCGAGAGGTAGAGACGGTCCTGGAAAAAGCCGGTGGCGAGCGACCAGGTCTTGCCCTCCAGGCGCAGCAGCAGGTCCGCGATCTCCGGCACGATGTCCGGCTGCTCGACGGCTCCGAGGTGGCTCAGGATCAGCGAGTCCACCGACTCCAGGTTCTCCAGCGCGGCGTGCAGATTGCTGAAGTAGGTGAAGGGCAGGCGCGGGCTCTGGATGCGGGCGAGGAGCCGGTGGTTGGCGCGCGGGAAGTACAGATCGTGAACCGCTTTGTCGGGTCCGGCGTGCTCGCGGGCGAAGTCCAGGGTCTCGGAACGGATGGCATAGATGAGGGCGGTGGCCAGCGCGTGGGTGGGCTGGACCTCCGCCGCCTGCATGTACTCCGCCAGGATGGTCGCCGTAGCGCCGTACTCCGGGCGGATATCGTAGAAGGGTCCGCTCTGCGTGTTCGCCCGCACCGGATGGTGATCGATCACCACGTCCGGCACCGTGCGGGACGGCAGCTGGTTGTTGCCGCTCCGGGGCTGGGTGTCCACCAGGGCGAAGCGCTGGTAGTTTTTGAGGCTCAGATGGCGGATGTGGCTGAGCTGCAGGTGGAGGCTGCGCACCATCTCGCGGTTCTCGGCGCGGCCGATGATGCCGCCGTAGGCGACCGTGACCTTCTGGTGGAACGCCTGCCGCAACACCCGGGCGAGGAGCTGTCCGGAAGCGAGAGCGTCCGGATCCGGATTGTCGTGGGTCAGGACCAGCCAGCGGCCGCCCTTGCCGCCGCGGCGGATCAGCTCGGACAGGGCGGCGAAGTAGTCGCGGGTCCGCTCGGTGATCATGGCAGCAGCGGCGAGCCTCAACCGCGCTTGCCGAGGGTTTCGGCGAAGCGGTCGCGCTCCCGGCGCAACCCGGCGATATCCTGGCCGGCCGCCGCGGCGCGGGCGATGAACTCGTCGAGACGCGCCAAGTCCGAGAAGACCTCGTAGCGGCCGGTCAGCTCCTCGTTTCCCCTGAACCGCCGCACCCAGACGAACATCCGGGCCGGCCCGCCCTCGTCCGCCTGGTCCACGGACGCCTCGAACGTCACCCGCTCGGTCTCCGCCATCGGCGGTAGTGTATACCGATCCTCCCGATCCGATTCGCGCCGGATCTCGGCCAGTGTGTATAATGTGTAGGCAGGCTGATAGAGCGAACCATGGCCACTGTGCTCAAGCGCGTGAACCTGAGAGCATCACGTGATCATGTCGGAGATGGCGCAAGCCCTCTTGGACCGCGAGCTCAGCCGTGTCCGTGAGTCGGCCGAGACCCTCGATCGCCCTCCGGCGGCTCCGGGGACTCGTTCGGTGAGATGCCGGACAGTGCCGAGATCGTCCGGAAGGACCGTGACCGGAACGGGTAGGAGTCTTTAAACTTTATGAGTAAGGTTCGAGTCCAGGAATTGGCACGAATGCTGGGGATCTCCAATCAGGATCTCGTTTTCAAGCTGAAATCGATCGGGGTCCGTGTGGAGGGCAACAACGCCAACATCGACACCGACATCGTCGCCGCGATCTTGCAGGGCAAGAAACTCCCGTACTCGCGGGAGGCCGTCCTGAGCGACGAACCTGCCCAGCCTGCCTCTAAGGCAGCCGCTGCTCCGAAGAAGGCGACGGCCGCGAAGACTGGCTCCAAGGCAGCCGCTGTCCCCAAGACTGCCGCCCGCAAGAAGGCGGCGACGGGGAAGACTGGCTCCAAGGCAGCCGCTGCCCTGAAGAAAGCGGCTACCGCGAAGAGCGCCAAGACAGGTGGGTTCTACCAGATCTTCGACTCGCCCCTCGAGCCGAGGCACTTCTCGGTCGACCGACTTCGGCAGGTAGTGAAAAAAAGCTGAGTCTAGAAGCCGTGGCTTCCTCCACGCGTCCTTACGACCGCTGTGTATTTGTAAACTGTCCTTTCGATTCCGCATACAAGCCTCTCCTGGACGTGGTCCTTTTCACGATCCACGACTGTGGCTTCATTGCCCGAACAGCCCTGGAAAACAAGGGGGCAGCCGAGCTTCGATTGGACAAGATTGTCCGGATCATTCGAGAGTCGCGGTGGTCCATCCATGACATCAGTCGTGTGGATTGGACTCCGGAGAGCCCACTGCCGCGGTTCAACATGGCTTTCGAATGTGGGCTGGCCTTGGGGATTCAGAGATTCGGAGGGAAGAAAGATCGGAACCGTGATTTCTTGATCCTGGCGGGCAAACCTTACGAGGACAAACAAACTCTGAGCGATCTCGCAGGTCAGGATGCGGCCTATCACGACGGCCGGCCGGATCGGACGATCACTGCCGTTCGATCGTTTCTGGCCTCCAAGTCCCTCACGCAGGTACGCGGTGCCGCCTCGATCGGGCGCCGGTGTGACCAGTTTCGCGCGGAGCTGCCTGATCTCGCGAGGAAGCTGAGCATCACGGAGGAGGAGATCCTGTCTTTCGATTACGTGCCAGATCTCCTCCATCTGATGATCTCCTGGCAGCGCGACCGTAGCGCTGAACCCTGATAGCTGCGGTCACCCCGTGGGGCGATCCGACCCCAGCCTCGCTATCCTCTCCCCGCCCCATCAAGTCGCTAGCAATTCACGGCAGCAAGGGACTCGAGTACACAGCTATCTTCGTACCAGCGCTCGAAAGCGGAGTTCTTCACCCTAAACTTCGCTGGAGAGCGGCCGCCACGATCGGCTTGGCCCATTCCGGCGTCTTCGACAAGTCCGCCGGGCCGAGGATGTGTCCCGCCTCCAAGTGCAACACGAGTCGCGGGACGGGCAATCCGCCTGTCTCCGGGTCCGCGTGGTCGCTGTTGTCATAGACCCGCAGCGCCGCGAGGGTGGGCAGGCGCTGCACGAGGTTCAGGCGACTTCGCTCGTAACGTCGACGAATGATCTCCTCCGGAATGGCATGACCACCGCGGCGGACGCGAGCCGCCACGCGCTCGATGTGCAGCTCGGGGCTGTTGAGACCCACGTACCAGATGAAGATTTCGCCGCCGCTCTTCGCTGCCTCGCCGAGCCGCCGTGGGATGGTATTGCCCCCAAGCGTGGTTTCGAACGCGAAGGCGAGGCGCTCCTGGATGGCGCGCTTCAGCTGCGCCAGACCAATCCGCCAGGCGGCCGCGTTGGCCTCGACCAACGACAGCCCTGGCGAGGTGGCCATCAGCTGGCGAGCGATCTCGTCGGGATTGTGGTAGTCGGCTCCGGAGGCACGGATTGCCGCGCCACCGATGCTGCTCTTGCCGCCGCCATTGACGCCCGCCAGTACGTAGATGCGCGCGCGATCAGGCACTCAGCTCCGCCGTCGCGCCGCCTTGGCCGCGGCTTGGCCGAGCTCGGCCGGCGAGGCGTTGAAGGCGGCCTCCAACCCCTGCTTGGCCTCAGGTGTCTGCAGACGATCGAGCAATCCCTCGAACTTGCGACTGAGCGAATCGAGCGTCTCGGCCCGCGCACTGCTCAACGCCTCGAACTCCTCGAAGGAAAGCAGGACAGCCTTCGGCGAGTCGTGACGGGTGATCGCGACGGCTCCAGATACAGCGACGCGATCAAGGAGCTCTCCGAACGTGTTTTTCGCCTGAGTGGCAGCGACCTCTGGGATCTCTACCAGCTCACCCAAGCGGTTACGGAAAAGGTGTCTTGACATCAGCCCTCCCCATGCCGGCTCCAATTTAGCATAAATGGCCAATTTGGCCAATCTGGATCTGGCCCGGCCCCTACATCATTGCCTATCGAGGCCCGTGCTACGATTCGCGCCGGTTCGGGGCGCCCTCTCATCATGATCCGGGAAATCTTCCACATCGGCTCGTTCTCGATCAGCCCGTTCGGGCTGATGCTGGTCTTCGCCTTCCTCAGCAGCTACCTCCAGCTCCGGTGGGGGATGAAGCGGCTCGGCATCGGCGACGAGGAGGACGCAAGCGCCCTGGTCTTCGCCGCCGGCCTCGGCGGCATCATCGGCGCCAAGGTCTATTACGCCGTCTTGAACCGCGACTGGCACCTCCTCCTCGACCGCTCCGGCCTGGTCTGGTACGGCGGCTTCATCCTCGGCGCCGCCGGCGTCCTCTTCATGATGTGGCGGCGCCATCTCCCCGGCTGGCCCATGGTCGACGTGGCCGCGCCGGCCCTCGCCATGGGCTATGGCATCGGCCGGATCGGCTGCTTCCTGGTGGGCGACGACTACGGCCGGCCCACCGACCTGCCCTGGGGTGTGGCCTTTCCCGTCGGCCTGCCGGAAACCACCGCCGGCAATCTGCGGCAGATGTTCCACGTGCCGGTCCCGGCGTCGGTGCCGGACGAGACGCTGCTGCGGGTCCATCCCACGCAGCTGTACGAGACGATCCTGGCCTTGGCCATCTGGGGCTTCGGCGTCTGGCTGTTCAAGCGCCGTCCGCCGGCCGGGACCGTCGCGGTGACCGTCCTCGCTCTGCTGGCCGTCGAACGGTTCCTGATCGAGTTCCTGCGCGCCAAGGACGACCGCTTCTTCGGGCCCTTCACCCTGGCGCAGGTGATCAGCGTCGCGGTGCTCCTCGTCGTCCTGGCAGTCGGCTGGCGCCGCCGCGGCCGCCTTTCGCAAGGGACGCCGAGGGCGGCTTGACCCCGCCCCGCCTGCTCACCATCGCCGGCTCCGACTCCGGAGGCGGCGCCGGCATCCAGGCCGATCTCAAGACCTTTGCCGCCCACGGCGGCTATGGGATGAGCGTCATCGCGGCGCTGACGGCGCAGAATACCCGCGAGGTGCGGGCGGTGCTGGAGGTGCCGCCCGAGATGGTGGCGCACCAGATCGACGCCGTGCTCGAGGACATCGGGGCCGACGCCGTCAAGATCGGCATGCTGGCGAGCGCCGGGGTCATTCGCGCGGTGGCGGACCGGCTGCGCGTCCATCTCGGGGGCATGGGAACGCCCGTCGTGCTCGATCCAGTCATGGTGGCCAAGAGCGGCGACCGGCTGCTGCGCGAGGACGCCGTCGACGCGCTGATCACGGAGCTCCTCCCCCTGGCCACGCTGGTGACCCCGAACCTCCCCGAGCTGGAGGCGCTCACCGGCCTGCCGGCCGCCGCCGAGCCGCAGCGGCTCCAGGCCGCCGCGGCGCTCGCCGCAAAGGGGCCCGCCGTGCTCGCCAAGGGCGGCCACGCGGCCGGCGAGGAAATCGTGGACCTGCTGCTCGAGAACGGCAGGGTGCACCGCTTCGCGCATCCGCGCCTCCACACCGCCGCGACGCACGGCACCGGCTGCACCCTCTCCGCGGCCATCGCAGCCCGGCTGGGAGCGGGGGGGGACCTGCCGCGGGCCGTCGACGGGGCGGTCCGCTACTTGCAGGGCGCTATGTCCGCCGCCTACCCGCTAGGCCGGGGGAATGGACATGGGCCGGTGAATCATTTCTATCTCGTGGGGTTGAAACCGTCATGAACGAACCGCTCGATCTCCTCGTGGTGGGCGCCGGACCGACCGGCATCGCCATCGGCGCCGCGGCGCGCCGGGAGGGCCTCTCCGTGCTGCTGGTGGACCGCGGACCGCTGACCGCCGCCATCCAGGGCTATCCCACCTTCATGGAGTTTTTCACCACCCGCGACCGGCTGGAGATCGCGAACGTTCCCTTCACCATTCCGGACGACAAGCCGACCCGCCGCCAGGCGCTCGCCTACTACCGGTTCGTCGCCGATCACTACAAGATCCCGCTCGCCCTCTATGAAGACGTCGTGGACGTGCGCAAGCAGGGCGAGGATTTCGTGGTCCAGACCCGGCGGCAGATGCAGGGGCCGCGCAGCTTCCGCGCCCGCGCCGTGGCCCTCGCCACCGGCTACTTCATCAACCCGCGGCGGCTGGGAGCGCCCGGCGAGGACCTCCCGTGGGTCTCCGTCCGTTACAAGGAGCCCTTCGCGCACTTCGGGCAGGACGTGGTCGTCGTGGGCGCCGGCAACACGGCGGTCGAGGCGGCGCTCGACCTCTGGCGCAGCGGCGTGCGGGTCACTCTGGTCCACCGGGGACCGGGGCTCAAGGAGGGGGTCAAGTACTGGCTCAAGCCGGACATGGAGAACCGCATCGAGGAGGGCTCGATCCCGGCCCGCTTCAACACCCTCGTCAAGGCCTTCCTCCCGGAAGGAGCGGTCGAGCTCGCGACGCCGGAAGGCCCCGAGGTCCTGCCCGCTCAGGCCGCCTACGTGCTGATCGGCTATGTGCCGGACGTCGACTTCGAGCGGCGCTGCGGCGTCGAGGTCGATTCCGAGACCCTGATCCCTGCCTACGATCCCGAGACCTGCGAATCGAACGTCCCCGGCCTCTACGTGGCCGGCACCCTCCAGGCCGGCCGCTGGACCAACAAGATCTTCATCGAGAACTCCCGCGATCACGGCCCGAAGATCGTCGCCCATCTGAAAGCGCGGCTGGCGGCGGTGCCGGCGGGACAGCGGATCTGAGATCGGGCTAGGGGTCCTGCGCGGCAGAAACCCCAGGAAAGGACAGCAGGGACGGCAGGGACAACAAGGACAAGAAACCCGATCTCGGCGCCTTTCTTGCCTTCCATGAACGACGACCGCCGCTATGCTCGCTACGTGCTCGGCGTCCTGGTCATCGTCTACGTCTTCAATTTCCTCGACCGTCAAATCCTTTCGATCCTGGCCGAGCGCATCAAGGCCGATCTGGGCATCAGCGACGCGCAGCTGGGCTATCTCTACGGCACTGCGTTCGCCATCTTCTACGCCCTGTTCGGCATCCCGCTGGGCCGCCTGGCCGACGTCTGGGACCGCCGACGGCTCATCGCCTGGGGTCTCGCGGCCTGGAGCGGTATGACGGCGCTCTCCGGGCTGGCGAGGAGCCTTCCGCAGCTGGCGCTGGCGCGCTTCGGGGTCGGCGTCGGCGAGGCGAGCGCCAGCCCGGCGGCCTACTCGCTCCTCTCCGACTACTTTCCCGCCCGGCGGCGGGCGACCGCGCTCGCCATCTATTCCAGCGGCATCTACCTCGGCGCCGGCCTGGGGCTGGGCGTCGGCGGTCTGATCGTCGAGCGCTGGGACGCCGCCTGGCTCGGCACCGCGCCGTGGGGCCTGCGCGGCTGGCAAGTGGCGTTCCTCGCCGTGGGCCTGCCCGGCCTCCTGCTCGCGCTGTGGGTGCGTTCCCTGCGCGAGCCGGTGCGCGGCCAGGCCGACGGCGTCAGCTCGGCCAGCGAAGGCCATCCCTGGCGGGAATTCCTGCGCGAGCTCGCCGCCGTCGTGCCGCCGTTCACCATGGTGAGCCTGTGGCGGCGAGGCGGACGCGGGCGGACTCTGGCGGCGAATCTGCTGGCGGCGCTGGCCTGCGTGGCGCTGGCCGCCGGGTTGACCGCCTGGCTCGGCAATCCGGCGCAGTGGTACTCGCTGGCGGTCGGTCTGTACGCCGCGATTTCCTGGGCGCAGTCGCTGCGGCTGCGCGATCCGGCCTGCTTCGCCCTCGTGCTGCAGACGCCGTCCCTCCACGCCGCCAACCTCGCCGTGGCACTGCTCTCGTTCACCGGCTACAGCTACGGTTTCTGGATCGCCCCCTACTTGATTCGCGCTCACGGCGAGAACGTCGCGCGCGTGGGGCTGATCCTGG
>Ga0075425_100008841_pt1 | contig 10704 bp, 9 predicted proteins | sample SoiMethybrSBSTD4_FD_75300 | JGI IMG/M metagenome (GOLD analysis project Ga0075425, IMG submission 75300) | Bulk soil microbial communities from a Populus tree surrounding site in Tennessee, USA - Soil MetaG P. TD hybrid SBSTD4 | ecosystem: Environmental > Terrestrial > Soil > Tree plantation...
AAGGAATAAGGAAAATCGGCCAGCAGTTTTCGATTTGCGAATTTAGCTACCCCGGCCGCCAGCCCTTCGCCTTCAGCTCGTCGTTGATCTTCCGCGTCAGAGAAAAGTCGAATATCTTGCTCAGCGGCGGCGGCTCCTTGACGCCGACGCGCTCGACGATATGTTCGAGCGATTTTCGCTGCAGCGCCTCGCCGATCGTGCCGTCGGGGGTCAGGCCCGGGCGGAAGCGGTCGTAGATTCGCCCGACCATATCTTCTTTCAGCTGGAGAAACTTCGCCATGAGCTGCACCGCCGTCGCGCGGCTGTCGCGGAAGGTGATGAATCCTTTGACCGAGCCGCGGACGAACCTCTCGACCAGCGCGGGGTCGCTTTCTATGACCGACACCGGTGCGAGGATGCTCCCTTGCAGCTCGACGAGGTCCTGATCGACGAGCGACACGAGCTCGCGAAACCCCGCGTCCTGGGCGAGAAAGTTCGCGGGGATCGACAGCATCGCCGCGTCGACCGAGCCCGCCTGGAGCGCGTAGAAGCGCGCCGTGCCGGAGCCGACGGGCAGGACGGTGACGTCGCGCGCGCCGTCGAGACCGTTTTTCTTGAGGATGTCGCGGAGGATGGAATCGGGTCCGCTGCCGAGGCTCGACACGCCGACTTTCCTGCCCTTGAGCTCCGCGACCGTGCGAATCTCCGGCTTGGAATAGAGCCAGAACATCGGCTTGCTGAACGTGCTGAAAAGGAACCGCAGCGGCGCGCCGCGGAGCACCGGCGGCATGCTTGCGCCGCCGATCGTGGAGAATTTCACGTTGCCGGCTATGAGCGCCTGCGTGCCGACGGCCGAGGGCATCTGCACCAGCTCGACGTCGAGGCCCTCCTCGCGATAATAGCCCCGGTCCCTGGCGATGGCGAAGGTCGAGACCGCGGGCGTCACCGCGGGAATCGCGACGTAAATTTTTCTCGGCTCCTGCGCCTCGGCCGAGGCAGAGAGAAGAAAAAATAAAATGAGCAGGCGCGAAATAGCCACAGGAACTCCTTTGTGGTACAAATCGCAACGTACCGTATACATCGGAGATTCCATCGTCAAGCGCCGATGTTTCGTAGGGGCGGGTTTGAAACCCGCCCGACAGTTGATGCATCCGAACATTCTCGGAAACAACTCGCGATGAAATTCGGCGTCTTTCTCCCGATCTCCGGCCGCGCCGCGGGGCCCGAGACATTGATGCAGGCGGCGCGCCAGGCGGAAAGTCTCGGCTACGATTCGGTCTGGTGCGCCGACCGCATCGTGATTCCATGGGAGATCAAGACGCCCTACCCTTACAGCGAAGAGAAAAGTTTCATCGTGCCGCCGGACCGGCCGTTTTTCGAGCCGCTCACCTGCCTCGCGTTTCTCGCGGGCTGCACGGAAAAAATAAGCCTCGGCATCAGCGTGCTCGTCCTCCCCTATCGCCAGCCGCTTTACTGGGCGAAGATCGCGACGACGATCGATCATCTATCGAAGGGGCGGCTCATCCTGGGCGTCGGCGTCGGGTGGATGGCCGAGGAGTTCGAGGCGCTCGGCGCGAATTTCCCCGAGCGCGGCCGAGTCTCCGACGAGCAGCTCGACCTGTTGAAAATATTATGGCGTGACGAGCGCGCGAGCTTTTCCGGGAAATATTATCGCTTCGAAGACATCGCGTTTTCTCCCAAGCCGCTGCAAAGCCCGCGCATCCCGATCTGGGTCGGCGGCGAAGCCGCACGGGCGCAGCGCCGCGCGGGCGAATACGGCGACGCCTGGTTTCCCTACTTCGTGCGCATGACGCCGGCCGAGCTCAAGCGCCGCTTCGACAATGTCCGGCGCGCCGCCGAGAAGGCCGGAAGAAATCCAGCGAGCGTGCGCTTGAATTGCTGCCTGCCGATCGAGCTCTCGTCAAGGCCGCTGTCGTGGGAAGAAGACCGGCTGCGCGGCTCGGCGGAGCAGATCGCCCAAGCGATCCACGGCTACAAAGAAATCGGCGTCGAGCACCTCGCACTGCAGTTCATGGTGCCGCGCTGGCCCGAGCGCGTCGAGCAGATCGAGCGCTTCGCGCGCGCAGTGATGCCGCGCATCTGACGGCCCGCCCGCCGGTTTCGCGGCCCCATCGGTTGCCTGTGGCGCGGCACTAATATATAGGTAAATTCTTCGCACGGGCCGTACGAATTTTCATTTTCCCCGACAGGAGGATAACACCCAATGAGCGATTTGCGTCGCGTCGCATTGATCATCACCGGGGGCACGATCGATTCTCTGGGCAAGGACCGGCTGGATCTCGCCTGGTACATCGAGGCCAATAAGCGCCTCGATACGGCCGAGCTGCTGGCACAGCTGCCGGAATTGAAATCGATCGCGGCGGTCGAGCCCGTGCCGTTCCGCCGTCTGCCGAGCCACGCGCTCGTCGACAAGGACTGGCTCGAGATGGTGCGGACGATTCATTCGATCTTCGACGAAGACAAGGCCGACGGGATCGTTATCACGCACGGCACGAACACGATCGAGGAGACCGCCTACTTTCTCAATCTCACGCTCAAGACCGACAAGCCCGTGATCGTCGTGGGCTCGATGCGGCCGGCCTCGGCGCTGAGCGCCGACGGCTATCTGAATCTCGTCAACGCGGTCAAAGTCGCCGCGCACCCGGACTCGCGCGGGCGCGGCTGCCTGCTCGTAATGAACGATACGATCTACAGCGGCCGGGACGTAACGAAAAACGCGACGTACCGCGTCGAGGCGTTTCAGTCGCGCGACCTGGGGCCGCTCGGCTACGCCGACGCGGACGGCAAAGTTGTCTACTATCATCAGGCGACGAAGAAGCACACGACCGATACGGAGTTCGACGTGCGCGGGCTCGATTCGCTGCCGCGCGTGGACGTCGTGATTTCCTACGTCGGCGCCGACGGCAAGATGATCGAGGCGGCGGCCGCCGCCGGAGCGAAGGGCATTGTCAGCGCGGCGACCGGCGCCGGCCGGCCGACGCCGAAGGAGGACGAGGCGTTCGATCGCGTTTACAAGGAAAAGGGAGTGATCATGTGTCTCTGCAGCCGCGTCTCATCCGGCCGCGTGGTGCGGAGCCCGGGGCTCGCCAAGCGCGGCTTCGTCGCGGGCGACAACCTTCAGGCGTGGAAGGCGCGCGTGCTGCTGGCTCTGGCCTTGTCGAAGACGAACAACGCCGACGAGATCCAGCGGATGTTCGATACGTACTGATCCAAAAAAGCGCGGCCGCCGCATGAGCCGGTGGTCCCAGCCGCGGCAGCCGCGCCTTACTCTACCCCGCCCCGCCTCAATCCTCAGGCGACTCGACTTCGATCTCCTTGGCGATCATGGTCGTCGTGTTGTATTCGGCCATGCCCTCGTCACCTATTTGCAAGTCGGAAAAGACCGCCGGCGCGTCGTTCTTTTCGATCTTCGTGCTGGCAGTGACGAATAGGGTCACCGGCGAACCATAGCAATCGATGGTAATCGTGCCGGCGACCGGATCGATGGCTGTGATCGGCCCTTCGGCGTAGCCTTCCTCGTCCTCATTCTCCACCTCGATACGGAACGCGTTCTGCGTGTCCGAGGCGTACACCACTTCGACCTTTTGACCGACGGCGAGGTCGGCGATCGTCGGCGCCGCGATGTCCTCGATCTCAATGAGCGTGTCGGGAGTCACGTTGACGGTCACGCTCCAATCACCGTATTCGGAGGTAATCGTGACGGTATTGGCCGTGAGATCGATCGCGTCGATCGTGCCCGAGATCTCGCACTCCTCGGGCCCGTCGACCTGAATATCGACCGCCGTGTCATCGTCGCCCTCGCTCTCGCCGCTCGAGCCCGTATGAGCGAGCGGGCCGCCTGGCGTCACGTGGGCGACGACGTGATCCTCCGCGGTCAGCGTGCCGAGCGAGCTGATCTCGCCGTTGCGGAGGATGCGCGTGTGCGCGTTGGTCCCGAAGCTGCCGTTGTTAAGTTGGACGATGCCGGTACCGGAATGGACGCCGACCACGCCGCCCGTGAGCGTGGTCACGGGTGTGCCGGTGGCGGTTAGCGTCTTAGCGTTATTGGACGAATCGTACTGCGCGCTCGCCTGATCGCCGAGCACGAGGCCGGTCAAAGCCGCCTTCTTATTATTGCGGCGCAGCTTGGTGCTGCGCGACACGTTGAGCGTCGTCAGCGTGCCGTCCGTGGCCTTCAACGTCACGGTGCCGCCATTGATATCGACGGAATACACCGTGCCTTGCGTCGTGCTCAGGCTCACCTTCCCGCCTTTGCCCGCCGCTGCCTCGTTCGCCACGAACAAAGCCGACACGGCCATCGTCATAACTAAGACTAAAAAATATTTTCTCAGCATCCCGATCCTCCTCTATATAGCCGCATGAGTATCCGCCGCTGCGCGCCCATCGCGCCGCCAAAGACTTACGACGTTGTGTTTTGAAGCGGATCGAAACGCAATGCCGATGCCAAAGTTTTTCATCGGGCGGCGCTGGCGGACTTTCAGCTATCGAATCGCGATTTGGCTTTGGAGGGAGCGTTGGTATTTGCGTGTTGCGCCGGGAAGCGTCGGCGGGTGCCGTTTTTCGTTACCACCGCGGGGATCCGGCCAGGGCCCCGCGCGTTAAGATTTGGCCGAGCGATAATGATAATTTATGATGCGGCGATTCAAACCAACGCAACGGAGGAACTTCTGGGGCTTTTCATGGATAGCCCTGACGCCGCCTATCGCGCGGCTATTTCGTGATGGCGTACGAGTAGCAGTCGCGCGGCTCCGCGCTGCGCGTCGGATGCAACGACCAGCGCCTCAGAACTCCTTCGCGCTTCATCGCGGCTTTTTCCATGACCCGCGCCGAGGCGGGATTTTCGACGTCGCAGACGGCCCAAACCCTGAAGATCTCCGGCTGGGCGAGCGTCCACTCGACGACCGCGCGGACCGCTTCGGTCATGTAGCCTTTGTTCCAGTACGCCTTGGCCAGAACGTAGCCGAGCTCGACCTTGTGCCCGTCGATCCGCCCGCCGATCATTCCCAGAAGCCGCTCGTCCTCTTTTCGGAGAATCACCCATTGGAGCGCCCTGCCTTCTTCGCACGCCTTCACCGTCAGGCGCAGGTGCTCGCGCGTCTCCTCGATCCTGCCGCTGGGCCGCCAGGCGAGATACATCGTTACATCGTGGTCTTGACCGTAGGCGGCAAAGATCGCCTCGGCATCACTCTCGCGGGCGCCCCGCAGACGCAGGCGCGCGGTCTCTATCATGTGGGGCGGGATCATCGAACGTCGGCGGCGCTTACCGGGCGAAGGGTCGGATCATTTCCTGCGCGTGTTTCATCTGTGCGGACACTAACGACAGCCGAACCGGAAGTCAACTTCGCTGCCAATTCTCCGCTTCTTCCTGTCCGATAAGTGTGATAGCGCAGCCGCGCGCCGTCGGTCTCGATCGTGACCGCGCCGTCGACATCGGTGCGCAGCGGCTCTGCGCCCGCCGCCTCATAGCGCGCCATGATCTCATCGGCCGCCGCCGCGCTGCGCGGACCGACGGAGAAGATCGCCAAACGCGGCGCCACGGCGCGAACGAACTCTTCGGTGTTCGCCCGCGGGCTCCCGTGGCTCGGCGTTTTGATCACGGCACTCGCCAGATCCCCGCTCCGCTCGCTGAGCAACACCTGCTCGTCTTTCGCCTCCAGGTCACCGGAGAAAAGCAGATCGAAGCGACCGTAGCTCACGCGCAGGACGACCGATGCGCCGGCGCGCGCCCCACCGCCCGGATAAAGAAAGCAGAGCTTCACCCCTTCGATCTCCCGGCAAGGCACGGCGCCATCGACGGCGAGGCGCCTGATCCCGGACCGCTCGATCGTCTCTTCCAAGCTTTCATAGCGCGCCGTGCCGCCTGTGCCGGCGCCGGACCAGAACTCCTCCGGCACGAACTGCGCCGCGATCGTCTGCATCCCTCCGTAGTGGTCGACCCTGGGGTGGCTCACCAGAAGGTAATCTACGCGCAATATTTTGCGCGCGCGAAGAAACGGCGCGACGATGAACTCGCCGGTGTCGAAGTCGGGATTCGGGCTGCCTCCGGCGTCGATCAACAGCACGCGCGAGCCGGGAAACTCGACGACGGCCGCGTCGCCGTGGCCGACGCTGAGGTACGTGATCCTCATCTCCTTGCGATGCCACCGCTCGCGCAACCAGTACGCCCCGTCGGCGCCGATCAGAATTAAACTCAAGCCCAGGGCCAGAGCCAGGTGGAGGCGGCGCCGGAAAATGAGGAGCGAAAGGATCGCGATGTAAAGCAGCGCGACCTCCCGATAATCCGGTATCGGCACCGCGAGATTCGCCATCGGCAGCGCGGCGAGATAATGCACCGTGCGCTGGACCAGAGTCAGAAGCGGCTCCGTCACCGTAATGATCGGCGGCGCGACCACGGGAGCGGTCAGCGCGCAAATGCCGATCGCGAGGCCAAGCGGAACAATGACGAAGCCGACGAGGGGCACGACGAGAGGATTGGAGAGAAATCCGGCCCACGACAGATGGCCGAAATGGTGCGCGATCATCGGCCCGGTTCCGATCGTGGCGAGAATCGGCACCGATAAAGAGAGCGTTACGCGCCGCAGCAACGTGCGCCAGCGGCTCCGCTCCTGCGGCAGCTGATCGCGCCGGCGGCCGGCGGGCCACCACTCCTCCAGCTTGCGCGCGCCCCAGACTATGAAAAGGACCGCGAGAAACGAAAGCTGGAAAGAAATATCCATGACCACGCCCGCCCAGACGAATCCGATAAGGAGCGCGGCGAAAGCGAGGCTCGCGAAGATCTCTTCCTCGCGGTCGAGCAGCACCGCGACCTCGTAGACCCCGATCATGATCGCGGAGCGCACCGTCGGGACGGCGGAGCCGGCGAGGCCGCTGTAGAACAGCACCGTCAGAAAAGATGAGAAGGTCGCGATCTTGAGGAGATTCCATTTGAGCAGCGCGGTTTGGCTGAGCGATCCCAAAAATCGCACGATCAAAAAGATCACCGCGCCAAGCATGCCGACGTGAAGCCCCGAGATCGACAGCACGTGATTGACGCCCGCCGCGGTGAAGTCGTCGCGAACCTGGCGCGAGATCCCTCCCATATCGCCGACGACGAGCGCCTTCATTAGCGCCGCGTTGTCGGGGGAAGAGAAGCTTTGCTCGATGAAAATACGGATTTTCCGCCGGAGCGCCTCCAGCGTCGCCCACGCTCCGGGCGGGCCGCGCGAAAGAAGCTCGACCTGAAAGTCGCTGATCAAAAACGCCGTTGCGTAAATACTGCGCCGCGCGAGATAGGCGGCATAGTCGAAGCCGCCTGGATTGCCGCCGCCGCGCGGAACGAGCGGCTGGACCCGGAAGCGGACGCGATCGCCGTAGCGCCAGTCGCGGTCGATGCGCCGGATCGTGAGCAGGAGATCGCCGGAAATCTCTTCCGCACCGGTCGGATGCCACAGACGAACAAGCCGAACCGTCCAGCGGCCGCGCTGCGGCAGCCTTTCCGGCTCGGCGGCGAGCCATCCTTCGAGGTAAAGCTCCTTGCCGCCCTCCATGATCGAGCGCAGGTGATCGGGCGCAAACTTGGGCTCGATGAGATCGAGATGGCGCCGATACCCGACAGCGAATATGAGGCCGGCGAGCAGACAGAATACGGCCCACGCGCGCCTGCCGCGAGAAAAGAAGAAAAGCGGCAGCGGCAGCGCGAGCAGGACTAAAAAGATGATCGGCGGGCGGAGCGGACTTGCAGCGAGGGCCTGGCCGGCGAGCAGCGCCAACGTCGCGCCGATCAGCCACGCCGTCGGATAGCGGGAGAGAAAATGCGCGACGCGGTTAGCCGGCGGCATCGGAGATCGCTTCATCCGGCACCGATCGAAGGGCCTGCTGGATCTCCTGGGCGACCTTCTCGTTGATGAGCGGAACCTTCAGCAGCTCTTCCAGCGACGCCTCCTCGATACGCCGCACGCTGCCGAAGGCACGGAGCAGCGCGCGCTTGCGCGCGCCGCCGATGCCGGGAATTTTATCCAGCGCGGAGTAAAGCGTTCGCTTGGCCCGCACCTTCTTATGATAGGTGATGGCGAAGCGGTGCGCCTCGTCGCGCACGCGTTGGAGCAGGAAAAGCGCGTTGGAGTTGCGCTTGAGGATGACCGGATTGCTCTGCCCCGGCAGAAAGACGCGCTCTTCCGATCGCTGGATCTCGGCACTCCGCGGCGCCCGCTCGACGCGCATCTTCGCGAGCGCGGCGATGTCGACGTCGCGCACGCCGAGCTCGTGCAGTGCGGCGATCGCCATGCCGAGCTGTCCCTTGCCGCCGTCGACCACGACGAGATCGGGCATATCGCCCTCCTTGAGACCGCGGGCGAAGCGGCGCTTCAACACCTCGTGCATCATCGCGAAATCGTCGCCGCCGACGTCTTCGGCGACGGTGCGGATGCGGTAATGGCGGTAAAATCTCTTGTCGGACTCGCCGTTGATGAACGTCACCATCGAGCCGACCGCGTGCGTGCCGTGGATGTTCGAGATGTCGTAGCACTCGATGCGGCCGGGGTAATTCTTGAGCCTGAGCTTGTCCTTCAATTCGAGCAGCATGCGCTCGCGCTCTTTCTCCTGGTCGTGGCGCTCGGCGTAGCTCTGGCGCGCGTTCTCCTGCGCCATCTCGACGAGCCGGCGCTTGTCGCCGCGCTGCGGCGCGAAAATCGAGATCTTCTTGCTGCGGCGCTCGCCGAGATATTCCTCGCGCGCCGCGCGGTCCTCGATGTCGACCGGGAGCAGGATCTCGTCGGGCAAGAAGCGCTCGCCCTGATAGAATTGCGTCAGCAGCGATTCGAGGATCTCCTCGTCAGAGAACTCGAGGTCCTCCAGCGAATAGGCCTGATTGCCGGTGAGCTTCCCCTGGCGCACGAAGAGCACCTGCACTTCGATGAAACCGCCCTCGCGGTAGAGACCGAAAATATCCTGGTCGGCGCCCCAGTGCGAGACCATGCGCTGTTTCTCGATCGTTTTTTCCACCGCCTGGATCTGATCGCGAATCTTCGCCGCCGCCTCGAATTCCAGCGCCTCGGCCTTCGCTTCCATGCGCCGCCTGAGCTCGTCGATCAGCTCCTGGCGCTTGCCTTCGATGAAGAGAATCGCCTCGCGCAGATTCTCCTGATATTCCGCCGGGTCGACGGCGAGCACGCACGGCGCGAGGCAGCGCTTGATCTGGTATTGCAGGCACGGGCGCGCGCGGTTCTTGAAATTGTATTCGGTGCAGTTCCGCAGCAGAAAATGCTTCTCGATGATGTCGAGTGTCTCGCGCGCCGCGATCGCCGAGGAATACGGCCCGAAGTAGCGGCTGCCATCCTTGACGATCTTCCGCGTCGCGGTGATCCGCGGCCACGGATGGCGCACGTTGATCTTGATGCTGAGATAGCTCTTGTCGTCTTTAAGACGGATGTTGTAGCGCGGCTTATACTGCTTGATGAGATTGTTTTCGAGGATCAGCGCTTCTTTTTCGTTGCTCGTGAGCAGCGTCTCGATGTCCCCGACCCGGTTCATCAAAAACGCGATCTGCGAGCGCCCCTCGGCGCCGCGGAAATAATTGCGCACCCGCGCGCGCACGCTCTTTGCCTTGCCGACGTAGATCACCTTGCCGGCCTTGTCGCGCATGAGGTAGACGCCGGGCTGCGCCGGCAAAGCTTCGAGCTTGTCGTCGAGCTTGGCGGGAAGTTTTTCCTGGGTTTCGGACATCTCTTACCAATTATACCAAACGACTTCCCGCTGGTACCAGGAGCTTATCTCGCGGATCTTCTCGAAAAGCGGGTTGAATCAACAGCTGGCGCTCGCCTTTTGCCACCGTTCGCGCAGACTCGGGTGTGTGGAAAAAAGACCTCCTCCCTGAGTGGAGCCTGGAAGGGTCGAGAGCTCGGTAAATGCTTTCTGCATGATTAACGCCGGGCATTTGACGCCGGCGGCTTGAAGACGAAGCAGCGCGGATTCATCCGCTTCGCGTTCGAGGTCGCGAGAATAACTGGATATCGTCGCTGTGGATGCTAATCCCCCGAGTGCGAATGCACATCCGATCAGATTGATGACCGCGGCCGCCCCTATGGCCGGCTGGCTGCACAGGCTGCTGCCCGAGCGGGTCATACTCTGAGCCGATTTTAAATCTGAATTGAGGCCCTTATGACCGCGCTCCAAGTGGCCAAGCTCATGTGCCAGCACTCCGGCAAGCGCGTCGATCGACAATGCCTCCAGAAGGTCGTTGCCGACGTAGACGCATCCCGACGGAGGGGGATTGCCCTTGCCGCAGCGGAATGCCCCCGCGTTATTCCCATGGAACGCCTGGGCGTTCAGCAAGGCGTTGCCGTGCCCTGATGTGAAGACGTAAATTTTATCGACCGGCAGCGGCGCTGCCGCCGCCAGCGCGCGAACAATGCCGACGGCAGGCTTCACCCGGTCGTTGTCGTTGGTCACCATGTAAGCTATGACATCGCTTCTCTGGTCTGGGAGATTCGCCCAGTGGGCGGAAGACGAGCAGGCCGAAAGCGACAAGGCGAGAAACCCGATCCCAGTGTTTGTGATCTTTCCGTGACGCAGCCGCCTATGCCGGTCATCCATTCGGTTTCACTTGGCAAATGTATATGCGCTGCATCGGAGCCGGATGTCATAAGAATAAATCATAAGATAAATTAACGCCCCTATATCCCAGAGACGCAAAGACTGTCAACGGGCTTTTGCTTGAACCGCACGGCC
>Ga0075425_100008842_pt1 | contig 10704 bp, 5 predicted proteins | sample SoiMethybrSBSTD4_FD_75300 | JGI IMG/M metagenome (GOLD analysis project Ga0075425, IMG submission 75300) | Bulk soil microbial communities from a Populus tree surrounding site in Tennessee, USA - Soil MetaG P. TD hybrid SBSTD4 | ecosystem: Environmental > Terrestrial > Soil > Tree plantation...
GCGACCGTCACCGAGGTCGCGCTCGAGAGCCTGGTCTTCTGGCAGAACGTGGTGCGCGCCAGCGCGGTGGCCAACGACCTGACGCGGACGGCGACCACCGCGACCTGGAACGCGGGCGCGAGCAGCGTCGCCAGCATCCCGTCGGGGGACGGCTACGTCGAGTTCCGCGCCGGCGACAACACCACCGCGAAGGCGGCCGGGCTGTCGAATGGCGACAGCGACCCGGGGCTCGACGACATCGACTTCGCGATCGTCCTCAGCGACACCGGAACGGTGGCGGTCAGGGAGGGCGGGGTGGCGCACGGCGGCTACGGCCCGTACCTGCCCGACGACGCGTTCGCCGTGCAGGTGGTGGGCGGCGTCGTGTCCTACTTCCACAACAACAAGCTCTTCTACACCAGCGCGGCGGCTCCGGTGTATCCGCTCGTCCTCGACGCGTCGATCCGCACCCCGGGCGGCGCCATCCTCGACGCCAGGCTGGTCGCCGGCGAGGGGGTGCCGGACTGCGCCCCGTTCCGCCAGACGTTCCTCGGAGGCAACGGCAAGCCGAGCTTCTATGGCGAGCACATGGAGGCGGGGGTCGATCAGGCGCTGGTCGAGCGGGATGTCTTCCGCCCGGACGCTGGCGGCTGGACCTTCGACGAAGAGGTCGGCCCCGCCAGCCGGATCGACGACGACGGCGTCACGATGATCCAGGGCGACCAGTACGGCGACACCGCGCAGGTCTTCCGGCGCGACGCGGACCAGTGGGTGGCGGACGGCGTCCTCACGCTGTGTCCGGGAGACGAGATCTTCGACCAGGCGGTGTGGCGGAATCGAATCGTCATCGGAGTGGCCGACAAGGCGTACGTCTACCGGCGCGGCACCGCCGGCTGGACGCTGCAGGGCATCGTGCGCCCCGACGACGGCGGCTCACCGGGCTACGTCGGCCAGCTCTCGGTCGCGGGCTCGCGGTTCTTCGCCGCCGACCGCCTCGGGGGAGCAATCTACGTCTTCCGCTACGACGGGGCGGTGGCGGCGCCGCTGCCCACCTGCGACAGCCAGACGGCGGGCAAGTGGCGCCAGGAGGCCGTCCTGATGGCGTCGAACGGCTTCGGATTGTTGTTCTCGATGGACGTCAACCGCTCCGGCACCGCGCTCGTCGCCGGCAACTACGCCGCGAGGACGGCGAACATCTTCGAGCTCGAGGATGGCGTCTGGAGCGAGACGGCCGTCCTCCGCGGCTATCCCGACTCGCGCTGGTTCGGCATCTCGGTCGCGTTCGGCGGGCCCGACCCGGACGGCGACTCGGTGGCCATGGTCGGGACCGAGCTGACCAGCGACCTCAGCCTGGGCCGCGCCTTCCTGTTCGCGCGTCCCGGCGGCCTCTGGCGCCAGATCGACATGTTCGAGGGCCCGCGCTCGTACTACGGCTCCTCGGTGGCTGCCTCGGCGAGCTCGGTGTTCGTCGGCGATCGCATACGAGGAGGCGGTACCGGCGCCTTCCAGGTGTTCGACATCAGCCCCGCCTGCCTGAGCCAGTGAGGACGCCATGAAGAAGCTCTTCGCATCGATCGTCCCGCTCTGCGCCGCCGCCTGCGCCGGCGACACGGCGGACGAGATCGGCGAGCGATCCGCGCCGCTGACCCCGGTCGCCTGGACCGATGTGGTCGGGGTGACCGCAGACACGGTCGACGGCCTCGGCAAGACGGCCCCCGAGACCGCCTTCAACGCCGGCGCCGTGAGCGTCGCGACGCTGGCGGGCGACGGCTTCGTCGAGTTCACGACCGGCGAGAGCACGAGCGACAAGGCGATCGGCCTGTCGACCGGCAACGGCGGCCAGGGGCTGGCCGACATCGACTTCGCCATCCGTCTCAACGCCAGCGGCCGGGCCTCCATCGTCGAGGGTGGGGTCAACCGCGGCGGCATCGGGCCGTACGCCGCCGGCGACGTGTTCCGGGTCCAGGCCGAGGACGGCGTGGTGACCTACTGGCGAAATGGCAATCTCAAGTACACGAGCGCGCTCGCGCCGAGCTTTCCGCTCCTGGTCGACACCTCGCTGAGGACGCCGGGCGCGACCCTGACCGACGTGCGGATCGAGGCGATCGACTTCTGGACCGCGCCGGTCGGGGTGACGGTGGACGGGCGCGACATCACCAAGACGGCGCCGGAGGACCAGTACAACGCCGGCGCGGCCAGCGTGAACGGCATCGCGAGCGGCGACGGCTACGTCGAGTTCCGCGCGGGCGAGCCCACCGGGATGGTCGCGGCCGGCCTGTCGCACGGCAACGCCAACGCGTCGCGCAACGACATCGACTTCGCCATCCAGCTCAACGACAGCGCCGGCGTCGGCATCTTCGAGGGTGGGTTCGCGGTCGGCAGCTTCGGCCAGTACCGCGCCGGCGACATCTTCCGGGTCGCGGTCACCGGCGGGGTCGTGCGCTACTACCGGAACCGGGTCCTGCTCTACACCAGCACCCGGGCGCCGAGCTACCCGCTCTTGCTCGACGCCTCGATCCGCACACCGGGCGCCAGCATCCTGGGAGGCAAGCTGGTCGCCGGCTACGCCACCGATGAGTGCGCGCCCGCGGTGACCACCCTGCCCGAGACGCCGTTCTGGATCGCCGCCGAAGGGGACGTGATGGTCGCCGGCGACCAGGACGCCGTTCCACCGGTGGCGATCGTCTACCGCGAGACGCCCGACGGCTGGGTGTTCGAGCAGGATCTGCCGAAGCCGGTCGGGCCGACGCAGACGACGTGGGCGCATGACGTCGCCACCGACGGACAGACGATCGCGGTGCTGGGCGGAGCCGTCTACCAGCAGCCGGGCTACCTGCAGCTCTACCGGCACGACGGCAACCAGTGGGCGGCGGATGGCCGCATCGACCCCTGCCCTGACGGCGACGACGACGGGCTGATCTCCTTCGCGGTCCTCGGCGATGTCCTGGTGACCGGCGAGTCGACGCCGGCCCGCCTGCGCGTCTATCGCCGGGTCGGTGGCAACTGGACCCTCGACGCGCTCCTGACAAACCCCGACGGCGGCCGCTTCAACTACTCCGTCTCGCTGGGCGGCGATCGGCTGTTCGCGTCCGCGCCGAGCTCGCCGAGCACCCCGGACGGTGCGGCCCACGTGTACCGGTACAACCCGGCGCTGGCCGACGTGCCGCCGTCCGATCCGTGCGGGGCGGCGAGCCAGGGCAAGTGGCGCCACAAGTCGACCCTCGTGCCCGCGGCTGGTCACTTCTACGGCGGGCTCAGCGCCGACACGGCGGGAAATCGCCTTCTGATCGACGACAGCAGCGACGTCGACGACATCCATGTCCTCCAGCTCGATGCCGGCGCATGGAACCAGGTCGGAACTCTCGTCCGCACTCCCTTCGACCCCATCTTCGGGTCGCCGGAGTTCGCCGGGCCCGACGAGGCGGGCGCGGTCGTCGGCGGCTCGGCGACCTGGGTGTACGGCGACCTCGACGACGGCTGGACCCAGCTGAGCTACGACAACATCCAGAGCTACCAGGTCGCCGCCACCGCCGACACCGTCTTCAGCATCGACACCATCAACGACGTGATCGTCGTGCATCACCTCGATCCGCTCTGCTTCGCCGAGTAGTCATGCTGAGACTCCTCGCGCTGCTTGTCCTCATGTGCGCGATCGCGTGCCTCGGCGATCCGGGCGAAGTCGGCGAGCGATCGGCGCCGCTGACGCCCGTGGCCTGGACCGACGTCGTCGGGGTGACGGCCGACCCGGTGGCGGGCCTCGGCAAGACGGCCCCCGAGACTGCCTTCAACGCCGGCGCCGTCAGCGTCCAGTCCCTGGCCGGCGACGGCTTCGTCGAGTTCACGAGCGGCGAGAACACGACCGACAAGACGCTCGGCCTGTCGAGCGGAAACGGCGGTGAAGGCCTGGCGGACATCGACTTCGCGATCCGGCTCAACGCGCGCGGGCGCGCGACCGTGTTCGAGGGCGGCGTCAACGTGGCGGCCATGGGGCCGTACGCGGCCGGCGACGTCTTCCGCGTGCAGGCAGAGGACGGCGCGGTGACCTACTGGAAGAACGGCCAGCTGGGCTACACCAGCGCGCGCGCGCCGGAGTTTCCGCTGCTGGTCGACACCTCGCTCAGGACGCCGGGCGCGACGCTGACGGGCGTGCGGATCGAGCCGATCGAGTTCTGGACCGCGGCTGTCGGCGTTGCGGTGAATGGCCGCGACATCACGAAGACCTCGCCGGACGACCAGTACGACGCGGGCGGGGTCAGCCTGGGCAGCATCCCGTCCGGCGACGGCTACGTCGAGTTCCGCGCCGCCGGAACGACCAGCCTGGTGGCGGCCGGGCTGTCGAACGGAAACAGCAGCCAGTCACGCGGCGACATCGACTTCGCCATCCAGCTCAACGACCGCGGCGGCGTCGGCATCTTCGAGGGCGGCGATGCCGTCGCCAGCGGCGGCTCGTACCGCGCCGGTGACGTCTTCCGCGTCCAGGTGGCGGGCGGCGTGGTGAGTTACTACCGGAACCGGGTCCTCCTTCACACCAGCGCACGGGCGCCGAGCTATCCGCTCCTCCTCGACGCTGCGATCCGGACCCCGGGGGCCAGCATCCTCGGCGCCAGGCTGGTGGCGGGCTACGCGACCGGCGAGTGCAGCCCGCAGACGGACAGCCTGCCGGGGTCGCCGGCCGCCATCGCCGCCGAAGGAGACATCATGGTCGCCGGTGACAGCGGCGCGGCGCCGCCGAGCGCGGTCATCTACCGGCAGACCGCCGATGGCTGGGCCTTCGAGCAGGATCTGCCGAGGCCGGTCGGTCCGTCGCAGACGGCCTGGGCGACGCGCGTCGTCACCGACGGCGCGGCGGTCGCGGTCGAGGGCGGCGACGTCGATCAGCAGGCCGGCTACCTGCAGCTCTACCGGCAGGATGGCGCCGCGTGGGTGGAGGACGTCCGCATCGACGCCTGCTCCGACGGTGACGATGACGGCCTCGGCGAGGTTGCCCTCGTCGGCGATCTCCTGGCGGTGCGCGAACGGACGCCGGACCGGATCCGGATCTACCGGCGGGTTGCGGGCAGCTGGACGCTCGACGCGCTCATCGTCCATCCGTACATCGGGGGCATCTTCGATTCGGTCGCCCTCGGCGGCGGCCGGCTGTTCGCAGGCACCTTCTACGCCTTCCCGTCCCCGAACGGTGCCGTCGAGATCTTCGAGCACGACCCGGGCCTGCCCGACGTCCCTCCATCGGATCCCTGCGGCCCCAGCAATCCAGGAAAGTGGCGGGAGACGGCGCGCCTCGGGCCGGCCCCGGGCCATCATTACGAGGGTGCAGTCGTCGCCTCGCCGTCGGGCAGTCGCGTCCTCGTCGCTGACATCGACGTGAAGCCGGACGTCCACGTCCTCCAGCTCGACGCCGGGGTGTGGAGCGAGGCCTCGCGGCTCACGCCGACTCCGTTCACGCGCGCCTTCGCCAGCTCGTTCGATGTGGCCGAAGGCGAGGCCGGCGCGGTCGCCGTCATCGGCGGCGCCGCCGCATGGGTCTACGCCGAGCTCGACGACGGCTGGACGCAATTGAGTCGGACGAGCGGCGAGAGCGGCCCGGTGACGGCGACCGGAGACACCGTGTTCCGCGTCGACCCGGTGGCGGGCGAGATCGAGGTCCACGCGCTCGATCCGCTTTGCCGCGCCGAGTAGTTTATTTTCTGAACGGTCAACTGTCGCGGCGGCACCAACCGCTCATGACGCCCCGACACCTGTGGTCGAGCTATGGCCTCGGAATCGCGCTCCTGGCCGGCTGCGTGGGGGATCCATCCCTTCCCGAGGTCGGCGAGCGCTCCGCGGCGCTCACGCCGGTGACGTGGACGCACCTGGTCGGGGCGAGTGCCGCCGGCAACGACCTGAGCAAGACGCGGACACTGAACGCCTGGAACGCGGGCGCGGTCAGCGCCGAGACGCTGGGGCGCGACGGCTTCGTCGAGTTCACGACCGGTGAAGCGACCACCGCGAAGATGGCCGGCCTGTCGCACGGCAACGACGGCGCCGGCTATGCCGACATCGACTTTGCGATCCGGCTCAGCGAGACCGGCCACGTCGCGATCTACGAGGGCGGAGTCAACCGCGGCGGCGTCGGCACCTATGTCGCGGGCGATCTGTTCCGCGTGCAGGTGCAGGCCGGAGTGGTGACCTACTGGAAGAACGGCGGCCTGCTCTACACCAGCACCGGCGCCGCGATCTTCCCGCTCCTGGTCGACAGCTCGCTAAAGACGTTCGGCGCGACCCTGAACGACGTCGCGATCGAGGAGCTTCCGTTCTGGACCGACGCCATCGGGGCGGTGGCGAGCGGCAACGACCTCACGAAGACCGCGCCGGAGGACCTGTTCAACGCCGGCGCGGTCAGCATCACCAGCATCCCGGCCGGCGACGGCTACGTCGAGTTCCGGGTCGCCGACAGCACCTCCTTCAAGGCCGCGGGCCTGTCCAGCGGCAACAGCAACCAGAGCCGCACCGACATCGACTTCGCCATCAACCTCACCGACACCGGAGCCGTGCAGATCTACGAGAACGGCACGAACCGCGGCAACTTCGGCCTGTACGCGCCCGGCGACGTGTTCCGGGTCCAGGTATCGGGCGGCGTGGTCACCTACCTCAAGAACCATTTCGCGTTCTACAGCAGCCTGGTCGCGCCGACCTTCCCGCTCCTCCTCGACTCGTCGCTGAGGACCCCGGGCAGCAGCATCGTCGACGCCAGGATGGTCGTCGGCCGCGCCTCGGAGGACTGCGATCCGGAAGTCGATCTACTTGTCGGGTCAGCGCAGGGCGAGCAGTTCGGCGAGGCGGTCGACGCGGCTGGCGACGTCCAGGTGGTGGGCGAGCCGCACGCGACGCCGCCGGTGGCGCAGGTCTTCCGCGAGACCGCGCCCGGCACCTGGACCTGGGAGCAGACGCTGCCCAGGCCGCCGGTGTCGCAGCCGCTGTTCGGCGCGCGAGTGGCGACCGACGGCAACACCATCGTGGTGAAGAACAGCGGCTCGCCGACCACGCGGCGTTCGGCGGAGATCTTCCGCTACGACGGGAATTCGTGGGTCGACGAGGGCCTGGTCGAGGCGTGTCCCGACGACAGCTTCGGCCTCGCCCAGTTCGCGGTGCGGGATGATGTGCTGGTCGGCTCGAGCTACCCCGGACGTTCGTACGTGTTCCGGCGAGTCGACGGGACCTGGACACTCGAAGCGGTTCTGCCGACCGGGGGCGGGGAATCCTCCCCTGTGGCGATCGGCGGCGATCGCATCTTCGTCGTCAGTCCGTTCCTCCCCCCGGCCGGCGCCGTCGTCGTGTTCCGCTACATGGCCGGCCTGTCCGATCCGCCGGCGACCTGCGACGCCATCGGGCCCGGCAAGTGGCGCCAGAAGGCGGTCCTGGCTCCGCTATCGCCTGGCGAGCTCCAGGGATCCGACATGGATGCGAACGCAGCGGGCACCCGCGTGGTGGCCGGCGATGCCGAGCGGAACCTGGCCTACTACTTCGAGCTGGTCGGCGGCACCTGGAGCGCGCCGACCACGCTCACCCCGTACCCGATGGACAAGAACTGGGTCGGTGCGCACGTCGCGTTCGGGGGACCGGGCGGCGACTCGCTCATCGCGCTCGGCTCGAACTTGAACCCCGACGCGCACATCTTCGGCGAGGTCGGCGGCTTCTGGACCCAGCTCGACACCATGCCGATCCAAGGGGAGGTCGCCGCGACCGAGGACAGCGTCTTCATCGGCGACGACCTCCACGACGGGCCCTTCAACAACGCCGGCGCGGTGCACGTCCACGGCATCGACCCCGTCTGCTACAGCGAGTAGGAGACGGCGGCGAAGGGGACGCCGAGCGGGAAGACCGCGGCCGCCTCGCCGCCGCCGTCCATCAGGAGCGTGAGGTCGGCGGCCACTCGATCGCCGACCAGGCGGACGCCGTAGCCGAGATAGCCGAGCGACTCGGGATCGATCGCGCCCTGCCCGCCCTCGACGAGGACCTTGACGTGCGGCGCGATCCGCTGCACCACCGACACGCCGCCGACGGTGACGTCCATGCCATCCGGGTTCTCCTCGTCCTCGATGAAGAGGTGGGCGAGGCCGGCGCTCGCCGAGAGCAGCGAGCCGCACGCGTCGTCGAGACAGAGCGACGCGGCGGCGCCGCCCTGGAGCGCGCCGGCGCCCACCTCCTGGTCGCGGACGTAGGACCCGCCGCCGATGACCGCCAGGTGCACGCGCCCCTGGTCGAGCAGCCGCACCTTGATGGTGGGCGCCGCGATGAGCGGCAGGTCGGCAACCGGAGCCAGCGCGGTCAGCGAGAGCTGGACGTCATCGGTGACGGCGTACGACGCGCCCATGATGGCCAGCTCGTAGGTGCCGGCGATCGCGGTCCCGGCCGGCTGGGTCTCGGCGGTCGGCAACAGGATGCCGCCGCCGATGTGCGCGTCCGGCTCGGCGGCGGCCAGCGCGGGGGGCGAGGAGGATGGAAAGACAGACGAGAAGTCGCACGCGGTCGCCCCGGAGCAATCCGCGGACCGGCCCGCCGGCGAGGGCGAATGCGCGCTTGCCGCGCCCGGTGACCAAAACCCGGCGCCGGCTGTCATGGGTTGAACACTCGAGTGACGGACGGCAACAATCGTCCCATGCGGGAAGCGGTGTTCGGGTGCTGTCTGGTCCTGGCGTGCGCCGGGGAGCCGACCGACGAAGTCGGCCGCTCGGTCGGCGCGCTGACGCCGGTCAGCTGGACCGATGTCGTCGGGGTCGCCGCCAGCGGCAACGATCTCAGCAAGACCGCGCCCGAGACCACCTTCAACGCCGGTGCGGTGAGCGTCCAGGCGCTGCCGGCGGACGGCTACGTCGAGTTCAGCAGCGCCGAGGCGACGACCGACAAGCTCGCCGGGCTGTCGATGGGAAACGGCGGTCAGGGCTACAAGGACATCGACTTCGCCATCCGCCTCAACGCCAGCGGCCGGGCGTCGGTGTACGAGGGCGGGGTCAACCGCGGTGGCATCGGACCGTATGCAGCCGGCGATGTATTTCGGGTCCAGGCCGAGGCCGGCGTCGTGACCTACTGGCGGAACGGCAACCTCAGGTACACGAGCGCGCTGGCGCCGAGCTTCCCGCTCCTGGTCGATACCTCGCTCAGGACCCCGGGGGCGACCATCACGGACGTCGCGCTCGAGCCGATCGACTTCTGGACCACCACCGTCAACGTGGCAGTGGACGGCAACGACATCACGAAGACCGCACCCGAGGATCAGTACAACGCGGGCGCCATCAGCCTCGGCAGCATCGCCAGCGGCGACGGCTTCGTCGAGTTCCGGGTCGCCGACAACACGTCGTGGAAGGCGGCCGGTTTCGGCTACGGCAACAGCAACAACAGCCGGAACGACATCGAGTTCGCCATCTCGCTCACCGACACCGGCGGCATCACCGTGTACGAAAGCGGCACAGCCCGCGGCGGCTTCGGCCCCTACACCGCCGACGACGTGTTCCGGGTCCAGGTGTCCGGCGGGGTGGTGAGCTACCTCAAGAACCGGGTCCCGTTCTACACCAGCTCGATCGCGCCGACCTATCCGGTCGTCCTCGACACTGCCCTCAGGACGCCGGGGACCAGCATCCTCGACGCGAAGCTGGTCGCCGGCTACGTCACCGACGACTGCGCGCCGCAGGCCGACGCCCTCCTACCATCTGGTTCTCCGATCAGCTTCGGCTGGGACCTCGACGCCGCGCGTGACGTGATGGTCGCCAGCGCGCCGTACGCCAGCCCGCCAGCCGATTACGTGTACCGCAACACGCAGGACGGCTGGTCGCTCGAGCAGACCCTCGTGGGCACCGATGGGCTGACCCAGGGATACGAGGTCGCCACCGACGGTGTCACGATCGCGGCCGTCGTCATGGAGGGATTTGTCGGCCACGTCCGCATCTACCGCCATGACGGCGACCAGTGGACGGAGGACGGCTTGCTCGACGCGTGCGACACCTGGGCAGGGTTCCGTGCGATTGCTGTGCAGGGTGACGTGCTCGCCGCGGGCGAAGCGTATGCCGACAACGGCGGTCGCGTGCACGTGTTCCGCCGTATCGGCGGCGTCTGGACGCTCGAGGGCATCCTGACGCGCGAGGGCATCGCGTTCAACGACGTCTTCGGTTTCAAGGTCGCGGTCGGTGGAAGCCGCATCTTTGCCACCGCCCGCCATGTCGACAGCAACGGGGTCATCGACGTGTTCCGCTACAATGCGGCGCTGCCGGATCCTGTCCAGCCGCCGTCCTGCTCGTTCATCGATCCCGGGAAGTGGCGGCAGACGACCGAGATCGCGGCCCTGCCCGATCCGCATGACTTCCACGGCGAGATCGACACCAACCTCGACGGGACCAGGCTCCTGGTCGGCGACCACCGGGACGACGCGCATCTGTTCGCGCTGAAGAGCGGCACGTGGAGCCAGAGCGCCCTCTTGATCCCCTATCCGGCGGACGAAGTTGGCGACAGCGTGGCGCTCGGCGGCCCCGGACCGAAGGGGGACTCTGTCGCGGTCATCGGCCAGCAGTCGGCTCACGTCTACGCCGAGCTCGACAGCGGATGGAGCCAGATCGGGCGGACCGACGGACGCGGCACGGTGGCCGCGACCGCAGACACGGTGTTCCTCGGGGTCGAGTCGAACCTCTTCGCGGTCGACGTCCAGGTCCACCCGCTCGACCCGATCTGCCTGCAGGAGTAGGGACGGCCGACCGGGGA
>Ga0075425_100008845_pt1 | contig 10703 bp, 7 predicted proteins | sample SoiMethybrSBSTD4_FD_75300 | JGI IMG/M metagenome (GOLD analysis project Ga0075425, IMG submission 75300) | Bulk soil microbial communities from a Populus tree surrounding site in Tennessee, USA - Soil MetaG P. TD hybrid SBSTD4 | ecosystem: Environmental > Terrestrial > Soil > Tree plantation...
CAGGTCGAGCGGCGTGAGGACCTCCATCGCCTCGATCGTGCCGGGCGTGTTCGGCGCGTACCGGCCGATGATGTCGACGACGCGCTTGCCGAGCATCTCGCGGTGGTCGTCCCACGTGCCCGCGCGGAGCCGGTACGGCACGTACTGGACGAAGCACGTCGTCACGTGCTTCCCGGCGGGCGCGAGCGTCGGATCCACGTTCGACGCGACGACGCAGTCGACCCAGAGCTCGTCGGGGATCTCACCCCACTTCGCGACGTCGTACATCCGCTCGGCGGCCTCCAGGGTCGGGACGAGGGTCGCGAACGACCGACGGTTCAGGTCGGCGTCGGCCGGCATCCCGTTCCAGCGCGGCGCCTCGGAGAGCACCATGTTCACCTTGGCGCAGGGGCCGTCCATCTTGATCGCCTCGACCGCGCCGCGGAAGCCGTCGGGCAGGTCGGCGCCGTCGAGGAGACCGAGGAACGTCCGCTTCGGATCGGCGTTCGAGACGATGACGTCGGCGGCGAGCTCCGTCCCGTCCTCAAGCACGACGCCGGTCGCGCGGCCCGCCCGTACGGCGATCCGCGCGACCGGCATCCCCGTTCGGATCTCGGCGCCGGCCTCGCGCGCCGCGGCCGCCATCGCCTGCGTGATCGAGCCCATGCCCCCGATCACGTGCCCGAACCATCCCTGGACGTCGTCGTCCCCCCCCGAAAGCAGGTGGAAGAGCAGGCCGATCGCCGTCCCCGGCCGGTACGGCGGCGCGTGCATGCCGTAGACGTTGTTCGCCAGGTACATCCGCTTGATCTTCTCGGACTCGAAATGGCGGTCGAGGAACTCGCCGAGCGACCCCGTGAGGAACTCGATCAGGTCGGTGATCTCGTCGCCCTCGATCTTCCGGATGCGCCGGTACACGCGGCGGCCCTCGCGGAGCTTCGCCCAGCCACGTGCGTGCACGTCCGGCGGCGCCTCGAGGAAGAACGGCTGCAGGTACCGCGCGAGCCGCTTCAGACGCGCGTCGACGCGATCGAACGTGCGCGCGTCGACCTCGCTCACCTGGGCCCACTCCGCCACCGTGCGATCGTGGTCGGTCCACCAGGGCAGCACGGTTCCGTCTTCGAAGGCGACCTGGAGACCCGGCTCGCACGGCACCATCCGGAGGCCGTGACGCTCCAGCTCGAGGTCGCGGATCACCTCGGGGCGGAGCATCGACGCGATGTACGACGCCGTCGACGCGCGACATCCCGGCGCGATCTCCTCGGTGACGCACGCGCCACCGACGATCTCGCGCCGCTCGAGGACGAGCGTCCTCCACCCGGCACGGGCGAGGTAGTACGACGCGGTGAGCCCGTTGTGGCCCCCGCCCACCACGATGGCGTCGTAGCGCGTCTCGCTCATGTGATCGGCGTCCTCGGACGCGCGCGGCACGGTACGCGACCTGCGGTTCCCGGGTCAACGAGGGCGCGTGACCGGACGTCAGGCGGTCGGTTCCGGCGCGACGCCCGGGTCGATCCCGTCGCCGGTGTACCTGGTGTCGCCGAAGGGCTCGACGTCCTCGAACTCGCGGTGCGCGTCCAGCCACGTCGACCCGAAGACCGCCGCGAACTCCGGCTCGTCGAGGAGATCCTGTTCGACCGCGCTCCTGGGCACGTACGGCCCGAGGTTCTGCCGATAGGTGAGGTGCCGGATGTGCGCCGCGACGTCGTCGACCGACGCGCCGGAGTCCCGCAGACCGTCGACGTTCAGGTACACCTCGCTCGGCCAGACGTCCTGGACGACCGAGCCGGGGCCGGCACCGAAACGCTCCTCGATCACGCGCGCGAGCTGGATCGGGTCGAGCCGGACGCCTTGGACGTCATCGGGGAGCGGGCACTGGCCGTGATCGGCCGTCACGATGAGGACGTACTCGCCGGGGTATCGCGCCTCCAATGCCGCCTCGAGCTTCGCCAGCTGGTCGTCGACCGTGTGCAGCATCAGGCCTTCCCACTGCGAGTACATGTTGTAGATGTGCCCGGTGTAGTCGGGCGACTTGTACGTCGTGTAGAGGAGCGAAGGCCCGTCCCGGCCGATCGGCTCGGAGTCGAGCGTCGCGACGATCAGGTCGTGCTGGTACTCGACGACCGGCGGGCTGCAGCACGGCGACTGGCCGCCCTGCGGGTCGAACCGTCGATCCCATCCCGGTCCGGTGAGGGTCGCATCCTTCGACGCGAAGGCGGCCTGGTGGGCGGCGTACATCTCGGGCCCCGGCATCGTCGACGGGAGGCGGAAGAGCTCCGGGTTGTGGGGCGCCCACGTCGCCGTGTCCTCGTTCCAATAGACGCCGACCGGCTTCTCGTCGGCCGTCCGGTTCCGACCGCCGAACCCGATCATCCCCATGTGCCAGACCTGGTAGCCGATCTGCCCCACCCAGGCCGCGTTGCCGGTCGAGTCGGAGTAGAGGTCGGCGAGCGTCGGCACGAGGATGTCCGAGGGGTCGGCGTTCCCCGGCTCCCCGTAGGTCTTGCGCGACCCGTACGAACCGCCGCGGATGTTGTGTCCGGTGACGCCGTGCCCGACCGGGAACGCACCGGTGCCGATCGTCGCGTGGGCGCACGCGGTCACCGCCGGGAACGATCCGGTGAGCGCGTTCCGGTAGTTCGCGCCCGCCGCCATCATGCGCTTGAGCGTCGGCCAATCGTTCGGCCAGTGGTTCAGGACGTTCCAGCCGCCCCCGTCGAACACGTACGTCACGACGATCTTCGGCGTGCGTCCCGTGAGCCGGAGCCCGGGCAGGATCTCGCCGGCACGCTCGGTCGGCCACGCGTCGAAGCCGATCAGTCCGGCGGTCGTCGGCGCGAGATCGGCCAGCGATACGGGATCGACCGAATCGGAGGGCCCGACGATCCCGGGGCCGTAGACGACGAGCGGGATCCGCTCGAGGTACATCCAGAGGGACGCGTGACTCGTCCGAGGATCCTGCGGCACGAGCGAGAGCGACTCCGCCGCGTAGTTCGCGCTGTTGAAGGGCGCGACGACGAGCTGCAGGTCTCCGGACCGCCCCGGGTGGTACGCGCGCCGCACGAGCTCCATGTACTGGGAGCCGAGGTCGGTGGCGGTCTCGTCCTGGACAGCCTGGGCATCCGGCATCGTCGCCTCCCACGCGACGCGGCCGAGCGCCGCGCCGCCGACGACCCATGCGAGCCCGCCTAGACCGCTCGCGACGAGGAAGCGGCGGCGCGACGGGTCGTGCCCGGATCCGAGCAGTCCGCGTCGCGAGGCCCACAGGATCAGCGCGAAGCCGACGATCCAGGTCGCGACGCCGGCGATCACCCCGGTCACGATGCTGCCGAGGTAGGCCAGGACGAGCGCCACGGCTCCGCCGAGGAGGGCGAACACGATCAGGGAGCGCGGGACCCGGTGCGGTATCACGAGCTTCTATGGTTGCAGATGGCTCGGGTCCGCCGGCCGCGCGGCGGATGGAGTTCCGGTGACGCCCGTCAGGTCCGTTTCCGCTGTAGGTCGAGGAACGGCAACGGCACGACCGTCGCGCCGACCTTGCCGCGTTCCCCCTCGACGCTGTACTCGACCGAGACGCGCGTCCCGATCCGTTCGTGCGCCTTGTCGAGCGAGCCGAACCCCACCATCTTCTTGATCGTGGTCCCCCAGGCGATCGACGTCGCGCGCCCGATCTGACGGCCCTCCCGGTAGACGGGGACCGGCGAACGGTCGACGTACGGCGAGATCATCGGGGCGAGCCCGTGTCGGGCGAACATCCCTTCGATCCCCGCCCAATCGAGCTCGAGGCCGACGAGGCGTCGCGCGGGACCGCCGGCGGCCCGTTCCGCGAGGAGCGCGGTCTTGCCCGTGAACGTCGCGGACTTGCCGAACTCCACGAGACGCCCGAGGCCGAGCTCGAACGGCGAGTAGGTTTGCTCCGGGCTGATCGCGTGCCGCGCGCTCGTGTACTCCGCTTCGATCAGGATCAGGCCGGCCTCGACCCTGGCGACGTCGAGCGCGTGGATCCCAGCCGGGTGGATCCCGTACGGAGCACCGGCCGCGAAGACGGCATCCCAGACCTCGAGCGCGCGGTCGGCGGGGATCCAGATCTCGTAGCCACGGTCCCCTGTGTACCCGGTGCGCGTGACGCTCACGTCGACGCCGGCGATCGACGCGAGCCGGTGCCGGAAGTACCGGACGTCGTTCCACGCCGCACCGGTCGCTCGTTCGAGGACCTCGCGGCTCAGCTTCCCTTGGAGCGCCAACGCCGCCAGCCGCTCGGACACGTCTTCGACCTCGACGTCGAGGCCGGTCGCGTTCAGGAGGAACCATCGGGAACACGGATCGGCGGCGGTGATACGGAACTCGTGCTCCCCGAACCGGGTGACGGTGCCGTCGTCGAGCATCTTGCCGTCCTCGTCGCACCACGGCGTGTAGATCACCTGGTCGACCTGCATCATCGAGACGTCGCGGGTCATGACCCGGTCGAGCAAGCGGACGGCGTCGGGTCCGCGGACGACGTACTTGTAGAGCGGGGTCGTGTCGATCACGGCGACCGCGTCGCGGATCGCGCTGTACTCGATGTCGTGGAAGTCGGCGTAGACCTGGGGCGCGAAGTACCCCGCCCACTCGCCCCAGACCTGCTTCCGGTTCATCTCGCGCTGGCGCGGATAGAAGGCGGTCCCGACCGACACGTGTGACCTCCCGACGTGAACGCGCAGAGCCTACGGGAGCGGTTCCGGTGACGTCGTCGGCCCCTTGACCAGTGGTCAAAGGGTCGTTGGTGCGGCTCGGGGGCCGCGGCTAGCATCGCCTGGTCCGCGGTCGCGTTCGGAAGGAGATCCGTGGCCAAGCGGTACGACGCGGTGGTGATCGGTGGCGGACACAACGGGCTCGTGAACGCCGCCTACCTCGCGCGGTCCGGACTGAAGGTGCTCGTCGTCGAGCGTCGACACATCTTGGGCGGAGCGACGCTCACCGAGGAGATCGTCCCCGGGTTCCGGTTCTCGGTGTTCTCCTACGTCGTCTCGCTGCTGCGGCCCGAGATCATCCGCGAGCTCGCGCTGCCGAAGCACGGCCTCGAGATCCTCCCGCTCGACGGCACGATCACGCCGCTCGCCGACGACTACCTCTGGCGCGTGAACGATCACGGGGAGACGATCCGGGAGCTCCGGCGGTGGTCGTTGAACGACGCCGAGGCGTACGAGGAATACGGGCCGCTCATGGCCGAGATGGGCCGCTTCATCAAGCCGATCCTGTCGGTGCCGCCGCCCGATCCCGGGAAGATCTCGCCCGGTGAATGGCTCCCGCTGACGCCCCTCGCGAAGCAGTTCCGCGACCTCCCGAGGCGTCTGCAGACGACGTTCATCCAACTGATGACGATGTCGGCCGCCGACTTCCTCGATCAATGGTTCGAGACGGAACCGCTGAAGGCGACGATGAGCGCGAGCGGCATCATCGGCACGTTCCAAGGGCCGCGGTCGCCCGGGACGGCGTACGTGCTCCTGCACCACTACATGGGCGAGATCGACGGGGCGTTCCGCGCCTGGGGCGTGCCGCGAGGGGGGACGGGCGCGATCGCGTACGCGATCGCGAACGCCGCGCTGGCGGAAGGCGTCGAGATACGGACCGAAGCGCCGGTCGCGCGGATCGCCGTGTCCGGCGGCCGCGCGACCGGCGTCGTGCTCGAGTCGGGCGAGGAGATCGAGGCCGGCGTCGTGATGTCGTCAGTCGACTCGCGGAACACGTTCATCAGGTTCCTCGACGAAGGTGTGCTCGACCCCGCGTTCAAGGAGGAGGTCCTCCGCTACAAGTACCGCGGGTCGTCGGGCAAGGTGAACCTGGCCCTCGACGGGCTCCCGCAGCTCGCGTGCAAGCCTGGCAACGGCGAGTGGCTCCGAGGCGCGATCAGCTTCTCGCCGTCGATCGACTACATCGAGCGCGCCTACGACGACGCGAAGTACGGGCGGCCTTCGGCGCGACCGTACATCGACATGATCATCCCGACGCTCGTCGATCCGACGATGGCCCCGCCCGGCAAGCACGTGATGAGCTGCTTCGTGCAGTACGCGCCGTACCACCTCGGCGACGACGAGGTCTGGGACGACGCGAAACGCGAGACGTTCGGTCAGAACGTGATCGACACGATCGAGGAGCGGTTCCCGGACATCAGGAAGTACATCGTCGGGCAGCAGTTCGTGACGCCGAAGGACATCGAGGACATCACGGGTCTTTCCGAGGGGAACATCTTCCAGGGCGAGCTCTCGCTCGAGCAGCTCTTCTTCAACCGTCCGGTGCCGGGCTGGTCGCGCTACCGAACGCCGGTGAAGGACCTGTGGATGTGCGGGTCGGCCACCCACCCGGGCGGCGGCATCATGGGCGCGCCCGGGCGGATCGCGGCGCTCGAGTACGTGAAGGAGAAGCGCAAGGGCCGGAGGGCGGCCTGATGGCCCGCAAGACGATCGACACGATCGTGATCGGCGCCGGGCACAACGGACTCGTCGCGGCCGCGTACCTCGCGAAGGGCGGCCGAAACGTCCTCGTCCTGGAGCGCTCGGAGCGCACGGGCGGGGTCCTCCGCGGCGGCGAGCCGGCGCCGGGCTTCCGGGCGCCTGGACCGTTCCCCACGGTCGGCCGGCTGCGCGCCTCGATCGTGAAGGATCTCAAGCTCGGGTCGTTCGGTTTCGCCACCGTGACCCCGGACGTTCGGATGCATGCGCCGATGCCCGACGGTTCGTCGGTCACGTTCTGGGGGGATCCGGCGCGGACCTCCGACGAGCTCGCGAGCCGCAGCTCTCACGACGCCGAGGCGTTCGCCGACTTCGATCGGAAGATCCGCTCGATCGCCAGCTTCCTCGCCTACGTCCAGGTCGCGATCCCGCCCGATCCCAAGTCGCCGTCGCTCGCCGACGCGATCATGGGGCTGCGGGTCGGCAGGGCCTTCCGTGAACTTGGAAGCAGGACGGGACGCGAGGCGATCCGGGCGCTCCCGATGGCCGTGGCGGACGTCGTGCAAGAGGTCTTCGACGACGAGGCGGTCCGCGGACCGATCGCGACGCGCGGCGTGCTGTACACGGCGATGGGTGCGTGGGCGACCGGCACGGCCCAGGTCCTCCTCAACGATTCAGCCGGCAACGAAGGCGGAGCGGCCGGACAGTCGGTGTTCGCCGTCGGCGGGACGGACGCGCTGGCTGATGCGCTCGAGGCCGCCGCGCGTGCCGCCCGCGTCCAGATCCGGACCGAGGCCGAGGTCGCGGCGATCCGCACACGAGGATCGAAGACGATCGGGGTAGCGCTCGCGGACGGGTCCGAGATCGACGCCCCGCTCGTCGTGGCCGCGTGCGATCCGAAGCGCACGGTTCGGCTCATCGACCCCGTCGCCGTCGGGCCGACGACGGTCTGGCGCGGCGAGAACATCCGGCAGCCGGGTGCCACGGCGAGCGTGCGCCTCGCGCTCGGTGGGCTGCCGGCGTTCCACGGGGGCGACCCGGCGCGCCTGAGCGGCCGGATCGTGATCGGGCCGTCGATCGACGACGTCGAGCGCGCGATGGACGCGGCCAAGTACGGGCGCGTGAGCGAGGAACCGGTCCTCGAGGCGACGGTCCCGTCGCTCACCGATCCTTCGCTCGCGCCCGAGGGGAAGCACGTGATGAGCGTGACGTTCCAGGCCGCCCCCCGCGCGTTGCGCGAGGGGGACTGGTCCACGGAGCGCGAGCGCGTCGGCGAGATCGCGGTGAAGACGTTGGAGCGCTACGCACCCGGCTTCGGCGAGCTCGTCGAGGCGATCGAGGTCGTCACGCCGGCGGACCTCGAGTCGACGTACGGGTTGACGGGCGGTCATCTCCAGCACGCGGAGCCGGCGCTCGACCAGTTCTTCGCGTGGCGCCCGTTGCTCGGCGCCGCGCGCTACCGGTTCCTCTTCGACGGGCTGTACCTCGCCGGCTCGGGGGCCCATCCGGGTGGCGGCATCACGGGCGGTCCGGGCGCGAACGCGGCGAAGAAGATCCTCAAGGATCTCTAGGCAGGTCATGGCCGGGCCGCTCGCGCTCGTCGGCGGCGATGAGCTGAAGCCCGGGAACGAGCCGCAGGACCGGATCCTCGTCGAGGCGGCGGGTGACGGGCCCGCGTACGTGATCGCGACGGCTGCGGCTCGTCAACGTCCCGATCTCGCCGTCGCGAACGCGCACAGCTGGTTCGAAGGACTCGGGCTCGACGTCGAGGAGCTCCCGCTCACGAAGCGGTCGCACGCGACGTCGAGGGAGGTCGCGGCCCGAGCTCGCGTGGGACGGTTCTTCTACCTGGTCGGGGGCGACCCCGGGCTGGTGCCCAAGGTATTGGCCGACTCACCCGCGTGGAGTGCGATCGTCGATGCATGGCGAGACGGCGCGGCGCTCGCAGGATCGTCCGCCGGCGCGATGGCGCTGGGCTCGTGGACGCTGATCCGAGACCGGATGCCGGGTGACGACCGTCGTCGGTACCGGGACGCGCTCGGGCTGGTTCCGAACGTCGCCGTGATCCCGCACCTGTCGACGTTCGGCGAGCGATGGATCCCGTCGGCGCTCACGGCGGCGCCGGATGGCTCGATCCTCCTCGGCATCGACGAACGGACGGCGGCTATGTTCGACGGCATGTGGCGGGTCGAGGGCTCCGGCTCGGTGGTCGTGATCACCGCATCGGATCGGCGGACGTTCGAGCACGGAGCGCGGATCGGAGGCCTCCCACGCCCGGGGTGAGACCCGGTCGCGTGTGCGAAGCTGTGCCGCCATGAGCGATCCACCCGATTTCCGGCTCGAGAACTCGGAGCTTCGAGGCGACGACGAGTTCGACGAGTTCGCGAGCGAGGACCTCCCGTACTACTCGGATTGGCACGGGTCGTTCGAGAAGCTGCCGTGGGCGCTCGACGACGACGCGCTCCGCGCGGCGAACGCCGACGTCGCGATCGTGGGCGCGCCGTTCGACGAGGGCACGTCGTCACGCCCCGGCGCTCGGTTCGGGCCGCGCGCGATCCGGATGGCCCCGACGACGTGGGGAACCGTCGATGCGTGGTCGATCCAGCTGAACGCGGAGCCGTACGCGCGCCTCACCGTCGTCGACGCGGGAGATGCGCCGGTCGCGCCCACGCGGTTCGAACGCTCGCTCCGCGTGATCCACGAGAAGGTGTTGCGCGTCGCGAGCGCCGGCCCGATCCCGATCGTGCTCGGCGGCGACCATTCGATCACGTACCCGAGCGCGGCGGCCGTCGCCCGTCACGTGTGGCCGCGGAAGGTGGGGGTGATCCACTTCGATGCGCACGCCGATACCGGCGCGGATCAGTGGGGCAACCTGCACGCGCACGGGCAGCCGATGCGGCGGCTCATCGACGAAGGATGGGTCGCGGGCCGGAACTTCGTGCAGATCGGTCTGCGCGGCTACTGGCCGGATAAGGAGACCTTCGCGTGGATGCGCGAACAGGGGATGCGGTGGCATCCGATGGTGGAGATCGAGGAGCGGGGGAGCGAGGCCGTGCTCGCGGACGCGATCGCCGAGGGGCTCGACGGCCCGGAGTGCATCTACCTGTCCGTCGACATCGACGTCGTCGATCCCGGGATGGCGCCTGCGACGGGCACGCCGGAGGCCGGCGGGATGCTCGCTCGGGAGCTCCTGCGAGCGGTCCGGAAGATCGTCGGGCGGGTCGAGCTCGTCGGCATGGACGTCGTCGAGGTCTCGCCCCCGTACGACCATGCAGAGATCACCGCGATCCTCGCGCAACGGGTCGTGATGGAGGCGATCGCGGCCCTCGGCGCGAAGCGCTGAGGCTGTCGCCGTCCTTTGCTACGGTTCGCTGCATGACGCATCCCATGCACGACGCCTTCGCGCACCACCAGTGGGCGACGCTCACGTTGATGGATACGTGCAGCTCGCTCACGCCGGACCAGCTGGAGACGTTCGCTCCGGGCACGTACGGTTCGATCCTCGATACCATGCGCCACCTCGTCGCGGCCGATTCCAGCTACCTGTTCGTCTGTAGCGGTGAGACCGAGGGGCCGCCGATCGAGGACGAGGACGCGATGGATCTCGCTGCGCTCCGGAAGGGGATGGAGGGTTTCGGGCCCAAGTGGGCCGCGCTGCTGGAACGGGATCCGGATCCCGATACCGTGCTCGTCCGCCACCGCCCGGACGGCTCGGAGACGTCGGCGCCGCTCGGCATCCGGCTCGCCCAGGTGGTCCACCACGGCACCGATCATCGGAGCCAGATCTGCACCGCTCTCACCACCCTCGGGATCGAGCCGCCGTTCATCGACGTGTGGGATTACGGGGAGCAGGCCGGCAGCGTCAAGGAGACCCCGCCGACCGCCTGACCAGCGCCTTCGGGCCTTCCTCAAGCCCGCGTCGGCTTCCGTCGAAGCCTGAAGGGTGATCGAGCCGCGGGGGGCCTTCCACGAGGCAACCTCGGCGTTCCGCCGTCTGGTCGAGAACGTCGAGGGGGTCATCGCCGGGAACGACGACGCCGTCGAGACGGCGGCGATCTGCCTGTTCGCCGACGGGAACCTGCTGCTCGAAGGCGTACCGGGGGTCGGGAAGACGACGCTCGCGCGGTCGCTCGCGATCTCCATCTCCGGCGCGTTCAGCCGGATCCAGGCGACGCCCGACCTGCTACCGAGCGACGTGACCGGGATCAGCGTGTACGACCAGGCGCACGGGGAGTTCCGGTTCGTCCCCGGTCCGGTGTTCGCGAACATCGTGCTCGTCGACGAGATCAACCGCAC
>Ga0075425_100008846_pt1 | contig 10701 bp, 9 predicted proteins | sample SoiMethybrSBSTD4_FD_75300 | JGI IMG/M metagenome (GOLD analysis project Ga0075425, IMG submission 75300) | Bulk soil microbial communities from a Populus tree surrounding site in Tennessee, USA - Soil MetaG P. TD hybrid SBSTD4 | ecosystem: Environmental > Terrestrial > Soil > Tree plantation...
TCCACGGTGAGCAGACTTGAGCCCGAAACTCCAGGTCTTCGGGAACAACGCTGCTTGGGAGACCGGAGGAGAATCCCTGCCAGAGTGGATTCTTCTCTAGGTCTCCATTTTTATTTCTAGTGCTTCGCCTCTGTTAGTTATTTGCTGCGCCTTAGGCATCCGCTCAGCCAGCTTTCCTCCCAAATTGCCATGATTCGTTTCTGACTATTTGAGTAACTACAGCTTTGCGCCCGCAAATCGCCGAAGAAGAATGTAAGATAAAAGCGCCGAAAACGGGAATTCCCAGCATGTTCCAACCACGCCAATCGCGCACCGAGCAAACTCACCGCTCGGCTCTTAGTGTCACACTGTCCGTCTTGATTGTGGTCTGCGCCATAGTCGCACACGCGCGCCCCCGCTTCCCTCAAAAATCCATGGCGGAAAATTTGCACGGCAAGCCCCTCGACCCCTTCGCCGTCTCCGCAAATCGCGTCGTCGTTTTGCTCTTTGTACGCACCGACTGCCCCATTTCCAACCGCTACGCTCCCTTACTACAAAAACTCAGCGAAGAGTTTCGCGGTAGGGCTGTCTTCTGGCTGGTTTATCCTGACCGCGCCGAAACTGCCTCGCAAATCAAAACTCATCTTCAGGACTATCACTATTCCATCGCCGCGCTCCGCGACACCGATCACGCCCTGGTCCGACGTGCCCAGGCCACCACAACTCCCGAAGCCGCCGTCTTCGATTCATCCGGGCTCTTGCTGTATCACGGTCGCATTGACAATTGGTACGAGGACTTCGGCCGCTCACGCCCCGCCGCCACCACTCACGAGCTCACCGACGCCATCGCCTCAGCCATCGCCGGCAAGCCTATCCATCCCGACCACGCCAACGCCGTCGGCTGCTATATTTCCGACCTCAAATGAAGCGCACCGCTGCAGGTCAGTCATTCATCATTTGCGCCACGTCTTCCCTCATCTTCATCGTCGCCACTCTCTACGCTTCGGGACCAGGAGCCGCGAAATCCGCCAACGCTCAAAATTCCGCTCTCACCACATTCACGCGCGATATTGCTCCCATCGTCTTCCGTTCCTGCGCGCCCTGCCACCATCCAGGCGAAGCCGGCCCCTTTTCTTTGGTCACCTACGGCGACGCGAAATCCCACGCCCGCCAGATCGCCGACGTCACCCGCAAACGCCTTATGCCTCCGTGGCTCCCTTCCGCCGACGGCCTGCTCTTTGCTGAAGACGTGCACCTTTCCGAACAAGACATTGCCCAATTTCAAAAATGGCTAGACGACGGCCTGCGCGAAGGCGATCTCGCCGATCTCCCTCCCGTCCCGAAATTCTCCTCCACATGGCAACTCGGCCAGCCCGACCTGGTACTGCACGCCGCAGCGCCCTACACCATTCCCGCCAGCGGCAGCGACGTCTACTGGAACTTTATTTTCCGCTCGCCGCTGCACTCCTCGCGCTTCATCAAAGCCATCGAAATTCATCCCGGCGACAAACGTCTGGTCCATCACGCCAACCTTCTTGTCGACCGCACGCAATCTGCTCGCCGCCAGGAAGAATCTCCCGGCAGCGGCTTTGCCAGCATGGAACTGCAAATCGAATCCGAATCCTTCGATCCAGATGGCCATTTTCTTTTCTGGAAGCCGGGCAGCCCGCCGATCGTAGAGCCGCCTGGCCTCGCCCTCCGCCTCGATCCCGAAAACGATCTGGTGCTCAACACCCACCTCCAGCCCTCCGGCAAACCCGAGTCGGTTCAACCCACAATCGGTATTTACTTCACTAACGAGCCCGCCACACGTTTTCCCGTTTTGCTGCAAATTGAAAACGATCGCGCGCTCAACATCCCCGCCGGCGACAGCAACTTCATCGTCAGCGACGCATTTACTCTTCCCGAAAACGTGCAGTTGCTGGCCCTCTATCCTCACGCCCACTATCTCTGCCGCGACATGCTCGCCACCGCGCGCCTGCCGGACGGCACCGAAAAAACTCTCATCCACATTCCCCGCTGGGATCTCAACTGGCAGGCCGTTTTCCGTTTAGCCCAGTCCGAACCACTCCCGCGCGGAACCACCATCGTCATGCGCTACCGCTACGACAACTCCAGCGACAACATCGCCAACCCCAACAACCCGCCGCAGCGTGTCACCGCCGGCAATCGCGCCGTCGATGAAATGGCTCATCTCTGGCTGCAGGTCCTGCCCGACCCTCAACCCGGCCAGCAGCGCGATCCGCGTATGGTTCTGCAGGAATCGCTCGCCCGCCACCATATTGAAAACAATCCCACCGATTTTGAAGCTCACTACAACCTCGCGGCCATGCTGCAAGCGCGCGGCGCCAGCGACGAAGCGGTGCTCCACTACCAATCCGCTCTCGAACTCCGGCCCGGCGACGCCGTAGTCGAGAACGCACTGGGCGCTGCCTTGTTGTCTTCCGGAAAAATTCCCGGCGCCATCAAGCATCTTTCGGTCGCGACTGCCGTCCGTCCCGATTATTTCGACGCCCACTACAATCTCGGTATTGCGCTCGCCACCGCCGAAGAATTTGCGCGCGCCGCCCAGGAATTTGCCGCAGCCGCCAAACTAAAACCCGAAGACTCCGGCGCCGAAGCCAACCTTGGCGCCGCGTTCGCCGAACTCGGCCAAAACGAACAAGCCATCGCCCATTTCCGGCGCGCTCTGCAACTCGACCCGAAAAACCAGCTGGCCCGCGAAAATCTCGACGCCCTCCAAAAAGCCCCCTAGTCAAATCAAATCCCGCCGCAACTCCAATGCGCCGAGAACTCCTAACCCACGCACCCTTGTCAAACCCTCCCACGCACGGTACTTTCTCTATCTCAGTCCGGAGGCTCCATGCGCCGCATCGTGTCCCTCGTCGTCCTTAGTATCGCCATCTGCTCCACTGCTTTTGCTCTTTCCCGTACTCCAACCCTCTCATCATCCGCGGCCGATTCAGCACTCCTCAATGGCTCCTCCCGCAGGCCCCCGGTCAACAATTGGACCGTCGTCCGCCTCTCCGGCACTCCCAAACAGATCGGCTACCAGCACGGCTACCTCCTGGGACCAGAAATCGCCGACCTGCAAAAAGTTTTTCTTCTCGAGCTCACTCACGACAACGGCAAGGACTGGAACTTCTTCCGCGACGCCGCCAAAAACGTCTGGTGGCCGCACATCGATCAGGAGTATCGCGACGAAATGCAAGGCATCGCCGATGGCGTCCAGGCGCGCGGCGTGCAGCTCGACGTCTGGGACATCGTCGTGATCAATGGCGCAATGGAGTGGAGCTACTACGTAGGTCAGTACGACAAGGATCACAAAATCGCTTCGCCCTCCACTGTCACTGCCCCCGACCACTGCAGCGCCTTTGTCGCCACCGGCAGCTACACTAAAGACGGCAAGATCGTCATCGCTCACAATAATTGGACCGGCTACATGGATGGCTCGCGCTGGACCATGGCCTTCGACATCAAGCCCGCCAATGGCTACCGTTTCGTCATGGACGGCCTGCCCGGCGTCATCCACAGTGCCGACGATTTTGGCATCAACTCCGCCGGTATCGTCATCACCGAAACCACCATCACCGGCTTTTCCGGTTACAACTTCAATGGCATCCCCGAATTCATTCGCGCTCGCAAAGCCATGCAGTACTCTGCCTCCATCGATGACGTCGCGCGCATCTTCAAAGACGGCAACAACGGCGGCTACGCCAACGATTGGCTGATTGCCGACACCAGGAGGAACGAAATCGCCAGCCTCGAACTCGGTCTCAAGAACGTCACTCTCGAACGCAAGATCGACGGCTATTTTGTCGGCTCAAATTTTCCGATTAGCCCCAAGCTTGCCGCGGAAGAAACCAACTTCAATCTGAAAGATGCTGGTCTGAGCGGTAACGCCCGCCACCAACGCTGGCAACAGCTGATGCAGGAAAATAAGGGCAAGATTGACGTCGCCGCCGCGCAGAAATTCCTCGCCGACCACGTCGACTCCGTTACCGGGAAGAACGAGCCGAGCGAACGCACTCTCTGTGGCCACGTCGAAATGTCCTCGCGCGGCATGGGCGCCTGGCAGCCGCCCTACGGAACCGCCGGCGCGGTCCAAAACAAAGCCACCGACTCTTCCCTGGCCGCGAAAATGACCTTCACCGGCGCTGCTGGCCACGCCTGCGGCCACGATTTTCTCGCTGCCCAGCATCTTGCCGCGCATCCTGAACTGGCTTGGCAAAGGCCGCTTCTCCGCGACATGAAAGCGTATCCCTGGACACAAATCGTCGCGGAGTAGCGCTCCCCTATCACTCTTTCCAGATTGTTGGGGTCGAGACGTGATGGCCTTGCCGGCCGAACGAACGATCCTCTTCCTGGCGTTCTTCCTCGAGTCTTTTCTGGGCTCCCTTGTGGCTAGTCCGCGCCAGCACATAGGCTCCGGCGCCGGCTAACACGACGCCGAGCATCCCTGACAAGTATTCCAAGCCTGGCAAGGTGCCGCGGGGTCGCCCCTCGGCAGGCTTCGGCGATGATGCCGTCGTTTCTGTGGGAGGGCTTTTTTCGTTGAAGGTTACAAATACCTGCACCAACAACAGGATCGCTCCGAGCGCGAGCAGAGCAATTCCATGAAACCTTCCAAACTGCATGGAAACTCCTCGGGCCAGGCTGCCTGTGGTACTCGTTCAACGTAGCTCTGTGCCTGCAAGGGAGCCATACGGCAAACACTGCAACCGGATGCCATTGAGCTAGAACAAGAAGATCATCCTCAGAACCAGTTCTTGCGCCGAAATAACGCCAGCGAACCCAGCGTCGAAACAATCATCGCGCCGGTGATCCACAGCCAGGCATGCGGGTGCTCCTGCCCGGGCAGTTTCACGTTCATTCCGTAAAACCCCGTCAACACCACCAGTGGAATGGAAACCGTTCCCCAGATCGTCAGCACTTTCACGATCTGGTTCGTGCGATTGGCCACGGCTGAAAGATAAATATCCAGCGTGCCCGAAAGCAGGTCGCGGTAAGTTTCCACCAGCTCCGTTACCCGAATCAGATGATCCGAAATATCGCGGTAGTAGATTCGCAATTCGCGGTCCGCGCGGTGTTCGGTCAGTTCATATCGCCGCGTCATTTGGCTGACCACGTCGCGCATCGCAGACGACACCCGCCGTAATACTAGCAACATTCGTTTCAAGCGAAATATCTCGCGCAGAATCGCCGGCTCCGGCGAATGCAACACCACGTTTTCCGCGCCGCTGATCGCCTCCGCAATGCTGTCCAGCACAGGCAAGTAACGGTCCACCGCGATATCAATCAATGCGTGCGCGATGCGATCGGGAGAATTTGCCGATGTTTTTGCGGTAACTCGCGCCACCACCGCTTTTAAGAGTTCGGAATCGCCCGCGCCTTCGCTCACCGTCAGCAGCCAGTCTCGCCCCAGAAAAATATTGAAGTCTTCAAACAGCAGCCGCATCGGCGCATCGGAAGTCTCGCTGGCTGCACTTGCGTCACCCTCTTTCGCATTGGCGCCCGCCGCTTTCTTGCGCCGCAGCCTTCCCGTCACCGCGGCTCCCAGGAGCTTGATCACAATAAATGAATACGACTCTGCCTCTTCCACGTGCGCGGTCTTATCAATTTCGCGGCAGTCTTCCACTTGTAGTGGATGAATTCCAAAATGTTCCGCAAGTCGATCTAGAACCGGCGATTGCGGGTCCGCCAAGTGGTACCACGGTATGTCCGGAAGCACGCGCAACGGACTGAGCAGTGCGGCGGCGTCTTGAGTGGTCGGCTCGGTCATTGCGGGAGTTGTGCGTGGCGCGGTTTGGTATTGGATCAGAACGCCTCGCAGTTTACACCGTGCCGCCCGCACGGCGAAACGCTCCACCCACTCTTATCAAAACCGGAACACGTATCCGGTTGTCGCGCGGAAATTCCCTTGCGTGGCGTAGTAATCGTCGGAAAGCACGCTAACCGGAGGCTGCCGCGGATCCGGCCGCCCCGCGAGGTAGTGAATAAAAGTCGTTCCCATGTTGAAGCGAATCGTCGAATGCCGCGATGCGTAATACTCCACGCTTCCGCCCACATCGAATGCAAACCGCGTCGCATCTTCATACTCGCTCGAACTGCCCGGCAGCAAAGTTTTTTCGTAGTGCACAAATCCCGGCCGCAGTTGCGCGAACACTCCCCACGAGCGCGCCGTGTGACCCACCTTTACACCGAGCAGCCCCTCTTCCACCGCGCCACGTTCGGGCGTCCCGGGAAAAAAGTTGAGCTCCGAATCCAGATACACCAGCCGCGTCAAGCGATAATCCAGATCAAATCCGATTCCCGTCGCCGTCACTCTGCATCCCGCACACCCTTGCCAATCCATCGGTAGGTTCAGCGTCGCCAGCTGCACGCCCAGGCTCCACCGCAGATCGTCCTTGCGCCGTAATTCCAGAAATGAGCAGCGCCAAACACACCAAGGAATATACGTTTTTTACCATCCGCTTTGCTTTTCGTACGGCAAATCGCGGGCGGCCTGGAGTCTTACGTACCGCGAAATCTGAGCCGATGCTCCTTGGTTGGACATTGCGGTTCCGTCAAAACAAAGTTGGCCCTTGCCGCTTGCTGGCCGCGCTCACAAATAGACGTTTGTTCCGCGGCGGAGGTTGCTGCCACTTGGAATTTTTTCCGCAGAAGTACCGCATCTATTTCGCGGAACTACACCATTCACCGGTATCCGCACGGAGATTCTTAACCGGCTGTCTGAAAAAGCTTTAGCGGTTTTCCGCCGACTTCGCGGCGTCCAGGTGTGCGAGCTCCGCCTGGATTTGCGGAATGGCTTCCGCCGGGGGGCCGATTTTCTTGTAAGTCGAATAAAACGTTTTTTCATGTACGGAAAAACTCGAGAAGAACTTCCTTCCGTCGAAATCGTATTGCGTGAAGGACGGCAGCCACAGCCCGGGCGCCTGTTCGTAACGGTCCTGCATGAACCGGCTGCCTTTATAAACTTTTGCCAGAAACCCTCCGATGGAAATATCGTCGGTCACTTCACCTTCCACGCGGGCCAGCTCGTGCGATGCCGCGTCCAGCCAGACGAACCCTTTCACTTTCGCGAAAATCGATGTGGCCCGGTTGGTGGATTTGTACCTGGGGTTCGGCTCCATGCTATATTTTTCCAGCATGCGGCCATCGCGTAGTTCCTGACCGAGATAAGTGAAAAGAAACGCGCTGTGCATTGCCTCGATCAGATCGTCGCGATCCTTTTGTTTTTTCTGGACTTTTTGGTACGCCTCGCGTTGCGGCTGCCCGGATGCCGCGGCCCAGGTCAGCGAGTTCAGCAATTTGTTCAATTCAGAGCGGTAAGCGTCCACGTCGGGCGGTTTGCCGTCCGCCCCGAGTGTGATCTTTGCAATGCCGGTACCGGCTGGTACGACGCGGGAAACTTTTACGCTCTGTGGCGTTGGGTCTCCCGGGTCTTTCCGCGATTCAACCCGTTCGATCCGTTCGTACAAATACAAGGCGCGCTCGGCTTCCTTAACGCCTGAAATCGCAATGCGCCACATGTCGCTGCTGTCCGGCGTGGCCGCCCCTCCACCTTTGAGGGCTGGCTTCTGGGCGAGGGAAATAGCGGATGCTACGGCCAGCAGGCCGAGGCAGGAGAGAAAGATTGCTGCTTTCAGGGACAATGCCGCGCCTCAAAATCTGAGTTTAACCCGAAAGGCCGAGAGCGGTTGGATTCCCGTCCATCCGCCAGTGCTGTATGAGTCAGGCATCCTCCGTAACGCGATGATACAAAAGCTCTTATTCTAGAAATGTAAATTGTCGTTCAATTTCCCACAACCATGCTGCTTCTTTGAGACAATGGAAAATCTGCGGTCAGCAAAAATTCCTTTTCCAGCGTCTAATAAGGAACGAAAGGGTGAAACCGCGCGTATTACAGGTGCGGACCTGCCGCAAGACCGATCGGAAACGAGTGAGGAGAAGTCAAGTTGGGTGTAACACCTCTTGAAGGATTCAGCCATGTGCGGATCGCCGCTGGCACGGCGGAGCATACCGGGCGTTTCAGCCGGGCGCGCCGTTCGTTGGTTACCTTCTATGAGACGTTTGTGCTGGCGCTCGATTCACTGCGCGCGCACAAACTGCGCAGCTTCCTGACCCTGCTGGGGGTCATTCTGGCGGTGACCACGCTGGTCACCGTAATGAGCTTCGTTTCCGGCATGAACTTTTACGTGGCCGACCGCATTGCCAACCTGGGCGCTAACGTTTTTATCGTGGACCGATTCGGGATCATCACCAGTAACGACGCCTTTGTGAAAGCGCAAAAGCGCCCGCTGCTCACAATGGATGAATACGAATTTCTGCGCGACAACATGAAAACGGCGGGAGCGGTGGCGGCGCTGGATGACCGCAACATCGATATCAAATCCGGCAACGAGCGCCTGGAACGAACTGACGTCATGGGCGCTTCGCCGAATTACACCGACGTGCGCAACATCGGCGTCGCGCAAGGCCGGATGATTACGCAGTCTGATGATGATCATCGCGCGGAGGTGGCGTTCATCGGCGCTGACGTAGCCAACAAGCTTTTCCCCAACGTCGATCCCATTGGCAAAAGCTTTCGCGCTGAGACCCATGAATACCTGGTGATCGGAGTGGCCACTCCAATCGGCAGCGCATTCGGCCAATCGCAAGACAATTTTGTGATCATGCCGATCCATACCTATCAGAAAGAATTTCACCGGCAGAACGATTGGGTGGGCATTTTCGTCCAGGCCCCGAACGCGGAGCTGATGCAAGCCAGCAAAGACGAAGCGCGCATGCTGATGCGCGCGCGGCGGCATCTGGGCTACAACGCGGAAGACAATTTCGCCATTCTCGGTTCGGATTCGATCATGGCGCTATGGCACGACTTGACCGGCACGCTGGCTTCGGCGGCGATCGGAATCGTAAGCGTGTTTCTGGTAGTGGGCGGCATCGTGATCATGAACATTATGCTGGCCAGCGTGACCGAGAGAACGCGGGAAATCGGCGTGCGGCGTTCGCTCGGTGCGCGCAAGAAACACATCCTGATGCAATTTGTGACGGAGTCGGGAGTCCTCGCGACGGTGGGCGGAGTGCTTGGTTTGGTCGGCGCATATCTGGTTGTCGAGGTTGTGAGATCCCTGACGTCGATTCCGATGAAAACGCCGATGAGCGCAGTGATCATTTCGCTGGTGCTGTCGACGAGTGTCGGGTTGTTCTTTGGCATTTACCCCGCGATGCGCGCGGCGAAACTGGATCCGATTGAAGCGCTGCGGGCGGACGGGTAGAAACGCACATGGCACAGGCACACGGCGAAAACCTGAAACAAGCGATGGACACGCTGCGAACTCACAAGATGCGCAGCGCGCTTACGGTTTTTGGAGTGGTGCTGGGTGTCAGCGTGATCATGCTAGTGGCGGCGCTGCTCACTGGTTTTGATTACACCATCCAGGAAAACATGAAGCAGTTTGGAGCGGACACCGCCTTCGTTTCCAAGTGGGACCAAGGCTTCCACGGAGGGAGCGCGCCGCTGGAAGAGCGTTTGCGCAAACCGCTGACGCTCGACGATGCCAACGCCATCAAAGAAGGCGGACCGGCGGTAAAGAATGTGACGGCGTTTATCCAAACGCCGTGGATGCAATCGCACACCGTGCGCACCAAATCCGGCGAAGTCACGGCGATTGATTTTCGCGGCGTGCAGCCGAACTTTGGCCAGGTTTATGCGAACGCGGCCACGATTGACGGGCGGTTCATCGCGGAAGGCGACGACCTGCACAAGGAAAAGGTGGTGATGCTGGGAGAGAACGTCGCGCCGGTGCTGTTTCCGGAGGGCCACCCTATCGGCAAGGACGTGATGATTGACGGCACCGACTTCCAGGTGATCGGCGTTGTGGAAAAGCCCAAAGGCGGTTTTGGCATGGGCGATGAAGACCGCCGCGTGCTGATTCCCTTCAATACTTTCAAAAAAACATATCCGGCCGCGGATGAATTGAATATGCGGATACAGGCGTATCCGGGACAACTCGACCAGATGGTCGACGAAGTCACGGAGATATTGCGGCGGCGGCGCAACGTGCCATACGACGGGAAGAATAATTTTTCAGTAGCCACTCCGGCACAGGAAGTGGATGAGTTCCACAACATCATGACCATGGTGTACCTCGGCACGATGGTGCTGAGCGCGATCGGGTTGCTGATCGGCGGCGTGGGCGTGATGAACATCATGCTGGTCAGCGTGACGGAACGGACGCGCGAGATCGGTGTACGCAAGGCGATTGGCGCGAAGCGCAAAGACATTACCTGGCAGTTCCTGCTGGAAGCGATGACGCTGACCGGAGCGGGCGGCATTCTGGCGCTGGTGCTGGTGAACGCGCTGGTGCTGCTGATCCGCGCGACGCTGAAGTGGCACGGAGTGGTGCCAATCTGGGCGGCGGTTCTGGGCATCACCGTGAGCGTGTCGATCGGGCTGATCTTTGGCGTGTGGCCGGCGATGAAAGCGGCGAAGCTGGATCCGGTGGAAGCGCTGCGCTATGAGTAGCGCAACTCGTGCAAGTGGGTAAGCATGCCGCTCCAAAAGCCGCGGATCTACGTTCAACTCCTTCCCCTATTTTTTGTAACTGGGGGACCCAAAGAGGTTGGCGGAGCTTCATTCCGTAACTGCAGATTCTAAACGACTTAAGACGAGGCGGTCCGGCCCCCGCCAAACTGACGGCGCAGGTCAACGCAAACCGG
>Ga0075425_100008851_pt1 | contig 10698 bp, 11 predicted proteins | sample SoiMethybrSBSTD4_FD_75300 | JGI IMG/M metagenome (GOLD analysis project Ga0075425, IMG submission 75300) | Bulk soil microbial communities from a Populus tree surrounding site in Tennessee, USA - Soil MetaG P. TD hybrid SBSTD4 | ecosystem: Environmental > Terrestrial > Soil > Tree plantation...
CCGTTCGGCGCGAAGGAAGTCGGGCAGGGGCCGCTGCTGCCGGTGATGCCGGCCGTGGCGAACGCCATCTACGACGCCGTCGGCGTGCGCATCGATGAATTGCCGATTACGCCGGACAAAGTCCTCGCCGCGTTGAAAAAGAAAATGAACGGGGAAGAAGCAAGGGTGGGACCCACCCGTTTCCCCTCGGTGCCCTATCCGGAGCCGGTCGTCGTCGCCCCGCCCTGGGAAGGCGGGGATGGAAACGCATCAAAAGGTTCTGAAAGGCCAAAAATGAAGGTGCGCGCATGATGCGCCTTCCCTGGTTCCAGTACCGCGCGCCGGAAACGGTGCGGGAGGCGGCGCGCATCCTCGCCGGCGAGGGACCAGACGCGATGCTGATCGCCGGCGGCACCGACCTGCTGCCCAACATGAAGCGCCGCCAGTTCGCGCCGAAAGTCCTGGTCTCCCTGCGGAAAATCAAGGAACTGAAACGGAACGGCCAGGCGATCGGTGCGGCGACCACGCTGAGCGACATCGTCGACAGGAAAGCGCTGCCGGCGGGCCTGCGCCAGGCGGCGCACCAGGTCGCCACCGTGCACCTGCGCAACATGGGCACGCTTGGCGGCAACCTGTGCCTCGACACGCGCTGCAACTACTACAACCAGAACTACGAGTGGCGCAAGGCGATCGATTTCTGCCTGAAGAAGGACGGCGACATCTGCTGGGTGGCGACGGCGAGCAAGCGCTGCGTCGCCGCGTCGTCCACGGATTGCGCGCCGGCGCTGATGGCGATCGGGGCGAAAGTCAGGCTGGTTTCGGAAAAAGGCGAGCGCGAGGTGGCGCTGGAAGATTTCTACAACAACGACGGCATCGACTACCTCAGGCGGAAACCGGACGAAATCCTGACGGAAATCAGCTTCCTCGACAGCCGGAGCACGTACTGGAAACTGCGCCGCCGGGGCGCCTTCGATTTTCCGGTGCTCGGCGTCGGCGCGGCCCTGCGGGACGGAAGCGCGGTGATCGCGCTCGGGGCGGTGGCGTCCCGGCCGTTCCTCGCCGACAAGGCGAATGAGTTCCTGCGGGGGAAGAAGCTCACCGACGACGTCATCGGCGAGGCCGCCAGCCTGGTCGCCTCGCGCGCCAAGCCGATGGACAACGCGGACCTCGACCTCTACTGGCGCAAGGGCGTCGCCGCCGAGTTTGTCGGCTATGCGCTACGCGAGCTGCGCGGCGACGACATGCGCGAGACGCGCATCAGGATCGCCCGCCAGCCGCTGGACTAGAATTACCGCTTCACCGTTCCTGAGGAGGAGCCATGAAACGCAATTTGTTCATCGCCGCTGCGGCGCTGGCGCTTTCCGCCTGCGCAGGCATGGGCGGTGGTGGCGGGTGGCAGACGCTGATCGACGGCGATCGCGGCATGGACAATTTCACGCACGACGGCGACGCCAACTGGCGCGCGGAGGGCGGCGCCATCGTGGCGGACAAGGGGAAAGGCGGCTTCCTCGTCTCGAAGCAATCGTACGGGGACTACGAATTGCGCATCGAGTTCTGGCCGGACCACAACACGAACAGCGGCATCTACATGCGCTGCTCGGTGCGGGAGAAGCTGACCGACAAGCTCTGCCACGAGGCGAACATCTTCGACCAGCGGCCCGACCAGACGTACGCGACCGGCGGCATCGTCCACATGGGCAAGGTGCTGCAGCCGGTGAAGGCGGGCGGCAAGTGGAACGTCTACGAAATCACGGCCCGGGGAACCCGCATCACCGTGGTGCTCAACGGCGTGAAGACCACCGAGATCGACAACGCGCAATTCCTTTCCGGGCCGATCGCGCTGCAATTCGGCAACCTGCCGAACAACGTGCCCGGCGGCGCGATCAGGTTCCGCAAGGTGCAGATCCGGACGCTCTGAGTTTTCGGCGCTAATCTGGTTTGACCTGCGTCAACAACGCAGGGTGGGCGCGGCGCAAGATGGACCCATGTCGCTGCCATCCGATCCCTGGGCCCTGCGGGAGGCGGATTTCCCATCGTCCGGGCTGCTGGACGACCAGCTGCGCTTCCTGGTCCGCTATGCGGTCCTCGCGCCGTCGTTCCGCAACCTGCAGCCCTGGCGCTTCGAGGTAGGCGGCGGTCGCATCGCGCTCTACGCGGACCTGGGCCGGCGCTCGCGCAAGGCCGACCTGCGGCTGCGCGATCTCTACATCAGCCTCGGCTGCGCGCTGGAGAACCTGCTGCTCGCGGCGGAGCGCTTCGGCCTGGATCACGAAGTCGACTATTTCCCGCTGTGCGAGGAGGACGAGCTGGTGGCGCAGGCGCGCTTCACGGCGCTCGGCGGCCGCGCGCCGCGGCCCGCGGCGCTGCTGCAGGCGGTCACGCGCCGCCATACGCAGCATGGCCGCTACGCCGGCCGGGCCATCGAGGCCGCCGTGCTGGCGGAGTTGCGCGGTTGCGCCGGCGAGGCCGGCCTGAGCCTGATGCTGACGCAGGACGATCCGATCCGGCGCGCGGTGGCCGGCATGCTGGCGCGCGCCGGGTCGATCGCCGCCGCCAGGCCGGAGTACCGCCGCGAGCTGGAAGAATCCATCGCCGCCGGCAACTTCGATGCGCCCGGGCCGCAGAACACGCCGACCTTCGGCATGATCGGTGCCGAGAAGGGCGGGCGGGTGGCGCAGGTGCGGGCCGGCCGCGTCCTCGAACGCCTCTACCTGGCCGCGGCAATGCGCGGCATCAGCGTCCAGCCGATGAGCGTGCTGCTCGAATTCGAGGAAGTGACGGCGCTGCTCAGGCGGATGTTCCGCGCCGCGGGCGTGCCGCTGCTGCCGCTGCGCCTGGGCTACGCCGAGAAGCCGGCGCGGCCGACGCCGCGTCGCGCACTCGAAGAGGTGCTGCGCTAGTCGTTCTTGAGGTTGGCCGCCCTGGCGACGGCGGTCCACTTCTCGATGTCGCGCGCCACGCGGCGGCCCAGGTCCTCCGAGGAACCGCCGACCGGGTCGAGTCCCATGGCGGCGAAGCGCTCCTTCACCTCGGCGGTCTGCACCACGCGCGCCACTTCCTTCTGCAGGCGCGCGACGATGGCCGGCGGCGTTTTCGCCGGCGCAAAGAACGCGGTCCACACCGGAACCTCCATGTCGGGCACGCCGGCTTCGGCCAGGGTCGGCAGCTCCGGCCACGACGGGTGGCGCGCCCCGGAAGTCACGGCGAGGCCGCGGATGGTGCCGGCCTTGAGCGGACCGGTGGCCGGCGGCGGGTCGACGATGGTCAGCATCACCTGGTGCGAGATCAGCGCCTGCACCGACTCGCCGCTCGACTTGTAGGGAATCATCTCGATCGCGGTGCCGGTGCGCTGCTTGAACATCTCGGTGGTGATCTGGAAGATGCCGGCGCTCGAGGCGTAGTTCGACTTGCCCGGGTTGGCCTTGGCGTAGGCGATGAGCTCCTGAACGCTGCGGATCGGCAGTGCGGCGTCGACCGTGACGATCAGCGGGAACTGGCAGATCAGCGAGATCGGCGTGAAATCGCGCGTCGGCGAGTAGCGCAGCTTCGAGTAGGTGGCCGGATTGATGGTCATCGGGCCGCTCGGCCCCATCAGCAGCGTGTAGCCGTCCGGCGACGCCTTGGCGACCGCCTCGGCGGCGATGATCGATTGCGCGCCCGGCATGTTCTCGACCAGGACCGGCTGGCCGAGGCCTTTCGTCAGCTCGGGCAGCATGACGCGCACGATGATGTCGTTGCCGCCGCCGGCGGCATAGCCGACGATGACGCGGATCGGCCTGGACGGATAGGGTTCTTGCGCCGCTGCAAGCGGCGCGAAAGCGAGCAACAGCAGGAAAACGCGAACCATTGGATGGAAATCCTCCTCTTGTGCGTTTACATTATCACGGTCCCTTGAGGAGAGATCCAAGATGATCAAACTGACGGTGAACGGGCGCCCGGTGGAAGTGGACGTCGAGGCCGAGATGCCCCTGCTGTGGGTGCTGCGCGACGTACTGGACGTGAAGGGCCCGAAATTCGGCTGCGGCATTGCGCAATGCGGCGCCTGCACGGTCCTGGTCAACGGCGAACCGGTGCGCTCCTGCTCCTATCCGGTGTCGGCGGCGGCCGACAAGCGCGTGGTGACGATCGAAGGCCTGGCGCAGGGCGGCAAGCCGCATCCCGTGCAGCAGGCATGGATCGAGCACCAGGTGCCGCAATGCGGCTATTGCCAGGGCGGGCAGATGCTTACCGCGGCGGCGCTGCTGCGCCGCAAGCCGCGGCCGACCGATGCCGACATCGACGAGGCGATGACCAACATCTGCCGCTGCGGCACCTACGCGCGCATCCGCGAGGCGATCCACGCCGCGGCCAAGAAACCGGCCAAGGCCTAGGAGGCCGCCATGACGACACGACGCGATTTCCTCAAGGTATCGGCCGCCACCAGCGGCGCTCTTGTCCTTGGATTCAATACTGAAAAATCCCTTTCCCAAGGAGCAAAACCAACCGAAATCAATGCCTGGGTCGTCGTCGAGCCCAATGACCGGGTCATCATCCGCTACGCGCGCTCGGAGATGGGCCAGGGCAGCATGACCTCCGCGGCGCAGCTGGTGGCCGAGGAGCTGGACTGCGATTGGGCCAAGGTGCGCGTCGAGTACGCTGACACCAACGCGCAGGTGGTGCGCAAGCGCCCCTGGGGCGACATGGCGGCTGTCGGCAGCCGCACCATCCGCCAGTCGCAGCAGTACCTGCGTCAGGCGGGCGCCACGGCGCGCAGCATGCTGGTCGCCGCGGCGGCCAAGGGCTGGGGCGTCCCGGCGGACGAGTGCCGCGCCGCGTCGGGCGTCATCTATGCCCCGGGCGGTCGCAAAGCCACCTACGGCAAGGTCGCCGCGGCGGCGGCGAAGCTCGAGGCGCCGAAGGAAGTGAAGCTGAAGGACCCGAAGGAATGGCGGATCATCGGCAAGCCGATCGCGCGCGTCGACATCCCGGACACGGTGATGGGTCGCCAGCGCTATGGCATCGACGCGCAGCTTCCGGGCATGGTGTACGCGGCGATCGCGCAATGCCCGGTGTTCGGCGGCAAGGTCAAGTCGGCCAGCGGCGCGAAGGTTGCCGGCCGCCGCGGCGTGATCCAGGTGATCCCGATGGGCGACTTCGTCGCCGTGATCGCCGATAGCTGGTGGCGCGCCAAGGAAGCGCTGCGCGAGCTGCCGATCGAATGGGATTTCGGCGCGGCGGCGGGCGTCAGCAGCGACAGCATCGAGAAGCTGCTACGCGCCGGACTGGATGCGCAGACCGAAGTGGTGAGCGCGAAGAAGCAGGGCGACGCGGCGCAGGCCATGGCCGGCGCGGCGAAAGTCGTCGAGGCCGAATACTTCACGCCCTACCTCGCGCACGCCACGCTCGAGCCGCAGAACTGCACCGCGCTGTTCAAGGACGGCCGCGTCGACGTGTGGACCTCGACGCAGAACGCCGAGGCGACGCATGCCGTGGCCGCAGCGGTGGCCGGCGTGCCGCTGGAGAACGTCTACGTGCACCGCATGCAGCTTGGCGGTGGCTTCGGCCGGCGCGGCGCCCAGGACTACACGCGCCAGGGCGTGTCGCTCGCCAAGGCGATGCCCGGCACGCCGGTGAAGCTGCTGTGGAGCCGCGAGGAGGACACGCAGCACGACAACTACCGACCGGTGAGCTTGGTGCGCTTCAAGGCGGGCCTCGACGCCGCCGGCCGGCCGGTGGCCTGGCAATCGCGCGTCGCCGCGCCCTCGATCATCGCCACGCTGCTCAAGCTGCCGCTGAAGGAAGGCATCGATCCGCAGGCGGTGGCGTCGTTCGCCGACCAGCCCTACGAGATCCCGAACGTCACCATCGAGTACGCGCAGCGCAACCCGCCGGTGCCGGTGGGGTTCTGGCGCACCGTCGGCCATTCGCAGAACCCGTACATGCGCGAGTGCTTCATCGACGAGCTGGCGCACGCCGCCGGCAAGGACCCCTTTGAATATCGTAGGTCATTGCTGCCCGCCGCTTCGAAGGAATTGTCGATCATGGAAGCGACCGCGAAGGCGGCGGGCTGGGACGCGCCGTTGCCGGCGGGCGTATTCCGCGGCATCGCCACCACCGAGGCCTACGGCAGCTACACCGCCGTCGTCGCCGAGCTCGCGGTGAGTCCGGTCGGCGTGATCGACATCAAGCGCCTGGTTCTGGGCATCGACTGCGGCTACGCCGTCAACCCGGACAACATCGTCGCGCAGATGCAGGGCAGCGCCGTGTTCATGCTCACGGCCATGCTCTGGGGCGACATCACCATCAAGGACGGTCGCGTGGAGCAGTCCAATTTCCACGACTACCGCATGATGCGCCTGCGCGAAATGCCGAAAGTCGAGGTGGTGCTCGCACCCACCGGCGGTTTCTGGGGCGGCATCGGCGAGCCGGGCCAGGCCTCGATCGCGCCGGCGGTGTGCAACGCGATCTTCGCCGCCACCGGCAAGCGGGTGCGCTCGCTGCCGCTCAGCAAGCAGGGGTTCGAGCTGGCTTGAATCGCCGCCTTTTCGTTGCATTGCTTCTCGGGTCGCCGCTGGCGGCCCGCGCGCAATCCCGCGAGGAGTTTTTCGCCAGCTTTGACTCCGAGGGCCTGGTGAAGAAAGTCACCGGCGGCGTGGCGGCGAAGCACGGCCGCGTCAGGCTGGTGCTGCCGCTGCTGGCGGACAACGGCAATTCGGTCGAGATGAAGGTGAGCGTCGACAGCCCGATGAGCGCCGCGGACCACGTCATGTCGCTGCGCCTGCTCTCCGAGCGCAACCCGGAGCGCGACATGGCGGTGTTCCACCTCGGGCCGCGCGCCGGCGTGGCCGAAGTGCAGTCGCGCGTGCGCCTGGCAGGGAGCCAGCGCGTGGTGGCGCTGGCCGAGATGTCCGACGGCAGCTGGTGGATGGACACGGCCGACGTGGTGGTGACGCTCTCGGCCTGCATCGACGGGACCGGCTGATGACGGCGCGCGTGCAGCTGCCGAAGGAGGCGAAGCGCGGCGAGGTGATCCGCGTCCGCATCCTGATCCAGCACCCGATGGAAACCGGCTTTCGCCTCGACACCGACATGAAGAAGGTGCCGAAGAACGCCATCCGTTCCTTCGTCTGCACCTACAACGGCGTCGAGATCTTCCGCGCCGAGCTCTCGCCCGGCATCGCCGCCAATCCCTTCCTGCAGTTCTCCACGGTCGCCGAGGCGTCGGGCGAGCTCGAGTTCAGCTGGGTCGACGACGCCGGCCAGCGCGAGGCCGTCAGGGAATCGATCCGCGTAGCGTGAGCGTCGCCGCGGCGACGTTCTCCTCGAGGTGCTTCAGGTTTCCGGTTCCGGGAATCGGCAACATTACTGGCGATTTTTCGAGCAACCAGGCGATCGCTATTTGTGCAGGGGTTGCCTTTAATTCCTGTGAAAGTTTTTTCACCTGGGAGGAACGCAAGGCACTTCCCGCTCCCAGCGGATACCACGGCAGGAACGCGATCCCCAGCTTCTCGCACTCCTTGAGCACCGGCTCGGAAGCGCGGTCGTCGATGTTGTATTCGTTCTGCACCGAGACGATGGCCGCCACCTTTCGTGCGCGCGCCAGCTCCCTAGTGTCGACGTTCGAGACGCCGATGTGGCGGATCTTGCCCGCGCGTTGCGCGTCGACGATGGCGCCCAGCGAATCCTCGAGCGGCACCTTCGGGTCGGGCGCGTGCAGCTGGTAGAGCTGGATGCAGTCGAGCTTGAGCCGCTTCAGGCTCCCGTCGATCGCTTGCTTCAGGTGCGCGGGCCGGGCATCGGAATCCCAGGCCTGGGGGCGAGGGCGCACCAGGCCGCCCTTGGTGCCGATCACCAGGTCCCTGGGATAGGGATGGAGCGCCTCCGCGATCAGTTCTTCGTCCACGTGCGGCCCGTAGGAATCCGCCGTGTCGAAGAAATTGCAGCCCAGCTCGTAGGCACGGCGCAGCACCCGGTGCGCGGCGGCACGGTCGGCCGGCGGGCCCCAGATCTGGGGCCCGCAGACCCGCATGGCGCCGAAGCCCAGGCGCCTGACGGTGTAGTCCCCTAGCTTTATATCGGAAGTCATTGATTTATAATGTTGGGCAGCTGCCCACCTTTTCATCTGCGGAAGACGTGGTTGATGTCCCACTCCCGCGGCGCGCAAGCTTCGCGGGCAGAGGAGGGGTGCTGATGCAGGTCGTGGGCGGTACGTTACTCGGGAGCATCTCGGATTTCTGCCGTCGCACGGGCATGGCCGAGTCTACCTTCGGCCGGCGCGCGGTAAACGACGGCAAGTTCGTGGCGCGCCTGCGCGACGGCGCGCGCGTCACGCCCGAGACCCTGCAACGCGTCAATGTCTTCATGCAGAAGCACGGCATCGCCGGCCCCGGCGACGCGCCGCCCGAGCTGATGCCCCTGATCCGCGCCAGCACCGCGCCGGCGCCGCTGCCGGCGCGCGCCGATCCGGCGCCGGAGAAGAATTTCCGCTTCTTCGACAACCGCCAGAAGTACCTGCTGTTCGTCAACACCTGCAGCGAGAAGGACGTGGTCGCGCGCCGCGTCGGCCTGGAGCTCGGCCACATCCATCCACAGCCGCCGGCGGTGCGCCTGTTCGACGCCGGCATGGGCGACGGCACCGTGCTCGCCAACGTGATGCGCGAGATGCACCGGCGCTTCTCCACCGTGCCGTTCTACATCGTCGGCAAGGAGATCAGCCTCGAGGACGTGCGCCTGTCGCTGCGCAAGATGGCCGACCGCCTGTTCGAGCATCCGGCCACCGTGCTGGTGGTCACCAACATGTACTACACCGAGGCGCCGTGGCTGACGCCGCGCGCGGTGGCGGCGGCGACCTCGATGGTGTGGCACGAGGCGGCGCTCACCGGCACCACCTCGCACGAATTCAGCGAGCAGATCGCCGCCCTCGAGCCCTTCCTGGCGAAGAATTGGCAGGCACGGGCCAACCCGAAGTCCGGCAACCCGATGTACGAGCAGCCGGTGGCGCTGGTGCTGTACCGCGACGACTACCGCTTCCTGCTCAACGACGTGATCCCGAAGCGCGGCGCGGGGCGCGCCGACTACGACATGGTGATCGCCTCGCAGCCCTACCGCCTGCGCGCGCCGCTCGAATTCAAGGCGCAGAAGGTGGTGGCGCCGCTGGTGCGCGCGCTCGGCAAGGGCGGGCGCCTGCTCGGCATCCATTCGCACGGCCAGGACCCCGGCATCGAGATCATCCAGAAGGTGTGGCCGGGCGAGAACCCCTACACGCAGAGCCGCCACGACCTGATGCGCGTGGTGAAGACCGAGCTCGGCAAGGAGGCGCGGCGCTACAACTTCAACGCCTATGCCGACGCGCGCGCGCTGTTCCGCTACGACATGCACACGCTGCCCTCGGAGATCTCCTCGGCCATCGGCACCTCGACGCTGTTCGCCGCCTGGAACGCCGCGATCTACGTGGCGCAGATCGACGACCAGCACCTCGGCGAAGTCCTGGGCAAGACCCACTACCTCGACGCCACGCGCGAAGTGCTGCAGAAGCACGGCAGCCTCTGGTTCCTCGACGAGTCCTATGTCGTTTCCCGCAAGCGCGATTGAGCCCGGCTCGCGGGCGCGGCTCGGCGAGCTGATCGCCGCCGGCTCGCTGGAGATCTCGCCGCGCGAGCTGCACCGCGCCGCCGAAGTGGCGGCGCAGCTGCCCGCGAGCACCTGCGTCTACATCCCCTCGCTCCCCGGCCTGCCGCTGGCGCGCACCCTCGAGGCGATCGCCGCGCTGCGCGCCGTCGGCCTCGATCCCGTGCCGCATGTTTCGGCCCGCAGGATTCTCGACCGGAAGGAATTTTCTTCATTCCTGAAGGAAGCCAGCTCGCGCTACGGCGTCCACCGTGTCCTGCTGATCGGCGGCGACGAGCCGAAGCCGAAGGGTCCGTTCCAGGACAGCCTGCAGATCCTCGAGGAAGGCCTGCTCGCCGACTGCGGCATCCTCGAGATCGGCGTCGCCGGCTATCCCGAAGGCCACCCGAAGCTGTCTGCGGTTTCCATTGCCTCAGCTTTTTCCCGTAAACGGCAATTGGTGAAAGAGCAGAACCTCGGCCTGTACGTCGTCACGCAATTCTGCTTCGCGCCGGCCCGCATCGTCGACTTTTGCGCGCAGCTGGCGCGCACCGCGCCCGGAGTCTCGGTGTACGCCGGGATCGCCGGCCCGACCGACCCGGTGGCGCTCGCGCGCTACGCGCAGCGCTGCGGCGTGAGCGTGTCGCTGCGCGCGCTGCGCAACCTCGGCACCGGCATCGCCAAGCTGGTCACGCAAACCGACCCGCGCGACCACGTGCTCGCGGTCGCGCGCTACAGCGCGGGGCGCGAGCCCGGCAACGTCGCCGGCGTCCACCTCTACAGCTTCGGCGGCGCGGTGCGCACCGCCGCCTGGATGCGCGAGCAGCTCTCCGGCTGACGCGCCGCGGCTAGCGGCGCACCGCGGGCGCCTCGATCCTCAGTCCCCGCGCCCGCCAGGCGAGGTAGAGCTCGAGTTCGTTGAGCAGCTCCGAGCCGAACGGCGGCAGCTCGGCGTGCAGGCCGAACATGCAGCTGCGCAGGCGCCGGTGCAGCGAGCCGAGCTTCTGCCATTCCAGCCGGTAGGCCGGATAGCCGTTCGGCTGCCCCTGGCTCACGGTCTCGGCGCCGAGCTTCTTGCCGGCGCTCGCGTCGTGGCAGTGCGAGCAGGAGAGATTCATCTGCCCGCGGCGGCGG
>Ga0075425_100008852_pt1 | contig 10698 bp, 10 predicted proteins | sample SoiMethybrSBSTD4_FD_75300 | JGI IMG/M metagenome (GOLD analysis project Ga0075425, IMG submission 75300) | Bulk soil microbial communities from a Populus tree surrounding site in Tennessee, USA - Soil MetaG P. TD hybrid SBSTD4 | ecosystem: Environmental > Terrestrial > Soil > Tree plantation...
GTCGCCCACACGTATTCGTCCTTGTACAGATTCCCGAATCCGTACGCCCCTCCCGTTACGCCGAGCGCACTGTCGAATGGACGGCTCAGTCCGAGCAGCGCGAAATGCCATTGGCACCCGCCGCCGGATGTCACCGACGAGATGATCGGCCAGCCGGCCGCGACAAAACCGGCAGCGAACAACGCCACCGACGCGATCTTGACCGTCACGTGCCGCGTCACGCCGCCGGGAAGAAACAGCAGCACCGCGATCAGGAACGGTGGTATGTCGACGAGCACGTCGGTCCGGAATCCGTAGCCGATGCCCATCACGAGGCCGTAGGCGAGTGACAGCAGCAGCACGTCGCGCGTCCGCCACGGCCGCACGACGAGCGCGATCAGAATCGCCACGAGCGCGATCGTGGACGGCGCCTTCGCGTAGTCGCGAAGGTTCGGCAGGTTCGTCAACTGCACCGACGAGAGACACATCGCGGCCGCGCACGCGGCCGCCGCGATGCGCCCGACCAGCAAGCGGCTCAACACGTAGACGAGCGCGGTCGTCGCGCCGAAGAGGACGCCGAACAGCGGCGCCAGGCCCGACCAGCTGATGCCGAGGACCATCCACGCGATCGCGACCGAGGTCAGCAGATACCGCCACGGACGTTGATAGAGGCCAGCCGTCCCGAGTTTCAGATCGCGCGGCAGCAGGTCGCATGAGAAACGGTCCGTGTGTTCGTGGAGAAACGCCTCGAGCGCCGGCGGCGGCGATGGCGAGACGAGGAAGCCTCGCCCGCACGCCGTCATCACCGCCGGCTCGAAGTACGACTGGTAGAAGAACGGCCGGTTGCCCGACCTGACGAAGTGCGTGAAATACGCGGCGCCGACCATCGCCGAGAGCATGAAGATGGCGGCGGCGACGGCCGCCTCCGCGCGGCGGGCAGCGACCGTCAGAACACTTTCCGTACGACGTAGTTCGGTTTGCCGCGCACCTCGTCGTAAATACGCCAGACGTACTCGCCGATGATGCCGAGCATCAGCATCAGCAGGCCGCCGATCACCAGAATCAGGATCATGATCGGCGCCCAGCCGGTGAACGGAATGTCGTGGCGCAGCCGGCCGTAGACGATGTCCACGGCGTAGAGGAAGCCGGCGAATGCGGTCACGACGCCGACCAGCGAGATGAACCGGATCGGCAGGTACGACGAATCGAGAATCGCGTCGAGCGAGTTCTTCAGCCGCTTCGCGAACGTGTACTGCGACCGTCCGATCTCGCGCTTCATCCGCGTATAGGGAATGAACGTCGTCTTGTAGCCGAACCAGAGGATGTCGCCCTGGAAGAACCGATTGCGGACTTCGACGCCGTTGAACGCGTCGACGACTTTCCGATCGAGCAGGATGTAGTCGAATCCGCCGGACGGAATCTGGGGGAACGACAGGCGCAGGATGCCGTAGAGGACGCGCGACGTCAGCCGCCGCGACACGCCGTCCTCGCGGTGCTCGCGATGGCAGGCGACGACCTCCGAGCCGCGCTCGTACTCGGCCACCATTTGCGGCACCAGCGAAATCGGATCCTGCAGGTCGGCCGACAGCTGGATGACGAGATCGCCCCTCGCATGCTTGAAGCCGGCGAGAATCGCCGGCATCTGGCCGAAGTTCCTGGTGAACGAGACGACGCGGACGTTCTCGTCGCCGTCCCGAATCTTCAACAGCTCCTGCAGCGATCCATCGTCCGATCCATCGTCCACGAAGACGATCTCGTAGGCATATCCCGCGAGATCCGACGCGAGCACCTGCCGGATCTGCTGATAGGTCAAGGTGACGGCGCGTTCGTTCCGGTAGACCGGGATGACGAACGAGATCCGCTTCATTCGGCGGCACCCGCCGCGGCGACGTTGCGGCGCGCGCCCTCGCCGATCGCCACCACCATGTCGCAGATGCGATCGACGTCCGCGTCGCTCAGTCCACCGTAGAGCGGCATGCACAGCACTTCCTGCACGGCGCGGCGCGCGACCGGGAGATGGCCTGGCGCCGCCGACGGCAGATGGCGATAGCAGTCGTAATCGGCGCAGAGCGGCGAGAAATATTTGCGGGCAAAGACGTTGTAGCCGCGAAGCTCACGGTGCAGGACATCACGCGAGCAGCCGAAGCGATTCTCGTCGACGCGGATCACGGCGTACTGGCAGCTCGCCTCGGCGCTGTCCGCGCCGGCGGGACCTTCCAGCCAGGAGATGCCCTCCATCGAGGCGAACCGTTCCCGGTAGTGGCGAAGGAGACGACGGCGACGCGAGAGCTCGTCGGCGATCGCGTCGAGGACGCAGAGGCCGAGCGCCGCCTGCAACTCGGTCATCTTGCCGTTGAGCCCGATCGCTTCGACCGCGTCCGGACCGTGAATGCCGAAGTTCCGCAGGTCGTCGATCTTCGCCTTCAGCGCTGGATCGCTGCAGGCGAGGGCGCCGCCTTCCGCCGTGTGGAACAGCTTGGTCGCGTGGAAGCTGAACATCGTCGCGTCGCCGAACGTGCCGATGCCTCGCCCGGCAAGCCTGGTTCCGAAGGCGTGAGCGGCGTCGTAGATGATCTTCAGGCCGTGGCGAGCGGCGACGCGCTGCAGTCCTTCCACGTCGCACGGATTGCCATAGACGTGGACGGCGAGGATGCCGGTCGTGCGGCTGGTGATTGCGCGCGCGACGGCACGCGGATCGATGTTCAGCGTGACCGGATCGATGTCGCAGAAAACGGGCGTGATGCCCGACCAGCTCAGCGCGTGCGGCGTCGCGGGAAACGTGAACGGCGTCGTCAGCACCTCGCCGCTGAGGGCGAGCGCACGGATGGCCGTGATGAGGGCGACGGTGCCGTTGGTGAACAGCGACAACTCGTCGACGCCGAGATAGACGCGCAGCGCCGACTCGAGACGATCGTGCTGGGCGCCGATGTTGGTCAGCTGCTGCGTCGACCACACCTGTTCGAGGCGGGTCATGACCGAGGCCAGCGGCGGCAGCAGCGGCCGGGTCACGTACACCGGCTGATCGAAGGGCGGCGGCGATGACCGGGGCCAGCCGCTCACGTCGTTCCCTCGGAGGCCTGCACCTCGGACTTGAGCACGCCCATGAGAACGAGGTCGTGATAGCGGCCGTTCTTGTACGCCCCCTCGCGAATCGTCCCTTCCTCCCGGAAGCCGGCCTTCTCGCACATCCTGATGGAGCTGATGTTGTCGCGCAGGATCGACACGTAGATGCGGTGCAGATTCAAGTCGAAGAAGCCATGGCGCACCATCGCGCGCGTCGCGGCGGTGCCGATGCCGTGGTTCTGCGAGTCGCGCTCGCCGACCATCGCGTTGTACTCGGCGTTGCGATGCACGTAATCGATCCGCGTCAGGCTGACCATGCCGACGAGCTGACCCGAGTCGGCGAGGCACACCGCGCAGCGGACTTCGCTGCCGCGCCGCGACAGGTAGTCCTCGTACCACCTCAGATCGACGTCGACGCCGATGAAGCGGTAGGGCGCGGCCACGCCGTCGGCGACCACCGGATCGCGGCGCCAGCGGTTGATGGAGGCGATGTCGTCGCGGGTGATTTCACGCAAGGTGATCATCGGAGCACCTGAAGGAGCGTTCGAGCGAGCATGTCCATGTCGTCCGCCGCGTAGCGGTGATCGATCGGCAGCGGCAGCAGCCGCCGCGCCATGCGCCGTTCCCACGCGAAGCCGCGATCGGGACGAGACTCGATCTCCGGCCACAACGTCGGCACGTACACGCCGCGCCGGGCCAGGGCGCCGCGGTCGACGTCGGACGCGGGCAGAAACGGATACGACATCGGCCCGCCACCCGCCACGTCGTCCAGCGCCAGCGCGATCGTGTTCAGGGCGCCCAGGCGTACGTGCAGCGCCGCGAAATTCTCGTCGCGGCGGCGGCGCGCCTCCGTCATGTCCACGGCGGCCAGCAGTCCACTCGTGATCGGCGACATCGCGCGCGGTTCGATGCCGATCCGCGCCTCGTGCTGCTTGAACTGCTCCCATGCCTCGCCGTCCCGCCCGGCGAGACGCATCCGCAGATGATCGCAGTCGGCGATGTCGCTCGGCGGCAGCTGGTCCGCGTTGGCCGGACCGTAGAGAAAGGCGCCGTCGGGCACGCCGAAGAATTTCCGCGCCGAATTGAACGACCACGCGTCGGATCGGCCGCGATGGAAGAACGCCTGCGTATCGTCGACGACGACGCGATCCGCGTGACGCTCGGCGGCCGCCGTGACGACCGCCGTCTGGACGCCGAAATAGTTGACGACGAGCAGCAGCTCGCCTTCGAGAGGGGCGCGGTTGAGCATCGGCTGAAAGGCACGATCGATCGGGTAGAACTCGAACGGCGTCCCTGTCGCCGTCAGCGGCTTGACGACGGCATCGCAGATGTAAAACGGGAGCAGCACTCGCGCCGGCCGGCAGGTGCGCAGGATCAGGTGCCAGCACCCGCGTCCACTCGAGAGCGCCGCCGCGCCGGCATGATACGGCTCGCCGCAGGACTCCAAGCGGCCGGGCGCAACTTCGAGCGGCAGGAAGCCGCCGATGGCGCTCATGCCAGCCGATACCGCTTCAACAGCTCTCGCGCCGCCGGCTGCGACGTGAACATCAGCAGATCGACCACGGACAACGACGGGACGAACGGCGCGCGGAATTGCGGATACTCGATCGTGTCGCTGCAGATGAAGTGCAGACGAATCCCGTTCGCCAGAAACTCGTCGTGCGAGTACAGCTCGCGCCCCCCACTCGCGTTGACGTAGTCGCTGGCGCGCTCGGCGCGGCAGGTGTCGATGACGCGCTCCTGTCCTTTGAGGTGCGCGTTGCCGTACGCCGACGACGACTCGACGATCGACGCCGTGATGCCGAGGTAGTCGTTCACTTCGCGAAGGCTGGCACGCGCCATGTCGGCGATGCGCGTGAAGGGCGCGCCGATCACGCGCTCGACAATCGGATACACCGCGTCGAACGACGGCGCGCGACGGTAGAAGTTCGCGACCGTCTTCAGCAGCGTCTGCCGCCATCGCGTCCCGCCTCCATCGTCGATCTCGACGTCTTTGATCAAGGCGTCGGCCGGATGTCGCCGCAGCGGCACGGTGAAGTACGCGGCGCTGCCGTTGATGAGCAGGCGATTGCGGTTGATCCATCCCTGCTTGATGAAGGTGAGGTCGTCGGCGACGACGAAGCGATCGACCGCGTGCATCAGCTGGTAGTAGCCGATGTAGGGGAAGAGATACGGCTGCATAATCGCGAGCTTCACAGGTGCCCACGGAACACGAAGGACACAAAGGGCACAAAGGACACAGAGATCAATCCAGGCACGCGAACGAGATCTGCGGCTGGAACGAGAAGCGTTCGAGCTTGAGCGATCGGATGCCGAGCGTGTCGAGAAGCGCCATCGTTTCGCCGGGCCATGCGCGATGGTTCAGCTCGTCGAATGCGATGACCGCGCCCTTCGGCATGCGCGGCACGAGGCGCTCCAGCGCGCACTTGGTCGGTTCGTAGAGGTCGAAGTCCAGATAGAGCAGCGAAACGACCAGATGCGCGTTCCGATTCACGTAGTCGGGAATCGTGGTCAGCGCGTCGCCCTTCACCAGTTCCACTTTCGGAATGTGTCCGAGGGGACGATAGAGGTCGAAGATGGCCGCGCTCTCGCGGATGTCGTCGGCGCTGTTCGCCGCCAGGGCGCCCGTAGAGGCGAGCGGATTGGTGGCGCGTGACGCGTCGCTCGCGCTCGTGCCGACGAATCCCTCGAAGGTGTCGAATCCGATCACGCGGCGCACGTGGTTCAGCGGCTCGAGAATGGCGCTGAGCGTCGCCCACGTCATCAGCCCGCCGCCGCCGTAGACGCCGCATTCGACGATGGAGCCGGGGACGTGGAGGACGCGCTCGAAGATGCGGCTCTTGGCGAGAAAGCGCCCGAGCTCGGCCACCGGGACGAACTTCGGAAACGCGCGCAGCTTGTCGACATTCGATCCCGGACTGACGGCGTAGTAGTCGTTGAGGCGGCGGTAATACTCCTCGTCCTCGGGCCGCTGATTCTCCGTCAAGTGGACTGGCAGCGTCTCGTAGTCGCGCTTCATCGATCCGCGCCTCCGCGCTCGCAGACCGCCCAGATGCTGGCGCACAAATCCGGGTAGTGCATGCCGAGGCGATAGCAGCCCTCGAGATACTGGTCCGAGATGACGTCGCCGCCCATCAAGGCGTCGAACTGGTAGTTCGCGAGCGGTTTGAAGAACACGCCGCCGCTCTGCACGATGCGCAGGCCGGCGTCGACGACGTCGCGCTCGAGCGTGTCCAATCGGTAGGTCTGGCGGTGCCCGTGGATTCGCTCGTCGTCGGTCACGGCGTCGTTGGCGCGGATCAGGCCCATCTGCACGGCGATCTGCCGCGACGCCGCATTCGCGTTCGGCACGACGACGAAGAGGCGGCCGCCGTCGGCGAGCCAGCCGTTGACGCGCTGCAGTACCAACACGGGATCGTCGAGGTGTTCGAGCGTGTGGATCAGGAAGATAGCATCGAACCGCGCCGTGAGCTCCACCGCCTCGAACGTGCCGTGGACGAACCGGGCGCGACGCCCGAGCCGCGCGCTCGCGGCGAGGACGAGTTCCTCGGATGCCTCGATCACCGTCAGGTCGTCGTAGCGATCGGCGATGAGCTCGGTGACGTCGCCGGTGTAGCAGCCCATCTCCAACGCGCGGCCGGCGGGCAGGAACGGATCGAGCGTGCGCATGATGTAGCGGCGCAGCACCGCGTCGAAGCGGTACGCATATTTGCGGGCGCTGTCCTTGTACTCAGCGTTGTAATCGCGCGTGGTCATAGAATAGCCGGCCCATGAGCGATTTCGATGCCAGCTCGTGCCTGGCGCGCTATCTCGCGCTGGTTCGTGAACGACCGGATCGATTCACCAATCCACCCGGCGATATCTACGAGATCCTGCTCGACCCGGCGCAGATGGAGCGCGCCCGCCGCGACGCGTCCGATCATCGTCAGGCCGAAGGCATGCCGGCCGACGACACGCGAGTCGGCGTGCTGGCCGTCGATCCCTATCTCCTCGTGTTGCGCGACGCCGTTCGCTTCGCCGACGGTCGTTACGGGTTGTACAACCGGCTCCTCGTGCCCGCGGGCGCGGCGATCCTGCCCCTGTTCGGGGACTCGATTGCCCTGCTCCACCGCTTCCGCCACGGCACGCGGCGCTGGCATCTGGAAGTGCCTCGCGGCTCGTTCTCGGGAATCGGCACGGTGACGGAAGAGGCTCGCCGCGAACTGCTCGAGGAAATCGGATCGGTCCCCACCGAGATCGTCCATCTCGGGTTCCTGCATTCCACGACCGGGTGCCTCGACGAGGAACATCAGCTGTTTCTCGCGCGCATCGAGTCGATCGGCACGCCGGACAAACACGAAGCGATCGAGAGCATCAAGGTGCTGCCGACGAAGACTGTCGAACGGCTGATCGCGGAGGGCGAGATCACCGACGGTCCGACGCTCGCCGCGTTCCTGCGCGCGCGGCTGCGCGGATACCTCACGTGAACCGCCACCGCCGCGCTCCCCGCCAGTCCCGGTCGATGCTGTGCCTGCTGCCATCGATGCGGCGAGCTAATCGGCTCGCGCCGCGACGCCCATCACGTCCCACATCTTCACGGTGATCGAGGACTGAAGCATCCGTCCAGGCAGCCGTTTCAAGACGCCGATCACTCTCCGACCCGGATGATCGGCGAGGAGATACTCGAGACGACTCAGCACATATTTCAGGCGGTATCTCCGCCCGAAATAGGTATGGCCCTCGACACGGAACCCGCAGTCACGCAACACGCGCGCGAGGTTCGCTCTCGAGAACAAGTTCACATGCTGGATGGGGTCGTGATAGAGCCACCGACGCCCCATCACGCGCGAGGCCAGCGAGCCGGCATCGGGCGTTGACAGAAAGAGCCAGCCTCCCGGCTTGAGATGAGCGCGGCACCTCATCAACGCCAGCCTCGGCTCGTCGAGATGCTCGATGACGTCCCACGCCGCAATCACGTCGAACGATGAGGGCACGGACGGCGGTATCTGATACACGGACCCGACGAAGTTCCGGACGTTGAACGTCGATCGACTCCACTCGACCGCCGTCGGGTTGAGCTCAACGCCGTAGGCATCGAAGCTCGAGCGAATCGCCGCAAGGAAATGACCGAAACTCGATCCGACTTCCAGCAGTGATCCGGATCGCACGAACCTTCGCACGAACGCCGCTTTCGTCAGCGCCGCAGATTGGGTCCCGTCGTCAAGGTAGTAATCGATGTTGCCTTCGCCTTTGAAGACCTCCGCATGCTCCGGCTCATAAATCGACAGGCCATTTGCCAGGCGCACGATGCCGGCCGGCACCTGGATGTGGCGACACGACGGACAGCGAGAAACGCCTCGTCCAAGGCGCTCGAACCACGGCACGAGTTCCGCGCCGCAGACAGCGCAGTGCGAAAAGTTCACGATGGCGCCACAGCGCACGGAATCTCCAGGCGCTGCGGGGGTGGTGCCGGCGCGGCGGCCGTCTTCGACCGCGCAATTCGCGATCGATGCCATGCGACAAGCACCATCAATCCCCACAGCTCGAAGCCATATGACGATTTCCGCTCGAAGTGATCCCGCACGACGCGTTGAACGATTTCGGGATCAATTACCTCGAGGCGCTCGATTGATCCGGGCGCGAGCAAATCGAGAACCAGATCGCGGGCTGGTCCACGCAACCACGAATGAATGGGAATGCTGAACCCCTGCTTGACTCTCCGCGCGTGTGCGCCGCCGTAGAGTTTCTTCGCGAGACTCCGCAGAATAGGTTTGGTGCGGCCGGTCAACGTCATTTTCATCGATGATGGCAACGACATGGCGAACGCGGCGATATCGGGATCGAGAAACGGCGAACGAACTTCCAGACCGTGCGCCATACTCATTCGATCTGCCTTCGCGAGGATGTCGTTGGGAAGATACTCCGCGATATCTGCACGCTGCAGCTGCTCGAGGGTCGGCCGCTCCGGCAGCGCGTGGCGCATCGCGAGATCGTGCAGGACGTCGAAACGGCGCCCATCGGCGGGGCGGCGCAATTCAGCGGCCTGTCTGGGCAGCCAGGTGCCGTTCCATGTGAAGTGCGCCACGTTCGATGGCAGGTCTGCCGCACGCAGGAACCGCGACAACTTGTACGACATCGACACCTTGGTCTCGCGGGTGCGCAGCAGCGGAGCGATCGACGCGAGCGCCCTTCGAATCGGCGCAGGCAGCCTGGCGATCACCAGCTCATGCCAGACCGTTGCCGGATACGTGAGATATCCGCCGAACAGTTCGTCTCCGCCGTCGCCGCCGATCACGACTTTGTTCCCCAGCGCCGCCTGCCTGGCCAGTGTGAACACGGCGAGGGCAGACGAATCAGCGAGCGGGTCGTCGGCGTGCTCGACGATCGCGATGAAGTCAGAGAGCGCGCTCGGCTCGAGCACGACTTTCGTGACCGGAATCCCCAGCCGCTCGGCGGTTCGCGCTGCGCCACCCCACTCGCTGTAGCTGCGGTCGGGCATGGTCAGACAGTAGGCCTGCGACAGTCGGCCGTGGCGAAGCGCACTCATCGCGACCAACGACGAATCGATGCCGCTCGACAAGAAGACGCCGACCGGCACGTCGCTGCGGAGCGCAATCCGAACCGATCGATCGAGAAGATGTTCCAGCTCTTCGACGGCATCGTGCAATCGAAGCGAGGCGCCATTGGTCGGCGCGGGGAGGCTCCAGTATCTCTCCGTCGTGATCAGTCCGCGCGTCCCATACAACCGCCAACTGCCCGGCGACACTCGGCGGACCGATGTGAGGAGCGTCGCCTCGCCAGGCACGTAGTTGAGGCACAGGTAGCCGCGCAGCGCCGTTTCATCGATGTGCCGCTCGACGAATGTCAGCCCCGTGAGTGGCCGGAGCTCCGACGCGAACGTCACGCTGTGATCCCGCTCGACATACATCAGAGGCTTTTCACCGAACCGATCGCGGGCGAGAAACAGCTGCCGACGGAGACGGTCGGCGATCGCAAAGGCAAACATCCCGCGCAAACGCGCCGGCAGGTCGGTTCCCCATCGGTCGTACCCGTTGAGCAGCACTTCGGTGTCCGAATCGGTTCGGAACGTATATCCGGCGGATCGAAGTTCTTCGCGGAGCTCTATGTAGTTGTAGATCTCGCCGTTGAACGTGACGACGAGGCGGCCGTCCGCGGACGCCATCGGTTGCCGTCCAAGGCCGAGATCGATGATCGAAAGCCGGCGGTGCGCGAGAAAGAATTCGCTGTCCTGCCACCAGGCACCGTCGTCGGGCCCGCGATGGCGAAGCGAATTGATCTGTCCGCGAAGCTCGTCGAGGTCAGCGCCGATCGAGCGGTCAAAAGCAAAATGGCCGAGAATGCCGCACACTACAATTCACTCAGCGAAACTTCGACGGATTCTCGATTCCATTCACGACGCACGAAGCTGTCTTGTGTGTGACTGTTCTGATAGTAGATTCGCACCAGGATCTCCGCGAGGATACCGGTCAGCAGCGTCTGCAGCCCGCCCAACAACAACAGTGAGGACAAGAGGAACCAGCCTCCGCGCTCGCGGATGGTCGGCGTACCGGTCGCCCAGGAATATCCGAGCAGAGAGCCGGAAATACACAGGCCGGCGCCGGCAAGGAGGAGACCGATTTTGCCGAAGGCCTTGAGCGGCTTGGTGAAATAGTTCTG
>Ga0075425_100008853_pt1 | contig 10698 bp, 12 predicted proteins | sample SoiMethybrSBSTD4_FD_75300 | JGI IMG/M metagenome (GOLD analysis project Ga0075425, IMG submission 75300) | Bulk soil microbial communities from a Populus tree surrounding site in Tennessee, USA - Soil MetaG P. TD hybrid SBSTD4 | ecosystem: Environmental > Terrestrial > Soil > Tree plantation...
GAGGCGCGGAGGCGCGTGTCGTCAGTGACCTTCCCGTTTTTCAGCGGGACATTGAAGTCGACCCGCACGAGCGCGCGTTTGCCGTCCAGCGCCTGCGGGGGAAGGTCCCGCAAACTCCGCTTCTTCAAAGACACCGACGGTAAGGGCTCACCGTTTGTGGCCCATGTATGCGAGCAGGTCCACGCAGCGCGCCGAGTAGCCCATCTCGTTGTCGTACCACGACGACACGTGAACGAGGTTCCCGTCGATCACGGCCGTGGACATCGTGTCGATCACGCTCGAATACAGGCTGCCGATGTAGTCGGTAGAGACGAGTGGTTCGTCGCTGGTATTGAGAATCCCTTTGAGCGGACCGGAGGCGGCTGCCTGCTTGAACGCAGCGTTGACTGCTTCGGCGCTCGTCGACTTCTCGACGTCCGCCACGAGCTCGACGATCGAGACGTCCGGCGTCGGCACTCGGAGGGAGATGCCGTCGATCTTGCCTTTGACTTCAGGAATCACAAGGCCGGTCGCCTTGGCGGCGCCGGTGGTCGTGGGAATGATGCTCAACGCGGCAGCCCTGGCCCGGCGCAGGTCTTTGTGCGGCAGATCGAGGATCTGCTGGTCGTTCGTGTAGCTGTGCACCGTCGTCATGAACCCATGCTTGAAGCCGAAATTGTCCATCACGACTTTGACCATCGGCACGAGGCAGTTGGTGGTGCACGATGCATTCGAGATGATGGTGTGCTTGGCGGGATCGTACTTGTCGTTGTTCACGCCCATGCAGATCGTGATGTCCTCGCCCTTGGCGGGTGCGGAGATCACGACCTTCTTGGCGCCCGCCGCCAGGTGCTTGGATGCGCTTTCCTTGTCCGTAAACCGGCCCGTGCTCTCGAGCACGAATTCCACGCCGAGATCCTTCCAGGGCAGCTTCTCGGGTTCTTTGATCGCCGAGACCTTGAGCGTCTTGCCGTTGACGACCAGTGCGTCGGGCTTCGCTTCGACGGTGCCCGGGAAGCGGCCATGTACGGAGTCGTACTTCAGCAGGTGCGCCAATGTCTTCGTGTCGGTGATGTCGTTGACGCCGACGAATTCGATGTCGGTTTGTTTGGCCATCGTGGCGGCGCGCAACACGTTGCGGCCGATCCGTCCGAACCCGTTGATCCCTACCCGAACTGCCATGGTCTCCCCTTACGTGAAGTCTGGAATGTTGGCGCGCGCGAATGTGATCGCGTGAATCGTGGTCGCGCCGGCTTGCTCGAGCGCCCGGGCTGCCTCGGCCAGGGTGGCGCCCGTGGTGAACACGTCGTCGACGAGCACGAATGCGACACGCGGCATGTCGCATGCGACGTGCCGCATGCCAAACGCCCCCGCCACGTTCGCCAGACGCGTCCCCGGTGTCAACGCCGTTTGTGTCGGGGTCTCGCGCGTGCGAACGAGCAGGTCAACAATGACGGGAATCCGCCACGTTCTCGCGAGCGCGCGCGCAAGACGTTCGCTCTGATTGTAGCCACGTTGGCGTAATCGCCGCGGCGCGAGCGGAATCGGAATTAGTGCCGACGGACCGTCGACGTGCGGCTTCAATGAGCTCGCCGCGAGCGCGAGATCGTCGGCGATGCGTGGCAATCCACCGTATTTCAGGGCGTGGACCGCGTGCTGCGCACCCTCAGTCAGCCAGACCGCCGATCGCGCGGTCCGGAGCGCATGAGGCCACTCGGCGCACAGGCGACACGGACCGAAATGCGGCTCCGGTTGCCCACAGCGCTCGCACCACGGAGGCCGCACCAGCTTCCAGCGATGGCGGCAGAGGGGACACACGACCCGCTCGGCGTCGCGTGGACTGAGAAGCGCGTGGCACAGGAGGCATTCTGCCGGGAGAAGGAGCTGCTCAACGGCGCAGCGCACGGACGACAGCGGCACGCATCACCTCGACCGGAGCGGCGACCCCGGGGAAAAACCGTTCGAACGCCGCGGCGCCTTGCCGCACCAGCATCTCGCGGCCATCCGCGGCCGCGACGCCACGCTCGCGGAGCGTGTGAACCCAGCGCGTCTCGCCCGGCGCGTATACCAGATCGAGCGCGAACTGGACGCCGGGAAGATGATTGGTGTCGATGGGCAACCTGTCGTGGCCCGTAAGGCCCAGCGGGGTGGCGTTGATGGCAACATCGATCTCGACCGGTCCGCTCGCCGCGCTCGCGTTCGCGCCAATGCCGCTCGCCCACTTGGCAAACGCCTGCGCGCGGGCGCCATCGCGCGAGCGCACGAACAGCGTCGCGCCGCGATCCGCAGCCGCGACCGCCACCGCGCGCGCGGAGCCTCCTGTGCCCACCACGAGCCAGCGCGCCCTGGCATTCGTCGCGCCAATCTTTTCGAGTGCCGCGGTGACGCCCTGGACATCCGTGTTGTCGCCAACGAGCGCGCCGTCCTCCGCCCAGAATGTATTGCACGCGCCGACGCGGACGCAGACATCCGTTTTACGCGCGACGGAGCGTTCGACCGCCTCTTTGTGCGGCACCGTCACGTTGCCCGCGCCTCCGGTCGCCGCCTGCATGGCGAGCACCTGCCCCAAGGCATCGCCGGCGACGCGCATGGCGACGTACACGGCATCGAGGCCGAGCGCGCGAAACGCCGCGTTGTGCATCGCTGGTGACAGTGAATGGGCCACCGGATCACCGATGACCATGAGCAAACGCGTCTTAGCGCTGATCTCCACGCTTGCTCTCGGCCACGAGCCGGTCGGCCACGGCGGCGGCGAGGGCCTCCAATTCCTGGCAGGTATCGCGGTAGACGACCAGGTCGCCCCCGAAGGGGTCGCTGACTTCGTCGCCGCCACGGCCCGCGTACTCGCCCAGGACGAAGACTTTGCCTTCGCCCCCCAGCTCGTCGACCCGCGCGCGATGATGGCGCGCCATGGTGAGGATCAGATCCGCGCGCTCGACGAGCTCGCGCGTCAGCAGGCGGGCGCGGTGCCCGGACAGGTCGAGGCCGCGCTCGAGACCGACGAGGTACGCGCCCTCAGAGGCGGGAGCACCGTCCCACGCGCCGGTGCCGGCCGACGCCACGGTGACCTCGATGCCCCGCTCTTTCAGCGCGCGCTCGAGGAGCGACGCGGCGAGTGGGCTACGGCAAATGTTGCCGGTGCAGACGAACAAAACGTGTTGGATCATGGTGCGAGTCGGCCGACCGCGCGGCGCAGCTCGGCGACGCTGAGCGTCCCTTCCCGTACGATCTGCGCCCGCGGCTTGGTGCAGTCAACCACGGTCGACGGTGGCCGGTTCCCGAGAACGCCGCCGTCCAGAACCATGAGCTGCCCCGACTCGACTGCGGACGCGAAGTCGCGCGCGATTGCGATGGCGCCGGGCCCCGGCGGCTGGCCCGGGATGTTCGCGGACGTGGACGTGAGCGGCGAGCCGAGCGCCGCGACGAGTCGCGCGATGTCGCGGTGCGAGGTCCAGCGTACGGCGATCCCGCCATCCGGGCCGCGCAGCATGTCCGGGAGCCGGCCCGACCCGCCCGGCAACACCAGGGTCAACGGACCGGGCCAGAACGCGCGCGCCAAGGCGTCGGCCGAGGCGTTGAAGGCGAGGCCGTGCGCCTCAGCCATCGAGCGGCCGCTGATCAATAAGAGGAAAGGCTTGCTCGCGGCGCGGCCCTTCATGGCGGCCAGCGCCGCGACATCCGCCTGCACCGCGCGCGAACCCAGGCCGTACACCGTTTCGGTCGGATAGGCGAGTAGTCCACCCCGGTTCAGGTGTTCGACGACGCGCGGGATCGCGGTTTGAACCTCCGCGTTCGTCTGAAATGGCAGCGGTTTCACCGCAATTCACGCGCGAGAGCCTCGGCGATCCGGAAGTCGTCGGCTGTGGTGATCTTGAAATTGTACGGCGAATCAGGAATCAGCTCCACCGGAAACCCTGCTCGCTCACACACCTCGGCGTCATCACTGGGCGCGGCACCATTGGCCGTTTTCCCCGGCTCGGCGCGCAATTGGCGATACGCGTCACCGAGCATTTGACGCGGAAAGCCCTGCGGCGTCTGCGCGCGCCAGATCCGCTCCCGGTCGACGGTGCGCGTGATGCGCGGCGTGGGACGCGGCGCGCCCTGCCCGATCTCCTTCAACGTGTCGGAGTTCGGCACGCCCGCCACAGCGCCGACGCCGGCGCGGGCGCGCGCAATCACGGCATCGATGGTCCCGCGGCTCACGAAGGGCCGCGCGGCGTCGTGCACGAGCACGATCGTGACATCGGCCGGCAAGGCTTCGAGGCCGGAACGCACGGAGTCGAACCGCTGCGCGCCGCCCGGCACGAACGCCAGTCGGTCGCCACGCAGTTTGGCCAGCCATTCCGGCGGACGTTGGGCGTATTCCGGCGGCAGCGCGACGATCACCTGACGCACATCCGGATGTCCGATGAACGCGCGCAGCGCGCGCAGCAGCATCGGCACCCCCAAAATCGGACGGAACTGCTTTGGCTCGCCGGGGCCCGCGCGCACGCCCGCGCCGGCCGCGACGACGACGACGCCGACATCAGGCTGCGAGGCGACGGGCGAGCTCACCGATTCCCTCCAGTCCGATGACCTCGAGCTCCTTGCTGGCTTTCGAGCGGTTCGACAGGAACACGCGCCTAAAGCCCTGCCGCGCCGCCTCGGCCAAGCGCCGCTCGACGCCGGCGACCGGCCGGATCTCACCGCCCAAGCCGACTTCGCCCAGAAACAGCGCGTCCGCCGGCACGGGACGGTCGTGAACCGTCGAGACCAGCGCCGCGAGCACGGCGAGGTCCGTCGACGGCTCGATGAGCCTGACGCCACCCGTCACATTCACAAAGACGTCGAGACTCCCGACCGGCAGCCCGCCGCGCCGCTCGAGCACTGCCAGCAGCAACGCGAGCCGCCGCTGATCGAGTCCAGTCGCGACGCGTTGCGGCGTGCCGAATCCCGCCTTGGACGCGAGCGCCTGGATCTCGACGAGCATTGGGCGCGTCCCCTCCATGAGCGCGGTCACGGCCGAACCCGATGCGCCGGTCGAGCGTCCGGCCAAAAATGCGGCGGCCGGATTGGCGACGGGCTCGAGTCCCGCGCCGGTCATCTGAAAGACGCCGATCTCGTCCACGGAGCCGAAGCGGTTCTTCACGGCGCGCAGCATGCGATGATCGAGCGTGGTCTCGCCTTCGAAATAGAGCACCGTGTCGACGATGTGCTCGAGCGTCTTCGGACCGGCGATGCCGCCGCCCTTGGTGACGTGACCGACGAGCAAGACCGCAGGGCCTGATTCTTTCGCGAAGCGCATCAGCCGGGCCGCGCACTCGCGGACTTGCCCGACGTTGCCGGGCGCGCCTTCGAGCTCTTCGGTGTAGGTCGTCTGCACCGAGTCGAGCAGCACGACGGCGGATTTCAGTTGCGTCGCGTGATGGATGATCGATTCGAGGCGCGTCTCGCCGAGCACGTGAATGGCGCCGGCATCCTCATGGAGCCGATCGGCGCGGAGCCGGAGCTGGTCGGGTGACTCTTCGCCCGAGACATAGAGTGTGGACACGCCCTGGCTTTCGAGCCGGGCGGCGCATTGCATGAGGAGCGTCGATTTGCCGATGCCGGGCTCGCCGCCCACGAGGGTGACCGAGCCGGGGACAATGCCTCCGCCGAGCACGAAGTCGAACTCCGCGAGCCCCGTTTTCCACCGCGTGGTCGCCGCGGATCCCATCTCGGACAGTCGCACGGGCGAGGCGCCGGACGAACTCCGGCCGTCCGGCCGTCGGGCCGCCCGGCCAACCGCTTCTTCAATCAGCGAATTCCACGCGCCGCAGGCATCGCAGCGACCGCCCCACTTCGGCTGGTCCGCGCCGCACTCGGTGCAGCGGAACACCGACTTGCCTTTAGCCATGGGCCGGTGCCGTCGCCGCCGTGAAGTTGTCGAACCGGGTGAATTCTTTTCGGAAGACGAGCTTCGCCATCCCCGTCGGGCCGTTGCGCTGCTTTCCGACGATTACTTCGGCGAGGCCCTCGATACTCTCGTTCGTTTTGGGGTCGACCGGCCCGTCGTAAAACTCCTGGCGATAGATGAAGCACACGACATCGGCGTCCTGCTCGATCGCGCCGGACTCGCGCAGATCCGACAACTGCGGCCGCCGGTGCTCGCCGCCACGTTGCTCGGGCGCGCGGGAGAGCTGCGAGATCGCGAGGACCGGCACATCCAGCTCCTTGGCGAGCGCCTTGAGCGAGCGCGAGATGTAGGAGATCTCCTGCTGGCGGTTTTCGACGTCGCCCGGACCTTGCATGAGCTGCAGGTAGTCCACGATCACGAGCGCAATGTCGTGCTCGGCCTTCAACCGGCGTGCCTTGGAGCGCATCGCGAGCGGCGTCAGCGCAGCCGAATCATCAATCCAGATCGGCGCGGTACCCAACAGACCCGCAGCGCGGGCGAGCTTGGGGTAGTCGTCATCCCGCAGCTGGCCGCGGCGCAGCCGCTGGGCATCGACCAGCCCTTCCGAGCACAACAGCCGCTGCACGAGCTGATCCTTGGACATTTCCAGCGAGAAGAACGCGATCGGCGTGTTGTGCTCGATGGCGGCGTGCTGGACGATATTCAGCGCGAGCGCGGTCTTGCCCATGGACGGGCGCGCGGCGAGGATGACCAGGTCGGAGCGCTGGAAGCCGGCGGTGTAACGATCGAGATCGACGAACCCGCTCGGCACGCCCGTGAGCGCGCCGGCGCCGGCCTGAAGCTGCTCGATCCGCTCCATGGTCGGCCAGATCAGCTCCTTGATCCGAATGAACTCCTCGGCGCGCCGGAACTGCGCCACCTGAAAGATCCGATGCTCGGCGTTGTCCAGCACCTCACCCGCGGTGCCGTGGCCTTCGTACACATCCTGGATGATGCCGGTCGAGGCCTCGACCAGCCGGCGCAGCACCGCCTTGTCGCGAACGATTCTGGCGTGGTAATCAATGTTCGCGGCGGTGGGTACGACGTCGATGAGGGACGCGATGTATTCCATCCCGCCCGCGCGGTCCAGATCGCCGCGGCGATGGAGCTCGCCCTGGAGCGTGACGGGATCGATCACGTCGCCGCGCTCGGTGAGTGAGATCATCGACCGGAACAGCAGCCGATGACTCTCCTTGTAGAACATCGTGTCGTCCAGGATTTCGGCCGCCTTCAGGGCCGCATCCTGGTCGAGCATCATCGCACCTAGAACCGCCTGCTCCGCCTCGTTACTCCACGGAGTCTGGCGTCCACTGTAATCGCTCGCTTTCTCAGCTGTCGAGGAGGCGAGCGGCGATACGGACGTCATCCCAGGTTGGTCTCTTCCAGTTGGGGTTCCGGAGCAGCGCCGCCGGGTGATAGGTCACGACGACGGGAATGCCGCGGAACCGATGAACCTGATTGCGCAGGGCACCGAGCGACTGTTTGGTGTTGAGCAAGCTTTGGGCGGCAGTTCCTCCCATGGCAAGTAGGACTTTGGGCTTCACCAGCTCGATCTGTCGGTAGAGAAACGGCAAACACGCCGCGATCTCGTCGTACTGCGGCATCCGGTTCTCGGGCGGCCGGCATTTCACGATGTTACAGATGAATACCTGATCGCGCGGCAGCTTGATCGCGTCGAGAATCTTCGTAAGCAGCTCGCCGGCGCGACCTACGAATGGCCGTCCCGTTTCATCTTCGGTGCGGCCCGGTCCTTCGCCGATCACCACGAGGCGCGCCGTCGCAGGGCCTTCACCGGGGACCGTGTTTATGCGAGCGTCGCAGAGCTTGCAGTCGCGGCAGGCGGCGATTAACTGCGCGACTTCTTCGAGACTGCCCGCTCGCTGGATTGGACTGGTGGCGAAGAGGTCTGCCGACGGTGGATCGAAGGAAATGCCAGGAGGCAGGAGCTTGGAGTCAGGAGCCGGGGCTGCTGGGTTGGATGTGGGAACGACCATCTGCGCCGGTGCACGCGAACCGACTTCCGGCTCCTGACTCCCGGCTCCTTCCGTCAGGATCACCGAATCTCCACCCAGCAACCGCTGCTGCTTTAGGTATTCCGCCACCAGAGCCCGAGAATCCGTCAAAGCGCCTCTTCCACAACGTCGAGAATCCGATCGGCCACATCGCGCTTGGGGAGCAGCGGCAGGTCGACTTGCTTGCCGCCCGGTCCCAGGATCGTCACGCGATTCGTCGTGACCTCGAATCCGGCGCCGGGCTCAGTGGCGTCGTTGAGGACACAAAAGTCGAGCGCCTTATTCTGCATCTTTGCGCGCGCGTTCGCGAGTCCGTTCCCGGTTTCGAGTGCGAAGCCGACGACGAGCATCCCCTTGCGCCGCTCGAGCGAGCCGAGTATGTCGGGCGTCGCTTCCAGCTCGAGTGTGAAGGCGCCGTTGTTGCGCGGCCGCTTTTTGTTCGACTGTCGGGACGGCCGGTAGTCGGCGGGTGCTGCGCTCATGATCAACGCGTCCGCGCTGCGGACGAGTCCCTGCACTGCCTGTTGCATCTGCTCCGTCGTCTCGACGTGCTGAGTCGTGAGGCCGGTCGGCGGCGTCAGCTCGGTGGGACCGCTCACGAGGACGACATCCGCGCCGCGCGCGCGCGCCGCTTCCGCCAGGGCGTAGCCCATGCGGCCACTCGAAGGATTCGTGATCACGCGCACGGGATCGAGATGCTCGCGCGTGGGACCGGCGGTCACCACGACCCGTTTGCCCGACCATTTGCTCTTGCCCCCGCCCCCACCCCCGCCCCGAGTGTCACCTTTCGCGAGTAGCTGCTCAGCAGCCGCGAAGATCGCGTCGGGCTCGCTCATCCGCCCCGGCCGCTCACTCGGCCCCTCGGCCAGTGCGCCGATCTCTGGACCAATGAACTGCCAGCCGCGATCCCTGAGTGTTTTGATATTCGAGGCAGTTGCTGGATTAGCGAACATCTCGTCGTTCATTGCGGGCGCGGCGAGCACGAGACGACTCCCGCGCGCGAGCAGCAGCGCGGTGAGCAAATCGTCCGCCATGCCCATCGCGGCCCGTGCGAGGATATTGGCCGTCGCCGGCGCGACAATCACGAGATCGGGATCTTTCGCGAGCGCGATGTGCGCAAGCGCGCGGCCCCGTTCCCACAAGGACGTCAGCACCGGCCGCCCCGTCAACGCTTCGAAGGTGACGGGACGGACGAACTCCGCGGCCGCCGCAGTGAGCACCACGTCCACAGTGGCGCCCGCCTCCGTGAGCCGGCGCGCCAGAAAACAACTCTTGTAGCAGGCGATTCCGCCCGACACGCCAAGGACGACGTGACGGTGCGAGAACGGCATCAGCCTTCCTGCTGGCGCCGCCGCCGCACCAGGCGGTACTTCAGGCCGCCGCGCACGAGCTCATCAAACGCGCGCGTGGTGAGCTTCTCCTCCCAGTCGACCGAGCGATCGCGCGGGAAGTCGTTCACAAAGCGCGCGAACTTGGCCGCGACGAGCACGCCGAGGTACTTGTTCTGCGTCTGTCCTGCGACTTCTGATGGTGTCACGATCCGCATTGCTTCACCTTTCGCTTACGTGATCTCAGAGGCGATGCCTCTCGTCGTCCAACGCTATCAGATACTGCTTCATCCAGGGGAGGTCCTTGGGATCCCGCACAAATCTAGCAGGCTCCTCGCTGACCTTCAGGACCGCCTCCACTGCCTGATCGAGGTCATCGTTCCGCACCCACCGATGGAACGCGGTGGCTTCGGTGATCTCGTCGATGGCCCGCTCCAGCCGCTGCTTGATCTCGTCCCGCGACTCGCTGCCTCGTCCAACCAGCCGCTGCACCAGCACCCGCGGGTCGCTCGGCAATATGAAAATCGTCAGCGCGTTCGCGTCCAGCTTCCGAACCTGCGCGGCGCCGTTGACTTCGATGTCGAGCAGCACGTGCCGGCCTGACTCGAGAATCTTCGCGACGTCGCTGCGCAGCGTGCCGTACAATTCCCCACCGTACTGCGCGTGCTCCAGAAACTGCCCCTGGTTCACACCGGCCAAAAACTGCGACGGCTTCCAAAAGCGGTAATCGATGCCGTCCGTCTCGCCCGCGCGCGGTTTCCGCGTTGTCGCGGACACGGAGAACCCAAACTGGTCCGGATACCGTTCGCGGAGCGTCTTCGCGATCGTCGTCTTGCCGCCGCCCGATGGCGCCGACAGGACGACTATGCGCGGTGTCACTCCAAATTCTCCAGCTGCTCCCGAAACTTCTCGAGGTCCCCCTTCATCGCGATCACTGTCTGCGTGATCCGCGCGTCGCTCGCCTTCGACCCCATCGTGTTGACCTCGCGCAGGAGCTCCTGCGCCAGGAACCCGAGCTGTTTGCCCACCGCCTGATCGGATGCGAGCGCCGACCGGGCCGCCGCGACATGCGCGCGAAACCGCACCAGCTCCTCGGTGATGTCGACACGGTCCGCGAGCAACGCGATCTCGAGCGCCAGGCGTTGCTCGTCCACGTTGGCCTGACTCGTCAGTTCCTGCACCGCCTGCTTGAGGCGCTCATGCTCCGCCTTGAGCCGCGCCGGCGCCTGCTCCTCGATTACGCGGGCCGCCTTTTCCAGCGCAGCGAGCCGCGCGCTCAGCTCGACGGCGAGCGCCTGACCCTCGCGCTCGCGCATCGCCACGACTTCGCGCGCAGCCTTCTCCACTACCGCTTGCACGTCCGGCCATTGCACCAGCTGGTCCGTACCGCCGTTGGTCGCCGTCATCACGTCGGGATGCCGCGCCACGAACGCGAGATCGACGGTGCCCTTCAGCTTCAGCTTCT
>Ga0075425_100008854_pt1 | contig 10698 bp, 8 predicted proteins | sample SoiMethybrSBSTD4_FD_75300 | JGI IMG/M metagenome (GOLD analysis project Ga0075425, IMG submission 75300) | Bulk soil microbial communities from a Populus tree surrounding site in Tennessee, USA - Soil MetaG P. TD hybrid SBSTD4 | ecosystem: Environmental > Terrestrial > Soil > Tree plantation...
GGCGCGCGTGACCAAAAACAACTACCTGGCCTACAATAACCTTGGCTACTACCTCTCGAATCGCGGCCAAACGGAGGAAGCGATCGAAAACTATCGGCGCGCCATCGCGATCAAGCAGGATTACGAAGACGCCTGGAACAATCTCGGTTATGCGCTGGCCGCGCAGAAGCATTATCCCGAAGCGATCCAGTGTTACGAGCAGGCGTTACGGATCAAGCCAGACCACATTGAAGTGCACAACAATCTTGGAAACGTCCTGTCCGATGCCGGCCGCGTCGATGAGGCCGTGCCGCATTACGAATTCGTCCTCGCGCATAAACCCGATCACGCCGATGCCCACAACAATTACGGCGTCGTGCTGGCGATGAAAGGACAGTATGCGCAGGCGATCCACCACTTCCATCTGGCGCTGAAATACAAACCGGGATACGCCAGCGCTCACAGCAATCTGGGAAACACTTATGCCATGCAGCGCAAATTCGATGAAGCCCTGATTGAATACCAGCAATCACTGGTTCTGAATTCCAATGATCCGCAGGCTTACAATAACCTGGGGAACGTTTACTCAGAGCTGGGAAAATTGGATCAGGCGGTAACCAACTATCAATCTGCGTTGAAACTGAATCCCGACAATCCTGAGGCGCAGTTTAACCTTGGGATGGCGCAACTTCGCCGCGGGGATCGCACTCACGCGGTTAACCATTTCCAGGAGGCCTTGCGTTTGAAGCCGGATTATGCCGAGGCTCGCAACCAGCTTGGACACCTGACGAATTCACCCGGTCAACCGCGCTGAAGTCATGTGGTTATGCTGTTACCATCGCGCCGACAAACTCATCCACGGGCATTCCTTCAAGCTTCTCCCTATCCAGGAATAGCTGAATAATCTTGTCTTCCTGTTCAGCTTTGAAATGCTCGGTCACAGCTTGTCTGAATTTCGCTTCCAGCAGCGGGAATCCTTCCTTGCGTCTTCGCCGGTGGCCGATCGGATATTCTACTTCGATTTTCCGCGTTGATTTGCCATCGCGAAAAAATACCTGAACGGCATTCGCAATCGAGCGCTTGTCGGGTTCCAGATATTCGCGTGAGTAACGTGGGTCTTCTTCGACCAGCATCTTCATCCGCAAAGCATCGATGCGCGGGTCTTTCGCGATTTTGTCTTCATAATGCTCGGCTGTGAGAGTTCCGAAAATGAGACCAATGGCGGCCATGTATTGGATGCAATGATCGCGATCGGCCGGGTTATGAAGCGGACCCGTTTTATCGATGATACGGACAGCGGATTCCTGGGTGCTGATGACCACCCGTTCTATTTCAGCGAGCCGATCGCGCACGAAGGGATGCAACTGGATTGCCGCTTCCACCGCTGTTTGCGCATGGAACTCGGCGGGGAAAGAGATTTTAAACAGGACGTGCTCCATCACATAACACGCGAGAGGGTGCGACAAATGAATCGGCAGGCCGCGAAAGAGGACATCGGAAAAGCCCCACGTTTTGGCCGAGAGCGCCGAGGGATAACCCATTTCGCCCTGCAGCGTCATAAAGGCATGGCGAACGGCCCGGCTGGTCGCATCGCCGGCGGCCCAGGACTTGCGGGAACCTGTGTTCGGTGAATGTCGATATGTCCGCAGCGCTCCGCCGTCGAGCCAGGCATTCGAGAGTGCGTTGACGATCTGGTCGCGCGTGCCGCCGAGCAGACAAGTAGCCACGGCCGTCGAAGCAATCCGAACCAGCAACACGTGATCTAGCCCCACTCGATTGAAGCTATTTTCGAGCGCGAGCACACCCTGGATTTCATGAGCCCGGATCATTGCTGTGAGCAGGTGGCGCACGGTGAAGGTCTTGGACCGCAAGAACGTATTGCGCTTGTTCGGTCCGGTGCTGCCGCTGCCTTGACGCGAGCTCCGCGTCACGAAATCGGCGACCGCCAGAATCGCCCCCAGATTATCGGATGGATGGCCCCACTCGGCCGCCAGCCATGTATCATTGAAGTCGAGCCATCGGATCATCGCGCCGATGTTGAACGCGGCGGTGACAGGATCGAGTTCGAAGCTGGTTCCGGGGACCCGGCTGCCGTTCGGAACGATTGTCCCCGGCACGATTGGTCCTAATAGCTTAGTGCAGGCTGGAAATCGTAGCGCCATAAAGGCACAGGCAAGGCTGTCCATCAAACAATACCTGGCTGTTTCGTGGGCCTCCTCACTGCCAGGGTCGGTCTTCAAAACATAATCCGCGATTTCCGTCAGAAGCGGATCGAAAGGAGGCCGAATGTTTAAATGCGGTTCGGTCAGATGCATGCGTTCCAAATTGAAACCGAACTGTTGTTACCCGAACTTTGGAAACGAGCCGAGTAGAATTTGAGTTTGTCTTTTGCTTGCGCGAAACGTGTCCAACCGTATTCACTCACAGAGATGGCCCGCGCAAACCCCAACCAGCCAAACAAAGTCGCCCTGATCACCGGGGCCTCGCGCGGCATAGGTCGAGGTATCGCCCTCGAACTGGCTAGACTTGGGTGTGATCTGGTCATCAATTATGCAGGCAATGCCGCTGCCGCGGATAAGACGGCAGCGGATTGCCGTAGCGCCGCGTCCGCGGCAGGACACCAGATCCAGCCGGCAACTTGCCAGGCCGATATCAGCCGCTCCGAAGACCGGGAAAAGCTCATTCAATTTTGCCGGGATCGTTTCAAACGCCTGGATATTCTCATCAACAACGCCGGCGTGGCGCCCGACGTCCGTGCGGATATTCTCGAAGCCACCGAAGCCAGCTTCGATCGCCTGATCGGCATCAATGTCAAAGGCCCATATTTCCTTACGCAGATTGCTGCTAATTGGATGATTGAGCAGCAGAAGGCGGAAACTGCCACGACAAAGCAATCCGGACGAAAGATAGTCACGATTTCTTCGATCAGCGCCTATACTGCGTCAACGAACCGCGGCGATTATTGCATCGCCAAGGCTGCGCTTTCCATGCTCACGCCGCTTTATGCATCGCGCCTTGCTGAGTTTGGTATCAACGTGTACGAGATTCGTCCCGGAGTAATCGCCACTGACATGACTGGTCCCGTGAAAGAGAAATATGATCGGCTAATCGGCGAAGGGCTGACACCCATCAAACGCTGGGGCGCGCCCGAGGATGTCGGACGAGCCGTCGCCGCCATCGTCCAGGATTTGTTGCCATTCAGCACTGGCGAAGTGCTGAATGTCGATGGCGGATTTCATCTGCGCCGACTGTAAACATTTCCAGCTCTGGAGACCCATTATGCCCTTGAAACCTGATTATCGTCTCACGGCTCAAAAACTTTTGCCCAAAGTTGTGCGGCTCTTCGACTTATCCGCCGCGAAAATCCTCAGCATCGAGAAAACGTGGAACCCGGCCAAAGGGACCCCTGTCTTCACCGTGCAAGGCAAGTACACCTCGCGCGGCTGGACGGAATGGACGCAGGGTTTTCAATTTGGCTCCGCCATCCTTCAGTTCGACGCTACGGCGGATAAGGAATTCCTCGAACTCGGTCGGAACAAAACGGTCGAGATCATGGCGCCACATGTCTCACACATCGGCGTCCACGACCACGGTTTCAATAACGTGTCAACTTATGGGAACCTGTGGCGGCTCATGTGCGAGGGAAAGATCCCGCTCAACGAGCGGGAAAAGGATTTCTATGAGCTGGCACTGAAGATTTCAGGCGCGGTCCAGGCCGCGCGTTGGAGTTCGGTGGCCGATGGGCATGGTTACATCTATTCCTTCAACGGTCCGCACTCTCTGTTCGTCGATACGATCAGGAGTTTGCGTGTGCTTGCCCTGGGGCATCAACTCGGCCACGTGCTGATGGGCGAGCGCGACCAAAAGATCTCATTGCTTGACCGGCTGCTCACGCACGCCCGTGCCACGGCCCACTTCAATATTTATTATGGCGAGGGACGCGATTCTTATGATGTTCGTGGCCGCACCGTACACGAAAGCATTTTCAACCTGAACGATGGCAGTTACCGTTGTCCCAGCTCGCAGCAGGGTTACTCACCTTTCAGCACCTGGACGCGTGGGCTGGCGTGGGCGATCCTTGGATTTGCCGAGCAACTGGAGTTTTTGCGAACCATCCCCAAAGCTCGCGGTGTTTCCGCCGCAGAGCCCTTTTTCCTGAAGACAGCCCTCGCAACGGCTGATTTTTACCTGGGTCACTCTTGCGTCGATGGGATACCCGTGTGGGACACCGGTGCACCCGGTTTGGCCAATCTCGGTAAATATCTTGATCGCCGTGCAAACCCATTCAATCGCTTCGAGCCAGTCGATAGTTCAGCCGCGGTGATTGCGGCGCAGGGTTTGATTCGCCTCGGGAATTATCTGGGCCAGAATGGAGACCGCCATCGCGCCAACCGCTATCGACACGCAGGCTTCATGATCGCAAACACTTTGTTCGATGAACCTTACCTCTCGACGAGCCCCCGCCATCAAGGCTTGCTGCTGCATTCGGTTTATCATCGACCAAACGGCTGGGATTTCGTCCCTCCCGGAAAGAAAGTGCCGAGCGGGGAAAGTTCGATGTGGGGTGATTACCATGCTCGCGAGCTGGGAATTCTGATCATGCGCGAAGCACGACTCGAAAAATACCCGACATTCTTTGCGAATCTGTGAGATGCCAAGAGTGTTTGCGTTCCGAGATCGGACCGCCCGCGGCGTTCTCGATGCCGAATGAGATTGCGAATCCTTGCCCTGTCAAATAGACATGGACGATGAATGCTTATCTAACGGGCAATCCCGATCTCAACCGACGCGATTTTGTGAAATCAGCCGCTCTCAGCGTTGTGGGGGCTGCACTTGCGAGTGATCTTGCGAGCAGTGCACTCGCTGCCGACAAGAAAATTCCTGTCGGCCTCCAGCTTTATTCAGTCCGCAACCAATGCAAAACAAACCTGCCGGGCACCCTGGCGCAGGTGAGTAAAATCGGTTACAAGGGCGTTGAGTTCGCCGGTTACTATGATCGAAGCGCAAAAGAGTTGCGCAAGATGCTCGATGACAACGGACTGATCGCCTGCGGAACGCACACGCCGTTCGAAACTATTCAACCTAAGAATCTTGATGCAACGATGGAGTTCAACCAGACCATCGGAAACAAATTCCTGATCGTTCCCTGGATGAATGAAACCGATGCGAAGAAGGAATGGACGGATCGCGCCACGCTGTTCAATGAAACGGCAGAGAAGGTAAAGCCCCACGGTATGTCGGTTGGCTATCACGCTCACGCGCATGATTTCAAAACAGTCGGTGGGGTCACTGCCTGGGACCTTTTCTTTGGCAATACAGGCCGCGATGTCATCATGCAGCTTGACACCAGCAATTGCATGGACGGCGGCCAGGATCCCGTGCTGATCCTTAAGAAATATCCCGGCCGGGTGCGTACCATCCATATCAAGTCGCATGGGGGCGGACCGGAAGCAGTGATCGGCGAAGACAAAATCAATTGGAAAGCGGTTTTCGCTTTTTGCGAAGGCCCGGGCAAGACGGATTGGTACGTCCTCGAGCACGAGACCAGTAAGGATCCGATCGACGCCATCCGGCGGAGCTACGCGGCGTTGCAGAAGTTTGGGAAGGTGTGACCCCTCTTCCACCTCCTCGGCGCCTGCTGATTCGTGGCGTCAACTGGCTGGGTGACGCCATTATGACTACGCCCGCGCTGCAACGTTTGCGCCAGGCCCTGCCCGATACTGAAATCACCCTTCTGGCTCAGGATAAGCTAGCGGACCTCTGGAAGCACCATCCGAGCATCAATGAGGCCCTGACCTTCGCACCGGATGAATCAGTGCTCTCCGTGGCGGGCCGGATTCGCGCGGGAGGATTTGACGCTGCCCTGATTCTTCCCAATTCGCCGCGCTCGGCATTGGAATCCTGGCTTGCCGGTGTGCCGCAACGCGTTGGTTATGCGCGTCCCTGGCGCAATTTTTGCCTGACACACAAAGTTGCCGAACGTCCCGGCGAGGTCAGGATGGCCAAACGCAGCCCGGACGAGATCCGCAGTCTTATTCATGATGAGGCTGTGGTGGATCGGAAGCAGATTCCGGTGTCAGCTCATCAGTCGAACGAATATCTTTACCTGGGCGCGACATTCGGCGCCAGGGCTGAGCCAATCCCTCCGCTCATCGCGGTTCAATCCGAGGAGATCAAAGCGGCCTCCGATCGCTTTGGCCTCGCTTCGACCGGGGAAACCTCCAAGCCGTTGTTTGGCCTCAATGCCGGGGCTGAATACGGACCCGCGAAACGCTGGCCTATTGATCGTTTCATCAGCGCCGCTGCGGAAATCCAAAAACGAATCGGCTGTCATTGGTTGATCTTTGGCGGACCCAAGGACGAATCACTCGGAGCCGAAGTGACCGCGGGGATATTGAACGCGCTGCCAAAGCCAGCCGCTGGCGCCGGTTCAACCGTCCTTAATCTGGCGGGCAAGACCACGTTGCGTGAACTCTGCGCACTGCTGAAACTCTGCCGTGTGCTGCTGACGAACGACAGTGGCCCGATGCATCTCGCCGCAGCCGTAGGCACGCCCGCTGTCGTTCCATTTGGCAGCACCTCCCCGGAACTCACCGGCCCGGGGCTACCCAGCACTGGCGACAGCCATCAAATTCTACAAGCCAACGCTCCCTGTTCTCCGTGTTTCCTGCGCGTTTGCCCGATCGATCTCCGTTGTATGACGGGCATTTCGGAAGGGCAGGTGGTTGATGCCGTGCTGAAGGTCGCCTTATCGAGAGCTCAAACAGACCAGAATTAAAAAGTAGAGGGGGCAAAGGAGCCGATCCCCTGCCGCTCACTTGCGTCCCCCCGGCATTTGCCCAATACTTCCCCCGTGCAGTTGACCGTTACCCAACTAACCGATCGGCTCATCGAATCCTACGCTCAGGCCGGCGGGATCAATCACCTCGACGGGAAGAATCTTCCGTCGAAAACAGCGATCACGACGATCACTTGCAATCTCCTGCGGCTTGTCTTCCCGGGCTTTTTTGACGATAAGCCGATCCATTCCTCCGAACTCAAGGTCGAGACGGCGTCACTGATGGACATGGTCCTCGGCAACCTGGAGGATGAAATTGCCAAGAGTCTCGAATACAATCCTCCTCCCGAGTTGCCGAAAAAAGACCTGCGTCCGATCGCGCGTACCTGGACGATTGAGTTCCTCGCTAGTCTTCCGCGCATCCGTGACCTGTTGAAAACCGATGCTGAAGCTGCCTATAGCGGCGACCCGGCCGCCTTGAGCAAAGAAGAGGTGATTGTGGCGTATCCTTTCGTGGAAGCGATCGCCGTCCAACGAATGGCTCACGAACTTTACCTGAAGAATATTTCCTTAATCCCGCGCATAATGACGGAATGGGCTCACAGCCGCAGCGGAATGGACCTGCATCCGGGAGCGCAGATCGGAACACACTTTTTCGTCGATCACTGCACGGGGACGGTAGTGGGTGAGAGCGCGATTCTGGGCAACCACGTCAAAATGTACCAGGGTGTCGGTCTGGTTGCTCGCTCTCTTGCGGCAGGGCAGGGCCTCAAAGGAAAGAAACGGCATCCTACGATTGAGGATCGCGTGACTATTTATGCCGGCGCCACAATCATGGGTGGCGATACAATCGTTGGTGAAGGCAGCACCATCGGCGCGAACGTTTTTCTTACGTCCAGCGTTCCACCTCATTCGCTCGTCGTCCAGGAAGAAGCCAAGGTCAAAGTTACCAGCAAAAGGGACCGGCAAAAAGGCCCACAAGAGTTCCACATTTAGCCATTTGGAATTGACTTGCGCAGCGTGCTCGCCAAGGGAGAATCTCGGCATGATTGGGGAGAAGGTCGTTGTGTTCATTCCGAAAATCGAAAGGACTTGCATATGGGACAATTCAGTTTTGCAAAGACTCGCGGGAGACTCACCAGTGCGTCGAATCATTCATTCAACTCAAATCTCGACCGCCGATTGGTTGCGCTTTTCACTAAACCCTTATCTCTGCTTTTGCTGTTCGCGGTTCCATTTGTGGCGCAATCGGCGGACGATTTTCGCAGTGTCAACGGTATCAAAGTCAATCTGACTCCGGTTCACGACTGGCTCAAAACGCACAAGGGAGAGCGTCCGCTGCCCCACTGGAAACAAATCAGGATCAAGGAGATGATCAACGTGGGAGGCTTCTATAAGTGCATGGTGTCAATTGAGGACGAATCTCAGACTTCGGTTATTATCAGCAACATGCCCGATTCCGTGAAAAAGGCTTTTGCGGGCATCGCCGAAAAACAGAGCGCATTGGAGTCGGCCCGGGCGCAAGTCGAGCAGGACAAACAAAACGTGGAGAACGCCCGCCGCCAATTCAGGCAGAATTTTGATTCCGTCCGTGAAGGCGAGCTTCGCGACGCGCAAGCAAGGCTCGATCGCGATTCTCGGCTATTGGAGGAACGCTCCCAGGAATATGACAAAGCCTTGCAGAGCATCGCCAGCGAGACGACGGTCCTGGCAATGTTTTCGGGCAAGGAATACGCCAAGCTCCAAATCTGGGATTGTGGCCTGAAAGTCAATTGACGTACAAATATTAGACACAGCGAAGATTTCTGCCCTCGTTTGGGAGCTCTTCTCCCGGAGGCCTGCTTATGGCCTCAAAACTGCTAATTCAGCTTCGAAGTTCCGTTCCAATACCGGCAAATCATGAATATTGCTCTGAGCAAACCGACATCCATTCCGATGCCAGGTGCCAGTTTTGGCGCGTCCCAGCGCGATCAGAACCCAACTAATGTCAAAAAGCGCATCCTGGTGGTTGACGACAATGTGGTCTTCCTCAAAGCCATGTCGTTCAAACTGAGGGACTGTGGCTACGAGGTGCTTACGGCTGTCGACGGCGCGTCGGCGGTCAACACCGTCCGCCGATTGATTCCCGACCTGATTTTGCTTGATTTGAATTTTCCCCCGGATGTCGCTCACGGTGGCGGCGTTGGCTGGAACGGGTTACTGATCCTGAACTGGCTGCGCCGCATGAATGAGGCGCAGCACGTCCCGGTCATCGCCATCACGGGAGGCGATGTCAAACAATTCAAAGCTCAGTGTGAAGCCGCCGGCGTCCTTGATATTTTTCAGAAGCCTGCCGACAACGATGACTTATTGCACGCGATTCGTCGTGCTTTGAAACAGGAAGATCCGGAAACGAAGAAAGCCTCTGAGATTCGCATTAAGCCCAAAAAGGTTCTCTTCGTCGATGACGAGAATGACTGGCGGTACATGGGCACGCTTTATCTCAGCGAGTGCGGTTATGAAGTTTTTACTGCGGATAGCGCCGTCAATGCGGTGAAGGAAGCCGCGCGCGTGAAGCCCGACGCGATCGTGGTCGATCTCAATCTCGGTGGTGAGGAAGATGGCACGACCCTGCTCAATGTTTTGCCGGCGACGCATCCTGATGTGCCGATTCTCATCTATACTGGCCGCGATCTTACTGACGCCGATATGGCTGAGTTCATCGGCGCTGGCGCCTACGAAGTCCTCCGCAAAGGCACGATGGAAGAACTGCTCACTGCGGTTCGCAACGCCGTCAACGAACCGCGCGACAACGCAAGTATTGGATCTGTTCGTGATTCACTCGACGACACACCTCGGGCCTCTGGCATTCAGTCGGTCCTGATTGTCGAGGACGATGTGGCTTTCGGCGACATGCTCCGGACGTTCCTGGAGACGCATCCCTATTGCGTTACCCGTGTCACCGATGGGGCGGAAGGGTTGCGCCAGCTTTCTTCGACCGATTTTGATCTGATCATTTCTGACATGGTGCTACCCAACCTCTCGGGCGACCAACTTTACCTCGAAGTCGAGAAGATCAAACCTCATCTGTGCTCCCGGTTCATTTTTATGACCGGTCATCACGCCGACCCAAAATCCGACAATTTCATTCGCCGAGTGCACGCCCTGATGCTGTGGAAACCGTTCCACCTGGGAGATCTGCTGTCCGCTTCCGAGACCATGCGGAAACGGAATCTGGTGAAGACGGTGACGAGCAAGGGTTGATTTCCTGCCTAAAACTCGAACTGCGGGAGTCCGCGCGGGCTGATCCGGTTCGTCATCGCGACGTATTTGCGCCATTGAATGTGGTTGTCGAGAAAGCAAACATTGCCGCCTTGAGGATTGTTGCCCTGCAAATGAGCAGTTTTCACGGTCGTGCCGCCCGCCCCGGAAATGCCGGTGTAGCGCCGGCCACCGGTCGCGGTAAGAACCGAGATCGTGGCGTCGACGATCATTTCCGTGTCGGCAACTGACTTCCCGCCTCGTCCTTCGATGATTTTCGTAACCATGTTGGTGCCGCTGAGTTCGGGCACCTGGCTGATGCCGGGCGCATTGGGGAACAGCCAGATGTAGCCGGTCACGACGTAATCGGGAAACGCGTTCCAGGCATCGGGCGGTCCGTTGTCTTTGTAGAGGTAGAACTCGTTCGGACAATAATAAATGTCCGTGCGTTTGACGTTATCCAAAAGATTGCTGGCGACGGTTCGCGACATATCCCAGAACCACACACCCTGATTCATCATGTCCGGCAAATTGTCGCGGTTGTCGTGGGCGTACATGGATGTTGCCAGCCCGAGTTGATGCAAGTTGTTTTTGCATTGGGCGCGTTTGGCTTGTTCCTTCGCGCGAGCCAGCGCCGGCAGCAGCAAGGCCGCAAGAATGGCGATGATCGCGATGACCACGAGCAGTTCGATCAACGTGAA
>Ga0075425_100008856_pt1 | contig 10697 bp, 8 predicted proteins | sample SoiMethybrSBSTD4_FD_75300 | JGI IMG/M metagenome (GOLD analysis project Ga0075425, IMG submission 75300) | Bulk soil microbial communities from a Populus tree surrounding site in Tennessee, USA - Soil MetaG P. TD hybrid SBSTD4 | ecosystem: Environmental > Terrestrial > Soil > Tree plantation...
GCCCCCTGCGCATACGCGACATCGGCCGTTCGGTTGCCGGTCCCGAGGATGCCAAGAAAGCGGCGTGGGCGTCGGGGAAGCGTGGCGTGTTTTTTATCGTTTCCAAGCAGCCCGGCGCCAACGTGATACCGTCGACCGCATCAAGGCGGAGCTGCCCAGAATTCAGGCGGCCATGCCGCCCTCGATCAGGGTGGGGATCTTGAGCGATCGGACGCAGACGATCCGCGCGTCCGTGGACGACGTGCAGTTCACCCTGTTGCTCACGATCGCCCTCGTCGTCGCTGTAATCTTCGTCTTCTTGCGCACCTTTTGGGCGACGGTCATTCCCAGCGTCACCGTCCCGCTGTCGCTGCTCGGCGCGTGCGGGCTCATGTATCTGATGACCTACAGTCTCGACAATATTTCCCTGATGGCCCTCACGATCTCCGTGGGCTTTGTCGTCGACGACGCGATCGTGATGCTGGAAAACATTGTGCGCCACATCGAGGACGGCATGAGGCCCTACGAGGCGGCACTCAAAGGTTCCGCCGAGATTGCCTTCACGATTATCTCCATCAGTGTCTCGCTGGTAGCCGTGTTCATCCCACTGCTTCTGCTCGGCGCATCATCGGCCGACTGTTTCGCGAGTTTGCGGTGACCACCACAATGTGCATCGCCGTGTCGGCCTTCGTGGCTCTAACGTTGACGCCGATGATGGCCTCGCGTTTTTTGCGCGGCGAAAAGGAGACGAAACACAGCCGCTTCTATGAGTTCACCGAACGCGGCTTCAATTGGATGCTGCGCCAATACGAGCGCGGTCTCGACGTCGTGCTGAGCCATCAGTTTGCGACGCTGTGCGTGTTTTTGGCCACGCTCGCCCTAACTGGTTATCTCTTCGTTGCCATTCCCAAGGGCTTCTTTCCGCTGCAGGATACCGGGCTCATCACGGGTATATCTGAGGCCGGACAGGATGTATCGTTCGCCGAGATGATGCGGCGTCAGCAGGCTCTTGGCGATATCATCGCCAAGGATCCGGCTATCGCCACCTATGCCATGGCCCTCGGCACAGGCGGCTCAACCGCGACCCTCAACAACGGGCGCTTTTTTATCACCCTAAAATCCAAGAGCGAACGCAACGTTTCTGCAGGTGAGGTAATTGCGCGACTCCGGCCGCAACTGGACAAGGTTGAGGGCGCACGGCTGTTCATGCAGACCGCCCAGGACATCAACATCGGAGGACGCCGGGCCCGCACCCAGTTCCAGTACACGCTACAAGATGCCAATCTCGAGGAGTTGAACGCGTGGGCGCCGAAGGTGTTGGAAAAGCTCAAGTCGCTACCTATGCTGCGGGACGTGTCGACCGATCAGCAAATCTCGGGCACGGCACTCACGCTCACAATCGATCGTGATCAGGGCTCCCGCTACGGGCTCACGCCGCAGCTGATCGACGACACCCTCTACGATGCATTCGGGCAGCGCCAGGTTGCGCAGTATTTCACGCAACAAAACAGCTACCACGTCGTGATGGAGATCCTGCCTGAGCTGCAGGGTGATGTGGAAAGCCTTGACAAGATTTACATCCACTCGCCAACAACTGGGCAGCAGGTGCCGCTCGCCACGTTCGCGAAGTGGACGACAACCAAGACCGAGCCGCTGTCCATCAGCCACCAGGGGCAGTTTCCGGCCGTCACCATCAGCTTTAACCTGGCGCAGGGTGCCTCCCTGGGGACTGCCGGCGACGCGATCCAGCAGACTGCGCGCGAGATCGGTATGCCGGCATCGTTGATCGCCACCTTCCAAGGCAACGCGCAGGCCTTTCAGGACTCACTCCGCACGGTGCCGATGTTGATTCTCGCCGCCCTGTTTGTGGTCTACCTGATACTCGGCATTCTCTATGAGAGCTACATCCACCCTCTGACGATCTTGTCGACCCTCCCCTCGGCCGGTGCTGGAGCGCTCGCCACCTTGATGCTGTTCGGCTTCGATTTCAGCCTGGTGGCCATGATCGGCGTGATCTTGCTCATTGGCATCGTCAAGAAGAACGGGATCATGATGGTGGACTTCGCCATCGTAGCCGAGCGCGAGGAACATCTCTCAGCGAGGCAGGCCGTGCGTAAGGCAGCGCTTTTGCGGTTCCGCCCCATCATGATGACGACCGCGGCTGCGCTGCTGGGCGGCGTGCCGCTCATGCTCGGCGCAGGAATGGGAGCCGAAATCCGGCAGCCGCTCGGCTACGCGATGGTGGGCGGCTTGCTCGTAAGTCAGGCGCTCACGTTGTTCACGACGCCGGTAGTCTATATCTACCTCGACCGGCTGTCGGAGTGGCTTGATGCGCTGACGTCCGGCAAGCGGGCTGCACAGAAGCCAACCCCATATCAGGCAGCGGCGGAATAGGCGAAGGCTCGCTTCACCGCCCAATGACAACTGCAGTAGTGCAGACCTGATCTGCTCGTTCGAGCCTTGCCGCCTTTGACCCACATGTCTTCGTCAATGCGCGGCTATCGCGATCCCGCATCTCTCGCTCCCCGCTACGTGCAGTATGCGTGATTCTGTCTCAGGGTGCCGATGTCGGACACGTCTGAAGGGGCGCTTTTGCGATTGCTCTTTACACCGCTGCCGCGCTCGCATTTCGTGCAGCTTGACCGCTGCCGCAAGTCCCCCTCGCCGCCGCGGTCCTTCGTTCAAGACTTTGCCGGTTATCACCTGCGACGTTCTGCTCCAGATTCAATCACACCTGAAGCCACTCGAGGAACGCGGTGGCCATTCTCCTCGATTTACAACATCGCGTTACCTCGGAATCGCTTGCTTGCGCGAGTTTCCCGCTCCCGCCATCTACCGAGGTAAGGGGCTATCCGCGATTGCCCCGTGAGGCTGCGGCTGAAAGATCGCGTCCACACTCCTCTCTCGAAGGAGGGACGTATGCTGCCGCACGCGAGAACCACGCCTCAGCTTTCCCGCCTGATTAAGCTGCAGAATGCGCGAGCTTTCGCAGGACGATGGTGCGGTCGGGTACTGGGCGCTGGTTCAGCACCCGTGGTCCGTGACGACGTTTGTCCGCAGCGGGCCATAGCGGCCGACAGGTTGATCGTTGCCGGCTTTCCCATTCGCCCAGACATGATGCCAATCGACCGGAGTTGCCGCGCAAGGAGTGCAGAGCAATGAATCTGGTCTCCTTCGCGCTGCGCCGGCCGATCTCTTTGCTAATCGGAATCATTGCGATCATAGCGGGGGGATTGCTGGCTCTTGACCACATGCCGCGGGACATCTTTCCCGATCTCGGCGTGCCGACCATCTACGTCGCGCAACCTTATGGCGGACTTGATCCGGCGCAGATGGAAGGCTTCATCGTCAACTATTACGAATACCATTTCCTCTACATCACCGGCATCGAGCATGTCGAAAGCAAGTCGATCCAAGGCATCGGGCTCGTCAAGCTGCAGTTCCACCCCGGCACAAACATGGCCCAGGCGCTGGCTGAGACGGTCGGCTACGTTGACCGCGCGCGCTCCTTCATGCCGACTGGAACCGTCCCACCGTTCGTGATGCGGTTCGATGCTGGCGGCGTGCCGGTCGGCAATCTCGTGTTCTCAAGCAAAACGCGTTCCATTGCAGAAGTGCAAGACGCCGCGCTTTTCAGGGTTCGGCCACTGTTCGCCACCCTTCCCGGCGTCTCCGCGCCACCGCCGTTCGGCTCAAGCCAGCGCACCATCGTCATTCATGCCGATCCGGCGAAGCTGCGGGCCTACAATATGTCGCCCGATGAGGTGGTGCGGGCGCTAGGTTCCGGCAACACCGTCAGCCCATCCGGGAACGTGCGTATCGGCGATCTGATGCCGATGGTGCCGGTCAATTCCGTGGTCTCGGGCATCACAGAGCTCAACAACATTCCGATTCGGTCGCAGGGCACGCAGACCATTTTTGTGCGCGATATCGGGTCGGTCGAGGATACGACCGACACCCAGACCGGCTACGCCCTGGTCGACGGCCGCCGTACGATCTACATCCCGGTGACGAAGCGGGCGGATGCCTCCACCCTCGCGGTGGTCGCCCTGGTGCGGCAAAATCTACCGCGTTTTCAGTCGGTGCTGCCCGACGGTGTCGAGGTGAGCTACCAGTTCGACCAGTCCCCGTACGTGACCCGGGCCATTGGAGGGCTCGCCTTTGAAGGCGTGCTCGGCGCGGCGCTGACCGGGCTCATGGTGCTGCTGTTCCTTAGGGATTGGCGCAGCGCTGTGGTCGTCGTGCTCAATATCCCGCTGGCGATTTTGTCCGCGACGATTGCACTCTGGGTCTCTGGCCAGACCATCAACATCATGACCTTGGGGGGACTTGCGCTTGCGGTCGGGATCCTGGTCGACGAGTCGACGGTCACGATTGAGAACATCTACACGCATCTTGCTCGGGGCGGCAACCTCGCCCGCGCGTCGCGCGCGGCAACCTCCGAAACGACGATGCCGCGTCTGTTGGCGATGCTGTGCATCCTCGCCATGTTCATCCCAGCGTTCTTCATGTCGGGGGCGGCACGCAGCCTGTTCGTTCCGCTCTCGCTCGCGGTCGGGTTTTCGATGGTCGCTTCGTATCTGCTGTCAAGCACGCTCGTGCCGGTTCTTGCCGTCTGGATAATCCGCGCCGCGAGCACGCATGAACCCGCGCGCGAGACGCTTTTCGACCGGCTGCGTAGTGGTTATGAGCGGTGTGCGTCACTGCTAATCGCGAAGCGCCGAATGGTACTTCTTGCGTATGTGGCGATTTGTGGTGTGTTGATCCCTGTCGTCGGCGGAGCGCTTGCCACGCAGATCTTCCCCAGCGTGGACACCGGACAGTTTCAATTGCACATGCGCGCCCAGCCGGGCACGCGCATCGAGCGCACGGAGCAGATCGCTTTGCAGGCGCTCGACGTAATCAAGCGCGAAGTTGGACCGGACAATGTCGAGATCACCCTCGGCTTTATCGGAACGGCGCCGCCCAACTTTCCGATCAACGCGTTCTATCTCTGGTCATCGGGATCGGAGGAAGCGCTGATGCAGATCCAGCTCAAGCGCAATACCGGAATCCGCATTGAGGCGCTGAAGGAGAAATTGCGCAAGACGCTGGTCAAGGAACTGCCAGGAGTTCGATTTTCCTTCGAGCCAAGCGATATAGTCAGCCGAGTGATGAGCTTCGGGGCGCCAACGCCAATCGAGGTGGTAATTAGCGGAACGAACATCGCGGACGTTCGGGCATACGCCGAGAGATTGCGTGGCACGCTCGGGCAAGTGCCGATGCTGCGCGACCTGAGCTTTGAGCAGGAGCTCGACTATCCGACCGTTAGCGTTAAAGTAGACCGGGAGCGCGCCGGCGTGTTGGGCGTGACCGCCGACGATATCGCGAGGTCGGTGGTTGCCGGCACATCATCGAGCCGCTACACGGCGGCCAACTACTGGGCAGACCCCCGTAGTGGCGTCGGCTATCAGGTGCAGGTCGACATCCCCGAGCAGCGGATGAACTCGCTCGAAGAGTTGCGAAACCTGCCCATCGCTCGCCGCGCGGGACAGCAGATTGATCTTCGCAATCTGGCGACCGTCAGTGAAGCCACCGCGCTGGGTGAGTACGATCGATACAATATGCAGCGGATGCTGACGCTCAGCGCGAACATCGCGGGCGATGATCTGGGTCGGGTAGCGCAACGTGTGCAGCAGGCGATCGACGACGCTGGAAAGCCGCCGGACAAGGTGACAGTGACAGTGCGGGGCCAAGTGCAGCCCATGACCGAGATGTTCGGCGGCCTGCGGTCCGGATTGCTTGTTGCGGTGGGCGTCATTCTCCTGATGCTGACTGCCTACTTTCAGTCGTGGCGGCTTTCGATCGCCGTCGCGCTCACGATTCCTGCGGTCGTTGCCGGCGTCGCCGTCATGCTGTGGCTGACTGGAACATCGTTGAACATCCAGTCCTTCATGGGCACCATCATGGCGATCGGCGTCGCCGTGGCGAACGCGATCCTGCTTGTGACGTTCGCGGAGCGGAGCCGCATCGAAGGCCAAGAGCCTGCAGCGGCTGCACTCGACGGCGTGCGCACCAGGCTTCGGCCGATCCTCATGACCAGTTTCGCGATGATCGCCGGAATGATCCCGATGGCGATCGGTCTCGGCGAGGGCGGCGAACAGACCGCGCCCCTTGCTCGCGCTGTGATCGGCGGCTTGAGTGGGGCGACGTGTGCCACGCTCCTCGTGTTGCCGGCGATCTTCGTCGTCGTTCAGTGGAACCGTGCTCGCACCTCCGCCTCGCTCGATCCGGACGATCCGAGCAGCTGGTATTTCGACGGAAGAGCTCGAGAAGAGCTCGAAGTGTGGTTCAAGCCGGTAATGACCGAGCTGACACCCAAGTTGGCGACGACGAACTCAGAGAGGGAGCAAGGGTGAGGTGATGATGACTCGGCTCAACTTCGTCAAGCTGCTGGCCGCCACGGCGGTCGCGGTGGTCGCCGGCGCCGCTTATCTGCCGTTCCCGCATCCTGTGGCGGCATCGTCATCGGCGACCGCGGCGCCCGTGAGCGGTCCCAGCGTCGATCTGGTCTATCCTCGACGTACCACCCTGGCGCAGCGGATCCAAATCAATGCTACCCTCGAAGCGTTTGAGGATGCCGATCTCTTTGCCCAGATCTCTGGATATCTGTCAGAGGTTCGCGTCGACATCGGCGATCATGTCAAGGCCGGTCAAATACTCGCCGTAATCGATGTCCCTGAAACCGTGCAGGAACTGGCGGAGGCCGAGGCGCAGCTCGAATCCAAGCGCAAGGCGCTGGATGCGGCGGGTCGCCAGATTGAGCACGCCAGGGCCGACCTTGCATTGCAACAGGTGACGTTCAAACGCCAGGAAACGTTGAACAGGGCAAAGGACACGTCCGACCAATCGTTGGATAACATCCGCGCCAGGACCGAGATTGCAATAGCTGATCTCGGCTTGGCGGTGGCTAATCGGGACTTGGCGGCCGCCGAAGTCGATGTCGCGGCCGCAATCGTCGAAAAAACAAGAGCGCTGCTTAGCTATTCAAAGATCGTGGCCCCGTTCGATGGCGTCGTGGCCCAGCGACAGGTGAACCGCGGCGACCTGGTCCAGGCGCCGACGGCGAGCCGGACGACGCCGCTGTTCAAGATCCAGCGAATCGACACGATTCGAGTGTTCTGCGACGTTCCGGAGAATGAGGTCGCACTTGTTCGTGCGGGAGACCCCGCTACCGTCAGGCCATTCGGCCTCAATGGCGCGCCGATCGCCGGCACGATCACGCGGTTTGCCTACCGTCTCGATGCCGGGACGCGCAACATGCGCACCGAAATCGATCTCCCAAACCCGGGCGAGCGGCTGTACCCCGGCATGTATGCCGAAGTATCGTTGGAGATCAATCGGAGACCCGACGTGCTCACGGTGCCAGCATCTGCCATCGGAACGGATGGGGATGGCACCTTCATCTACACCGTAAGGGACAATCAGATCGCGCGTACGCCTGTCAAAATCGGCATCCGCGACAGCGGTAATGCGGAATTGCTCGACGGCCTTTCCGAGCATGCCACGTTGGTAGCCGACGCCAAACGGGCGCCAGCGGCCGGAACAAGGATTCGGGCCGCCATCGTTCGCGACAAATCCTGATTGCCAAACTTGATCGGGCACGGCGCGGTCTTCGACGCCTTCGGCGCCGCGCGGCTGGGCTGGATTGACGGTATGTCATGCGGATCGTCTCCGTCAACGCCGTTGGCTGGAATGAGTGCCAGTCAGCAGCACCGCGATGCGTGCGCCCGCTTGCGCAACGCTCATTGCGATCCTCCAACCGGTATAAGCCATTTGCTTTGGTGCATGAGTCGGAAGCTGGCAGTGCGCCCTGAAGGCGCGAATCACCAGTGGAGGAGGCTTCCACCCGGATAATTGTCGATATGTCCGGAAGCTAACGAGCGGTTTCGCTGGGTAACTGGCGGGACCGGAGCCTCGTGACCCGCAACACCACCTTGAGGCGTGCCGCGCTTGCCCCTCTTGCCGCCAACTCGTCGCGACGCCATCTGGTATGCTCTCGGAGCCTTTCCGGCCAACGCAATTGGGTTAACATCATGCGGTTCCGCTTGCTCCCAGTGATATTGCTGCTTGTGTTGAGCTTTGCGAGGAACACACAGGGGCAACCGATCGACCAGCTCTATGAAGCTGCCAAGAAGGAAGCGGCCCTATCTCTGAACGGAGGCGGTCCAGCCGGCCTTTATGAGCCGTGTGTAAGGGAATTCGAGCGGCGCTTCCCCGGCATCAAGGTCAACCTCTCAGCTGATTTCAGCAACATTCTGGCCCCTATCATATTGCCGAGAAGCGCTTGAGTGATCTCACCATCTTTCAGACCTTGCAGGACAACGCGCGCTGGAAAAAGCAGGGCGCATTGCTTTCGTTCAAGCCCGACGGGTGGGACCAAATCCATGGGACGTTCAAGGACCCGGAGGGCGAGTATGTCGGCGTGGCGGTCTATGCTCTTTCGTACGCCTACAACACACTCAACGTACCAGCAGGAGACGTGCCCAAGTCGGCTCTTGATTTTCTGAAACCTGAATTCAAGGGCAAGGTGATCACCACGTATCCGAACGATGACGACGTTACCCTCTACCTGTTTTACACAATGGTGCAGAAGTACGGGTGGGAGTTCATGGAAAAGTACATGGCGACCAATCCGCAGTGGATTCGCGGTCACCTCGGGGTTGCTCGCGGCGTCGCAAGCGGCGAGGCAGCGATGAGCTTCGACACAATGGCGAACGTTACCCTTGGCTTGAAAAAGAACAACCAGACAACCGATATCGCGATATCAAACGTAGACCCGCTTCCGATTTGGCCACAGACAACGGCCATCTTCCGGGATGCCCCTCACCCGAATGCGGCTAAGCTCTACATCACCTGGTTTCTTGCAAAGGAACAGCAGAGCCGGATCGGCACATGGTCGACACGTTTGGACGTGCAACCGCCGCCGGGCCTGAAGCCGATCTTCGACTACACGCTGGCGAACGGCTTCCGGGAGTTCATCACCAACGACTCCCTGGTCAACGATCTGCGCGCGCAGTTTGAGCGCTACATCGGGAAGCCGCAGGGACAACCGGTGATCCGTTGACCCTCGCCGCCGCGCTTGGAGTCGCTGCCGACAATCTCGCGCTTATGAGGTCAATCCAGTCAGCATGCGCGACGCTAAGGCGGCCATGGCTCGACGGTAGGAGCGACGGGTGTTCGCGGCGCGCGCCGCATCCATGTAGGCGCGCGCAGTGGTAACCAGCTCGGGGCGCATCGAGCGCGACGTCGGTCGCGCCGTTCACCGTAGAAGCTCTCGTTGGCTATGCCCTCTATCCCAACCAACTCAGACGTCGCTAGAGTCGTGTAAGATGCGTGCGCTAGGCTCAGGTGGATCATGTTTATTCATGTCAATGGCGGCACGGCCATGCGGATCAAGCCCACATTAATCCGCTTGCATGGTGGAACCGGCTTCGATCACACCGCCTTTAAGCCTACGTTAGCGGTAGATACTGGCCCGGTGCTTTGCCACAACGCCCTCCAGCCCGCGCGTGCCGCACTCGGCCAGCAGGCGCTCGCCATCATCGAATGTCTCGGAATGCAGATGATGGGCAATAGCCGACCGGTCGATCAGGTGACCAAGTCGACGCTTGCGGTCCTCGAGATGGACGGAGCGCAGATCATGGCCGTTGAGCTGCATGAGATCGAACGCCCACAGCACGAGATTGTCTTCGATGCGCTTGTGCACCTGGCACGAGCTCGGTGTCGATGATGGCGGACCTGGGCAGCGATTTGAATGCATCGGCCAGGTCAGGAAAGCGGTCCGTCCAGTCGGCACGTGACGCTGCGGCCCGACTTGTGGACCTGCATGCAGTAGCCGTCGAACTTTACCTCGTAGAACCAGCCCTCACCCTTGGGCAGTCGATCGCGCAGGGTCGGTTCGCAGGGCAGGATGAAGGTGGAGGAACACAACACGGCCAAGATTTAGGGCCCGCCCTGCCGATGACTGCAACTAGCTTTGACGTGGATAGTCTGCAACGGGGCGACGACGCGCGCGTCGAGCTACTATGGGGCCGTCAGATTTTGGACGCGCGCTCGCTAAGGCTTGCCCTTGTCCTTCTTAGGCAGCCCGAACGTAAGATTGTCGATTTTCAGATTTTCAAGCCGCCGCTGCGAGCGCTGGCATGCCGCCCGCCACTCTCCTTTCGTCATGTGTGATCCGCGATCCCAAAAGCCCATGCAATCTTGGAGCGTTCTTCCGCCTCCGCCGGCCGTGCTCTGGGCCGACTGGCTCGGGCTGTCGCTAGGGCCGGTGGGGCCTGGCAGTCTATCATTTCTAACTGCTCCTCCAGTCAGAGGAGTTGTAGCAATCTGCGGAGACAAGGGTGCAATTGACGGCTGCGAAGTCATTGGTCCACCGATGGCCGACTGAGGGGTCGTTGTCGTAGTAGAGGTCGGGGCTGCGGGAGCCGTGAGCTTGGGAACAGCAGGACTGGACTTCGATTGCGCAAGCGCCTGACCGCCAACTATAGCCACGAGGAAAGCCGCGACGATCAAAGCACAGCATTGACGGATTACCGGCATCGTACGCCTCCTCAGTGACTGTGTGAGGACACATAGAAAGGCGTCGAAATTTGGGACCGAGACAGCGCTTGCTCGCGGGATGCACCGAGAGATCCGAGGAAGAGCGCGAGCTGGGTAGCATCACCGATGTGATC
>Ga0075425_100008858_pt1 | contig 10697 bp, 9 predicted proteins | sample SoiMethybrSBSTD4_FD_75300 | JGI IMG/M metagenome (GOLD analysis project Ga0075425, IMG submission 75300) | Bulk soil microbial communities from a Populus tree surrounding site in Tennessee, USA - Soil MetaG P. TD hybrid SBSTD4 | ecosystem: Environmental > Terrestrial > Soil > Tree plantation...
ATATATGTGGCTCAACCTAGCCGCTATGCAGGGGAGGGAAAGCGCGGCAACTATTCGAGACCTCGTTGCTCGGCTTATGACGCCTGTGCAAATTTCCGAGGCGCAGAAAATGGCACGCGAGTGGAAGCCAACTAAGTAGCTGCCTCCGCCTTGGTGGCGCATCGTACGCTACACCCTCGGCATTCTTGGCATCGCGACCATGCGGTCTTGGATCCACGACCCCGGTTGCTGAATGCCGGCCGCGAGGCCTATTCTTGTAACAGGCAAGAAAAGATGTCTCCGTCCGGCAGGATATCGATGGTTTTCCGCGCACTGGTCATTGCCGTCAGCTTGGGATTCACGAGTCTGGTTTCGGGTGGTGCCTTGGCACAGGCGCCCGTTGCCGCGCTGGCCGGGTTTGTGAGCTCCCCTGAAAGTGGCGCGATGGAAGGAGTCCTGGTCAGCGCTCGCAAAACAGGGGCGTCGATCACGGTTACAGTGGTGACCGACAGTGAAGGGCGCTTTTCCTTTCCGGCGAGTAGACTGGCACCAGGTCAATATTCCTTGGGAGTGCGAGCGGTCGGTTACGACCTCGAAGGCCATAAGTTAGCCGAGGTTACAGAACAGAAGACGACAAAACTCGATCTCCAGTTGCGGAAGACCGAGGATCTCGCTGCGCAACTATCGAATGGCGAATGGTTGGCGAGCATACCCGGCACCGACCAACAGAAAGGCCAGTTGCTCAACTGCGTCGGGTGTCACACGCTCGAACGCATAACGCGCTCAAAGTACGACGCGGATGCCTTCCTAAACCAAGTGCTGCCGCGCATGCAGGGTTATGTGAACCAGAGCATACCGGCCCATCCGCAATTGCGCCGCGCTGAGCGGCTTATGGAGGAGCGCGGCGATCAGCGTGTCCAGGTCTACCGCGCGGCGGCGGAGTATCTCAGCACAATCAATCTTAGCACTGGTTCTCAATGGAGTTACGCGCTCAAAACATTTGCACGTCCGACCGCCCGGGCGACGCGGGTGATCTACACAGAATACGGTCTACCGCGTGAGACAATTTCGCCTCATGACGTGATCGTCGATGCGGACGGCATCGTTTGGTATTCGAGCTTCGGCGAGCAGAATTTGGGCAGGCTTGATCCTAAGAGCGGACAGGTCACTGAGTATCCGATTCCCGAGCACAAACCCGGTTTTCCGACCGGCGGCCTCGGTCTGCGCGCCGATAAGGATGGCAACCTATGGCTTGGCAACATGTATCAAGCCACGATCATCAAATTTGATCGCAAGACGGAATCATTCCAATTCTGGTCACTGCCAGCCGAACAAAACATTGACGCCGCTCAGGTGAATATGGTGAGCCCGCAAAGCTCACATGTCGACGGCAAGGTCTGGACCCAGAACAACGGGTTTGCCGGCGTGCACCGTCTCGACGTCGCTACCGGAAAAATCGAAACATGGGAACCATTTAAGAACTCCCCTAAAGGTGAGCCGCACAATATTTATGATGTGATCCCTGACTCAAAAAACAATGTCTATTTTACCGATTTTCGCCAACAGCATGTCGGACGTATCGACGCCAAAACTGGCGAGGTAAAGCTGTTCGAAGTACCCACAGCTCGCTCGGCGCCACGACGCGGAAATATGGATGCGCAAGATCGCCTCTGGTTTGGCGAGTACCGGGGTGATCGCATTGGAATGTTCAACACCAGATCCGAGCAGTTCAGGGAGTGGAAACTCACCACGCGGTGGGCGTCCCCCTATGATGTCGTTCTCGACAAAAACGAGAACGCATGGACCGGATCGATGATCACTGATCAAGTGACACGACTAGACACAAAAACCGGTGAGATGGTGGATTATCTGCTGCCGAAATCAACAAACATTCGAAGAGTTTTTGTCGACAACACGACAACGCCAGTGAGCTTTTGGGTTGGCAGCAATCACGGTGCTTCGATCATCAAAGTCGAACCGTTGGACTAAGTTGCTGACGTACGCACGTCCGCTTTTTGCCCCGGAGCCAATCATGAGAGCTTTATCGTTCGCCATCCTGGTCACGGCGGTGTTTTGCCCGGTCGCGGCATCGGCGCAGCTGAAAGTTTTGATATCCGGTGGATTTAGTGGCGCATACGAGAAGCTCCTTCCTGAATTCGAGCGGACAAACGACATCAAGGTCACGACCGGGTCAGGTGCGTCGCAGGGATCAGGACCGCAAACGATTGCCGCGCAGCTCGCCCGCGGCGTGCCGGCCAACGTGGTTATCCTCTCCAGGGAGGGCCTCAGTGAGCTGATCGCCGCGAAGAGAATCGCCGCCGAAACGGATGTGGATCTTGCGCGCGTACCCCTCGGCGTGGCGGTGCGGGCGGGGAGTCCGAAACCGGACGTGAGCACGGTCGAGGCATTCAAACAACTGCTGCTTAACGCCAAAAGCGTCGCAATCCCCGGAAGCACCAGTGGTATCTGGCTTAAAACCGATCTCCTTCCGCGACTCGGTATCGCGGATAAGATCAACATTAAAGTCTCGCCGCGTGGCACCGGCGCAACCGGTATGGTCGCCGCCGGCGATGCCGATCTTGCAGTCATGCCGGTCAGCGAAATTGTGCACGCGCCAGGCGTCGACTTGGCAGGCACCATCGCACCGGAGATCCAGTTCGTTCAGACTTTTTCAGCCGGCGTCGTCGCCGGCTCAGGAGACATTGAGAGTTCCAAACGACTGATCGAATTTCTTGCCTCCGCGCGCGCTTCCGAGACAATTAGGAACAGCGGAATGGAGCCGCTCGCGAGCGCGAAGTAGGTACAAGCTTGCACGCCCGACCTTTTGGCTCACGCTCCATGTCCCTATTGGTACCAAGAAAGTGGTTGCGGTTGAATGACTGAGGCACTCGTCCGCGGAGTCCGGCTCAACTATGAAACGATCGGCAGCAACGGTCCGTGGATCGCCCTTACGCCCGGAAGTCGCCGACCCTACGACGAGTTGATCAACATATCGAAAGCGATTGCAAGGTCGGGCTACCGCGTTCTGCTGCACGACCGGCGCAATTGTGGTGCTTCCGAAGTCGCCTTTGACGGTTCGGCATCCGAACACGAGATATGGGCGGACGACCTCTATGAGCTTGGCCAGATACTGGGTGCCTTGCCCATGTACGTCGGCGGCTCGTCTGCGGGCGCACGGCTGGCGATCCTCTATGCCCTTCGCCATCCTGACGGCCTACGCGGTTTGTTGCTGTGGCGATTGACGGGCGGACAGGAGGCGGTCGATCGGTTGGCGGAGAATTACTATGGGCAATTCATCAAGATTGCCGCAGAAGAAGGAATGGCAGCGGTTGCTCGCAGTGACCATTTCAGCGAATGCATCAGAGCGCGCCCGGCCAACAAGGAGCGGCTCTTGCAGACCGATGTTCGTCATTTCATCGAGACGATGACCCGTTGGCGGGAATGTTTTATGCAATCGGCCAATTTGCCGATTGTAGGTGCAACCGAGGTCGATTTGCGCTCGATCACGGCGCCGGCCTGCCTGATTGCCGGAAACGATGTGATCCACACCCCGCAGACCGCTCGGAAAGCAGCATCACTGATTTCGAAGAGCGAATTGCACGACAATGTTGTCGAATGGCGTTCAGACGATAATCTTTTGAAGGAATGGGATCGCAAGGAGTGGCGTGAAGCCGAACCGCGCATGGCAGAGATCTTTGCATCGTTCTGCGGACGGCAGAAATAGACAAGTCTGAACCTGAAAGGAAGCATTGATGACTTTGCAAATTCGTCGCGTGGTGACGGGGCACAGCGCAGAAGGCCGCGCCAGGGTGGAGATCGATGAAAACGTGAAGAACGTGATTTCAAGCCGACCCGGTGCCTCTTCGTCGGTGATCTGGGCTACCAAGGGTTTTCCGGTCAACAATGACGGCTTTTCGGATCCGACCTCAGGCTCATTCAAGACCACCGTCGAGGGCGGGACTGTATTTCGCGTGGTGCGATACGAGCCTGGTGTTACGCCGCGAAATCATCGAACGGACTCGATTGACTACGCCGTAGTGATCTCGGGCGCGATTGAGATGGAACTTGATGATGGCGTCGTTGTGAAACTTAAAGCCGGCGATGTGCTGGTCCAGCGTGGGACCATCCACAATTGGGTCAATCGTGGAACGGAAGATTGTATTATTGCTTTTGTCTTGATCAGTGCCAGGCCGGTCAAGGCCGGCACCAGTTCTCTTGAGGCCGTTGGATAGACCGGGTCAGTTTGGCTCTATTCCCGCTGCTTTAACGGCATCGCCCATCAGTTCGACCTCCTTGCGGAAGTAAGTCGCCGTTTCTGCGACACCCCGGTTGTCGGGAATATAGCCGTCCCGCTGCATGGTCGATGCAACAGCGGGCGCCTGCAATGCCGCCCGAATAGCCGAGTTCAGCTTTTCAATGATCTCCGGGGGCGTCCTGGCCGGAGCGAAGAACATGCCCCACGACCCGATCGGCTCAAAACCCGGGAGCATGTTCTTCATGAGAGGCACGTCGGGGAATGCCGGAAACGGCTTGCTACCGGTGAACGCAAGGGCGCGAACGCGGTCCTCTTTGAGTAGCCCCATGACCGATGGGGGCGTAACAAACATCACTTCAACACTGCCGCTCAGCATACCGGTCATGACTTCCGAAGCACCCTTGTAAGGTATGTGCTGCATGCTGATGCCAGCCTTTTTACTGAATATTTCGGCTGCAAGGTGCAGACCGTTCCCGACACCGGGAGAACCGTAGACAGCGCGGTCCTTTTTTGCGTGGGCAATGAATTGTTGGAGGGTTTTGTAGGGTGACCTCGCGTCGACCAGCATGAACAGACCATCGAGAACCCCGACGCTTGCGATCGGCGTGAGATCGGTGAAGATGTCATAGCCAAGATTTTTGTAGATGTACGGCGTTGGCGCTATTCCGTTTGAGGAATAAAGAATCGTATAGCCGTCTGGCTTGGCTTGGACCACCGCGCGGGTACCAATGGTTCCGTTCGCTCCGGTACGGTTCTCAACAAAAAATTGCTGGCCAAGATCGAGGCTCAGTTGCGCCGACACCGTGCGCGCCTGAATGTCCGGACCGCTGCCCGCCGCATAGCCAACAACAACTTTGACCGGATGATCAGGATAGTGCTGCGCTCCGGCGGCGGTTGCGCCGAGTGAAAAGGCGAGCGTCAAATACGACAGCAATCGAAGCATTGTGTCCTCGATGCGTGCAACTTTTCCAAAGGTATCGCCCTGCAACATGGCCGTGCAAGAGCGGTATGGGCCGAGAATGTAAATTCTCTCTCGTGTTCAATCCTTAGAGAGCAAAGCAACTGATAAACGATCGGCTTCGCATCACTTGACCGACGAAAATGATTATCCCTAACATGCGATACCTATCTAGATGTTTTCCTCACGACGATCTGACCTCGAGCGACAATGAAACTGTTTTGAATTTTGTCGGTGAAATAACGGTTTCTGCACCGCGAGAGGCGGTGTTCAAAGCGCTCAGCGACGCGCCTTTTTTTGCGTCTTGTATTGAAGGTGTACGCGATCTCACAGCGATCGACTCTACGCATTACGATGCGGTGTTGGAAACCCGCATTGCCTATATGCGCTTTAACTTCAAAGTTGGAGTGCAGTTGAGCCGCGTAACACCGTGCGAAGAGATCGAGGCCAAGGTCGAAGGCACACCAATGGGCATGGTGGGCCGTCTGACCGCGACTGCGACGACGCGACTTGCCGATGCCGACGGGGGGACAGTCATCCGCTATTCAGTCGACGCGACGTTGACCGGAAAACTCGGTAGCATGGGTCAACCCGTGCTCAAGGCGAAGGCCAAGGAAATGGAAAAGCAGTTTTCCGCAAAGTTAGCCGCCGCCTTCGCCGGTGAGCAACCTGGGTCGCCGCGATGATGGCTTTCGAACTGCTGGAGCCGGGTTCGCTCAAGGAAGCCATCGCGTTGATCGATCCGGACGACCCGGAGGTGCGGCCGATCGCTGGCGGCACAGCGCTAATGCTGATGATGAAGGCGGGGGTATTTCGACCCAGACGCTTGGTCAGCTTGCGCAAATTGGGCGATGCATTCAGCCGTATCGCAGCATCGCCGGCGGGCGACCTGACTATCGGTGCGATGGCGCCACTCAGTGCCCTTGAGAATTCGCCGACGGTCGCACGCGGCGCACCGGTCATCGTGCGCACCATGCGCCGGCTTTCAAATGTGCGAGTGCGCAATGTCGCAACCGTCGGCGGTGCGCTAGCCCATGCGGATCCGCACATGGATCTACCGCCAGTTCTGATCGCGCTTGGTGCCACTATCGCGGTCAGTGGTCCTGCAGGTGAGCGCACGATGGCGATCGAGGACCTCTTTACCAGTTATTACGAAACGTCACTCGCCAAGAATGAACTGATCACGCAATTGCGCGTCCCGGCGCAAGGCGAAACGCGCGCGGTCTATTTCAAAGTTACTTCCGGCTCTGCCGACGACTGGCCATCACTCGGCGTAGCCGTCGCGCTGCGTGCCGAAGGGAAGACTGTCAAATCTGCACGCATTGTCGTCAGCGCAGCAACCACCAAGGCCACGCGCCTAAAAGCTGCTGAAGCGGCATTGCTTGGCGGTGGTGCCGACGACAAGACGCTTAAAAACGTGGCGGATGCCGCCGTAGATGAGGCCGATATAATCGCCGACCTGCGCGGCTCGGCGTCCTACAAGCGTGAGCTGCTGCGTGTCTACGCGGTGCGCGCGGTGCTTGCAGCCATGCAGACTAGCGGAGGGCCGCACTGATGGTCGCAGCTACTGTGTCCGGCGGAGAAATCGGCCGCTCGCTGCCGCGGCTGGAAGGGCGCGACAAGGTCACTGGCCGTGCCGAATATACTCATCTGATGCAGTTGTCCGGCATGCTGCATGCGAAAATCTTCCGCAGCACTGTCGCCCATGGCCGTATCAAGTCGATAGACACCAGCGCCGCCCGCAATGTGCCCGGCGTCTATGCCGTGTATACAAGCGACGACGTTCGGAAAGTCATCGCAGAGCCCTATTACGGGCCGGCATTCCACGACCAGCCGATCCTGGCCATTGGCAAGGTTCATTTTGTTGGCGAACCCGTCGCCGTGGTACTCGCCAGTGACCCGCATGTCGCCGATCAGGCCGCACAGCAGATCACGGCAGACTACGATGAGCTGCCGGCAGTTTTCGACGAGGTCGAGGCGGCCGAAAACAAGACGCTGGTGCACGATGAATTGAAGCCAGCCGGCACTTTCGCTGATCTCAAGCACCTCAAGGGCCGCAAAGGCACCAATATCGCGCTCGATTTCAGGCTGCGGCGCGGCGATGTCGACAAGGCCTTCGCGACGGCGGCGAACGTGTTCGAGCATACGTTCCGCACCCAGAAAGTACTGCACCTACCACTCGAACCGCACGCCTCGATTGCAGATTACCGTGACGACGGCATCACCATCTATTCATCGGCACAGGGCCCGTCATTCGTACGCACCGAGATCGCACGACTGCTCGGCTGGCCTGAGAACCGAGTACGCATCAAAGTGCCGTATCTGGGCGGCGGCTATGGCGGCAAGCTCTATATCAAGCTGGAGGCGCTGGCGACAGCCATGTCGATGTTGGCCCGCCGGCCGGTGAAGATCGCGCATACGATGGAAGAGCACTTCTACACCATCACCAAACATCCGAGCACGTTCCGCATCAAAAGCGGCCTCGACAAGGACGGCCGGATCATCGCGCGCAAATGCGAGGTATGGTGGAACGGCGGCGCCTATGCCGATATTGGTCCGCGCGTGACTCAGAAATCGGGCTTTACCGCCTCTGGTCCCTACGACATCGACAACGTTTCCATCGATTCCTACGCGCTCTACACCAACCTGACGCCGGCCGGTGCGCTGCGCGGCTTCGGCGTTCCACAGTTGGTGTGGGCCTACGAAAGCCATACCGACATGATCGCGCGTGCTCTCAAGCGCGATCCTCTCGAATTCCGCAAACAGAATCTGCTGCGCGACGGCCGCCCGCAGGCGACCGGCACAATCCTGAAAGACACTGCTATCGAAAAAGTTCTCGATCGCATCGCCGAACGGCTCAACTGGAAACAGCCGTTCGATCGTGGCAAGGGCGTGATTCGGCGCGGCCGCGGGTTTGCGGTGGCGCTGAAGGCGGTCATCTCGCCGACGACCTCGGTGGCGATCGTGAATGTCTCCGCCGACGGCAGCACCACGCTGTATTGCGGGACCGTTGACATGGGTCAGGGTTCCGATACCGCGATGGCGCAGATGGTCGGCGAAGTGCTCAACATGCCGGCCGAGTCGGTTCGGGTCGTACCGCGCGATACCGACGTGACCCCCTATGACATGGGCACACTCGGCTCGCGTTCTCTATTCCACATGGGTCACGCCGTTCGCCTCGCTGCCGAAGAAGCGCGCACAAAGATTGGTGATCTACGGCGCGAGCTAGCTGAGCCAGAGGGCAGCAATGCTTCGCTGGCCGATTTATTCCGGAAGAAATACGGCATGCAGGCGGGCAATATCGTCGGCACTGGCATCTACAAGCCGGACTACATCCCCCCTGACGCCAATGGGCTTACCACTAACGCGACGCCGTTCTGGATGGTGGCTGGCAGCGGCGTCGAGATCGAAGTGGATACCGAGACCGGGCACGTGTGCATTACCCGTCTGATTAACGTCGCTGACGTGGGTAAAACGATCAATCCAAAAATCGTCGAAACCCAATTATCGGGCGCATCCTTGATGCAGCTCGGTTTTAGCATGTTCGAGAAGATGCATATTGACGGTGGCCAGGTCACTAATGCTTCGCTCGCCGATTACAAGATTCCGGGCTTTCACGATGTACCGCCAGTAATGGAGAATGAGGCGATTGACACTTATCAGAGCAACGGCCCGTACGGCGCTAAGGGTGTAGGGGAACTCGCCACTTTCGGTTTATCGCCGGCAATCGCCAATGCCATTGACGATGCCGTGGGCGTACGCCTCACCGAACTGCCGTTGACCGCGGAGGCGGTGTTCCGCGCGCTGCGCGCCAAGGCCAATAAGCCACTCGAGGACGAATGATGAGCCCGGCGGCGAAACCAATCAATTTCACGCTGAATGGCAGGCGGGTCGCGGCCGATGTAAAACCGCACCACAACGTCGTCGAGATGCTGCAAACGCAATTCGCCTTGTTCGGTGCGCGAGAAAGTTGCGGGCAGGGGCTATGCGGCTGCTGCACCGTGTTGGTGGACGGGCGGCCGGTGTCGGGCTGTCTTCATCTCGCGGTTTTTCTCGACGGTGCAGAGGTGATCACGGTCGAGCATCTGGCTAGTCCGGGCAAGCTTGATCCAGTGCAGCAGGCATTCATCGACTGCGGAGCCTTTCAGTGCGGCTATTGCACACCCGGCTTTGTAATGATGACCAAGGCGCTTATTGGACAGCATCCCGATCCCAACGACGAGCAAATTCGGGACTATCTGTCGGGAAATCTATGCCGCTGTGCCGCCTATCCAGAAATCCTAAATGCGGTCAAAATGGCCGCACGCAATAGCAAGGCCGGATCAACCGGCTAATCAAAACGCGACTTAGAGGGAGGGACTGATCCATGACAACGGCAGCTGTTGCCGCTTCGGAGCCGTGGTATCGCAGCCTCAACGCGACGCAGTGGAAGACTGTGTTCGCCTCGAACCTCGGCTGGATGTTTGACGGTTACGAAACCTTCGCCCTGATCCTGGTGGTTGGTGTAGCCCTTCGCGATCTGCTTGACCCGTCGCAATTTGCCCAGATCCCGGCTTTTGCCGGCACAATCATCGGCATAACGCTTCTGGGCTGGGGTATCGGCGGTGTGATCGGCGGCGTACTCGCCGACTATATCGGCCGTCGACGTACGATGATCTTCGCGATCCTGGCGTATTCGATAACGACCGGCCTTTCGGCCTTCGCCTGGGACTGGGTTTCGTTCGCGCTTTTACGCTTCTTAGTCGGCGTAGCTATTGGCTCTGAGTGGTCAACCGGTGCCTCTCTCACCGCGGAAGTGTGGCCTGACCATGCGCGCGGACGTGGCGCCGGCCTGATGCAATGCGGACTGGGCATTGGGTTCTTTCTGGCTTCATTCACCTGGCTGTTCGTAAGCGGCTATGGACCGCATGCTTGGCGCATTATGTTCTTTATCGGAGTCCTCCCGGCGCTGTTTGCACTCTGGTTGCGCACCGGCGTCCCTGAGTCGCAAAAATGGGAGCAAAGTAACGAAAAGCGAAAATCTGCCAGGGAACGGAAAAAGAGCGGCGCCGCTATGAGTGAGGAAGACCACGCGCTCACCCGCTTTACCTTCGCCGATCTGTTCGCTGATCCGGAAATCCGCAAGCGCACCATCATTGTATTTCTGATGTCGCTAACGACAACAGTGGCATGGTGGGGCATCTCGACATGGGTGCCGCCCTTCGTTGCTGCCGCCGCGGGCAAGGCCGGACTGCCGCCGCAGACATGGGCGAGCTATGCCGGTATGAGCTACAACCTCGGCGCCATCTGCGGCTATATCGGCCTTGGCTTCTTAGCTGACCGTTTCGGGCGCAAGCCGATCGTGATGATCTTCTTCGCCGCCTCGCTGGTACTCACGTTTGCGCTCTATAAGTGGACAACCGATCTGCATATGCTGCTGCTGGTTGCGGCGATCAACGGCTTTTTCACGCTCGGTCAATATTCGTGGATGTCAGTCTGGCTGCCGGAGTTGTTTCCGACTCGCAT
>Ga0075425_100008859_pt1 | contig 10695 bp, 10 predicted proteins | sample SoiMethybrSBSTD4_FD_75300 | JGI IMG/M metagenome (GOLD analysis project Ga0075425, IMG submission 75300) | Bulk soil microbial communities from a Populus tree surrounding site in Tennessee, USA - Soil MetaG P. TD hybrid SBSTD4 | ecosystem: Environmental > Terrestrial > Soil > Tree plantation...
CTCTACGCGTGCGCGCTGTGCGGGGCGCTGGCCTTCATGTCGCACCAGAGCGCGGCCTATTTCCTGGTCGCCCTCCTCGCCGACCACTGGCTCTTCCGGCCGCGCACGCCGTTGTCGTGGCGCCAGGCCGCCCTGGCCGCGGCCATCGTGGCGGCGGTCGTCGCGCCGTGGCACCTCTGGGTGAGTCACTTCTACGGAGTCGCGGGTACGGTGCAAGCGAACCCGGTGCTCAGCACGGGCCAGCCGACGCTGCGGCGCGTCCTGCGCGGCGGCGCCCAGAATGCCGTCACCTCGCTCGTCCCCGTTCCCTTCATCGACTTCGTCCGCGGGGGCCGGTTCACGCCGGAAAGGATCCTGCGTCGTGTCGTGGATCTCTACGTGGGGCCGCTGGCCGGGGCCTTGACCCTCTCGGTGATCGCCGGCCTGCTCTGCACCTGGCGGCGCCCTTCCGCGGCGTTCGTGCGCGGCTTCCACCACCTGAGAGGTCCGCTCGCCGCGCTGGTGTTCGGCGCCTCGATCCTTCTCGCGCTCGCGATCGGCGAGCCTCGTTACGCCTTCGCCTGGTCCGGACCCGGGCCGTTCGCCTGGGCCTACGGGATCGCGCTGGTGGGGCTCGGGGCGTGGACCTGGCGGCGCCGCCCCGCGGATACGCCGATGCCGCACACGCCGCACCGGCCGGTGATCCTCTTCGCCCTCGCCGGGTATTGGGGCGCGCTGCTCGCCCACCCCGGCGGCCAGATCGGGGGCATCGCCGCCGCCGCGATGGGTGCGTCCGTCCTGATTGCCATGGCCTACGCCGTCGCGCGCGTGGCCACGCTCCCGCGCTGGGGCCTCGGGCTCGTGATGGCGGGGGTCGTGCTGGAGTCCGCGGTGATGTGGGCCCTGGTCGCGAACCTGATGTCCGGCGCCCCTCCCTTCGACTCCGACATCAACCGCCGTCTGAAGAGCGACCACGAGCTGGTCTTCCTGTACGACGCCGCGGACGGCCAGTGGATTCCGTTCGCGGCCATCGCGGTACTGGGGCAGCTCGGAGGAGTGGGGTGGTTGGTGAGGATGAGAAACAACGACAACGAAAACAGCAACGGCAATCGGTCGACACGATTAGCAGAATAGAGGTTGTGGCCAGGTCGGCTGCCACCTTCGATCGGCTACAGACGTCCCGCCCCTCGCGCCGCCCGCCCGGCCAGCCAGTCGCACAAACCGGGCGCGAGGGCGGCCAGCCACACGATCGCCCGCGAGAGCGGGTATGGGTACACCTCCGGGCGTGGTCGCTGCGCCGCGCGCACTATTGCGTGCGCCACGGCCCGCGCCGACTGCTGAGGGCCCACACCGCGGGCCACATCGTCCTTTCCCGACTCTCGCGCCGCCACGTCACCGAACTCCGTCTCCGTTCCGATGGGATGCACCGAGCACGCCTGGACGCCAGTCCCCCGCAGCTCCACGCGCAGGGCCTCGGTCAGGCTGATCTGCGCCGCCTTGGTGGCGGCGTAGGCGCCGCCCGCGGGGAGTGCCCGATGGCCCACGATCGAAGAGACGTTGACGATCACGCCCGCCCCCTGGCGGCGCATGATGGGGATCGCCGCCTGGCAGCCGTAGACGGTGCCGAGATAGTTGACGCGCATGAGCCGCTCGTAGGCCGCCGCCGGCGTCTCCTCCACCGTCCCGCGGACCCCATAACCCGCGTTGTTGACCAGCACGTCCAGGCGGCCGAATCGTTCGACGGTCGCCGAGACGAAGCGCTTCACGTCCTCGGGCGCGCCGACGTCCGTCTGCAGGACGAGCACTTCGGCGCCGAGGGCGCGGACCTCGGCCGCGAGCGCCTCCAGCCGTTCGAGCCGCCGGGCGGCGGCGGCGAGGCGGGCGCCTTCGCGCGCGAAGGCCAGGACACATTCGCGTCCGATGCCCGCGGAGGCGCCGGTCACCGCGACCACGGCGCCGCGGAGATCGCGCGTCACTTCGCGGACAGCACCGGACTGCCGCGTCCCTTGCTGATGAACAGGCCGAGGATGTGCAGGTCGGGGCCGGGCAGCGCGGTCAGGTCGAGCCGGCAGTGGAAGGCGTAGCCGCTGCGGTCCTTTTCCGCGACGACGCAGAGATCCACCGGCGCCCGCAGGGCGAGGGGCTGGCCTTCCAGGCGCAGCACGAGATCGACGACGGTACCGCGCAGGAACCCCTCCCGCGAGCGGAAGGTCAACGTGTCCGGCCGCAGCTCGACGAGGGTGGCGTCTTTGGGTAGCGGTGTGCTCAAACTCCCGCGAGGTCCTTGCCCGGACGGCGCGCCAGCTCGCGCAGCACGTCGAGAGCCTGATCGAGGATCGGATCCTCGATCTCATCGTAGTGGATCGGACCGTCCTCGGGGCCGTCGTCGCTCGCGGTCCGGCCCTTGGGCTCGGCGGCGGGCGCGGCGTCGCTCTCGTCCGCCCCCGTGTCCTCGGGGTCGCCCAGCGACGCCGCGAACGCGCGCAACGGGTCCAGCTCCTCGAGCGCGTTGCGGAACCGCCGCGCCACCAGGACCGCCAGGGCGATCGAGACCTTGGTGAAGAGCTGGGCATCGGCCTGGGCCAAGGCGAGGAAACCCTCCCGGGTCAGGCGCCGCACGCGGCAGGCCGTGCCCGCGCGGACGTGATGCGTGCGCGGCTGTCCGTCGAGGAACCCGACCTCGCCCACCACCCCGCCCGGCCCCACGCGGCCGAGCACGATGGTCTCCCCGAGGGTCTCGTCGATGATTTCGATCTGGCCGTCTTCGACGAGGAGGATGCTGCGCGAAGGGCTGCCCTTGTGGAGGAGGAAGTCGCCGGCGCCCGCCTCCGCGACCTCCGTCACCGCGATCAGGCGCGCCAGCTCCTGGTCGTCGAGGTAGGCGACGAGCTCACCCGTCCGGGCTTCCGGCCACCAGACAGCGGACACGCACGCTCCTCTCTGCCACGGCGGCGCGATGATAACACCTTAGCTTCGCGCCTCAGAGGCCGCGCGCGGCGAGCCAGGACACGATGGCGGACGCCACTTCGGCCTCGATCTGGGCGGGCGCGCGGCCCGTGCGTCGCGGCACCGCGAACGAGTGGTCGCCGCCCTCGATCGAATGGAGCGTGGCGCGATCGCCGAGCCCGTGGAGCACGGTGGCCAGGAGATCCGGGCGCGCGAAGGCGTCCCGCGTACCCTGCACGAACAACATCGGCGCGGTGATCGAGGGGAGATGCTTGTCGCGCAAGGCGTCGAAGCGGCCCGGCGGATGGAGGGGATACCCGAGGAAGACGAGGCCCTCCGCGACCAGGCCCTGGGCGACGGCCTGCGAGGCGATGCGCCCGCCCATCGACTTCCCGCCCAGCACGAGACGCGACGCGCCCAGCGCCTCGCGGGCGTGCGCGGCCACCGCCGCGATGGTGGCTTCGAGGACGGCCGGCTTGTCGGGAACACGCCGGCGGGCTTCCGTGTAGGGGAAGTTGTGGAGGACCACGCGCCGGCCGCCGTCGGCGAGGGTCTTGGCGAGACGCAGGAGAAGGCCCGTCCGGCGGTCGCCGCCCGCGCCGTGGCCGAGGGCGAGGACCGTCTTCCCTTCGCCGTGCACGGAGGCGCTCACCGCCCCCTGTTCGGTCGGGATCTCGATGGTGTCCATGACGGCAGCATAGACCCGGCGCGGCCGCTCACGCCGGGGGGTGATACACTCCCCAACTTCGAGCGGAGCGGAATGCCTCGGGTCCTGATCATGGCGGCCCCCGAGATGGTCTCGGAGCTGAGCAGCACGATCCTGTGGCGGTCCGACGTGGATCGTGTCTTCGCTGGCCCGGATTCCGGACTCGACCATATCCATGCCCAACGCCCGGACCTCGTCATCCTGGCCGGCGAAGACACCGCTGCCGCCTTGACCGTCCTGGGCGGCATCCGGGGCGACGGCCGGACGCGAGGGGTGTCCGTGGGGGTGGTCCGCCGCAGCGTGACCCTCGACGAGGAGACTCAGCTCCGGCGGGCGGGCGCCAACGTCGTCTTCGGCGGCCAGGTCGTGCCCTACCTCTGGGACGCCTGGATCGAGGAGCTGCTGCACGTGCCCCGCCGCCGCGACGCGCGCGTGTCCGTCAGCATCGCGGTGTGGTCGCACACCGCCCCCGGCACCGATCCCGGCCGCGGTACGAGCCTCAACATCAGCGTGAAGGGCATGCTGCTGGAGACGGCGGAGCCGCTCGACATCGGCTCCAAGCTCGACCTGACCTTCACCCTGCCCGGCACCTCGGGGCCGGTGCGCGCGGTGGGACAGGTCGTCCGCGAGGACGCGATCAGCGACGGCGGTCCGCCCCGCCTCGGCATCGAGTTCCTCATCCTGCGCGACGGCGCCCGCGACCGCATCCGCAGCTACGTCGAGGCCGGAGGCGGCAAGTAGTGTACGAGCCCTTCTACGGATTCGCGGAGAAGCCGTTCAACCTCACCCCCGACCCCAAATACCTGTACCTCTCGCTGCGCCACACCGAAGCCTTCGCCCATCTCGAGTTCGGCCGGAAGGAGAAGGGCGGGTTCATCCTGGTCACGGGCGAGGTCGGCACGGGCAAGACCACGCTCGCGCGCTATTTCCTGTCGCGCCTCGACGTGCGCACGGCCACCGCCTTCGTGCTGTACCCCGCCCTGACCGCGGCCGAGCTGCTGCGCTCCATCCTCGAAGACCTGCACATCCCGGCCACGGGCACGTCGCTGAAGGACCACGTGGACGCGCTCCACCGGTTCCTGCTCCAGGCGCGCGCGGAGGGCCGCGACGTCGTCCTCCTCATCGACGAGGCCCAGGATCTCTCGCCGGAGGTGCTCGAGCAGGTCCGTCTCATCTCCAACCTGGAGACGGACACGGAGAAGCTCATCCAGATCGTGCTCATGGGCCAGTCGGAGCTGCAGGAGATGCTGGGCCGGCACGAGCTGCGCCAGCTCGCCCAGCGCGTCACCGCGCGCTATCACCTGTCCGCGCTGAGCCGCCAGGAGACGGAGGACTACATCCGCCACCGCCTGGCCGTGGCCGGCGGCGACGGCAAGGCCTCGTTCACCGCGGACGCGCTGACGGCCGTGCATCGCTACTCCGAAGGCATCCCGCGCCTCATCAACCTCGTCTGCGATCGCGCGCTGCTGGCCGGATACGTCGCGGGCGAACGCGAGATCGACGCGGCCATGGTCCGCCGCGCGGCGGGCGAGGTCCTCGCCGCGCGCCCTCCCCACCCGCGCCGGCGGCAGGCCGCGCTCGCCGCGGGCGTGGCGGTGGTGGCGTTCATGCCCGTCGTGCTCTGGCGCGCGCTGCCCGCCCGTGCGGGCCGTCCGATGCCGGAGCCCTCGGCCGCCTCTCCGGTGTTCGCGGCCGTCGCGCCGACTCCGGCTCCGCCCGCGAGCCCGCCGCCCGTCCCCGCCCCCGTCGCCGCCGCCGACACCCTGGAGCCGATCCTCCTCGCCCTGCCCCACGAGGCCTCCATGCTGGACGCGGTCACGCGCATCCAGACCCTGTGGGGAACGCCCGCCCTGGAGCGCACCACGCTGCGCACGCACATGGACCAGGTCCGGCGTCTCGACCTGCCGGTGGTGCTCGAAATGTTCCACCCCGCGCGCGCCGACACCTGCTACCTGGCCCTGCTGCACGTGGACGGCGAGGAAGCGGTCGTGGCCATCGGGAACGAGCCGCCCGTGCGCGTGCGGCTGGCCGAGGTGGATCGCCTGTGGACGCGGCAGGCCGTGTTCCTGTGGCGGGACTTCGACGCTCTCGCCGCCGCCGGGGACCCCGGCCGGACCGAGGCCTGGGCCCGCGACCGCCTGGCGGGGCTGGGGTACCTGCGGGACGCCGACCTCCTCTCCGCGGTCACCCGCTTCCAGCGTGACGCCGATCTCGCCGCCGACGGGCGCATCGGGGCGCGCACGCTCATGACCCTCTACAGCCGCGGCTCCTATCCGCGGCCGCGCCTCGGAGGGACCTCGTGAGCCTCGTGCTCGAAGCCCTGAAGAAGCTGGATCGCGAGAAGGGGCGCGACGAGCGCGGCTTCGTAGTGATGGCGGCCGCCCCCTGGCCCACGCGAGCGGCGCGACGGTGGCCGGCGTGGGCCGCGCTGGGCGTGGCGACCGCCGGGGCCGTCGTGGCCGTGATGGCGCTGCGCACCTCGTCCGCGCCGCCCTCGCGGCCGGCGCCGCCGGCAACGTCGGTCGCCGCGGCTCCGGCAACGTCAGTCGCCGCGGCTCCGGCGGCGCCGGCGCCGGCCTTGGCGGGCAGCGAGCCCCCGACTTCCGCTCCCCCGTCCGCGCCCGCGCGCGTGGCTCCGAAGCGGGCTTTGGAGACGCCGCCGCTCGCGGCCGCCGTGGCGCCGGCGGCCCGGGCCGCGACGCCCGATCCGGGGCCGCGCCTCCAGGCCATCAGCGAGCGGGACGGCCAGCCCATCGCGATCATCAACGACCACCTCGTCCGCGTCGGCGACGAGATCGACGGCATGCGCGTGATCGCCATCCGCGTGGACGAGGTCGACATCGAGGTCCGGGGCCAGCGCACGACCCTGCGCTTCTGAGCGTGTCGCACCTCAGAGGCCTGCGCCCGCAGGACCTCCGCGCGCTCTGGCCGGACCTGCCCCTCGACGACCGGATGGCCCGGCGCATCCAGGCCCGGCTGATCTGGCGTGACGCGGACGACCTCGAGGGCGTGCCCGGCCTGTCGCGGGTGGCCGCGCGCGAGGTGATGCGGCGCGGGGCGGTCACCCGGCTCGAGGTCGTCGAGCGCCAGAGCAGCCAGGTGGATCCGTTCGTCAAGTACCTCTTCCGGGCCGCGGACGGCCAGGTGTTCGAGGCCGTGCGCATCCCGCTCGAGCGTCCGCGCTGGAGCGTGTGCGTGTCGTCGCAGGTCGGGTGCGCGCTCGCCTGCGTCTTCTGCGAGACGGGCCGCCTCGGCTTCACGCGCAACCTCGAAGCCTGGGAGATGGTGGAGCAGGTGCTGACCGTCCGCCGGGAAGGGCCGGAGCGGCCGGTCACGGGCGTGGTCTTCCAGGGCCAGGGCGAGCCCTTCCAGAACTACGACAACGTGATCCGCGCGGCCGAGGTGCTCCGCGATCCCTGCGGCGCGCGCGTGCGCGGCGACCGCATCACGATCTCGACCGTGGGCGTGTTGCCCATGATCGAGCGCTACACGGACGAGGGCCATCCCTATCGGCTGATCCTTTCCCTGACGTCCGCGATCCAGGAGAAGCGCGCTGGGCTCATGCCGGTCGGCCAGCGCTACGGAGTGGCCGACCTCATGGCCGCGATGCGGCGCCACGCGGCGCGGCACGGCGGCCCCGTGAACGTGGCCTGGGTCCTGATGGCCGGCGTCAACACCGGGCCCGAGGAAGCGCGCGCGCTCGCGCGGCTCTTGGACGGCGCGCCCGTGCGCGTCTCCGTCATCGACGTGAACGATCCGGCCGGGCGCTTCCATCGCGCCTCGGACGGGGAACGGGGCGTCTTCCTCTCCGCCCTGGCCGCGGAAGGGCTGCCCTTCGTCCGGCGCTACTCCGGCGGCCCGGACATCCACGCCGCTTGCGGCATGCTCGCGGCCAGACGGGCCTAGGGCCGGGCCTTCACGGCCGCGGCGCGGCCAGGCCCTCCAGCACCCGCGCGCAGAAGTTCGCGATCGCGGCCTGCTCGTTCGCGGGGGTGTCGATGAGCGAGGCCCGCTCCAGCGCGTAGCGCAGGAGCGTCACTTCGCGCGCATCCAGGGTGATGCGCACGCCCGACCGCTCACGTGCCACTTCCATCGGTCCTCCTCACTTGAAGATGTCGAGGATCTTGCGCCCCACGCGCGAGAAGATCCCGTCCAGGGCGCGCCGCGCCTCCTGCTTGAAGCTGCCCTGGTGGATCGGGCACAGCCGGCGCGGCACGTCGTCGCCGTCCTTGAAGTACTCGACGTAGGTGGGGCAGCCGTCCACGGGGCGCAGGTACGAGACGCGGCACAGCTCGACCTGGCGCAGGCCCGACGGCACCGGGAACTCCTCCGCGGGCAGGGCACGGGCGACGCGCCGCATGAAGTCGGCCCAGATGGGCAGGGCCACGCGCGCCCCGAAGGCCTCGGACCCGATCGGCTCCGGCTGGTCCAGGCCCACCCAGACCGCCGCCACCACGGAGGTCGTGAAGCCGGCGAACCACGCATCCTTGAACTCGCTGGTGGTTCCCGTCTTGCCCCCCGCCGGACCGCGCACGCCCAGGCTCCGGGCCGACGACGCGGTGCCCAGGTCGACGACGTCGCGCAGCATCGACAGGGTCTGGAAGGCGACGTCTTCGGGCAGGACCTGCTTCCGCCGGACCGCGTTCTCGACGACCACGCCTCCGTTGGCGTCCAGCACGCGGACGATCGCCCGCGGCGCCACCGCGAAGCCGCCGTTGGGGAAGGCGGCATAGGCCGCGGTCAGCTCCATCGGGGTCACGAGCCCCGACCCCAGGGCCAGGGAGGGGACGTTGGGCTGGTCGCGCAGGCCGAGGTCGGAAGCGAGAGAGAGGACGGCGCCGCTGCCGATACGGAGCTGCAGGGCGACCGCAGCCTGGTTGTTCGACTCCAGGAGCGCCTCGCGCAGCGTGGCCTCGTCGGGCGCGCCCTCCTCCGCGTTGCGCGGCGTCCACTCCTGGCGGCCGGGCGCGGTCACGGAGTGCAGGCTGTCGAGGACGGTGACGGGCGAAAGGCCGTGATCCAGGGCGGCGGCGTAGACGAAGGGCTTGAAAGCGGAGCCGGGCTGGCGGCGGCTGCGCACCGCGCGGTTGTAGGGCGACGCGTTGTAGTTCCGCCCGCCCACCATCGCCAATATGTCGCCCGTCTCCGGGTCGAGCGCGACCAGCGCCGCCTGCAGCCCCTTCTTGCCCAACCGCGCCAGCCCGTCCTCCACCGCCTTCTCCGCGGCGAGCTGCACGGCGGGCAGGAACGTCGTGTGCACGTCCCAGTCCGGCGGGTCGTCGTCCCCGACCTGCTCGCGGAACGCCTGCCGGAGGTACTCCTTCGCATACCCCGAATGCGCGTCGGCCAGGTGGGGGGCGCTGGTCATGCGCACGCGCGCGGCATTGGCGCCCTGCTCGGCGGCGGCGCTGATGAACCCCTCCTGGCGCATGCGGGCCAGCACGACCTTGCTGCGCGCGAGAGCCCCTTCTTCGTTCGACCAGGGGGAGAGCGCCGACGGGGCGCGGATGAGGCCGGCCACGATCGCGGACTCCAGGAGGTTCAGGTCCCGCGCCCTCTTGCCGAAGAGCTGGCGCGACATGGCCTCGACCCCGAACGTCCCCGCGCTGAGGGCCACGCGGTTGAGGTACAGCTCGAGGATCTGGTCCTTGGTGAGCTGCTGCTCGATGAGGAGGGCCAGGACCGCTTCCTTGGCCTTGCGGCCGATCGTGCGCCGGGTCGACAGGAACAGCGTGCGCGCGAGCTGCTGCGTGATGGTGCTGCCGCCCTCCGCGATCGCGCCGCGGCGGATGTTGCGCGCCACCGCCCGCCCGAACCCGATGGGGTCGATGCCGCCGTGCCGGTAGAACCGATGGTCCTCGACCGCGATGACGGCCTCGCGCAGCGCGGGCGCGACCTCGTCCAGGGGCACGTCGCGCCGGTGCTCGTCCAGTGCGAACCAGGGCTTGCCGTCGCCGCCGTAGAACACGGTGTTGCCGATCCCGCGCGTCAGCCGGTGCACGGCCCAGGCCTGTTTCGCGGTCCAGCCGAGCCCGACGGCGCCCCCGACCACCACCACGAAGAGGGCCGTGCGCAGGACGACGTCGGCGACGCCGGCCGCGGGAGCGCGGAGACTGGAACGAGCGGATTCGGTGAGGGCACGCGCGGACGCGCGCACCTCGGTGAGCCACCCCATTCCGGCTAGCGTAGCAGCGGAGCGCGGGCGGGCGTGACGCCGCCCTCACGAGCCGGTTGCCCCGCGGCGCGGTCTAAGATGTACTCGGTCCATGCCCACCGTCCACGACGTCTCGACGCCCGCCGTCCTCATCGACGTGGACGTGCTCGACCGCAACATCGCGCGCATGGCCGAGCGCGCCCGCGCGGCCGGCGTGGCCCTGCGCCCGCACGGCAAGACGCACAAGCTCCTCGAGGTCGGCCGGCGCCAGCTGGCCGCGGGCGCCCGCGGCCTCTCGCTCGCCAAGACCTCGGAGGCGGAGGTCTTCGCGGCGGCGGGATTCGAGGACATCTTCGTGGCCTTCCCCGTGGTGGGCGCGGACAAGGGACGCCGCCTGCTCGCGCTGGCGGAGAAGATCCGGCTCGCCGTCGGCGTCGACTCCGTGGACGGCGCGCGGACGCTGGGCGACGTGTTCGCGGCCTCCGGCCGCCGCCTCGACGTCCGCCTCAAGATCGACAGCGGCCTTCATCGCGTGGGGGTCCTCCCGGAGCAGGCGGTCGGAGCGGCCCGCGCGATCGCGGAGCTGCCCGGGATCGCGCTCACCGGGGTCTTCACCCATGCCGGCCACGCCTACGGCGAATCGGAGCCCCAGGGCGTCGCCGCCGTGGCCCTCAGCGAGGGTCACACGGTGGCCGCGGTCGCGGACGCGCTGCGGCGCGCGGGGCTGGAGATCCGGGAGGTCTCGGTCGGCTCGACGCCGACGGCGCGCCAGGCCATGACGGTGGCGGGGGTGACGGAATGCCGGCCGGGGAACTACGTCTACCACGACGCGTCCCAGGTCTCGCTCGGCACCTGCGGCCTGGAGGACTGCGCCATGACGGTCGTGGCCACGGTCGTGAGCGTGCCCGCT
>Ga0075425_100008862_pt1 | contig 10694 bp, 7 predicted proteins | sample SoiMethybrSBSTD4_FD_75300 | JGI IMG/M metagenome (GOLD analysis project Ga0075425, IMG submission 75300) | Bulk soil microbial communities from a Populus tree surrounding site in Tennessee, USA - Soil MetaG P. TD hybrid SBSTD4 | ecosystem: Environmental > Terrestrial > Soil > Tree plantation...
CCGAGCGCGACCGCCGGGACAAAGGGTTGATCGACCACGACCATCCATATCACAAAGGCCAGCAGCGGAATGGACGTTAGCGTCGCGATGCCTAGGGAAGCGTGTGCAATAAAGAGCACGTTCAAAGTAATCAGACCCAACGCGACAGCCGCAGCGAAATGTTCCGCCGCTTTGAGTAAGAACGCCGTTGGCAGGATCAAAAGCGTCAGGTCGTAAAAGTGCAGATAAGGTGCCGATACAAGCGCAGCGATCCAGATGATTGCCCACGCAGTGGGATCACAGTTCGGTCGTCGGGCATAGGCGACGATCACCGCAAACAAAAGCGCCGTCACTGAAATCCAAATAAAATCCCGGACCCCTGATCCGGCCAGAAAGTAGATGATCGCGCGCAGGTTGTGGTGGTTGTGGGCATAATCCATCGCTTCACCGCTTGCGACTCGCTTAGAGATTTCCAGCCAAGCCGCGATGCCGCTCCAGCCGACCAAAGCGATGGAGATGACTCCCAGTACAGCCAGGCAGATAGCGAACGTTAGTAGTGCGTTCCAGTAGCGCCTCACGCAGAGCACGACCACTGGAACAATCGCCAGAGGCGGCTTGAAACAGAGCAGCGCACTCCAAATCCCGGCGCGATAGCGCCGTTCTGTAGATCCGTTCACGGCGACGACATAGAGAACGAGAAGCAGCAGTGAAATAAACGAGGTCTGTCCCTTCAGAAGACAAAAATAGACGGCGAAATTGATAAAGGTTGTGAAGACCAGCCAACGCCCTTGATTTCGGGAGAGATCCAGATGACGAATTAGAATGGAGAGGGCGAATCCCAGAAGCAAGAGATCGAATAGGATCATCGAGGCAAACGCCTGTCCGTACGAGAGCCACGCGAGCGGCTTAAAGAGCACCGCGAAAAACGGCGGATAAAAGTAAAAAGCCATCCGTTCTCTGGGTGCCGGAGCAAATTCGGACTGGATCTGATACTGCCGATCCAAATCATAAAGCGAAGTCCAATCGCTTTTGGCCGCGGTGTAGAACGCCGCGAAGTCAGCGAACGGATTGGCTGCGTCACCTAGGCTAAGCAGCTCAGGAACAACAAAAACAGTCATCCCGAGCAGTAAACCGACGGCGACAGCGACGATCCGATTCATGAAAACGGGTCAGGAAACGAAGCTCCGGCGCCCGAAGCGGCGGGCATGTACGAGAACAGAGCGCGCTCAGGCACTACCTGGTTGTGCTTGATCAAGGGTAGCGTCGATAAACCCCATCGTAAAAATTGCCGATCATCTGCACGGCGATCTTGCCGCAGTATTCGAGCGGCCAACCGGCGCGTTCGTTGCCGTATCCCTCCCGGAGAGCGACTTCCAGAATCGCCTGGTTTGTGCCGCCATGATCTTCGTCGAGATCGGCTTCCTCGTGCACGCGAAAATATTTCATCGCTTCGTTGCTGACGCCGTATTTGGGCAAGCTTTGGCGGAAGTCCCGTGAAATGAAACCAAAGATTTCTTCTTCCATGTGCACGGCGAAGCACTCGGCGAGCGGAATGTCGATCCAGGAGCGGACAAAAAAGTCGACCAGGCCGCGAGCTTCCGGAATGAGCTCACACTCGATCATCTCTTCAGCGGAGACTCCGAGAGCTTTGCCGAGGCCCGGCAGCATGCGCGCATGGCCGCCGATCGCCGGAGTCGTGAACTCTTCGCCGATTTTTTGCGCAATCCGGTCTTCGAGCTCGGGATGGCGTTTAAAAAAGCCGACGAACTGATGATAGACCGTGGCCATCCCGGTATTCACTTCGAGGGCGAAGGAATACCAATTTTTGATCCAACCTTGGAGGCGTGCGCGAGACAACGTCCCTGCGCGCAGATCGGTGAAAAACGGCGACGGTTTTACTTCGCGATGGTAGGTATCGAGAATGACTTTGCGGATCGCCTCGGTCTTTTGTTTTGCTTCCTGCGCGCTCAGTTTGCTATGGTCAGCCACGGACAAGTCCTTTCGGGTGCGATCATGATTAATACCACGATTTTTAGCCGAAGGCTCTGCAGAAAGTCAACGTTGCGGTCGCAAGGCGCGGCAGAAACGGCGCCGTCATGACGGCGGTAGGTCGCAGCCTGCCTCGAATCGATGGACTCGATAAAGTCGCCGGCCGGGCAATTTATGCGGGCGACCTGCACTTGCCAGGTATGATGATCGCTAAAGTCTTACGCAGCCCGGTGCCGCACGCCCGAGTTCGCCGTATTGATGCGACCAGAGCGCTTGCTCTTCACGGAGTGCTCGCGGTGCTCACCCGTGACAATTTGGACGTCGTGGGGAGATCGTTCGGAGCCTACGTCCGTGATCAGGAAATTTTGGCATCCGAGAAAGTCCGCTATGTCGGCGACATGGTGGCCGCGGTCGCTGCAACCGAGGATGGTATTGCGGCAGAGGCGCTGAAGCTGATCGATGTCGAGTATGAAGAGCTGCCGGCGGTATTCACCATCGATGACGCGTTGAAAACCGACGCGCCGCTTGTCCATGACACGCTCGATAACCGCAAGGACCCGGGTTACGGCCGAGGCGGCAGCCACATTGTCCACGATCACAGCAATATCTGTTTTCATTTTCGTCACGAGCGGGGTGACATCCAAGAGGGTTTTCGCCAATCCGACCAGGTCTTCGAAGACGTTTTTCATTTTCCCAGCGCCCAGCACTATCCGATGGAGCCGCACCTTTGCGTGGCTCACTTCGAAGCCTGCGTACTCACCGTGTGGAGCGCGACACAGAGCCCGTTTCCGGTCCGCCAGGAGCTCGCGCGTATTTTCGGTTTGCCGTTCAGTGCGGTCCGCGTCATCGTTCCTCACGTCGGCGGTGGTTACGGGGCCAAAAGCGGCATTAAAACTGAAGCGATCGCCGCCTGTCTATCGCGCCGGATTGGCCGCCCGGTCAAGCTCGCTTTCGGCGCCGATGAGACATTCAGGACGATTTGTCAGCCGCGCGCTAAGCTGGTTGTTAAGACCGGCGTGAAGAAAAACGGCACGTTCATCGCACGCCGTTGCGAGGTTTATTTAAATGGCGGCGCTTACGCCAACTCCGGCCCGACGGTAGCAGAGAAAGCCGGCTATCGCGCGCACGGTCCTTACCGTATTCCGCATCTCCAGACCGACGCTTATTCGATTTACACCAACACGGTTCCGGGCGGGGCTTTTCGCGGCTTCGGCGGACCGCAGGTGGCGTTTGCCTACGAAACCCACATCGACATGATCGCTAATCGGCTCGGCATGGATGCCCTCGAGATCCGAATGAAAAATTTGCTCGACAAAGGAGAGAGTTTTTCCTCCGGCGATACGCCGATCGATTGTGATCTCAAGGCCGGCCTGAGGCGGATCGCGCAAGCGATCGGCTGGGATAGCCGCCCAAACGGCGAAACGCAATCTGACTCCAAGCGCAGAGGCATCGGCATCGCGACGGCAATGAAAGACGGCGGCGGCACCAACAAACCGGCGAATGCCGCGGTGACGATTTTCAACGACGGCAGCGTGCTATTGTCGACCGGATCGGTAGAAATCGGTCAAGGCATGCGCACCGCCTTCCTGCAGATCGTTGCCGAGGAGTTGTCGGTCGCCACGGATAGCGTGCGGGTTGCCGCATTGGACACGCATTATACGCCGTTCGACAAGGGTACCAATGCGAGCAGCGCCACATCGGTCATGGGCCAGGCTGTGCAACGAGCCGCTCGCGATGCGCGCCGGCAGCTTCTCGAAGCGGCAAGCGCCGTGTTGAAGGCACCATCCAGCGAAGTCCGCCTGGACAACGGCTTCGCGTCACATGGCACGGAAACGATTAGCTTTCGCGAAATCATGCAGCGCCAGTTCCGCGACTCTGAAGGTGAGATTTGGGGACGCGGATACTTCAAAGTGGCTAGGGATAAAAACGTTCCGCTTGGTTATCTCTCGCCCTTCTGGGAGATCGGCTTTGGCGCGGCTGAGGTTGAGGTGGACAGCGAGACCGGAGAGGTGAAGATTTTGCGTTACGTCTCGCTCACCGACGCGGGCAAAATGATCAATCCGCTGCAATGCGAGGCTCAGGACGAGGGCGCCGCGGTCTTCGGTCTCGGCCAGGCGTTGTTCGAAGATCTCGCCTACCAGGATGGACAGCTGCTCAACGGCAGTTTGATCGATTATCGCCTGCCGACGTTTGAAGACATTCCACCGTCATTCACAACTTTCATCATGGAAGGGCAAGGCGGTCCGGGACCCTACGGCGCGAAGGGAATGGGCGAAGGCGGGATTCTGCCGGTGGCGCCGGCAATCGCGAACGCGGTGTTTGCGGCAACTGGTAAACGCTTACGAACGGTGCCGCTGTCGCCGGACAGAGTATGGCAAACGATGACTGAAAAACGTCAGGGGTAAATCGGAAGGGGTGAGGGGTTTCCCTTCGCCTTAAGCTTACGGGTTACGCACGATGATGGAATCCCGAATCCAAACACCTATCATGAGCAACGTCGAACGCTCGAAAACTCGGCACGCCGTCCCTCGTATTGACTTGAAGGACAAAGTGACTGGACGCGCTCAGTACGTTGAAGACTTGCCGGATCTGCCTAACACGGCATACGGCGCCGTGCTGCTGAGCCCTTACTCGCATGCGCGGATTTTGAACATCGACTCGAGCGCCGCTTTGTCAGTTCCCGGAGTTCTGGGGCTTGTCGACCGCGATCATCTCGATGGCGTCAACCCGCGACTGAAATTAGCGCCCCACGAGCACTTGAAGATTATCGATGATCAGGATTTTGTCGCCATTGATAAAGTCCGTTTCGATGGCGATCTCGTGGCAGTGATTCTTGCGGAAGACTTCCGCACAGCGGAGCACGCGCTGGAAAAGATCCATGTGAACTACGAGCCGCTGCCGGCGGTTTTCGATGCTGCCGAAGCGCTCGCGCCCGGCGCGCCGATTTTGCACGAACAACGCAGCAGCAATCTTCTGCTGGAAGACAGCTTGGTATGGGGTGATATCGATGAAGGGTTTCGCCTTGCCGACCGCGTTTTCGAAGAAGCCTACAGCTCACCGTCCATGTTTCATCATCCCATGGAACCCGTGGGCGGCTGTTTGGCGTACTACGCCAATGGTGAGGTGAACATCTGGATCCCAACCAGCTCGCCGATGCGCGATGCCGCGGAGTTTGCCCACTTTCTCGGCCTCGAACCGGATAGAGTACGCGTCAGAGTGCCGTATGTCGGCGGAGGTTTCGGCTCGAAGATTCCGACCACGGCGCATTTCGCCGCGCTGTTACTTTCACGCCGACTCTGCCGGCCGGTGCGGTTGATGCCTTCCGCCCACTATAGCTTTCGACAGAACTCGCGGCACGCGGAAGTGTTCAAGGCTAGAGTCGGGGTGAAGAACGACGGCACAATCACCGCGCTCGACGTCGACCTTCTTATCGACACGGGAGCGTATACCACCGGCGGCGCCACGGCGGCGCACAATTCGGTCATCTCCGCATGGGGCTGTTACCGAATTCCACATCTGCGCATTAAAGGAAAGTGTGTTTACACCAACAAAGTTCCAGCCGGTCACACGCGCGCGACCGGAAAAATCCAGACGACATGGGGCATTGAGTGCACGATGGACAGCGTGGCGCGGCAGTTGGGCATCGATCCGTATGAGTTTCGTAAGAAGAACGTTCTCCTGCGCGGTGATTTTGTCTGCAAGGGCACGCCGCGAATGGATACGGACTATCTCGATTTGATGGCCGAGGCGATCGCGGGGATCGGGTGGGACGGTAAAGCGAATTTGGCACCTGAGCGAAATTTGGCCAACGGTTCGCGCTGGGTGCGCGGTCGCGGCATGGCGCTGAGCCTTCGTCACGGGTCCCAAGGCGGCGGGCGAGCCTATGCGCTGGTGAGCATGGATGCGCGCGGCATTGTAACGATTCAGCACAACGCGCCGGAGATCGGCCAGGGGACGCATAATCTTTTCAGCGTCGTGGCCGCGCAAACGCTCGCGATTTTGCAAGAAGAGATTCAGGTCCGCACGCCGGACACCGCCGTGAGCTTGCCCTTCGCCGGTGTGAGCGCGCAACGCACCACGATGCAAATGGGCAATGCCGTGCACAATGCCTGTCAAAAACTGAAACAGGAACTGTTCACGATAGCAGCGCAGGCCAAGGGCGGAAAACCCGAAGAGTGGCAGCTCATCGATGGACGGCTCTGCTGGGGAGAGGCGAGTTTCTCCATTTCTGAAATCGTTCGCCTCATCGGCGGCGGTGTGGTGTTGAAGGCAGTTGGTTATCATAGCGTGCCACCGATGGTGAAGGAATCCGCCTTCGCCGGTATGGATCATTGGGCGCCGAGCGGCGCGGCGATCGATCTCGAGGTTGATCGCGAAACCGGCGAGTTGCGCATTCTGCGCTATGCCGTGATCGCGGACGCCGGCAAAGCGATTCATTATTCCTCCGCCAAGGCCCAAGTCGACGGCGGCGCCGTGATGGGTTTTGGTCACGCCCTGTTCGAAGAGACGATTTATCGCGACGGGCAGTTTCAAAACGGCGATCCGTTTCAGTATCGGCTGCCGCTCATGGAAGATCTCCCGGAGGAGTTTTATTCATCGATGTTGGAGAAAGGCGACGGGCCCGGTCCATTCGGTTCGAAGGGAATGGCGCAAACCTCCATCGTCACGGTTGGCCCGGCGATCGGCAATGCCGTCTATGACGCGCTCGGTGTTCGCATCCGGTCTTTGCCAGTGACACCGGAAAAGATTCTCCGCGCGATGGAAAAATTGTCATCCTAGCCGATGTGATTGCATGCCATCGGCTTGGAGATCTCAATATGTTCAACCGATTATGAGTCGGAGGCTCGAAGCGAGAGTCAGATGGATTCAGGAACGGCAAAAAAGTTGATCGAAAAAAACCTTTCCTACGAGGAGGTCAAGCGCCTGACGGTCAAGTTGGTGCAACACCCAAGCCCGCAAACCGAATTGCTCGAGAGCGAGCCGCAGGTACGGACGCTGATCCGCAATGTCATCAAGCCGGAGTTGGAGCAGTCGGGTTTGAAGCCCTTCGTCGATAGACAGGGAAATCTGATTTTGCACATCAAAGGCCGACAGAGCTCGGATCGATTGATGCTCGTCGGCTACGCCATGTGCGCGGCGCCGAGCACAATGCAAAATCCTTACTCCGGGGAGATCGTCGACGGGGAGCCATTCAAACTTGAGGGAGAGTGCGTGTGGGGGCGCGGCGCCTGCGAACAGAAGGGCAGCCTGGCGGCGATGCTCGCTGCAGTCAAATTTATCGGCGCGAGCAAGGTGGCACTTCCCAGCGATCTCTATTTTGTCGTCAGCACGGCGGGGGAAACCGGGCGGCATAACTCACTGGCTTACGTCCTTGACCACGGCGATGTCAAAGTCGACTGGTGCATCATCGATGGTCCGCCGGAAATTCAACTTGGCAACAAAGGCCGCGTCGACGTGCTGGTGATTGTGCGCGGCAAACAAGCGCACAGCAGCCGTCCGTGGGAAGGCGTCAACGCCATTGAAGGCGCCGTAAAAGTTTTGGAAAGATTACAGCGCTTGATGCCCTATCCAGAGGAGAAGTCGCATCCCGAGCTCGGCAAAGTGAGCTTGACTCCCAATGCCATCGAGAGCTTTCCCAAGGCGACGCATACGATCCAAAGCGAATGCCGCATCATATTCGACCGCCGTCTGTTACCTGGCGACGATCCGGCACAGGCGATTCAGCAAATGAAAAATGCCATCGGCAAGATCGAACCCTTCGAGATCATCGTCGAGCAACGTGATTTCATGTATCCGAGCGAAGTTAAAAAAGACGCCGAGGTCGTTGAGGCATTGGAGCACGGCATTCGCTCGATGCTCGGCTACGAGCCGAAATTCAGCTTTTCAACCGCGGCAAACGATACCGGGCTATTCAATTTTCGCGGTATTCAGGCGATCAACTATGGCGCGCGCCACATCCGGTTCCAGCACACCGATCATGATTTGGTGCCGCTCAACAGCGTCTTCGATGCGGCCAAGGTATTCGCGTTCGTTGGCATACATCGCTGACTCCGTTCAAAGTTCAAGGTTCCAAGTTCAACGCTTTTATCGGAAATCGAACCTTGAACATGGAACTTTGAACGGTTAGTTTTTGCCTTCGTGCTTTCTCAGCATGCGCAGATAATATTCCCATAAGTTGATCATCGCATCGGGCCGGTAGATCCGTTTGCGTTTGAGCAGCGCGTCGGCGTCGGTGGCCCATGAAAAAGCGCCCATCGAAGCCGCGGTGATCTGGGTTTTTGCGCTGTATTCGAGCAGCACTCCTCGAATGCATGCTTCTTCGATGGAGGTACCCGCGACGACAATCCCGTGATTTCGCAACAGCACGATTTTATGCTCGCCTAACAGTTTGGTCACCGCGATACCTTGGTCTGCGGTGACGATCAGGTCGGAGGACTCCTCGAACTTGTTCAGCGCCGGTGGATAAAAGGCGCAGCTCAAATTGGTAATCGGCAACAATCGATGTTCGGATGATGCGATGATCGTCGAATACGTCGGATGCGTATGAATGACGCAGCGAATTTCCGGGTTCGTACGGTAAACTTCGCTGTGGATTGGAAACTCATTGTGCCGTTTCCGTTTGCCGGCTAGCGTATTGCCGTCGAAGTCGATCAGCACCAGATCCTTCTCGGTGACTTCTTCAAGGCCGATACCGGAACCTTTGATCCAGTATTGTCCGGGAGTGTCGGTCAGCGCCGAGACGTGGCCGTAAATCATATCGTTGTGGCCTTGCATGGCGAGAATACGACAGGCGAGGGCGAGCTTCTCTTGGACATTCATTCACTGGCCTCCTCTAGCGGCGCTAAATTTCAAGCAGATTACTGAACAGGTTGAATAGGTGCAAACGCAGGTCACACCGATTTCCCCGAATAGCGTCGGCAGTCTCTCGATACGCGCTTCGCGCTAATCGGGAACTCGGATCGCACCGAACACAGAAAAGACAGCGCGGATGAAACGAAGTGTAATCCGGGATCTGAATGCCCCTGGATTTCGTTTCACTTCATCCAGGCTACAGAAATTTTGTCATTCCGAGCGGCAGACTGTGTGAAAACTTGTCATTTCGAGGCCCTTCGACGACGCTCAGGATGAACTCCGCCGAGAAATCTTTCTTTTTATGTAGTTGAAAATGCAAGATCTCTCACTCCGTTCGAGATGACAAATTGGCGGCAAGATGAGTTTTCACACAGTCTGGCGAAGCCAGGAATCTTTCCCTATGGAATTCTAGTTTAATTGAAGCGCATATAAGAGGAGCGGAGCAATAGTGGGACAGAAAGTGAGGCAGGGATGAGGATGGCAGGCGGTCGCCTGCCACCTCATGAAAGGTTTAGCGGGCGCTATCGATGAGCCCAGTAGGGATGATCGTTGCGGTAGTAACTACCGAAGACACGGCTCGGATGATCGAGGATTTCACGCTTCACCGACGGATGGCGCTTCAAAAACCTATCCAGATCGTCATGTTTGTCCAGATATCTCTTGCTGCTGACCAGATTGGGATTGGCGCGCAGTTCGGTCGACACCTTCGGATGATCCTGCAAAAAGTCATGGAACTGACGGACCTCGTCTCGCAAGCTGCTCCATGCCGCTCCCGGAGTCCCGAGGATCGACAAAACAAGTGTGAGAATCAATGCGGCTGACGAACTATACCAAAAGGTCTTTTTTCTTTTCATTGGCTAAACTCCTTTCGCTCGTTTAGACGTCGGCGCAGAAATATTGTTAAGGCGGCCGGTTTTCGCCGGCCGGTCGAAAGAAGCGACGGTATTGTAACTTATCGGATGAAAAGCTGTGCGCCGTGCGTCAGCCGGGCATCGAGGAGCGTTGGACTTGCGTTTTTGGCTGTGAGAACAGCGGAGTAGGGCGATGGGCCAAATCGATCGAGCCAGTTTGCCAGCGGACTAGAGGGCTCGCACGGAACGAGAAATTCCATCACATGGGGACCGACATCGAAGCAGAGTCCTTCGGCGTGAAGATCCGGCGAGCTGATAGGACGTGCCGTCGTTTGCAGCAGTGAGTCATACCATTTTTTAACCGAGGCAACTTCAGCAGCGGCGACCGTAACCTTTTCGATGCCGGTAGCCTGATTGGGATGTTCAAATTTTTGCGGAATACGCTCGCTCCTCGGCGTCAAGTCCTGGATCAAAAATGGCGCGACGCCGCGCTGGCTGCCCGTAACAAGCGAAAGCAACCATTTCAACTCATAGCCGTCGGGCCGCTTGCGCGTCCATGGAACCGGATCGTTGATGGCAACGCCGGCATTGCGGAGTTTTTGAGTATCGCTACGCAGATCGTCCGTTTGAAAACAAAAATCGACGAAGCGTTCGCCTTTGCCGAGGGGCTCCCACCAGCGGTGATCCCGCGCTTCACGGTAGAAGGCGATAATTTCCAGATAGGACCCGTCTGCGAATGCGATCAGCGCATTGTGGCTGCCGACCGGGTGCTGGCCGCCCGCAACCACCGTAAACCCGAGCTCCCGATAATCCCGGATTGCTTGATCGAGATCATTGACGACAACGACCAGGTGATCAATGCCTTGAATCATGGTTAGCTTATCCGATCCGTAATTTCGCGAGGCGATCAGCGCAGCTTGAGCTCTTGTTGGACGTCGCGGAGAAAGCTCAACTCGGTGATCTGCGACGGCTGAATTTCTTTTTGAACTTTGCTCGTGGCCTTCGCCTGCACGATGGCGGCCT